>FSXU01000059.1_pt1 | contig 37841 bp, 37 predicted proteins | sample 1638421 | NCBI WGS metagenome assembly FSXU01 (sample SAMEA3914788, study PRJEB12502) | metagenome | biome: forest; material: soil | place: Canada | collected 2011-07-03 | depth 0.1 m
ATGGGAGAGTGGGACAAAGGCTAGCAGGGCCTTTTGTGCAGTGCAATATCTTTTTTGTTAAAAATCCGATATGTCACAAAATATTCAAGAAACACATGCGGTTAGTGACAAATCAAATTATTTTGCGACGCGTCAAAAACTGGCTCTCGTGCAGCTCGCGCCCGAAGTGCAGGTCTCATGGACGACGACCTTGTCCAGCCCCGGCAGGGTCGGCTCCAGGTGCCGCCAGATCCAACGCGCCAGCATCTCGCTGGTCGGGTTTTCGAGCCCTTCGATGTCGTTGAGGTAGTGATGGTCGAGCTGGTCGTACAGCGGTGCGAAGGCCGCTTTCACATCGGCGAAATCCATCACCCAGCCCAGTTGCGGATCGGGCTCGCCAGCAAGGTGGATCTCGATGCGAAACGAATGACCATGCAGACGCGCACATTTGTGCCCCGCCGGTACGTTGGGCAGGCGATGCGCTGCTTCGATCTGGAAAACTTTGAAGATATGCATGCCGTTATTCTACCCGGCCCGGCATGCCTACCGTTTGCGCCAGTATTTACTCGCCGTTGTGTGCGATCGAACACCAGGCGTGGCCCGGATCGAGCAATCGCTTCTGTGTCGTCGGCCCTTCGGAACCCGCCGCGTAGAAATCGGGCTCTCCGCTTTGCCATGCGTCGAGCACCGGAGTCAGCAGTCGCCACGCCCACTCGACTTCGTCGAAACGAAGGAAGTGTCTGCGATCACCTTCCATCGCATCCATCAACAACTGCTCGTAGGCTGAAAACTCTTGTTCGCCAGCGCCTACATAGGGCGCAGTCATCACGATGCGCCGGCCGGCGGGGTGGCCGGCCAGATCCAGACCGGGGCATTTCGCCGTCACCAGTAGATCCATCTGCTCCGTCGGCGTGATCCGAAAGATCATCCAGTTGTTGCCCGCATGCACGGCCCTGGGGACCGCGCCAGGCACTTCGCGAAATTGCACGGCGATCTCGGAATAATTACTGGCCAGCCGTTTGCCGCTACGCAGATAAAACGGAACACCGTGCCAGCGCCAGTTATCGACTTCCAAACGCAAGGCCGCAAACGTTTCGGTGCGTGAACCACGCGGAATGCCAGGCTCGCTGCGATAGCCGACAAACTTCTTTCGACCCAGCTTGCCGGCGCGATACTGTCCGCGCACGGCGTGCGCATCGACGGTTGCTGCAGTGATCGGAACTACCGAGCGCAGCACCTCTACCTTGTGGTTGCGCAATACGTCGGCGTTCATTTCCGCCAAGGGTTCCATCGCAGCAAGACTGAACAGCTGCATGAGATGGTTCTGCAACATGTCGCGCAGAGCACCGGCCTTGTCGTAATACGCCGCACGCTTTTCCACGCCGAGCGTTTCGGCAAAAGTGATCTGCACCTGGGAAATGTTCTGCGCGTTCCAGATCGGTTCGATGACACGATTGGCGAAACGGAACACCATCAAATTTTGCGTCGTTTCCTTGCCAAGGAAATGATCGATGCGCAAGATTTGATCCTCTTCCCAATGCGTATGCATTTCCTTGCGCAAGGACTGGGCTGACGCCAGATCGGTCCCGAACGGCTTTTCCACTACAAGGATACGCCGACCATTACGCGGCGCTTTGGAGAAGCCTGCTTCGCCCAACCCGGTGGCAGCCATGCCGAACAGCGACGGCGGCAGCGCAAGGTAGAACAGCGTGAAGGGACTGAGCTTTTCCTTGAGTGCAGATAGCCCATCGGCCTGCAATTCGCCGCCCACATAGTCGAGCTGGCGACGAAAGCGATTCCAATGCGCCGGCTTGAAGTCCGGCGCAAAGGCTTGCAACGCCTTGTGAATATGCTTTTCGAAATGATCGCGACTCCACAATTCTTTGGCATAGCCGACGATGCGCAGATCCGGCGTCAAACCCAGTGCATGCAGGCGATACAGTGCCGGCATCAGCAAGCGCTGCGTGAGATCGCCGCTCGCACCTAGAATCACAAGTGTCGTCGCCTTCATGGCTCAGTCCTTGTTGTCGGTTTTGATTTCTTTGTGACCACCGAAAGCGTGACGCATAGCGGACATCACCTGGTTCGCATAGAGCTCGTTGCCTTGCGAGGTGAAGCGCCCGAACAGCGCAGCGGTAAGCACAGGTACCGGCACGCCCTCGTCGATCGCCGCCTGGGCTGTCCAGCGCCCCTCACCGGAATCGGAAACACGGCCTGTGTAACCCTTCAATGATGGATCGCGCGCCATCTCGATCGCCGTCAGGTCAAGCAACCAAGAACCGATCACGCTGCCGCGTCGCCACAGCTCCACGACATCGCCGATGGGTAAGTCGTACTGATAACGCTCTGGATGTTCCAACGGCGACGTTTCGGCATCGGCGGTGCGTTGCTGCTTGCCTGCGTTGGCATTCTTCAGCACGTTGAGGCCCTCGGCGTACGCGGCCATCAGCCCGTACTCGATACCGTTGTGCACCATCTTGACGAAGTGCCCGGCGCCGTTGGGGCCGCAATGGAGATAGCCTTTTTCAGCTGGTGACGGATCGCCCGTGCGGCTTTCGCTGCGCGGCGCAGCCTCAATGCCCGGTGCGAGTGCGGCGAACGCAGGCTCCAGTCGCTTGTAAGCCACGTCAGGGCCGCCAATCATCTGGCAGTAGCCGCGCTCGCGACCCCACACACCACCACTGACGCCGACGTCGACATACATCACCTGATGCCGGCTCAGCGCTTCGGCGCGGCGTAGATCTTCCACGTAGTGCGAGTTGCCGCCATCGATCACGGTATCGCCTGCGTGCAGCAATGGCGTCATTTGATCGAGCACTGCATCAACCACCGCGGTCGGCAACATCAGCCAGACTGCACGCGGCGCGTCGAGCTTGGCGATCAAGTCCTGGATCGAATCCGCGGCGGTGGCGCCGTGGCTCGCCGCCTCTCTGCGCGCCTCAACGTGCGTGTCGAACACCACGCAATCGATGCCGGCTTCCTGCATGCGTCGCACCATGTTCAGGCCCATGCGTCCGAGGCCGACAAAGCCCAGCTGCAACCTATCCTTTTGTGCACTCATGCTTTGTTCTCCCATAAGCGGAATCCGCCGGCAAAGGCGTTGTGGTTGTCGCCGCGACGCACGCCAGCGGGCAATTCGCTCAAATGCCGCACATTGCCGCCGCCCAACACGACGTAATCAGGTTCAAGCGCGGCCTTGAGTTGTTCAACTACTTCGAAGACATTCGCGTGCCACTTCTTTTTGCCCAGCAGCTTGCGACCACGCTCGCCTACGTAGTCTTCAAACGTCGACTTTTTGTAGCGTAGATGCGCCAGCTCCATCGGCTCGACGACGCCGTCGACGACAAACGCTGTGCCCAATCCCGTGCCCAAGCCAAGGAACAGCATGCGGCCGCCCTCGTAACTGCCGAGCGCCTGCATAGCCGCATCGTTGATGATTTTCACCGGGCAACCGAACGCCTTGGCAAAATCGAAACCGATCCAGCCTTTACCTAAATTGCGTGGTTCCTGTGCAATGCGATCGTGCAAAAGCGGACCTGGGTAGCCAATGCTCACGACATCGTATTTCCAGCTACGAATCAACGGGCGCAGTTGCTTGAGCATGGTTTCCGGCGTCAGCGTACGGCCAGACTTGAACTCCACTTCGCGCGGATTATCACTGACTCGTGCCTTCACGTGGCTGCCGCCGATATCGACGACCAGCACGCGGCGCTGCGACGCTGCCGTCGATGCCGGTGCACCTTCATTCGTTTTACGGCGAGCCTTGCGATACCACGTGATGGCGGCATTGGTCGCGCTATCGTGATTGAGCGGCTTGCGCGGCGACTCGATCTCGTCCACCACGCGTAGCGCAAGCTGCTTGCCAAGCTCGACACCCCACTGGTCGAACGGATTGATGTTCCAGATCGTCGCCTGAGTGAAGACGAGGTGCTCGTACAAGGCCACTAGGCTGCCCAACGCCGTCGGCGTAAGACGTTCGGCGAGCAGCAAGCTCGATGGACGATTGCCTTCGAACACGCGATGCGGCGCCAGCGCATCGCTGATGCCTTCCTCTTTCACCTGTTGCAAAGTTTTGCCGAAGGCCAATGCCTCCGCCTGCGCGATCATGTTCGCCAACAGCAGATCATGATGACGTCCGGACGGGTTCAATGATTGCCCGAAGCCGACGAAGTCGCACGGTATCAGACGCGTGCCTTGATGGATCAACTGATAGAACGAGTGCTGGCCATTCGTGCCCGGTTCGCCCCAGTAAATCGGCCCAGTAGCGTAATCGACCGTGGCGCCCTCCACGGTGACATGTTTGCCGTTGGACTCCATGGTGAGCTGCTGCAAGTACGCCGGAAAACGCTTCATGTATTGCTCGTAGGGTAACACTGCAACGGTTTCGGCATTGAAGAAATCGGTGTACCAAACTCCGAGCAATCCCATGATCACCGGCAAATTGCGTTCCAGCGGCGCCGTGCGGAAATGCTCGTCCATCGCATGGAAACCGGCAAGCATCTCCTCGAAAGCCTTCGGGCCGATTGCGATCATCGTGGAGAGGCCGATCGCCGAATCCATCGAATAGCGGCCGCCGACCCAATCCCAGAACCCATACATGTGATCGACGGAGATGCCGAACTCTTCCACCGCTTTTTCGTTCGTGGATAGCGCGGCGAAATGCTTGGCGACAGCCTTCTTGTCGCCGCCTGCCGCTGCCATCAGCCAATCGCGCGCGCTGTGCGCGTTGGTCATCGTCTCCAGTGTAGTGAACGTCTTGGATGCGATGATGAAGAGGGTTTCATCGGGCCGCAGGTCGTGCACGGCTTCGGCGAAATCGGTGTAGTCGACATTGGAGACAAAACGCATCTGCAACTTGCGGTCGCTGAAGTGACGCAGCGCCTCGAATGCCATCACCGGGCCCAAATCGGAGCCGCCGATGCCGACATTGACGATGTTGCGAATCGGCCGCCCCGTAAAACCCAGCCAGCGTCCTTCGCGAATCGCATCGGCGAATTCAGCCATGCGCTTGAGCACGGCATGCACTTCGGGCACCACATTGACGCCGTCAACCTTGATCACCTTGCGTGCGGGTGCACGCAGTGCGATATGAAGTGCCGCGCGCTGCTCGGTCGTGTTGACCTTCTCACCCGCGAACATCGCGTCCCGTCGCGCTTCCAGCCCACACTCGCGCGCCAGCGCGAAAAGATGATCGAGGGTTTGATCGTTGATGCGATGCCGGGCGTAATCGAGTCGCCAGCCGGCAGCATCTGCGCGATAACGTTCGGCACGCCCCGGATCGGCGGCGAACAGATCGCGTAAATGTTGTTTTGCCAATTCGTGCTGGTGCGTTTCCAGGGCCCGCCATGCTGCTTTGTCGCGCAACCCACTCATGCGGCAGCTCCCATGCGTGCACTGATTGTATCGAGCAGTTCGCGCCAGGATTTGACGAACGCATCGGCGCCTTCTTGCTGCAGCGTCTTCGCCAACGGTTCCATCTGGATGCCTTCTGCCTCGAAACGCGCCAGCGTGCTGGCGATGCTGGGATCGTCCAGCGCCATCAGGTGCTCCGCTTTGCCATGATCAGCGAAGGCGAGCAGCGTCTTCTCGGGCATGGTGTTGACGGTCAGCGGCGCGATCAGGTTCTCGATGTAAAGCACATCGCTGGCGTTCGGATCTTTGGTGCCGGTGCTCGCCCACAACAGGCGCTGCACGCGCGCACCGGCATTCTGCAAGCGCTGCAGACGCGGCGAATCGAGCAGCTTGCGATACTTGGCGTAAATCTGCCCACACACCGCGAAACCGAGTTTGTTGTGCAACTCCGCAGGCACCTTGTCCGCTACCTTCACATCCCAGCGGCTGATAAAGACCGATGCCACTGATGCGACATCCAGATCCAGCCCCGCTGCATGACGGCGCTCGAGGCCGCGCAGCCATGCGTCGGCGGCAGCCTGATATTGCTCGGGCGAAAACAGCAGCGTGACGTTGATCGGTATGCCGCGGAAAATCAGCTCCTCGATCGCGCCGACACCTGCCGGCGTGCCAGGGACTTTCACGAACAGATTATGCACGGCCGCTTCCTTGTGCAGTGCCACGGCCTGTTCAATCGTATGCTGAGTGTCGTCGGCCAACAGCGGCGAGACCTCCAGCGACACCCAGCCATCCACACCATGCGTGCGCTGATGGACCGGCTCGAAAATCGCGGCGGCGCGCCGTAGGTCGTCGATGGCCAACGCAAAGAACACCGCCTCCGGATCACCATGCCCCGCTGCGCGGATCGCTACGTCATAGTCCTTACCGGACTTAATCGCCTGCGCAAAGATCGTGGGGTTGGAGGTCAGCCCGGTCACCGTCTTTTGGTCGCGATAACCAGTCAATGTGCCGTCGCCCAGCATGCCTCGTGTGATGTTGTCCAACCAGAGGCTCTGGCCGAGCCCATTCAACGTTCGGGTCGGGTGTTCCATTGCAGTACTCCTTCGTAAAATAGGGCGGGATCATCGATCGTCGGACCGGGGACAGCCCACGATCTCCCGCGGAAGCGTCGAAACTATGGAGAGGTCATTACGCTTGGGAAGCTAAAGCCATCGCTTAGCATATCAAGTCAGATGTAATGATCTGATGACTGTTGGGATTAAGTGTCCGTAAGTGCCAAGACGCTTCGCTATGCCATCTCCTCCCAGCGGTAATACCTCTTATCGGCCATGCGCAGCATGTCGAGATCCTCCTTCGTGTCGCCGTAGGCATACACGACCGGAAACTCGTCCATCTTGCATGCCTCGCGCACACGCCTGGATTTCTCCTCGCCGACACATTGACGACCGCGATAGCGCCCGGTGAGCAATCCATCTTGGACTTCCAAGACTGAGCAGATTACATCCAACTCATGCCGCCGACACCAATGGATCAAATAGACATCCAATGCGCCCGACACGACAACGACCGTATCGCCTTGCGCCTTGTGCCATTGAATGCGCGCTAACGCTTCCGGCCGAAGCACGTCCGGCAAAATGTCATCGGAAAATCGGCGTCCCGCTTCTTGTATGTGATCGGCGCGCACGCCGCGAAAACCGAAACGCACCACTGCCGCGCGTATGACGCTGCCGGACACGAAACCGAGTTTGTAGCCAATTACCAGCGGCGCAAAAAATACGGAACCGATGACCAAGCGGCGACGCGAAACGGCGATGCGCATGAAGTCAGCGAACATCTCCCTGTCAGTGATCGTGCCATCGAAATCAAACAAAGCTAGGTTCACGATGCCACAATCCCTTTTGTCTTCTGTAGAGAATCCATTTCTTGCCGCTGCCCACACTGCGCAAACGGGACGTCCGGGTTTCAACCGTCATGTCACAGTAGACCGGTGGCTCCATAGTTGTCAGCCGCCCAGTTCGGATAGCAGAGCCTTGACCCTCATCGCAATGTCGTCCCGCACAGCTCGATAGCCGTCGTCATCAAGATGCTTCGGGTCTGGCAGACCCCAATCCTCTCGGCGCTTAGCCGGCACCCATGGGCAGTTATCGCCGCAGCCCATCGTGACCACTGCATCAAAATCGCCTGATATGTCGTCCAGAGACTTGGAGGCGTGCGTGCTCAAGTCATAACCAAGCTCACCCATAAATCCGATGGCTTTGGGGTTGATGATCCCTGATGGCTTAGAGCCAGCGCTCAACGCCTCAATCCGATCCCCACCGTAAATATGCGCGAATGCTTCGGCCATCTGGCTACGATTGGAGTTTTCAACGCAGACAAAGAGAACACGTTTCTTGGCGGCCATGAAAGACGACTATGCTGATGGCGGTGGATTGCACTATACGCTCGCGCCATTAGCGGGCGTCTGCACCATCATGTGGACGGCGTCTTTAGGCAACGTTCGCACGCGATGGCCGCGCCATAGAGAGGCCGAACCGCCGCGGCTTCCTGGAGCGCTTCGCATGCCGTCCAGACTTTCCGAAGTCCCACCCGATTACGCGGTCATCATGGAAAAAACAGAAGTGGACGAATGGGCAATGAATCAGCGACGCTAAGCATTGACCAATAGCGAGCGGGCATGACACCGCTTATGACAAATCGGGTTCGCGCTACGAAGTTCATAAACCATCAGGGGGCGCTATGAGCTTGTCCGGAACAGAGGTTGAATTCACTCTCCCCATGGGCTATCGCGACAACGACGGTACGCTGCATCGTCACGGCGTGATGCGCCTCGCCACGGCAGCTGATGAGATCCTGCCGTTGAAGGATCACCGCGTGCAGGCCAATCCCAGCTATCTCACTATTATCGTGCTATCCCGGGTGGTCGTTAAACTGGGTGCGCTTGAGATGATTAATACCAAGGTGATCGAGGATCTGTTCGCTGCTGATTTCAGCTACCTACAGCAGTTGTACAACCGGATCAACCAAGTCGAAGAAAGCACTCCATGTCAGAAAGCGGAACCTACTGGCGATTGAGTAGATCAGCTCGTTGCTTTGCATCGAAACGGTGCCACGTCAGCTCCGCTTCGCGTGGGCTTAATCATGTTCGCGCAAGTCTGCGGCGCCTTACTGAAGCACTGGATACCAATCGGCAATCCGGTGCAAGACGACTTTCGATTTCATCGGACGAAGCGGCGAGATACTGCCAAGTGAGCGCTTCCAGCTCTTCTTGCGTCATCAATACACCGTACTTGCCCACATGACGTATCAGGACATCGACGTGGGACTCCCACAACGATTGACGACGAACTGCCTCTCGAGCGTCCGTCGTACGTAAGCTTTTGATGATCTCCACTCGCCCAAAGAGTCGTTGAAGGCGACCAGGGAGGACGATGCGCGAAGTGAAGACTTGTCGCCGAAGATGTAGCACTCGCTGTAGCACCGGGCCAAAACGATGCGGAATGCTAGAAAACTCAGTCCTATCAAGGACCCTGGCGAGTATGGTGGTATGGGTGCACCCGAATAACAGCCAGAAGATGGCTTAGTTATGCGGTTTAGCTCGACCGAATATCGGAAAATGCCCCCAATTATGCCCCCGGGATGCGCCTGCTACCCTCCTCTCGAACATTCAGGGGATGATGTGCGCCATGGGGGCAGGTGTAGCAGCCGTAAGCCTACAAGCCTGTTCGGGAACTTCCCCTCACTCGGACAGCAACCATGAAAGCACTCATGAGCTTACTCGTCGCGCTATCGGTCAGTAGCCAAATCGGGTACGCACCGACCGGCTACCACTACAATCCGGGCAGTTCCACGCCCACGCCCAATGACCCCTGCCAGGCTTCGTTTGTTAACACACCCGGTGTGCTCTCCTGGATCAATTCGACGATCGGCAAGCCCAAGGGGGTACGTCAGACTGTCGTGTCCGTCAGTGGATCTGCGGATGTAGACCTCGAGGATGTGACCGCGCTAGGTCTCCCGGGCGCGGGATCGGACCAGCAAGCGATTGCCTGCTACGCCACGGTCCATTATCAAGACGGCTCCGCTCAGGATGGCATATTCGATATGGCTGACCCGGGTAATAGTCAGCCTCTGCGTGTGGTCTGGGTGGATCGGGCAACGGTCGAGAACGCAAGGACATCGTACGAGCAGCAAAGGCGCCAGGATCTCAAGCAGACGATTGCCTTCAATGCCTACATGCAAGCATGCGTCAACGAATGGCGAATTGGTATTGAGGCGAAATCCTTTTTAGGATCAGGACGTTCAGAAGAAGCTACTGCTGAATTTTTAATCAATGAACATGCTTACGGCCCTGATGGCCAGGCCTACCACGGCTCGGATGATGCTGAGACGATGATTCGTCAGGTGGTTGGTGCAGTGGCGATGACACCTGACTTGCGCCGTGAAAACCATGTTCCGGATTACGCAAATCAGCAGTTCTTGAACGAATGCCCTACACGGGCTCGCCAGGCGATTCAGTCGGGACAGCGGTAGTCACGGCAGCGCCAGCTCGGTCTCAGCTACTGAAGGGATATCGCTTCGCGTAGCCCTTACTAAACGCCACCCAAAGTCATTCGCGCACGCGCGCGCATGTTTTAGGGACTGACATTACGGGCGAGGCTTAACCTTCCCAGCACCAGCAGGGCGGCTCCCCTAAGTCACTCGCGTGCGCGCTACGTGCGCGAAGTGGGAAGCTTGGTCGTATCCCAGTCTCTTTAGCTCCATGACCACTCGATTCCGAAGCTTCTTGCGCGTCATAAGGTTTCCAGCGGATGCGGCTTTGCCCTCCGCAGTACGGGGTCCGGTGGACATGCCGCCATGCCATTTGCAACGACCACTCGGCTCGAGCCCAAGCGCGCGACATGGGCGTCCTGTTTTCGTTCGTGCATTACACAGGTCTGGATCGTCACCGGCATAGTCGGCCGGGACGCCACGCTTCGTTTCACCAGGGCCGGGTCCATGCTTGAGAAGATTCAAGAATGCCGCCTTCACATGCTCGTCCGCTTCCGCGGGCAATTCTGTGACTCTGCGTTCCAATGCGCGCAGTTTCATTTCGAAGGCGGCCGCTTTCATGTGCCAGTGGGGTGAGGACATGTCATAGACAAAATGACGTCGTATACGCTTTGCGTGGAATTACCTTTGATGCCGCATAGACGTCTGGCGCTCACCCGAAGGTAATCACCAGACTGCGGATCCCATGAATGGCCTTATGCGTACTCGTAGACGATCCATGCGCCGGGCAGTCCGGTGGAGCCGGCTAGTGCCGAACTGCTCGCGCCATTTGCGTTACCGTTGCCGCCTGTTCCGTAGCCTCCATTCGGAGCAATACCCAACGGGTTGCTGTTACCGCGGCCCGGTGAGTTAGCGGAGGTATTCAGGCTAAGCCCAAAAGCACCGCCACCCGATGCAGATGGAAGGAGAAGGATGGCCGTAGCTCCGGTAATGGTCGGGAGCGACCCATTTGCGTTGCCGGATCCAAAGAATGGCGGGATGGTTGGTGTGGATGCGAGACCGCCTAGACCGCCAGGGCATGTTGCATAGCTGCCGAAGGTCGATTGTCCGCCAGTATTGCCGGTAGCACCCGCTACGCCTGTACCGCCTTGTCCGCAGGTATAAGCGACCGTGCCACTAATCGCGCCGACAATCGCGAACTTGCAATAAGCGCCAGCATTACCACCGCTTCCTACGGACACAGTGCTGCTGATTGTGGCCTGTGCACCACCGCCACCACCGCCGCCACTGGAACCTTCAACGATGGTCAGAGTTGCTGCAACATTCGGAGTGAAAGTGCCTGACGCAGCCGTAAGAACTGTAGGCGGTCCCAAAAGTCGTCCAGTTGCAAGTCCGCGCATCTGCCCAGCCGTGATGCCATTCCATGCGAAGTCACCAACAAACCAGTTCTGAGCCGCAGTGCCTTCCTGTCCACGCAATAGGCCGCTCAGCGTTGTTCCGCTGATGGCCGTTGCATAGATGACCTCGAAGTTCTGGCGGGTAGCCTGATCATTCAAGGTAATGACCAATGCCATGCCTGATGGAATCGACGCGGGAAGGTTGGCGGAACTGGCAAGCGTCAGCGATGTGCCGGAGCTGGAAAGATCCCCTGCCAACGTCGTATTGACGTTATCGGCGTAGATGAAGTTAAGCATTAGCGGACCCTCCGAGCTTGGATGATGCCGCCAGCGTTCACCGTTCCCGAACTAAAGATGGCCTCGCACACCATATAAACCGTGGTGGTGCTCGTGAGATTCAATCGGCCCATGGGAACACTGTTTGAGTACGAGTTGAGGGCTAACGATGAGCCGCCAACTTGTGCATAAGTTCCATTAGGACCAAACGTGGCAGATGTCGTGCTCCAACCACAGACGCCGTTGTTCATATTGCTAGAGGTGTCTGTGATGGAAAAGCCACCCGAAACATCCCAATCACCCGCAGTCAAAGAGATAGAGGTGGCATTGACTGCGGCTGCTGTCGTCAACGCAACGGACGATGCCGTCGCCGAGACGTATTCGCCGACATTGCCGGCGCCTGCATTGGACGCATTGGTGACGCCCTGGATCGTAGGCGTGGTTAGGGTCGGGCTGATGCCGGCCACAAAACCAGAAGAACCGGTGCCTACGCCGTTCACCGTCGAGCCGAGCAATGCACCGACACCTGCGCCAAGACCTGAAATTCCTGGAATAGGAAGACCGCCTGCATTAGTAAGTGTCAATGCAGAGGGCGTCCCCAAGTTTGGCGTCACAAGCGTTGGCGAAGTGGCTAGGACTACGCCGCCAGATCCGGTGACCGCGTTTCCCAATGCCGTAGCAACGCCTGTTCCAAGGCCTGACACGCCGGTACTGATCGGCAGGCCTGTGGCGTTCGTCAACGTCACAGACGAAGGTGTTCCAAGGGCCGGCGTGGTCAGGCTGGGAGACGTGGAGAGCACGATACTGCCCGAACCCGTGACCGCAGAACCCAACGCAGTGCCGACACCCGTACCGAGGCCAGAAAGGCCAGAAACAGGAAGGCCAGTAGCATTCGTAAGAATCAGGGCAACCGGCGTTCCGAGCGCGGGCGTCACCAGCGTCGGCGAGGTGCTGAGAACCACGGAGCCGCTGCCGGTGGATGTGGTTGCACCCGTGCCACCATTGGACGCTGTCAACGGATTCTGTAGCGTCAGGCTGTTGAATGTCGGCGATGGATACGACTGTGCATAAGCAATAGCAGGCAACAAAAGCGCCAGGAGAGCGAACTTTCGAATGAGCAGAATGGATTTCATGCAGCGACCCTCTTAATCAGGGCGCGAACATCCTCTACTCGCCAAGCGTTGATGCGCTCGCTCAACTTGACCGGTTTGGGATAGCGCCCCTTTCGAATGCCAGCCAACCAAGTCGACTTGCTAACAGGGATGAGTGCGGGAATCGCTGGGGACGCTTCGGTTGCTGCTTTACCAATAATCTGCGATAGACGCAGATAACCGGTTTCATTCAATTGCAAAGCCATGTTGCTTTCCTTCACCCATCAGCGGGCGCCGTTGAACATGGCTCTTCATTATTCACACGAAACGGAAATGCGCTTACTTCACTTCCGCTTCTTTCAAGACATTAAGAATCTGACGCATAGATCGCCCAAAATGCGTCGAAAGGATCCCGACTAACTCACGCTCTGACTTGCCATTGGCGAGCAACGCGCGCGCCTTACTAACACATTCAGAATTCCAGCTACTAGCATTGGCTCTTCTCGACTGTGCAGACGCCTTCCCACCTTTGTAGCTTCCTGCTCTGTGGGCGCTTCCGAGCAATGCGTCCGATTTATATTTTTTATGCTGGTGGAGCACTGCAGTCCGCACAATTTCCAGAGTCCTTCCCCTTTGCTCTCCGGAGGTGAGTTCGGGTTGGAGGCACCCAACGATTTCTCGGCAATCGCTCTCAAGGAGCGATGCGTCAGCCTCATCGCAAGCTGTGCCTGGTTTAGAAGTCACCATTGTGAGAGTGCTTGTCATGCGCTCACACCATTGCCGAAGTCGTTGCGGGCACTGCGGAGAACGGCAACATCGGTCGCGGCGTGTGATCGGGTGCGGCCAGAAATTGCGTCGTGGCTTTGTCGAACCACAGTGCGATCGACGGCTCGTTGCCGGTGGCGCGCTGCTTGAGCACGTTGAGATAGGTGCTGGCGCTGCCAATGCGCTCGGGAACGGGGATGCCGTCGCGTTCGAACGTCTCCAGGGCACGCTCGAGCGGCTTGTTGCGCCAGACCTCGATGACGGTGTCCGCCATGTCGGTGATGCCGCCCGAGCCCTTTACCGCCATCTTGCCGGCAGGTCGGTCTTCACCTTCGCCCTTGCGCATGTGCGCGACGATCGCAACGTGCGTCGATTCCAGTCGGGCAAAGTCGGACAGCTCTTCGACGAAGCGCTTCTGGCCCGCGTAGTCGTCATCATCAAAGCCGCACTTCGTCAGGTTGTCGATCACGAATAGTTCGATGCCGTAACGACGGCGGGCGTAGCGGAAGACCTCCAGGATGCGTTGAGCTTTCGCGGAGCCAGCGACGTCGAAAGCCCAGAGTTGTCCCTTGAGGGCGCGAACGATCGAGCGGATGTAGGTCTCGGTCGGATTCGGATTGCCGGCGATCTGACGCGCCATGCGCATCAGCCAGACCGGTGTGCGGAACTCCATCGAAGCGACGCAGCAGCGGATATCGTGCGTGGCCATGTCGCCGACAATCTGGGAGATGACGGCGCTCTTGCCGTGTCCGTTTACGCCTGCCCAGATCGAGGTTTCACCAGAGCGGAGCAGCACCAGGTTATGGGTCTTTTTCCAGGGCAACCGCAGTCCGTCGTCGACGCGGTTGAATTCGGCCCAGATGGCGTCTTCGAAGTCCGCGACAGGTTTGAGCTCGGACGGATCCAGCGTGCGGGCATCGCGCAAGCAGGCGGCCATGTCCGTAGCGGGGATGCCCTGCATGAGGCAGTCGTTGGCGTCCTTGTGCGGTAGCCGGACGATTCGGCAGCGCTCGCGACCGAGCCGCTCGGCGATCTCGCGTTCCGCCTGTTGGCCAGGGCCATCGCTATCCAGCGAGAGGTAGATCGTGTCGTACACCGCCAGCCGATCGAACTCGGAGGCGATCCAGCTTTGCTTGGCGCCGCCACCGCCGCCCATCGGCACCGACAGGGCAGGGAAGCCGTAGGTGTGCCACCCCAGCGCGTCCAATTCGCCCTCGCAGATGATCACGCTGCGTGCGTCGTCGGACGTAGCCTGCCATCCGAACAGGCTCGGTTCGCAGTCGGCGTCCTGGCGGAAGGATTTGGGCAACTTGCGGTACTTCGCCGCGATGAGCTCACCGTCGCGGAGGTATGGAAACATCAGCCAGCCATCGCGGGTGGCGAGTCGATAGGCCTCGATCGTCTCGGGTGCGATCTTGCGCTCGTCGGTGAGCCAGGCGAGATGTTCCGGCGCCACCCGCTTCACGCCATCGCGCGCCGGGCGACTATAGCGCTTCGCTGGCGGGTCCAGGCGGTCTTCGCGGATGCCGAGGTAGTCGAGCGCCTCCTTGCAGGCTTCGCGCAGTGAGAGCTTCTTGTTCACCATCCAGAGGCCGACGAGGTCGCCGCTTTCGCCAGTGCTGAAGTCCGACCAGACGCCCGCCTTGTCGCCGGTGAGGTGGACGCCGAGCGACTGACCGGCCTCACCATCGGCCGAGCCAGCGCGCCACTCCTGGCCGACACGTTTGCCATTCGGCAACAACATGCGCACGACGCCATCGACCTGAGCGGAAAGGCGCTGGGCAATCTCGGTCGCGCGCATCAGATCGCCCTCCGCAACATGTCGCTACTGTCGGTGCCGGACAACGCCCGGCTCGCATCGTGGGCCTGATTGGGAGCGAGCGGGATCTCGTCCTCCCAGCGACGCCCGTTGAGCCACGTCGCAGCATGCGGGACGAATTGCCCACCATCGCGCTGCCACTGCTCGGCCTGTCGCTGCCGTACGACAGCAGCGAGCATCACGCCGAGCAGTTCACCGTCAGGAGCGAGTTTGGCGAAGGCTTTAATCGCTGCACGCTTGCCATGGTGACGAGGGTAGGCCGACCAGAACCGCTCAAATTCGGCAGGCGGATTTTCGACTCGTCGCTCAGCTGGCTGAGCAAGGGGTTTTGAATCAGGAATCAGAGAAGAGGGAATCAGAGAATCAGCCGGGCTCGTTCCGGAATTTTCAATGCTCGTATCGTGCTTGTCTGGTGCTTGCACCGTGCCCGCACGATGCTCTTCTAGTGCTGGAATGGTGCTGGTGGCTTCTTTAACGTGCGGATTCTGGTGCTTGCACCATGCCAGCACCTGGCAATAACGTCCTTCATCCACTGTGTATCTGGTGATGAACCCGTTGTCGTGAAGTGCCTGCAGGCCAGCCTCGACATCCACGTTGTCCGCTGGGAAGAGCTCCATCTTGATCCGCACGGGGCGGTCTTCGAATCGGCCGTCACGATCGGCAATCGTCCAGAGGCCGATGAATAGCAGCCGGTACTCATAGGGTAGTCCGACGAGCAGCTCGTTTTTGAAGAATCCGGGTTTGATGTTGCGAGCGCGCGCCATGGTCAGACTCCGCGAAGGTCGATGAGGCGGAAGGCGGTCGCCACGAGGCCGGCTGGGATGCAACCGTGCGTGAAGGCGAACATCAGTGCCGACTTCACCTGTTGGCGTGCGCGCAGGCCCATCCGGGATTCCATGCGCGCCACTTGGGTGGGCGAACGTTCGGCGATCGCCTGACGCATCTGTTCCCAGTGAATGGCAGCGGCATCGCGGTCGCCGGCTGCGTGAGCGCTGGCATAGGCCAGACCCAGGCGCCGAATGCGCCGCTCGTGTTGCATGTCGCGGATCAGCGCCAATGAGTTCATGCCGCTTTCTCTGCCAAAGATTCTGCAAAGGCGATGACATCGGCACGACGCCAAACGGTGACGCCGGGAGACAATTTCAGGGATGCTGGCGCTTTTTGGGCTTTTACCCAGGCCCACCAGGTGGCGTTGGAGATGGGAAAGATGCCGAGTTTTGTAATGGCACCGGCTTTGCGGGTCGTGACTATGTCAGAGACGCGCAGGTACTGCGGAGTGGATTCGACTTGCATAGACCATTCCATATATGGCTGGAGTGGTCTAAATAGTCGTACACGAAACCAGAGTGCCGTACACCGCTGCTAGCACATTCCCGAATCAGCTAGCAGATGCGTATTTCGCTTCCTTCTCCCAAGCTGTGCACCATTTTAGGACTGTGCCGATTTTCAAGACGGGCCATCGCCTCACTGCTTCAGCGGCAAACAGATCATTCGTGCGAAGCTTGGGGTGCTTTCCATCGCGGCGCTCCTGCCATAGCTTCTTGGCATCGGTTTTTGCGGCCTGCACCGGATCGTTTGCCAGCTTTACGCTCGCGGCGACTTTGCCAACGCTTCGCCTAGCCGAAACAGCCGCTTCTAGATCAAGTAGCTGGCTAATTAGGGCGTCAGCTGCGAAGCGCGCATCCATGGCATGCGTCCAAGCAGAAGTGATGTCGCCACTCTTTGTCGCTTTAAAAACCTCAACGCAGTGCGCGCAGGCCATCGCGGCCCAAGCCGTTCTGTTGTCGACAAATTTTCCAGGCGGCTTCAATTCACCTGAAAAGATTTTTTCCTCAATAAGGTCCGCAGTGATGCCATGGGTCGCAAACATCTCGACGACGACATTAAAAAATGTCAGCTTGAACTCTTCTTCATCCTTTACGCGACCGAGCTTTACTAGTGAGTCCACTACGGAATTTAGAATTTGGTTTGCATAATCATCGGGTACACGCTCATTCCTAGGTTTTTCATGTTCGTCCAAGTTCACCGCGCACACCTCCGCGCCCTTCGAATGGGAGCCGCGCCAGCCGTCGAGGGTGGACGGTGTTCGGGGATCAGCCTAGACGCGGCGTGACTACTATTTGTAGTTGTCACTTATCACGACATGACATCTATGCCTTTAACGGCATCTTTCTTTTTGTTGGCGATATCAATTGCCCTATCTGCTTTCATCCTGGCTATAAGGTAATCGTTGTAAGCGACTTCATCGAGATCTAGTCCGGAATTTGCCTTCGCTAACATTTTTTCCGCGTCGAAGTTTATGGTTGAGCTCTTTTTCTCTTTGAGGGACCTGTCAAGGACATGCTCAAGTTCTCTGGCGAAACCAAAGATTTGTCCTTTCAACGCGCTTAATTCGGGCGATTTAAGATTTGCAAATTCATCGCTGGAAAACCCTGCATCATGCATCCGCTCCACGAACGCCATAAGGATGCTACCAAGCCAACTCCCACCCTCACCCTCACCATGTTCTTCGATGCATCGCATGTAGAATCCAGCCATGATCGATCCAATGGGCCAGCCTGCGCTATATCCACCGGAAGCTGGCACACACCAAAAACTGAAGCGACTCTTACCTTTTGTTATGAAAGGCATCCCGTGCATTGGGATTTTTGCATCTGAATTAAAGGTAAGTTTTTGGGTGAATGCTTCAAGCTTTTTGGAGCGCGACGCAGTTGAAACGACCAGCTTCGCGGTTGACCTTTTATTTTTGGAGCTATTTGCTGGAGCACGCTTCATTGTCATGACCACACCTCTTCGCTTTGAACTGAAAGGGGCCACCCCGTCATTGCAGCAAGGTGGCGGACGTGCGGGGTTGGCGAACCGGCTCGAAAGGAAACCGGCCAGCCCGAAGGCTGCCCCACACGCCCACCGTAGAAGCGGGCGTGACACAACGGACACAAAAAAAGCGCCATCGGCGCCGTTGCGCCTTTCGAGTATTCAGGTCGCCAAACCTGGCCCCCGAATTGGCGGGGGCGACTGAAGAATGCTACCGTTGAATTGTAGTGTCAAGCGGTGAATTCAACTTCATTTGGACGCCTGAATTGACGCTTTAATTTCTAAGGGGAAATGGAACGAAGAGGCTTGTGCTGGCCGCGATGCTCACTGCGGGATTGATCGTACCTGCATCGCAGCTTTTGCTTTCCTCAGAGCAAATTGGGTAAAAAGATGTCGACAATGAACGTTTGCAAATAAACATTGACTGTGCGAAAAATTTTTTCGCAACTCATGTAGACGCTGTATCAGAAAGAAGACGGACGTCCTTTTTAAACACCAACAGTACAAGGAGTATTTCATGCTTAAGAAGATGAAGTTGCAGGCAATCTCTCTCGCATGTGCTATTGCGGTGTGCTCGCTTCAACCCGCTTTTGCTCAAACCGGATCCGGCAACGGGCTAATCACATCGTTTTCTGCCGGCTGGAGTTCTGACACCTTTACCGTGACAAACAGCTCGCCGATTATTAATCCGGCTGGCTGCGCAGCGACTGGGGAATACATAGCGACCTCGACCGCACCTGGCTATAACACCTACTATGCGGCTGTCCTGACTGCCTATTCTACGGGATCGAATGTGGTCTTTATTATTTCAAATACCACCTGCACGCAGGGCTTCCCGACGATTATTGGCGTGAATGTTACTCCCAGTTCTAATTAAGGACGGGACGAATTAAACCAGGGGTACTCCAAGAGATGTGCCATGGTTGTCGAGCGAGGCTGTGGAAGGCACCGCAATGCATTGCTTCATCGAAGTGGGCTTCGGCGTACCAGTTGCGAGTGCACTTATCTAGCTTACCGATTAACAGTCTTAACTTTAAAGGCTCAGGATAATGGCGCCAGAAGGAAGAAACGCGGTCAAGGCTCGAGATCCGCTCGCCAGGAAACTTTCGCATGCGTTGGTGACGGCTGCGCTTACATCCAGCCTCTTGATGGCCGCCATTCCTGCTAAAGCAGCGGGTCAGTCTGAGAGTAATGTCACCCAGGTCATACGACAAGCAGATGATTCGGAAAGTGTTCAATTTGTTTTGACACTCAAACTACGAAATCAAGATCAACTGAAGCGCGAGCTCAAGGATATCTACAATCCGAAAAGCGTCCATTATCACAAGTTTTTGAGCACCTCAGACTTTGCCTCGAAATACGCGCCGTCCAAAGAGGACTATGCGAAGTTAGAGTCATTCGCAACACAGCATGGACTTACTATTTCAGGCGAGCACTCCAGTCGCACGATGATCGAAGTAACCGCTAACACAGCAACTATTCGTGATTTATTTAAGTCGCAGATGTATCGACGACAGACGAAAGAAGGTAAAGACTACTTAGCACCGGACATAGATCCGACACCTCCTTCCGATCTTTCCGGTATAGGCGGTTCTGTTGCGGCGCTGAGCCAGAAGCCAATAAAGACATCCCTGGTTCGCCCTGACGTTGAACCTGCGGTGGCATTGCCCACAAATCCATCCTACACAGGTGGAAACTACACGCCGTCACAAATCAGAACACTATACGGCCTAAATGGGATTCAAAATGGTGGGCAGCCCGTAGCGTTGGTCGAGCTTTCCTCGGCGAACTACGCCGATGCGGCAGTGTATGCAAGCCAATACGGTCTCCACAATCCAACTCTGACGCAGATAGCTGTTGATGGCGGAACGACGAGCACAGGTGACGAAGTCGAGGTGATGCTTGATATAGAGATGGTAATGGCCGTCTCGAATCCAGCGAATATTTATATCTACACAGCCCCCCACACAAATGCTGGGGCATTGGCGGATTACGCCCAAATCGCTGATGACAATCTCGTCGGTCAAGCGAGCACGTCATATGTACCTTGCGAAGCAGATATTGATCAAAGCATGGCCAATCAGGAAAATGCTGTATTCAGTCAAATGGCGGCCGAAGGTATCGCCATGTTTGCGGCATCAGGAGACCACGGTGCGGGTGGCTGCGATAGTTCTGTGAACGCCGTTTCTGATCCCGCATCTCAGCCTTATGTCACCGGAGTCGGCGGAACAAGTTTGCAAACAACACCTGAAACCGTTTGGTACGACGCAGCGCCGCCGAATACGGGCAACTACAATAACTATTGGGGTAGCGGTGGTGGAGTGAGTACCTTTTGGCCGATTCCTGACTATCAAACCGAGGTATCTCCTCAATCGAGCCAGTTCTCAACGACCATGCGCAACGTACCCGACGTCGCGCTAGACGCAGACCCGAAGACTGGCTATTACATTTACTGCACTGGCTGTGAACCCAGCGGCGGAGCTTCGTGGACAACTGTGGGCGGCACGAGCGCGGCTGCGCCTGAATGGGCTGCCTTCTGGAGTCTCATTGGTAAAGGGTTAACTGTTTCGGGTGCACCACCTGCTCGTGCAGGATTTGCCAATCCCGCACTTTATGCGATCGCAGCAAACAGCACTAACTACGCGCTTGATTTTCACGACGTCACTACTGGCAACAACGGTTACTTCAATGCGGTGTCGGGATACGACAATGCGACCGGATTAGGGTCATTCAACGGCGGTAATCTTTATCAAGCCGTCATCGCACGCAAAAGGGCCACCACAATTGCACCCATCATCAGCTACTTACTACTAAGGAATACCGGCAACTGAGATTTTGTGCACTCAAAGCAGGGGCCAGTTAAACCATATTAAATGCCCTTTCCGGTCATATTTGCCGCGAAGCGCGGGTCAAGGCATGCCCCCCCCCGGGAGCGGGGGCATGCTACAGATGTCCGTCACCACCCAAACTACGCGTGCACGTCAGGATGTCGTCCCTGGCGAACATCGAGGAGATAGTGGTAGCCCTTTTCGGTGATCATCCACCTATCAGGATGGGCATCACTCTGCCCAGCTTTACTTACGAAACCCGCCGAACTAAGGCGTCCCGCAGAATACATAGGTAGACCGAACGTCGAATCGCTTTCGAGCGACACCAAAGCGTCGACATCGTCTTGCGTGATTGTCACGACGTTGAGCATAACTATCACCAATCGCGGCCACTTGAGTCAATCTTGCTGCCATGCGAAGTGCTTTCAAGTCCTGCAGTCGAGTTGCACCGTGTTTAGAATACGCCAAGGGTCGCTAACGTCGAAGGGACAGAGTACTGGCTATCCAGCGGCTATCGATTCTTTCTACTTCGAAGCGCCTTGCGCCAAGCAGGTCATCTGCTCTTGGGATATTCCTTGCGATCTGCTCGCCTCGAAAGCTTGTCTTTGATCATCACGCAAAGTATGGCGGTAGAGATAACTGCGCTCCACAACGTGCGTTGCCAAGTAATTGGTCCCGTGCCGGACAAAAGTATCGCCATAAGTGTGCTTACAATCATGTAGGCATATTACTCGCGCTTTTCCCAGCAATAGACATAGCTTTGTCACGATTTGCACATGTGACGGTCAGTCCTTGTAGGAAAAATCCTACACCGTGCCACGCAGGAATGCTGATCACGGTTTGCTATAAAGACCAATAGAAATCATTTGCTGCCCGGTTACCATAGTGCGCCGACTTGCTGCATGTCTTAGGGGATGGCGAGTGCAATGTTTTACGGCATTCGCGCGCGCAGAGTCTGCGTGCGGTCTGAAGCTAGCCAATATTCGGGTTTAGAGCTTGTCTCTGACGTTTTTTTGCCACACCCTTCAGAGAAGATGTTGCTGCTTGCGAGACGGCCGACTGACTCGGCGTCTGGCTGGATAGTTCTAAATTTGTACGCGTTTGTTATGCGTAATCATCCAAGCGCATAGATAGCGGAAGATGATTTTTTAATGATTCGCATCTCAGGGGGAGTCATGCGCTTCGCAAGGTTTTTGCTTGCTTTCATGTGTGGTTTTTTTCTAATCGCCGGAGCGCGGCTTGCTTTGGCCTCCACGAGTGTCCCGCCAGATGTAGGTAACTACAATTATGGCTTTGTTCGATGTGATACATGGCATAACGGCTACGCATCGCGAACGGAAGACGAACAAGTAGGTGCAAACTACTACTACAACGCCTCTGGATGCGGTGCCCAAGTGACTACTCCCGGGGCATGGGCAACGCCGACTTCGCCAGAAGGAGGCGCTTGCGGCGGCTATCCTGGTCCACCAGGTTATTTTCTGGGAATTGAGACATCTAACCAGACGAATGACCTCGTCACATACAAATATGGAACAAATTGCGCCTCCAGCAGCCAAGATGGACTCAGCATAAAACGCGTTCGCTCGGTGAGCTGTCCAGTCGGCTACACGCCAAATAGCCAGACCAATTTGTGTGATCCGCCTGCAGGCATTAATCCCACCAAAAATAACAATACGTGCAATGCAGGCTGCAACGGTACGGACCCCATTAATTCCGCGACTGGCGCTTTGGTTGTCAATGAGTCCGACTACGCCGAATCCAACGGCGATTTACACTTCGAACGAACGTACACCAGCGCGCAGGGATTATTTGACGCTACGAGCCTGGGTACACAGTGGCGCGATGTCTACGATCGTCGCATAACAGTGATTACATCGGGCTCGACTACCGAAGCGACCGCTTATCGCCCCAATGGGGATCGTTATCACTTTATATTGACCAATGGTCAATGGATATCAGATCAAGACGTCGCGCTAGTGCTGACGATGTCGAACCCTAGTCCTGGCGTCTATACCAATATCGTTCTGACAGATACTGATGGCACTCAGGAAACCTACGATACCAACGGCTATCTCACTCAGATCATTCCCCTTGACCAGCGTATTCTCACACTGACTTACTCGGGAATTTATGTTTCCCAGGTAACCGATCAACATGGCCGTTCACTGACCTTCAAGTACGGCCAGATTGCGTATCAAAACCAGACTCAGCTAACCGAAGTCGACACCCCAGATGGTTTGGCTATCAAGTATGGCTATGACAGCTCCACCGGAAATCTAACTTCCGTGAGCTATGTCGGCACAGTCAACGGACAATCCGTGACGCAAACTCGATCGTATGTCTACGGGGAAAACGGCGCGCCCGCGTATGCTATGACGGGATTAGTGGATGAGGCCAATCAGCGCTATACGTCATGGGCGTACGACGCACAAGGCCGCGCCACGCTGAGTGTCCATGGTGTTTCGACGGATTATCCAGGTCGAACGGAGCTCACGTATAACACCAATGGTTCGACCAGCATTACGAATTGGATCAACGGCACAACCGGTACATTCACCACCCGGCTTTTCAACTTCAGCGTGGTGCAAGGTGTTGCCCATTTGTCAGGCGTCAGCTGTAGTGGATGCTCGTCGCCTGCTATCAATCTTCCGGGAATCCCGACACAGCCCGCATCAACAAGTTACGATTCCAGCGGCTACCCGACATCCAGTGCGGATTTCAATAACAACATTACTGCGACCCAGTACGACGACACTCATGGAATGATTGTTCAGGAGGTGGATGCGTCCGGAACTCCGAATCAGCGGACGGTCAATTTCACCTGGGATACCACACTACGTGTGCTGTTAAAACGCATCGTGCTCGATGTCAACAACAACACCGTTGCTGATACCCAATGGGTCTACAACAGCCTGGGCGAGTCGCTTGCCCGTTGTCAGATCGATCCGACGAATAGCGCTGCCACGGGCTATGTGTGCAGCAACACTGGCACAGTGCCCGCGGGCGTGCGCCGCTGGACCTACACCTACTGCACCACTGTCGGCACGGGCTGCCCGCTGGTTGGATTGATGCTCACCGCCACTGGCCCGCGCACCGATCTGACACAGACCACAAGCTACAGCTATTACACCAGCAGCAGCGCCAGCGGGTGCGGCACGCCCGGTGCAGCGTGCTATCAGCCGGGCGATTTGTATCAGGTCACCGATGCCTTAGGTCATGTCACAACCATCGCGTCATACGACGGAGCAGGACGCATCACTCGCATCATCGACCCCAATGGCGTCGATACGGACATAACCTATACGCCACGGGGCTGGCTCGCCACACGTACGGTCGGCGGCGCCGAGACCATCTTCGGCTACACCGCCTATGGCGCGGTGCAAACCATCACCGACCCTGATGGCGTGACCACCACCTTCGGCTACGACACCGCGCATCGCCTTACCAAAATCACGGATGCGCTAGGCAACTACATTCAGTACACCCTCGATGCCGCCGGCAACAAAACGGCCGAGCAGGTCTACGACAGTACCGGCGCCCTGCATAAAAGCCTCAGTCGCACCTTCAATACCCTGGGCCAACTCACCGGCGTGGTCGACGGGCTCAACCACACCGTGTTCAGCGCCACCTACAGCGACAGCTACGACGCCAACGGCAACCTGGTTCATTCCGCCGATGCGCTGGGCATCCAGCAACACCTAGGCTACGACGCGCTTAATCGCCTGACCCAGACGATCAACGACTACAACGGCACCGATGGCCTCACGCCAAACACCACGACTGGCGTCGCTTACGATGCGCTGGATCGCACCACCGGCGTGACCGACCCCAGCAGCCTCAACACGAGCTATCAGTACGACGGGCTGTCCGATCAAACCGTTCTGACCAGCCCGGACACCGGCACCGCCAACCTCTCCTACGATGCCGCTGGCAACGTCAGCAGTCGCACCGATGCCAAGGGTGTCGTCACCCAGTACACCTACGACGCGCTCAATCGCCTCACGGGGGTGAGCTATCCCGCGCAACCCACGCTCAACATCACCTACACCTACGATCAGGTCACGCCGATCAGCGGCTGTCCGAATAACTTCAACATCGGTCACCTGACTACCATGACCGATGCCTCGGGCACGACGTCCTGGTGTTACACGAACCAGGGCGATATCCGTGAAGTGCGCCAGGTGATCAACAGCACCGTGTACCTGCACGGCTATGCCTACACCAGTGCAAGGCGCCTGAAATACCTGCAATACCCCTCGGGTTTTGAGCTGGAATACGGCTTCGATGCCGACGGCCGCGTCAACACCATCGGCTACGTGCAACAACCGGGCCCTTACGGCAGCTACACCGATAGCACGCTCACATCGTTGATCACTGGCGTGACCTATCAACCGTTTGGTCCGGTGGCTGGCTACACCTACGCGCTCAACGGGCAGTCGGTCGCCCGCACCTACGACGCCAACTACCGGCTGACGGATCTGGTGGGCACCGGGCTCTCGCTGCACTTCCTACTCGATGCGAAAGGACGCATCCAGGCCGAAGGCAATGCGGCAGGTGCCAATCCGGCGAATGAAACCTATCTGTACGATCCGCTCGATCACTTGCGGAGCCTGACCAACGGCAGTGGCACGGTGGAGCAGAGCTTTACCTACAACGCCACGGGTGATCGCACCAGCAAGACGCTTGCCGGCCAAGCCACCGAAACCTACACGTACAACCCGGGCACGCATCAGCTCAACAGTGTCGGCGGCGTGGGTCGCAGCGTGGATGCCAACGGCAACACCACCGCGATGACGGATGCCAACGGCGAGCTGATCGGGCTGGGGTACGACGACCGCAACCGCCTGACGGTGATCACCAGCGCCGGCAACACGATTGCCAACTACCAGTACAACGGGGAAGGGCAGCGGGTGTGGCGCACGATCACCGAGCCGAGTGCGGGGCAGGCGGCCACGGTGTATGACCCAGCGGGCACCGGCAATCTGTATGGCGAGTACTTCGCCACGGACTATCGCGAGTATGTGTATCTCGGCGGCATTCCGGTCGCCTCGGCCACGGATGCGGGCAAGGCTGCGCCAGGCATCAATTACCTCTATGCCGATCAGCTAGGCACACTGCGCGCAGTAGTTAGCACCAGCGGCACGACGAACTACACCTGGCCATGGTTGAACAATGCGTTTGGCGATCAGCCGACGCAGGGTACGGGTGAGTTCTACACGCGATTCCCCGGCCAGTACTTCGACGTAGAAACCGGCCTCGAATACAATGGGGCGCGCTATTACGACTCGTCGACCGGTCGCTTCCCGCAAGCCGATCCGGCTGGACTCCGCGGTGGCATCAATTCGTATGTCTATGGCCTCAATGATCCACTGACTTACATTGATCCAACGGGTCTTGCACCGCCTGGCGCGCCACCGCCGATTGGTCCGTTCTCGCCTGATCCAGGTCCTGCTACAACCGTAACGGTTAACTATTATTCGGGCGGTCTTGGGCACGCAGGCGTCAGCGTCAATGGCGACACATCGCTGGGTTTTTACGGTGATGAAGATCAGACAACTGAATTGGCGTTTGCTTTTGGATTCAGTGGGCCAGGTTTCATTGATGAGGATCAAGGAACTCCTTCGCAGTCCGTGACATTTTATGTAACACCTGAGGATGCTTTTGAGGCACGGAATAAATTGAAGAAGCTCTTTAAAAATCCAGGGCAATACAATTTGTACAAGCGGAACTGCGCATCAGTTGCCGAGGATGTTTTGAAGAGTGCAAACATTAGCAATGTGCCAAATACGATGTTTCCTAATGCCTTGATAAGGGACCTGAGGAATTCTCAATGAATGTCAGCGATGGAAGGATCTGGAAGAGTGCGCAATGCGTGATGCTGTGCATCGTGATGGTTACCGCGAGCTGTACTGGGGATCTCCGATGGACGCAAAAGGCATCCGTGCCGGTGCCAGATGTTGGGTTTGAAACTTGCATAAAGGCCGGTATTGCAGAAGTTTCGAGCGTATCCATTACTCGCTTTCAGTACGATCGCTACATGTTGGATGTGAAGTTTCAAAAGCCAATGCCTGATGTAAGGGCATTTGTGCAGAAGAGGGATACTCCTTTCGCTGACATAGTGTTTTTGGGTAAGGGTTGGTATGAGTCGGCTGAAGAGCGATCGGAAGTCACTCCGGTTTTGAATGAACTTACGGACGCAATTAAGCGGCATTGTCTACCCGGTAAGACGGCGCCTTCCAGCTAATTGATATAACGGTTCCATGTTCTGTTTTGTGTTTGGCCAGTCATTGCCTGGCCAATATTACGACGTGGAAACAGGTCTTAACTTCAATAACAACCGGAACTACGATCCGGCGACGGGATGATATGTGCAGAGCGATCCGATCGGTCTGGTGGCGGACCTCAGCACCTACTCCTATGTAGGTGGCGATCCGTTGGACTATGTCGACCCATACGGTCTACAACGAACAAGTGTGGACATAGCGATTGAGCAAGCGATTTTACGCGGAGACGTTGCCGAACTTGAAACATTGCTAGAGGCAGCTAATCCAGAACAGGCTCAAGTAATTCAGCGAGCTTTAACTCCCGCAAGAGACCTCATCAGTGGCGGCCTTAAGCGATCGCCATCGTATGCGTCAGAACTGGAAGAGGACTTTTATGCGGAAATTTGCAAGATGTCGAAGCAAGGCGGCGATATTGGCAAGAAAGCCAAACAGATGAAAAAATTGATCGAGCAGGCGGCCCCCCTAAAAGGAAAGGGTTACTAATATGATTAATGAAACATTGGATGCAGTGCGTGATCTTTACGCCTCCAAAAGCTATGACGCCGCTCTCATTGAGTTAGATGGTTATGAAAAGGAGCACGAGCTTACGGCTGAAATGCTCTTGCTTAAGGGGCGTCTGATTCAACTATCAGAGAGCGGCGCTCGTCCCCTAGTCGAGGCGAAGCAGAGCTTTTTGAGTGCGCTCCGGCAAGACAAAGACAATGTCAGCGCATTAATCGAATTAGGTTGGTTGTGCGCAAATGTCCTTGACGAGCGCGAAGCTGGGCGTAGGTATTTTTTGGAAGCTCTCAAGAAATGTGATGCACTTCGAGACGAGGTAGCCAAAGGGCTGAAGAGTAGCGAAGAATAATTTGGGTGGGTGAGCTATGTGTCTGCGGAGACGCTTTGTCATAGCTGGCAAAGAGTCCCGGCAACTTGCGAACTCCGAACCATCTCTGACGACCATGCCCAGATCTTCGCTGCATTGATATCCGGGCTCTCGGTCTCGACCAGGCTCCTCGCCTCTTCGACAGCCTCAAGGTCGCTGCTCGCCTGAACAATTTTCACGACCTCAAGGTCTTGCTCCGCGGGTCCATCTTGTTCGACTTTCATACAGACGCGAAACGTGTTCATAACTCGCCTTCTAGAATAATGGCGGCCCAATTATTGGCACATCGACATCTCATCGGTTAAGACAGCACAATCGGTTGGGTTTAGGACACGAAAAACCCCGCCGGAGCGGGGTCTGCAGTAATAGCCAAGCGCCATCGGCGCCGTTGCGCCTTATTTGTCTCAAATCGCCAAACCTGACCTAACCACCGTATTTAAGCGACGCGGGCGAATGTCGATATAGGAGAACCATTCTTGAGAGGACGGCAACATGAGAAAGATCGTATCCATGGTTCTAGCAATCTGTGCTGTATCCGGATGCACTACCGCAGGAACCAACATGCGCCAGTGCGCTGCGCAAATGAGCATGGCTTGGCCCTCGGACAAAATCATAGACAAGCACGCAACGTCAGTCGGCAATGGGCAGCTTGTCTACGTAACTGGCACGATCACTGATGCTGGGTTCTGGAAAGAGAATGTTCCGGCGAAGGTTCAGTGCACATTTCGAGGAACACATCTCGAAAACTTTCATTGGTTGTCGCCGCCTAGCCTGGCAAATGGCGCGCAACACATCGATCAAAAGCAATGAGTTTTGCCAGGATTTTGCGTCACCCTTCGTAACGATCAGACATGAAAAACCCCACCGAGGCGAGGTTTTTTGAAGTCAACAGGTTACGGGCTCAAGCCCTAACATGCGATCGGCATCCTTTTCGAGTGCGCAGGCAACATCTCAATCAAGTTATCTGGCGCCGCTGTCAGCTAGTTGCGTAAAGACGTACCCGGATCCGCAGTACTACAACTGGTTGTCGTTCCAGAACGTCTGCACCCAGCCCATTTATGTAAGCTACATATATAGGCAGCCTACAGGCTGGGCCATGGGGGGAGGTATGAACTTAGCTCCAAACGCCCATCAAAACACAGGCAACTCTGCTCTAGAGGCCAATAACGCAGGCAGCATGCTGCTATATGTCTGCCCTGCTAACTCTGTCCCAGTAGATCTGAATGGAAATACGTTCACTACGAATGTCGCGCACTACCGATGCAAGTCGATGTAATTGACCGACGCTGATGAGAGCGATTAATTGCAATCGGTTCCATTCCAGGCATGAAAAACCCCGCATGCTCGGGGTTTTGTACATCCACTGGGACCTCGCCACTTGAATAGTCGACACACAACTGCCTAGAGGTCGGTATGCGTACATCGAACGATAACTATTGGGCGTCTTACGCTCCGTTGTTGGCGCGGTTTTTCGCGACCTCAGCTGCAGCGTCTGCTTCATCTTGATCGGACATTTTCTTCCACTTTTTAACAAGTGGCTTCAGATATTCAAATGCAAGCTGTTGCTGCCCTTCTGCTGGACTATTTACCCACTTTAGGTACGGCTCTGCTCTCTCACAAAGAGCTATGACGGCTGGACTTATTGTTTGATAAAACAGACGCTCGTCGAGGTCGCCGAATCTTATGCCGGCAGCCATGAACTCGTAGTAGTTCAACGTATACTGCAATGCATCGACCGCCCTAGCGAGCTTAAGGGTCGCCGCTGCTTCAGTTTTTGCTTTCAGTGCATCGTCGCGTCCTGAAGCATCCAAAGACAGTCCTTCGAGCGCCTCTTTTGCAGTTGCAAAACGCTCCTGAGCATCTTTCAACGCAGTTTTCTCAAACATTTGGCGAGGGACGTCATTAATTGCGTCCTTCGAGGGCAGCACTTGGCGTAGCAGGTTGTGACGCTTCAAGAATTCGGCATTCGTGCGTGTACCCATAACCATAGACATGGCGTGGGCCACCCGGTGACCACGTCCAGTGAGCTGGAAATGCACATACCAACCTGTGGAAGCAGCCCAAATTGCACCCGCAACAGGAGGGAGATCTAGGATCTTTGCTAATGGGCTAGACGCAGATCCTGCCTGCAAGTTCCCAGCGAAACAGTAGTACGCCCAATAGAACGCCACAATGAAGGCCACCAGTGCCAATGCGGAAAGAGCACAAACAGGCCAGATGCGGTCACACCCATCCTTGGCCAAGCTGTGTAGCGGCCGAACAACGCTTGCCTCTAAGAGCAAAGCACAACCAACAACACACCATCCCTCGACGATCAGCGGGTTGCTTGGGCTGCCTATCGCAATGGCGCCAATCCCCAAAATGCCAATAGCCACTGCCGCGAAAAAACACAGACGACTTAAGTCATCCATGCGTACCCAATACAGGTTGAGAACTGCTTCTTTTCTGTCCATCACGCCCCCCCAGACGCAGAAAGGGCCCCCTCAGGAGCCCTCTCAATCGCTTCTAAAAATTCGTTCTTAGCAGTCGGTTGTGCCGCGTTCAAACTTCATGATACGCCCCTTAGGCAGTCGTACGATGCGCGGAACGTCAAACAACAAACGCTAGTTGCCGCGCGGTAATTAAATGCATGCTTGGAGCCAAACTTCAATAGCCGGACCTACATACAATTTAGCGCCCGCTCGACAACGTCTTCGGCGGATCGGCCAGAAACTATAACTTCCCCGGGCAACATCGAGCAAGCGTCCCCAGTCATGAGGCCCCAACGCCGGCTGCTAAGTTTTTATTTTTAGATAGTTACAGCGCACATACCGGTGATCCGAAGACTTTCTGAATCATCTAAGTCCCACCAGCCTAATCCCGACTACGTTGCCGCCAGCGCGTAGGTTGCTGAGATAATCCGCCCACGCCTGCATGACTTTTCGTCGCTCAGGCAGATGCTGAGCCTTGTTGTAGACACCAGCCACCCCAGGCTCCTTGTGCGATAGCTGGCGCTCAAGGGCCTCTGCACCCCACCCCATCTCACCCAGCAGCGTGCGCGCCATGTGACGGAAGCCATGGCCAGTGATGATGCCTTTGTAGCCAATGCGCGCCAGCGCAGCGTTGATGGCACCGTCTGACATGTGACGCTTCGGATCTCGGGCACCAGGAAACAGATAGCGTCCACGCCCGGTCAGCTTGCGCAGCTCAAGCAAAATCTCCAACGCTTGTCGACTCAACGGCACGACGTGCGGCGGTGTAGTGGGATTTTCCTTCGCAGCCTTTTTCAACTTGCGATTAGCAGGCGGAACTGTGTACGTCGGATGCTCGCTGTCCAAGTCGAAGTGGGCCCATTCGGCCATGCGGATCTCGCCAGGGCGGCAGAACCAAAGGGGCGCCAGCTGCAGGGCACACTTCACTGAGAACGTGCCGGCAAAGCCATCGATCGCCCGCATGAGCTCACCCACCTGCTTAGGGTCGGTGATCGTCGGGTGATTCTTGGGCTGGCGCGCTGGCAACGTGTCGCGCAAGTCCGCAGCAGGATCGCGACTGGCGCGCTCGGTGGCGACAGCAAACCGAAATACCCGGCTAAGCTGGTGCCGCAGACGGTGGGCCTGCTCGATATGGCCTTGCTTGACCACATGCGAAAGCAGCGGACGGATTTCCGCTACGCCGATATTCGCAATAGGTAGCGCTCCGATCCGCGGGAAGGCATGGTTCTCGAGCCGATCACGCTCCTTGCCATATTGGCCAGGCGTCCATTCCGGTTGCTTCACCGCCAGCCACTCACGGGCAATGACCTCGAAGCTGTTGGCGGCCCGCTCCTCGCCGGCGGCCTTCTCGGCTTTGCGCTGCTCACCCGGGTCGACGCCCTGCGCCAGCAGCTTGCGTGCAGCCTCGCGCCTCTCCCTGGCGTCGGCCAAGCTGGTTTCGGGGTACGTACCTAGTGCCAGCCGTTTTTCCTTCCCACCGAACCGATATTTGAGGCGCCAGAGCTTGCCGCCAGCCGGCGAGACCTCCAAATACATTCCCCCACCATCGAAGAGCCGTTTTGGCTTGTCGGTGGGTTTTTCCGTGCGAATCCTGGAATCGGTAAGCGGCATGGCATACCTCAGAGGGGGCATGGCTGATTAGCCGATCTGGGGGCATCGCCTTCCCAGACTGACCACATGCCCCCAAGAATGCCCCCGCGTGCCCCCGGATTGCAATGGATGAGATTGGACAATATCGGACAGCCGGAAGCCCGAAACCCTTGGTATGATCAGGTTTCTTGGACTTGGCTGGATGACGTTGGATGCGTATATGGTGGCTATGGGTGGACTCGAACCACCGACCCCAGCATTATGAGTGCTGTGCTCTAACCGGCTGAGCTACATAGCCAAAGGGTGCGCCCTCCGATGGATCGGAATCGGGCTGGATTCAGGCGGGGCGCGGCAGTTTAATCGCGACGCCCTTGCGGTTCAAGTGGTTGGCTTGCCCCCACTTTGTGGGCTGTGGTTGAATCGATCCCAAGATCCTATGCGCTGACGCCATGGCAGGCTTCGCCGATAGGGCTCGAGGAGGTTGGATGATTGACGTTGATGGCTACCGTCCGAATGTTGGCATTGTGCTGCTGAATGCAGACGGCCGGCTGTTCTGGGCGCGCCGCGTCCATCGCGATGGCTGGCAGTTCCCCCAAGGCGGCATGCGCAGCGACGAGACGCCTCTGGAGGCCATGTACCGGGAGCTGCAGGAAGAAACCGGGCTGTCTCCTGAGCATGTCGAGGTCCTAGCCGCCACGCGCGGCTGGCTGCGCTACAAGCTGCCCAGCCGCTATATCCGCCATCATCAGCACCCTACCTGCATCGGCCAGAAGCAGGTCTGGTTCCTGCTGAAGCTGGTCGGCGGCGAGGATGCGCTCTGCCTGGACGCCTGCGAGAAGCCCGAATTCGACATCTGGCGCTGGGTGGATTTCTGGTACCCGGCCGCGCATGTGGTTAATTTTAAACGAGATGTCTACCACCGCGCGCTGCGCCACTTCGCGCCACTGGTGGAAAGCATGCTGAGTATCCAGCTAGGCCCCCAGCCGCATCCGCGCGGCACCACCAGCCGCGGACGGCAAGCTGCTGCCTGAACGGCCGATCCGACGGCAATCGGATACTTGTTGACAATCATTCGCATTCGCGTTGAAAATAGGCAGCATGTACATATGCCTGTGCAACGCCATTACCGATCACGATATCCGTCGCGCCGCGGCCGATGGCGTTCGGAGCTTCTCCGAACTGCAGGCTCGCACCGGCTGCTCGGATTGCTGCGGCTGCTGCGAGGCCGACGCCCGTTCGATATTGAATGAGGCGGTGACGCAGGTTGCGTTCGACCTGCCCATTCTGGTCACGGCCTAACCTTAGTTTTTTGCCCTCCGCGCCACCGCCGCAAGCGGTGGCGTTTTTGCGTGCGCGAAGCGTTCGCATTTCACCCTGCCCTGCGCAGAATACGTATAGTTCGACATCAGCCAACATACGGAGTGCAGCCATGAAGGGTGATGCGAAGGTCATCGAGTTCCTCAACAAGGTGCTCTACAACGAACTGACCGCGATCAACCAGTACTTCTTGCATTACCGCATGTTCAAGAACTGGGGCTACCAGGAACTTGCCGAGCACGAGTACAAGGAGTCGATCGAGGAGATGAAGCACGCCGATCATCTGATTGAGCGCATTCTTTTCCTTGAAGGCCTGCCTAACCTGCAACACCTCGCCAAGTTGCGCATCGGCGAGAACGTGCTCGAGTGCATCCAGGGCGATCTCGATCTCGAACTGGCCGCCGCCAAAGACCTGCGCGCGGCGATCGGCCACTGCGAAGGTGTTGCCGATTACGTGAGCCGCGATTTGTTCCGAACCATCCTGCACGATGAGGAAGAGCACATCGACTGGCTGGAAACCCAGCTCAGCCTGGTCAAGGACATCGGCGCCGAACGGTATCTGCAGTCGAAGATGGAAAGCTAAGGCTTTCCGGCTCCGCAGCGCACCAAAGCGACCACCGGCACAAAGCCGAGGTCGCTTCCTTGACGGCTTTGTCACGCCCGGGCTATACCCTCTGTTTTGTCGTCAGGGTCGCGCTTGGCATCCCGCCCACCACCGCGCTACGTCGTACGCCCGCACGACGCTGCTAGCCAGCGTCGTCGCATGCTGTGGCTGGGGCTGGCGTGGTTGGGCAGCGTGTTGCTGGTGGCGGTGATCGTGGCGCTGGCAGTGGGCGCGTGGAAAGGCGTGGTGCCGCACTTGGCCGATCGCCGTGCGCAGCGCGCACTCACGGCGGAGAACGACGACCTCAAGCAACAAGTAGCCAACCTGCAACGCTCGCAACAAGTCACCGACATCGCCACCAAGGCCCTGCGCCAGACGATTTCGCAGCGTGACGAGGAAATCAACGGCCTGCGCGCCGATCTCAGCTTCTATTCCAGACTGGTCGGCGGCGACGCGCAGCGCGAAGGCATGAAGGTGCAGGAAGTGTCGCTGCAGCCGGTGCCGCACTCGCAAGCGTGGAACCTCACCGTCAGCCTCACCCAGAACATCAAGCGCGACGACGACACCAGCGGCACTCTGTCGGTCAGTGTGGAAGGCCTGCGCGACAATAAGGTGATGCAACTGGATTGGGCCACCTTGGGCGATGCCGCCGAGAAAGACGGCATCCCGTTCCGCTTCCGCTACTTCCAGCAACTGCACACCACGATTGCGCTGCCATCCGATTTTCGACCGATACGTCTACATGTCACAGTCCAGCCGGAAAATGGCGACGCAGTAAGCCGCGCCGTGGGCTGGAGCGATGCCCTAGCCAGCCCAGTCACCACCAACCAGGGGGACACCGATGCTCAACCGTAAACGCAACGACCAAACCAGCCGCAATGCCGAAACCAGCCTAATCTCGCAAGGCACGATCATTCGCGGCGATGTCCGCTTCACCGGCACGCTGCACCTGGACGGCCGCATCGAAGGCGTGGTCCTCGGCGAGGGGTCCAACGCGGTGTTCACGCTGAGCGAGCACGGCCAAGTGCAAGGCGAAGTGCGCGTGCCGCACGCCATGATCAACGGCCAGGTGAACGGCGATATCTATGCCAGCGAGCGGCTGGAACTGGCGCCGCAGGCGCGCGTGATCGGCGATGTTCGCTACAACACGCTGGAAATGGCCGCCGGAGCCCAGGTAAACGGCCGCATCGCGCATCAGGGCGAGGATCACGTCCAGCGCGAATTACCGTCGCCGGAAGTGCGCTCCGAGGCGGTCACGGCCTGAACCGCGTAGCGATTCGGGGACGATGGCATCCGCAGCTTCGCGCTATCCTTGAGTCCGCGCCGCCTCAGCCTCATATTCGTGCCATGGAAACTATCGTAGCTATCCCCGCTATCCCCGATTACCGCCAAGCCGGCGCCCCCTTGGTCTTCACCGAGGCCGCCGCGCGTAAAGTGCACGAACTCATTCAGGAAGAGGGCAACCCCGAACTGAAGCTGCGCGTGTATATCACCGGCGGCGGCTGCTCGGGCTTCCAGTACGGCTTCACCTTCGATGACGCGCGTGCGGAAGACGATTTCGCGCTGGATCGCGAAGGCGTCACACTGCTGGTCGATCCGCTCTCGCTGCAGTACCTCACCGGCGCGGAGATCGACTACTCCGAAAACCTAAGCGGCTCGCAGTTCGTCATCCGCAACCCCAACGCCAAGACCACGTGCGGCTGCGGCTCCTCGTTCTCCACCTGAGGGGCCGAGGACACGGATGGTTTCGACGGGCCTGAACACTTTCGCCGGACTCAGCCTGATCCTCGATCGCGTTTCCGAATACCGCGACGACACCGATTGGGTCGCTACAAAGTCTCAAGCGCCCGACGCGCGCTACCTTCTGCTCGATCCGGCTGGCGATGCCTTCCTGCATCGCGATCAAGAAACACTGCGCTGGCTCACTGCAGCTGAGCGCGAACGCTTGCTACCGCATGCATCGTGGAGCTTGCTCGGCATCGCCGACGGCCACCCGTATTTCATGTTGCTGTTGGACAAAAGCGACGACGCGGCCACGCTGGAATCGGCACTCGATGCCCAGCGCATGGGTCTGCGCGAAGCCGGCTTGCGCCTCGCCGCCGACGAAGCCGGCTTGTTCGCCTACGCCAAAGGCCTCGCGCATTGGCAACGTGAAACCCATTTCTGCACGCGCTGCGGCTCGCCGCTGCAACTGGTGTCCTCCGGCCATCGCGCACGCTGCACCAATCCGGTCTGCAGTCACCTGCACTTTCCGCGCACGGATGCGGCGATCATCGTCATCGTCGAACACCAAGGCGCCTGTTTGCTCGGTCGCCAGGCCGGTTGGCCAAAAGGGCGTTACTCCACGCTCGCCGGCTTTATCGAACCGGGCGAGTCGCTGGAAGATGCCGTGCGGCGTGAAGTCGCCGAAGAATCCGGTGTGATCGTCGGCGACGTGCACTATCACTCGTCGCAACCATGGCCGATGCCCGCGTCGCTGATGGTGGGTTTCACTGCGACGGCCATTTCACCTGAGATTCGATTGCGCGACGGTGAGCTGGAAGACGCGCGCTGGTTTACGCCACAGCAGATCGTCGACGGGCTCGCCGACGGCAGCCTCGGCACGCCGACCCGGCTTTCCGTGTCCTATCAGTTGCTGTCGCATTGGCTGCGCGAACGCGCGGGGCTCGATCTGGATGTGCTTGTGGCAGGCTCGCCACACTAAAAGACGTCACGGGCACGTAGTGCCGGGGCACTCCACGTTTTAGCTCGGTTTTAGCTCGTCGTCCCGGCGCAGGCCGGACGCAGCGCGAAGCGCGGAGAACGTCCAAAGGACGGCCCCGGAGAGGCGAGCGAAGCGAGTCACCTAGTTTGGGTACTCGTGCGAAGCACTCAAAAGCGATTCAGTGTGCTGCGCACGCATATTTCACTGGGTCCCGGCGTGCGCCGGGACGACAGCCAAAAAAAGCGCGGAGCTACCCCGGCATCTGAACAGACTTCCGCCACTCGCATACAATGCGTCATCCATCGGAGTCCGTTTTCATGGCCATTCGCCTGCTTGCCGCGCTCATCGCCCTCGGACTGCTGCACCTGCAGCCGCAGCTTGCCCATTGGCGCGGCGATGCCGGCTTTCGGCGCTGGGTGCATCAGTTGGCCGACACCACCGGCATCGGCCGCGTGTTACTCGCGGTGCTGGTACCGGTAGCGTTGTGCTCCCTGGTGATCTGGATGCTGCACATGTTGCCGTTGAAGGATCTGCTGCTGCTCGTCTTCGCATTCGTCGTGCTGATCTTTTCGTTCGGTCCGCACGCGTTCGAGGCCGATCTGGAAGCCATCCTCAAAGCGCCCGATCAAAGCAGTCGCGAAGCCGCCGCGCAGGCCTTGTGTGACGATTGCGAAACGGTCGCATGGACGACAGCAGATCTCGGCGAAGCGACCGCTTACGCTGCGCTGCGCCGTCGCTTTGGCGTGCTGTTCTGGTTTTTCCTGCTCGGCCCGGTCGGTGCATTGCTTTACCGCTTGGCGCGACAACTGGGTCACGACAGCTCGCTCGCGCTCGATAGCGGCGCACGCACCTATGCACGCCACCTAGCCAACGGACTGGACTGGCTACCGGCGCAGCTGATGGTGTTCACGCTGGCCCTGGTCGGTCATTGGGATGCGGTGATCGGTGCATGGCGTCGCTGGCATCAACAGGCCGCGCCAAATAGTTGGTATCTATCCAACCCCGGCTTTCTGGGCGCCGCCGCACGCGCCGACGTGCTCACCGATATCGAAGGCGGTGACGGTTACGCGGAAGAACGCACCGACCCATTGCACGAATTGCGCCGCCTGCGCGACGCGTTACTGCGCGCACTGCTGGCGTGGATGAGCGTGGTGGCGCTAATCGTGATGGGTAGCTGGTTGCACTAACCGCGACACA
>FSXU01000115.1_pt1 | contig 35390 bp, 41 predicted proteins | sample 1638421 | NCBI WGS metagenome assembly FSXU01 (sample SAMEA3914788, study PRJEB12502) | metagenome | biome: forest; material: soil | place: Canada | collected 2011-07-03 | depth 0.1 m
GGGATGACGGCTAAGCACATTCCAACTTATCCCTCACCCAGACTTCGCCGCGATGACCAACATCCATAGCGACAAGATCCTCATCCTCGACTTCGGCGCGCAGTACACCCAGCTGATTGCGCGGCGTATCCGCGAGATCGGGGTCTACTGCGAAATCTGGGCCTGGGACCACAATCCCTCCGAGATTGCCGCGTTCGGTGCGAAGGGCATCATCCTTTCCGGTGGCCCAGAGTCCACCACGCTGCATGGCGCGCCAAAGGCGCCGCAGGAAGTGTTCGATTCGGGCCTGCCCATCTTCGGCATTTGCTACGGCATGCAGACGCTGGCCGCGCAGCTGGGCGGCGCCACGGAAGCTGCCGATGCGCGCGAGTTCGGTCACGCGCGTGTCGATATCGTTGCGGCGGATCGCTTGTTCGCAGGCCTCAGCGATCACGCGTCGGACCAATCGCTCGATGTGTGGATGAGCCACGGCGATCACGTCGCCAAGGCGCCGCCAGGGTTCACCATCACGGCAACCACCGATCGCATTCCGGTCGCCGCGATGTCGAACGAAGCCAAGCGCTGGTACGGCGTTCAATTCCACCCGGAAGTGACACATACCAAGCAGGGCAATGCCTTGCTCAAGCGCTTCGTCACCGAGATCTGCGGCTGTCAGACACTGTGGACCGCCGCGCACATCATCGACGACCAGATCGCCCGAGTACGCGAGCAAGTGGGCAACGACCATGTGCTGCTGGGTCTGTCTGGCGGCGTTGATTCGTCGGTCGTTGCCGCACTCCTGCATCGCGCCATCGGCGACCAGTTGACCTGCGTGTTCGTGGATACTGGTCTGCTGCGTTGGCAGGAAGGCGATCAGGTGATGGCCACCATGGCTGAACACATGGGCGTCAAGGTCATCCGCGTGAATGCGGCAGAGCGTTACTTCAAAGCCCTCGAAGGCGAGGCCGATCCGGAAGCCAAGCGCAAGATCATCGGCCGCTTGTTCGTGGAGATCTTCGACGAGGAATCGGCCAAGGTCACCGCATCCGGCAATGGTCATGTTAAGTGGCTGGCGCAAGGCACCATCTACCCGGACGTGATCGAGTCGGCCGGCAGCAAAACCGGCAAGGCGCACGTCATCAAGAGTCACCATAACGTCGGCGGCCTGCCAGAGCACATGAAGCTCAAGCTGGTGGAGCCCCTGCGCGAACTGTTCAAGGACGAAGTCCGCCGCATCGGCGTTGAACTTGGCCTGCCGCGCGAGATGGTCTATCGCCATCCGTTCCCTGGACCGGGGCTCGGCGTGCGTATCCTAGGTGAAGTGAAGCCCGAATACGCCGAGCTGCTGGCTCGCGCCGATGCCATCTTTATTGAAGAGCTGCGCAAAGCGGATCTCTACGACAAGGTCAGTCAGGCTTTCGCCGTATTCCTACCGGTGAAATCGGTGGGCGTCGTCGGTGATGCCCGCGCCTACGAGTGGGTTGTAGCACTGCGCGCGGTGGAAACCATCGATTTCATGACGGCGCACTGGGCGCATTTGCCGTACGAATTTCTTGGCAAAGTGTCAAACAGAATTATCAATGAGTTACGTGGTATTTCTCGTGTCGTTTATGACATAAGCGGCAAGCCGCCAGCCACCATCGAGTGGGAATAAATTAAGTTAGGTTCGCACCGTTCAACAACGCTCAGCGAACCTAGCTTTTCCTCTGTTGTTCAAATAGTTATCGCTCACCATCGTTCAATGTCATTCAACGACAGACAGTGTGCGATGTCGGTATTTCTGGCGGTAGTTTTTCGGTGCCTTAAAAATCCGTCCGCGATACCGTCAGGGAGGTCCTGACGGTACGGGTGACGGTAAAAGGACACCCACGCCATGACGTTCGAAAGTCCCGTCGTACCAAGCTCTGCCGCCGCCCTCGACATCGCCGCCGTGCCCTCAACGGCGGCGCGACCGCGCCAGAAGGCAGGCCCGCTCACAGACACCGCGCTCAAGGCGCTCAGGCCCATCGGCAAGGCCTACAAGGTCACGGACGGCGCGGGCATGTACGTGGTCATTACGCCGGCAGGAAGTAAGTCCTTCCGGTTCGATTACCGCCTCGACGGTAAGCGCCAGACCCTCACGATCGGGCAATACGAGCCCGCTACTTCCAACCGCACCGACGCGGAACTGCAGACTCTGGAATACGGCGCAGTGCTGTCTCTTAAAGACGCGCGCGCATTGCGTGATCGCGCTAGTCGCCAAGTCGCTGCTGGAGAGAATCCCTCCAAGGCGAAGGTGCTCAAGCGCACTACAGACGCGGACGAGGGCACGTTTGGGGCGTGGGCCGCCGAGTACATCGCATTCAAGTCCGACCCTAAGAGCGGCGAGGAGCAGTGGGCCGAGGCGACATTGGGTCTGAAAAGGTCGATCTATCACCGCCTACTGGAAGGGCCGCTGGCGAAGCGGCGCGTGAACGAGATCAAGCGCGCGGAGCTGGCCGAGCTGTTCGATCGCATCAAGGCGAACAACGGCCCCGGGCCGGCGGTGCACGCGCGCGAGTTCGTGCTGGTGACTTATCGGTACGCGATGGGCAAGGACGAGGCGATAGCGGTCAATCCGGTGGAAGCCATCCCGCGTAGGACCATTGCCACCTTCGCCGCGCGCGAGCGCAACCTCAACCGGCACGAGGTAAAAACGTTTTTCGATGCTCTCCAACACACACAGGCATCGCCCACGCTGCGCCTTGCGGTGCGCTTCATCCTGCTGACGATGGTACGCAAGGGTGAGTTCATCGGCGCGACCTGGAAGGAGATCCACTGGGAGCGGGCGACGTGGACCATCCCCGCGGCGCGCATGAAGAACGGCAAAGAGCACATCGTGCCGTTGTCGAGCCAAGCGCTCGACATCCTGACGACGCTGCGCACGTGCTTTCCGTCGAGCGTGTACTTGCATCCCGGTCGATACGAGACAGATATTCCGATCAGCGATCCCGCACTGAATCGGGTCATCGATGTGACGGTGCGGCAGATCAACAAGGAAGCCGGGGAGGGCGCCGATGCCTTCGAGACGTTTAGCGTGCATGACCTGCGACGCACTGCATCGACGCGGCTCAACGAGGCGCTCTTTCCCGAGCCGCTGATCGAAGCGTGCCTTGCGCACACCAAACGCGACCAGGTCGCAGCGGCGTATAACCATGCGAAGCATACGGGCCCGCGCCGAGCTTTGATGCAAGGCTGGGCTGACATGGTCGATTGTTGGATGCGCGGCGAGAGCGCCAAGGACGTGATCGCCGTGACCAAGGCCAGGATTGACGAAGCAGCGCACGGTGACAGCGAGGCCGATCTATGAATCGCAGCGAGAGCCTGGAACGCTGGCGGCGCATTGCCGCCGGGAGTCTGAAAGATGGAGAGGCTGACAGCGCCGAGCTGCATGCCTGGGTTCGTGATACGGCGGTGAAGGTCGTTGCCGCGGATGCCAGTGCCGCGGGCGAGCGGGCAGGGGCGCTTGTGCGCGCCCTTGGTCTGAGCGGCAAGGCGGGCGCCCTGGAGCCGCTTAGTGAGAGGCTGGAACTGCTGGACGCATTCCCCTTCCATGACGAGCACGGCAACGTGCGCGAACCCAACCGCGGCGAGCGCACGCGCAATCTGATCGCCGCCGTGCGCGCGTCGGGCTTGGTTGATGAAGAGCAGACCGACGACGAAATACGCAAGCGCTTGGATCGGCTGTTCGCCCGCTAAGTCTGAATCGCACGGGCTGAACAAGTACGTTCAACTGGGTGCAATAGCGATCGTCATCAGTCAGAGACGGTCGCCATGCAGGCTCACCAATTCCTTCGTCGCGGGCAAGTCCTCGCAAAGCTCGGCATTTCCCGAACCACGCTCTACAACCTGGAAAAGGCAGGGCGTTTTCCCCAGCACTTCATGGTGACTCCACGGTGCGCTGTTTGGCGCTCCGATGAGGTCGACGCCTGGATGGCAAAGCGCGCAAGCGCATGCGTGCAGGTAGCTCCGACGCCGCTCCGCAACGCGCAAGGCGAGGCGCTGGCGTGAAACCGCCAGGGCAGCACACGAGCTGGGGTCCTGGCCACCCTAAGGCCAAGCTGTCTACCGAACAAATCGACGCGATACGCGACGCCTACGAGCGCGGCGAGGGTGGCTATCGACGCCTGGCGCAACGCTTCAGTTTGCACTGGCAGACGGTGCGTGGCATCTGCACGTACCGCCGGCGGTGCAGGGGATGACGCGACGCCAGGCGACGGGCCCGACGTTGTCTGACACCCCAATTTTTGCCGCCGGGCGTCCCGGCTCCATGAACAGACCGGCAGCCGCCGGGTTTTGCTTTCGGTGGGCCGGCCCTCAACCAAGTGGCTAAAATCCTCTCGGCCGCAATGCCAGAACCATTCGATTTCGGTTTTTGAGTGCCAACAAAATATATCAAGGCATTGAAAGTATTGCTTTTTTATTTTGCGATGAGGATTGCGTATTAAGGGCGAGATAACCAGCTCAAGGTTGAGCTACGCCAGCCGAAACCTATACCGAAGCAGTGGTCTTGGCGCACCGCTCACTATTTTTCACTTTTTGAGTCAACTTTTGGTTGATACTGTTGTACGTGTCGAGTCTGCCTACATCTACCTTGGAGCCTTGGTGCTTCAAAAGTGTGGGATAGAAAACACGGTTCGGCAGGTCGGTTGGCTGCCATGAACACCAAATCGGTGCTCATTCTCAGGGGATCACGTCATCGCCTTTGTGGGTAGGGCAATGACTGGAGAGGAAACGACACGAGTCGTACGCCATGACTGCACACGCCATTTCCAATGACATCAGCAAGATAGGCCTCGTCCTGAAGAACGATGTCGCGTCTATCGACTTGCTCGGTGAGCTGGATCAGAAAATCGCGAGTCCAATCGCCAAGATTCTTGATCTCATGCGCCGCATTTCAATGGCACGGCGCATGATACGGACCGTGATTCCACGGATCCATCTCGTGCAGGAAAAGATGCCCGAGCACTTCTGCGCAAATTTGGCTATATCGCAGCGCGCTCTTGCGTCGATGTATAAAAAAGCCAAGAAGCTGCCGCAGCCGTTGCGCTGGTACTTTTGCCGCGAATTTAAGGGATTTTTCGAAGAGGTAGAGCAGCTGCTTGTCAATATTCAGCTGCGTAATGCTGAATTGAGCGAAAAGAAGCCAGGGACAGTGCTCTCCACCCCTGAAGAGATCGAGAAATATTTGGCCCATCTGTGACCAATGTTGAGGATCACGGGGGTCGATCTTAGTAATACGTCGTTTGAAAATGACTTCAAGTCGCTTCCGGACGAGGTCAGGGCCAGCGCAACGCAGCGCATTGCACTGCTCATGAGTAACCCGAAGGCGGGTGCTCTGCGGTTGCACAAACTCGATGGCTATAGGCCAGGGATTTTTACGATCGATCTCGAATCGGGAAAAGGCCAGCGCTATAAGGCTGCTTTTCGCTTGGATGGAAGTGTCGCGTATTTTTTACGAGCAGACACGCACAAGAAAATTGACCGCTACTTTCCTTAACTCCCCTTAGCTGCGTAGCGCTTCCGACAAGGCTGACTCGGCCGGCGGCATCCGGGAGGCGCAGAAACAGCTAGGACGACTCGTCTGTCGTCATGACGGAGCAGTACACTCGAAACCGGCGGGGCGCTAAGGTCACGCCGACTCGATAAGGCTTCGATGACAACGATCAATCCTCTCGACTGGCTAAAGCTTCCCCAACGGATCTTATGGGGTCTGCTTATCGTTTTCGCTTTGGTACTTTGGGCGCCCCCGTGGTTCATTGACGGTCTCGGGCTTCAGGATCTTCTGAAAACCTACCGTATATATGTTGGCGCTATCTTCCTGTTACTACTGGCCGCCACCATTCCAAATTTAGCCATTTGGCTCTTTGGAGGCGTTATCCAATCAATTAGCGATCGCCGAGATCACAAAGCGCACATCAAGCAACTTGAGCAGCTGACGCCGCATGAAAAACGAACCCTAGCGGAATTTTTTGCGCTGGATACTCGATCCATGACTTTGGATCTTAGGCACCCAGTGAACGCCGCGCTGATCAATAGCAAAATTCTCACACCATCCTCGGTGATGCCGCGTCCCGGTACAAGATTTCCCGTCACCGTGCAGGCTTGGGCTTGGAAAGCGATTAAAGCAAACCCTGACCTTCTTGCGTTGGGCGACGATGGTGTTCCTCCGCCATCTGGTTAGGCTTGAGCTGTTCAAGCGACGTCTTTCGACACCAGCTTGTGTTGGTAATAGGCGTCAGCTGGATCATCCAGGATCGCGTAGATCGCGCCGAGGTTTTCCGGACGGGTGGCGATGACACAGCGATCATTTCGCGCAGAGTAAGGCAAGGGCGGCGTAGTTTTGCCTGCATGGACGAACTATGAGCGCTATTACTCGTCGAAGTACTGATCGATCATCTCTTTGGCGAGCAGGAGCACGGCTTCCTCGCTCTCGGCGAATACAGTGTGAGGTCCTGGCAAGATTGGAGGCCGACCGTCGCGCTTATGCGCCAACTGAAATGGTTGGAGGGTGCCGAACTTTTCCGGAAGATTAAAGCGAGCGTAGTGCCACCCATCCAGAATTTCATAAACGTAGCGCACCTCTACGCCTTTGCAGAATACGGTCTGGGGTCTCACTAACCGAACTCCTTTGAGGGCAATGTCTGTGGCGATGGAACCCATCGCACAGGCGCTCACGCTGCTGGCGCTTCCGTTACCGGATATCGACGCTGTCATCGGCGACTTCGCGATAAGCATGACCCATCGGCGTGACGCCGACACAGGGGTTTGATTTTAGCGACTGCTAAATGTTTCGCGCGCGCACGGGGCGAACAGTATGCAAGCCACCTAAAAGCGGGCTCATGATTTACGCGTGGCGACAATAGGCGTGTGATTTTTTCATGTGGCTACGTTGTCGCTGATATGCCAACGAAAGGAGCCAGCATGAACGCGACCGCACCAAGTGACCGCATCTTGCGGCCTGCTCAACTGGCCGAAAAGCTCGGCTGCACTCGCACATCCCTCTACAAGTGGATCAACGCCGGCATCCTGCCCAAGCCTATTCGCATCGGGCACGCATCAGTGGGCTGGCGGGAGTCGGTTATCGAAGCGTGGCTGACGACGCGCGACGGTTTGCCGCCGCAGCGGCGGCAGTTGGCGTGAGCTTTTGCCACAAATAAAAAGCCCCTATTGACGGTAGGGGCTCGAAAACAACAGCACAGGTGGAAATATCATGGACCTGGACAGCGGTTTTAGCAACTGCGATAACACAGGACAGCAAACGCACGTTGAAGCTCGGCGCTTGCTATCGGCAGGGGTCAAGCTCTGTGAGCTGCACAAACTGAGCAAGCGGCCCGTGGGAATGGAGTGGCAGCGTCACCCCGTTACTGCAATCAGCGATGACGCGGGTGGCTACGGTCTCATTCTCGCACTGAACAACTTGTGCAGCATCGATCCCGACAACGTTGAGCCCGCGCGGGAGGGTTTGAAGCGCTGCGGGTTCAACCTGGACGAGATCATGGCGGCGGGTGTTCGCACGTCCTCCACACGTCCTGGAAGCGGCGGGAGGTCCGCTTTCACAGCGCCCGCGGGATTGAGCCGGGTTACGTTCTCATCCAAAGCGCACGGTACGATTCTGGAGCTTCGCGCAGGGCAGCCAAACCTACAGGACTGTCTGCCTGGGACAAGGTATCGCAGCAAGGAGGGAGGACCGGTCTACGAGCAGTCGTACGCGAACGGTAAAACGCTCGATCAAGCACCCGAACTGCCGCCGCGCTTCCTCAAATGGTGGCAAGACCTAAACGCTAACCTGGACTATTTGCGGGAGCAGCAACGCCTGTTCTGTGGTGAGGACGCGCAGCTTGCTATTTCGATCGGCGAAGGTAAAGGCGCGAAGCTTGCGCACAGCTCCGGCTTGCGCCGCGACTACAACGCCGCCCATGACGTCGAGGACATTCTCGGACGGCATGGTTACAGCGATGGCGGCGGCCGCTGGTCGCCGCCTAGCGCAACCGGCGCACCGGGTGTTCGGCAGATCCCCGGCAGCGAGGGGCTATGGCGATCGGACCACGCGAGCGACCCGCTGTATGGCACCTTCGACGCATGGTCCGCGTTTGTCACTCTCGACTGCAAGGGAGATATTGATCGAGCCAATGGCGTGTACTTGCCAGAGCTGCACGCCCTGATCGCTTCTGAATTTCCAATACTTGCAACGGAAACACCTAAGTCGATGCCGCGCGATCCGGTTGCATTGGATTGGGACGAATTGCCCATCGATCCACCCGAACCGTGTTTCATCATTCCCGGCTGGATGCCCGACGGTGTCGTGACGTTGTTCGCCGCGCACGGAGGCACGGGTAAGAGCTTTCTATCGTTGTATATCGCCCTGTGCATCGCCACGGGCAAGCACCCGTTCAACGAGGGCGAGGCGATCGAACGGTGCAAGGTGCTGCTCTACAGTGCCGAGGACAACACGACGGTCATGCAAGGGCGCCTACGTCGTTACATGCACTTGCTTGGCATTGATGGGAGCGAGCTGAAAGGCTGGTTGTCGGTGCTTGATGCGACCGAGTCAGACAATGTTCTGTTCGTGGGCGATGAAAAGGTGAACGGGCGAACGACTGCACGCTTTGCGTGGCTCGCCGCGGAGATCCAGCACGGTGCCGCGCAGGTGCTGATTTATGACAACGCGTCAGACGCGATCGACGCCAACGAAAATGATCGGGCCAAGGTCCGGCAATTCATGTCGTCCCTCAAGCGACTGGCATCGGCGGTGCTCTTGCTGGCGCACGTCGACGCGGTGAGCAGCATGACAGACATCAGCGACGCCAAGGGCTATTCCGGCAGCACGGCGTGGCACAACAGCGCGCGCTCGCGCTGGTTCATGGCCCGCTCCAAGGACAGCGATGATGTGGTGCTGGCACAGCCCAAGGTGAATTACGCCCAGGCGGGATCAGAAGTGGTCATTCGTTGGAGCACCGAGCACAAGGTGTTCCAGGTGGTGAGCACGCGCCCCGGGAGAGTTAGAGCAGCCGATTGCCGCGTGGAACTCTTGCGGCTGTTGCGCCAGGCCATGGACAGTGGAACTCGCGTGAGTCCGAACAAGAATGCGCGCAATAGCGTCCTGGGCACGATCAAACATATGGACGGCTGCCCCCGCGGTCTAAAGGCCGCCGACGTCGAGCGCGAAGTGAATCGCTGGAAGGTCGAAGGTCTGGTTCGAATTGATAGTTACAAGAAGTCCAACGGTGCGGAAGCTGAGCTGCTGATGCTTACCGAGGAGGGGCGATCGCTTTGCGATGGAAACGGCGTGGACGCGGAGGATTTTGCATGAGCATCGCGAACCGGGTGCGGGCTCCCGGCTTTTCACCACCTCCTTCCTACTACCTTACGAACCGGGTGGGTGGACGCACACCCACCCAGTTCCGTTGGTTTTACCCAGTGTGCACCCGGTTAACTGGGTGGACTGGGTGCAGGTTGAACGTGCAAAAAGCTGCAAGCTGGGGACGGCTCGCGGGAACTGAATTCCGAGTGTCGCGGGAACGAACAGACAACCCAGCGCACCGCGTGCAGAGGAAGCGAAATGCTGACCTTCGTTGAAACCAACGCGCGCGGTTTGCCTGTAGGTGCGTCGCATCACTGGATGAAGTGGCCGCGATCGATTGTCGACCGAGCCATCGATCTGCGTACCGCAGGCGTGCAATTGAAAGCGATCAGTGAAGCCTTGGGCGTACCGATCACCACCGTGCACGATTGGTGCGCCAAAAAGCGCAGAAAGCTACCTGACCGCGTGATCGTAAAGCGCGTCAAACAGCCCGATTCATTCGGTACGAATCATCAACGATCAGTGACGACAAACATTGATCAGCCACGTTTTTCCGATGAAACCGGCAAAAGTGGGGAAGATCCCATCCTGGCGCTACCGGCAAAAATACCGTCTCGGGAGTCCGACTGATGCCACGCGCAACCGCTAACTTCACCGTCCGGCACCCAATCACCAAACCCGTTGAGCTTGGATGTGAATACGACGGCGAGCTATCCACCATGCTCGGGCGTTGCGAGTTGCCCGATCGATTTAAGCCACGTCTTGAGCACCTGATCGGAACTTGCCGTCAACACATCTTGCGCAAGGTACCGTTAGAAACAGAGAGGGTGCTCGTGCTGGATGCGATAGAGAAACACCTGCTGGCAGTAGTGCACTTGCTGGGGCAGCCTGGAGATGCAGTGGCTGGGCCACTTGCAAGCTTGCGTCGCGAGCTGCCCGGCGGCCTGAGCGAACTGCGCGATTTTCAATCTCACGCCGAGAGCGTGATGGCCGCGGCGGAAAAGGCGCGACGTACACCGCTTGAGATGGATCTCAACATGTCGCACCGATCCGCGAAGGAATCCATGGCCGCGGGCATCGTCGGTCTACTGCACGACTGCGACATCAGGGCAACGACGACGTTAGAGCCGCGATCTTCGTACCTGCAACTAGTCGAATTTGCACTACTGCATGTTGACCCTAAAAGGCCCGGCGACGCGAAAGGGATTGCGGCGAAAGGTCTCAAAGCGTGGCGAGATCAGAGTGGGTGCTAGGTACAACAATGTACCTGCTCACCGGGTGACGCTGCGGCGACGCTTGGGAACGATGTGCCCTCAAGGACAACCTCCCGAGGCTCGCCATGAAGCATTCCACTGTAAGAACTGAAGACGAAGCGCCGATCACAGAGCTGGCGCAACTGGAACAGCAATTCGAGACGCTGCAAACCTACGAAGAAAGTCAGCTTTCGCAACGCACTGCGCTTCGCGCACAGCACGACAACTTACTGCGTGGTGCGGATCCAACGAAGCTGGCGTCGCTTTCCAAAGCAAGCACCAAACTCCGCGCCGAAATTGCCGAGCTGGACAATGGGATTTCAGACACACGTGACCTGCAGGATCGTTTGTGGCAGGAGATACTCACGCGCCGACAGCAGCTATCGGATGCCCAAACCCTTCAGCAGCGGCAGGACGCAGCGCATGTTGTTAGCGCGCTCGCCATCCATGCGACTCCCATCGAGCGCCTCGGTTCCGAACTAGTGGCCGCCATTGCTCGAATGAGGATCGCTGGAACCTCTGCCCGCAGCCAGGTCGAGCCCGTCATGCAGGTGCTTAACCCTGACCCCATGATCATGGAAGACATGCGGCAAATTGTTTTACCTCGTGCATCGGCAACGGGTCCCGAAGTGGCAGCCGCTATTGCCACCATCCTCTACGCCATCGCACACGCTTCAGGCGTCGACCTCGATGCATACGTCACCTTCAGCGAATTGAATCGCGGCCACATGACCATGACCGAAGCGTTGGCCATCAGCGCTGCCACCATTGCATCTCGTTTGGGGGTGGAGCTGTGAGCGGCGACCTTGCACAAGCACTCTATGGGTCGCCGGCCGCGGTGGCTTCGCCGTCCCTGCCAGTGACGGCGCCCGCACCAGAAAATGTCCTGTATCCGGAGGTGACCTCCCCAAAGCCCGTGCAGGTGACACCGCCTACTGCATCGCCTGTGCCTGCAACATCGCCAGCGCTCGCGCCCACGCCAAGTCCGTCTGCGCTGGCAGTTAGCGAGATACCATCCGCACCAAGTCCTACGCCAGCCATCACACCGGATGATATTCGCAAAGCGATCCCCGAGGCCATCGCCAATACGCGCAAGGCCGATGTCGAACGCACGCTATTTGCGGATGCAGAACGCGACGCACTCGCTGAATCCATACCGATGCGCGATACGGAAGGGCTGGCGCCGGAAACAGTAGCCGCTGCTCGCTTGGAGCTAGCCAATATAGCAATCGATTGCGGCGCCTCGCAGTCGGATGTCGCCATGATTAGTAACGCCTTGATCGCGGCACGCGCCAATCCGATGACGAATGAGCAGCGTGCTGCAGCTCGCAATGGCTGCATCACTGCGTTCAATGAGACGTACGGCCAAGAAGCGTACAAAACGGCCGAAATCACGCGGCGCTGGATACAACAAGACCCCAGGCTAAATTCAATTTTTTCAAACGTGGGCGACAACAAAGAGGTCGCCTTGATAGCGGCACGGCTCGCACTCGCAGCACAACGTCGTCCGCGTTAACTGGAGATCCGACATGACGAACGAAAACATGACCCCGGCACCATTGCCGCGCGCACCGGATGGCATGGGGAAGTTGGTGGACGATGAAAGTGTCATCCCGCCGGACAAGGTCCGTCCACAGAACAGCTTCAACACGTTGCTGGGCGAGTTACCGCCCCAGCCAACCATTATCTAGGGAGCAACGACTATGCAGTTTCGCGCACTTCAACTCGCTTACTTCAACGGCGCCCTGGTCGAGCCGGGCGGAATTGTGGAATCCGATGTGGATATCAGCGCCGATCTGGCGCCAGCGAATCCGGCCACACCCAGCTTGCTATCTCCCATATACGAGCGGGTTGAACAGCCGTGAATGTGATTAACGTACCGCGCAACATGGTGTTGGACTTTGGCAAGCGGCGAGGCCTTAGCGCGTCGTGGATTGCGCAGAACGATCTGCCTTACGCACTGTGGCTTATGTCACAGCGATTCGTGCGGGAACGTCCGCAACTCTGGCTTTGTTTGCGCAAACACGTGACCGCCGTGTTCCAGCAGCAAGAAGCCGAACACGACGCTGGATCGGTGGCATGAGCGAAAACGACAACCTGCCGGCTGAGCGTGCCGCCGATGGAAAGTTTCTTGCAGGTCATTCTGTGCGCAGCCCCGGCATGTCGCACGGTGCAACTCGCGCCGAGCGAATCGCCGCGTATGTCGAACCACATATTCAGGAGGTATTGGATAAGGCGATAGACCTCGCGAAGAAGGGCGACCCGCAGTCGATGCGTCTGATCCTTGAACGCTTCGCACCATTGGCTAAGCAGGACGCGGAGCGAGTGTCGATTCCTGGGTTTGCCAATGCCCAGACTTTGGAAGAAAAAGCCGATGCGGTGATTGCTGCTGCTGCGTCAGGGCATTGCAGCGCAGAAGCCGCGGCCAAGCTTCTGGGCGTGCTTCGTGACTACGCCAGCACGATTACCGCATCGGATCACGAGCGCCGCATTCAGGCCATCGAGGAAGGGCGCAAAGGGCGCGTGATGGACGCCGCATCTATCACTGACGAATCGCCGGAGTCGGTTGCATGAACAGCAACATCACCAAGCGCATCGAACGCGCAGAACGCAATGCGATAAACGCGGCGGATTCGGGCAAGCCGATATGGTCGCCGCTGCCGGGACCACAAACGATGGCCTACGAGTGTACGGCCCACGTGGTTGGGTACGGTGGCGCGGCAGGTGGGGGCAAAACGGATCTCGCTATCGGCAAAGCGCTGACGCAGCACAGTCGCATTGCCATGTTCCGCCGGCACAGCACCGAGACGTTATCGATCATCGATCGCCTGGCCGATGTTCTTGGTCATCGTGACGGACTCAATACTGTGGCGGGGATCTGGCGCATGGGCGAGCGCGTGATCGAGTTCGGTTCCGTGCCGAACCTGGGTGACGAAACGAAGTACATGGGGCGCGCGAAGGATTTGCTGGTACTGGACGAGGCCGCCAATCTCCTCGAAAGCCAAGTGCGCTTCCTGCAAGGTTGGGTGCGAACCACCGATCCCGAGCAGCAGTGCCAGACATTGCTATGCTTCAACCCGCCCACCAGTGCAGAGGGTCGCTGGATCGTTGCCTACTTCGCGCCGTGGCTCGATAAGAAGCATCCAAACCCCGCGGCGCCCGGTGAGCTGCGCTGGTTCGCCATGATCGACAGCAAAGAAGTGGAAGTGAAGGATGGCGAGGTCTTCATCCACGACAACGATTTGATAATCCCGCAATCGCGCACGTTCATCCCTGCGCGCGTGAGCGACAACCCCTATCTATCCGGTACCGGCTACGTCGCCACGTTGCAAGCGCTGCCCGAACCGCTGCGCTCGCAAATGCTTAACGGTGACTTTGAAGCAGGCATGGAGGACGACGCGGCGCAGGTGATTCCCACTGCTTGGGTGGAAGCCGCCATGGCGCGCTGGACGGAGTTATCGCCCAAGCCGCCGATGGATAGCGTGGGCGTCGATGTGGCGCGCGGCGGCAAAGACAACACCATCCTCTCTCGCCGCCATGGCATGTGGTTCGACAAGCTGATTGTGTATGCCGGTACGCAAACGCCCGACGGTCCTACGGCCGCGGGTTACGTGGTCGCAGCAGGGCGCGACTATGCGGTGATCAATGTCGACGTGATCGGCGTGGGCGCCAGCGTGTTCGATTTCCTGGTGGATGCCAAGCAAGGCGTGTACGGCATCAACGTGGCCGAATCGTCTGATCGCAAAGATCACAGCGGACGCCTAAATTTCTTCAACCTGCGCAGCGAACTTGTATGGCGCCTGCGCGAAGCACTGGACCCATCGCATAACACCGGCATCGCGTTGCCGCCCGATTCGCGTTTGCTGGCGGACCTTTGCGCTTACACCTGGAAGCTAGGGGGTAGTGGTCAGATTCGAGTCGAGAGCCGTGACGAGATCATCAAGCGTATCGGCCGATCGCCGGACTACGCCAGCGCGCTGATGCTGGCGCTCATCGATACACCCAAGAGCGGCACACTGCTTAGCGCGATCGAGAAGCCCAAGCGGGCCATGGACTACGACCCGTTGGAACAGATGGGGCGCGAGATGGGGAAGTATCGCGACTACGATCCGACCGCTTAGACGTCATCCTTCGGCTCATCTGGGGGCACCTCGTATGCACCGGACATCCACCCATCGTGGAGAAGAGCCATCTTATCGTCCGTTGGAATTGCATCCATGATCAATGTGACAACCTGATCGACAGCAGTCACAGCGCGCCTAGCATTGTCGAGCACGAGTTCGCGCTCCAAGTCCGATTCCGGTACTGGTACGTCTTCTTTCTCCGCCCATGCGCGAGCTTGGTCGGCCGTGTGCCAACGCAGAGTTTGAATATCCTGTGGCTTCGCATGTGCGATTTCGTTGCGTAAGCGGATGAGCCATCTAATGTCCTGCCACGGTTGGCGTCCCGCATCCAAATTTAAATTTATCGCTTGTCCGATCAATAGAAGTTTTGGCCAAGGTTGCAGCCGATCAAATTCAATCCAATCTGTCACCAGGCGATGCCCAGCGGCATTGATGAACGCTTCGATCGAAATAGCGCTCATCAGGATCGCGATAACCGAAGATTGCCGCTGTGCTGATAAATTTTTCGATTTACTTTTCGCGGCCTTGCGAGCCGTCTCAAGTAGTAAATGATGCGCGGAAAAATACCGCGTCTCGCTCGCGTAATATGAGTCGGGAGTTGGGCGGTTCTCCCAGAAGTTTCCTAAGCCACCTCTATCGTCTCTTTTCTTCATCGAAGCCGCGGTCTCCAGGCTAACCAAAAGGTTCCGGCAAGCTTGTATGTCAGGAATGTTCGCTCTGCGTCGAAAGAGGTCGTTTCCAAACCGGCCTCAACCAACTTTGTTATCCGATCGCCACCTGTGCGCTCGCATTTCTATGCTTCAAGCGCCGCGTGAGAATCAGATAAAGCAAATCACCCTCCAATGCAAAAAGACTTTTCTATTTGCCTTTGGATGGTGACTGACTTCTCAGCGTTTGAACGATCGGGGTCATATCGTTGTCAGCACTTGCAATAATCGATGACGCGCATTCAGTTATGCGTTCATTTCCGCAAGTTCCAACCCATTGGTCTAGGAGCAGCTTTCCTGGGTTCCCGTCCAGTTGGGTACCACTGAGTACTACTGAATACACTGTGGCTTGCTGGCCATAAGGATTCGATGGGCCTGGGTCCAATGTGACTACGTGTAGTTGAAATAGCGAATTGTCCTCTGAGTCCGCCTCGGCGAGGTGAGATGAAGCCTCGATTTTCTCTCGCAATTGGTAAACCAATTGCTGGCCGAGCCCGTCTTGGGCAGTCGCGTTAACGTAGACGTAGAATTTTCTCTGCTGCGCGGCGACACGTGCGGACGGCATTAACGCCATCCCGATAGCCAACATCGAGATTAGGAAATGCACTTTTCTTATATTGCCCATGGCTCCCCCTGGAGCTGCTGAGTTGCGTATTTCAAAGCAAGAGTCTTGCCACTTCATCCGGTGGCCCTAGTACTGGAGCTTGTACAAAGCGCCCTTTGAACTGCGACATGCGCCCATGCCGTGTCCGCTCTTGTTGTCGTTGTAGAACTCGCAGTCCATAGAGATACCTTGGCCAAAGACAGAGGCCGTGCCGCGGCTGCTGCCTTCCACGGTGTAGGACGACGAACTGCCGTAAACGTTGGCAACTCCACCAGGGCCATACACCTGGCCGTAAATCGAACCAAAGCCTATGGAGCCACCCCGGACAATGGTGAACTCTCCGTTGAGTTGTTCGCCTGTAGGTAGGGTTATGGCGGCTGTTCCATGCCCCGAGCCGTTGGCTACAAATATCCCTGTCAGCACTCCACCTGTGCGGGCCATATCATTGGCCGGGTACAACCGTGCTTCCCTTTGGACAGAGCAACCAGCAAGCAGCATTGCCGCCAGCGTATAGGCGACCGTGATCGTCTTCATTGAACGCACCCCTGTTTGCAGATGTCATAGGCTGCCGATGTTTCTCGTTGGAGGCCTGCCTGCTGATACCGTCAGCGAACTGCGCGCTACCGTCAAGGGCAGGGGAGACTTAACAACAAATACCGTCAAACCTTCAGCTGTCACGGTTTCGGTTGGATTGTCGTCGAGGGAGCTCGTTGCGCCATCAACAATTCCGGCGCGGAGCGCCCAAAATATGTCGGTATCGGGTACAGTACGCGCCCGGCGGACTTGCCTGAAAAAGATCTCAAAGCGCTATGATTTTGTTGAGGTTTTGTGCTGGTATCCTAGACCCATTTACTTTTGAGTGGGAATAACAAAATCAAAGGCTTAGTGCGCCATTGGTGCTTATTGGTGACGTCATCCACTGTAAGAGTGTCATGTAACTAACGGAAATGGCTGAAGAATTGACCGAGTGCTTAGGGCCGTCAGCCTTTTCCGCCGAGGACGAGGCCTACATGCGGCGTGCGCTGCAGTTGGCCGAACACGCTCGCGACGCTGAAAACGAAGTCCCGGTCGGTGCCGTGTTGGTGCAGGACGGTCAGATCGTCGGCTTGGGCTGGAACCGCAACATCACCCTGCACGATCCCACGGCGCATGCGGAAATCATGGCCTTGCGCGCCGCAGGGGAAAAATTGGCAAACTATCGCATTGTCGGCGCCACGCTCTACGTCACGCTGGAACCATGCGCCATGTGCGCGATGGCGCTGGTACACGCCCGTATCGGCCGCGTCGTTTACGGCACGACGGATCCGAAGACCGGCGCCGCTGGCAGTGTGTTCGACACGCTGGTATCCGACCGCCACAACCATCGCATCGGCGTGCAGGGTGGTTTGTTGGCCGATGAATCGGCGCTGCTACTGCGCGATTTCTTCCGCGCTCGCCGCTGATTCGTTCTCGAACAGAAAGGCCAAGGCCTTCGCGCACGGCTGCTCGACTTTTAGATTCAGCAGCGGATCGGCGCGGGTGCGCCCCAGATTGACCGCAGCAATCGGCTTGCCCGCTTTCGCAGCAGCATGGGCGAACCGGTAACCCGAGAAAACCATCAGCGAGGATCCCACGACCAACATGGCGTCGGCCTCATCCAGCGCCTGCATGGCTGTCGCCACGCGATCGCGCGGAACGTTCTCGCCGAAAAACACCACATCCGGCTTTAAGATCCCGCCGCAGTGTGGGCAGGGCGGAATGGCGAATGTGCTGAAATCGTGGCCGTCCAGATCGGCATCGCCGTCCGGTGCGTCGGCAGCATCAAGCTGCGCCCATGACGGGTTGAGCGCCAACAACAGTTGCTGGAAGGCTTGGCGTGGCGAGCGATGTTCGCAACCCATGCAACGCACGGTGTCCAGCCGGCCATGCATATCCAGTACGTCGCGGCTGCCCGCACGTTGGTGCAAGCCGTCTACATTCTGCGTCATCAGCAATTGCAACTTGCCCAACTGCTCAAGCCGAAACAAAGCGTGATGCGTGTCGTTAGGCGTGGCGTGCCCGAATCGGCGCCAGCCGATCAGGCTGCGCGCCCAATAGCGCTGGCGCGTCAGTACGTCGCCCATAAATGCCTGGTAGGTCACCGGTTGCGCGCGCTTCCAACTGCCATCGGCATCGCGGTAATCGGGAATGCCCGAGTCAGTGCTGCACCCGGCGCCGGTCACTACGAACAAGCGGCGATGCTCCGCGATGAAGTGCCTGAGGTCGGCGTTATTGGTTTCCATAGGCATGGTTCAAAAATACCGTCTTGTACCTGTTCGGTAATGGTGCGGTTCGACAGATTGCGTTGAAATGCGGAGGCATAGGCATTAAAACATCGTGCGGCTTCCGCGATTTGCCATCGAGAAACCCAATGAACGTGCTCCTATATGGCGCCACAGGAATGGTTGGACAAGGTGTGCTGCGGGAGTGCCTATTGGCCCCCGACGTCGCGCTGGTGCAAAGCGTGGGCAGAACGCCCGCCGGACCGCCGCATCCCAAGCTGAAAGATGTTCTACAGAGCGATCTTTTCGATGTCGGCGCGATCAGCGACGACCTGAAAGGCTTCGATGCCTGCTTCTTTTGCCTAGGAGTCTCATCCGCGGGCATGAGCGAGGCGTCTTATACGCATCTGACCTACGATCTCACTTTGGCCATTGCGCAGACCTTGGCCTCTCTCAATCCCGGTATGACCTTCGTCTACGTATCCGGGGCGGGGACCGATAGTACCGAGCACGGAAGCAGTATGTGGGCACGCGTAAAAGGGCGCACCGAAAATGCTTTGCAGCGACTCCCATTCAAGGCGGTTTATCTATTTCGCCCCGGGGCGATTCAGCCCTTGCACGGTATACGTTCCAAGACGGGTTCCTATCGGCTTTTATATAGCTTGACCAAGCCATTGCTGACGCCGTTGCGAATGTTTTTCCCGAACGTCATGCTTTCCACGCAAATCATGGGACAAGCCATGCTTGCCGCCGCCAGGCATGGTGCGACGAAGACAGTGTTAGAGGCCGCGGACATTCGCTCATTGGCGGCTACTGCTGAATCGTGATCTAGTGCTGCATCAATCTATGGCTGCGACGGCGACATTTTTGACAGCCGTGCGGATTTTCTCTGCAGTGCTTCACGCAGCTCCCTGGCATCGGCGGAAGAGGGCAGATGGCCGAGCGCATCCATGAATACCTGGAAGTCCTGGCGCCAACCCAAACGATCAGTCATTGAGGCCAAGCGTTTTATTTGGTTGGCATATTGCTGCGTGCGTTTTTTCTTCATGTTCGCCATACGTCGAGCTTTCCGGAGAAATTCGAGTTGATACCTGAGATGCCTTGCACGACGGCGCCAACGATGCAGCGCTATCACCGTGCGCTGCTCAAGCGCAGCTCCTCGTGCCTTCTTCATGCGTTTTGCGCTTCGCTTTAAGACGCTTTTCGCCACGGAAGGACTGACAAGTTGCCAGGGCAGTTTTTCCACTGCTTCAACGATGCGTCGCACCTTGACCCTTCGGCGACGCCAACCCGGATCGCTTTCGAGTGCTTCACCTAACAAGGTCGCACTATGTCGCTTGAGCGCGCCCACTAGAGCAGGTTTAAGGGCTTCTTGGCTTGTCGCCATCAACCTTGCTGTACGCACTGCTACATGCGCATCGCGCAATACGGAAAAACTGTGCACCAACTGCCTCAACGCTTTGTCGAGCGTGACGGCGCGTCGATTTTGCAGCGGTGTGAAAAGAGCGAGCAGGCTGCGCAAGCGCCTGCTCGATTTTCGAACTTCGTGAATGCGTTCATGGCGTGCCTTTCCTGCAGCCAAAGAACGTTCAAGAGACCGACATTCGTTCACGGCCAGCACTTTTAGCGCCGGCCCCATTTTCAGGTCAGAGGCTTGGATAGCTCCGCTCATTCGCCCAGGGTAGCCTGGGCGCACTGCGGTGTCACATCATCCGGGTGGATCAGAGGCCGCCAGCGAGAGTCCTTCCGGGCGCGGTCGGCAGCGGCAACGGACTGCAGCCAGGATAAGCCGGGTCTGGCCAGATATCCCAGTTGGCTTTTGTCGTCGGTTCATCACAAGTGAGTCGGTGAACGGCGAGAAAGTCCTCGTGAACAGTTTTTCCATCCCAGCGCTCGATGGAATAAACGTCAACTGTATAGGGCTCTCCGACATTGCCTTGATACGACGTCAGGTAATCAACGATGACACTATCGCCCAGCACATTGGCATCTTTGCCAGTGAGGTGGATATTAGGGACAGGCGGAGGCGATTTAAGCGATGCGCCGGGTTGCGCTTTTGGGATCGCCAGGTAGACGTAGCCTTCGGCATCGGTTTGCCACGTCAGTTTCCATTTAAGGCGTTGACGCTCATATGTGTTGAATTCCTGCATCAGCACGCGATGAGGTGCCACGCCGGGCTGACGTGCCAAATCCAGGGCCATCTTGAGCGCACGGCTTTCATCCAGATCATGCACTGCCCACGCAAGCAGCGTGCAGCCTCCGGTATCGACGTTGGCAGCACGCGAAGCGAGCAACTCGGGTAGACCGGCTACAGGATGTCGGGCTGCCAGCTCTGCCGGCATGTAAGCCGCGGTTTGTGTTCCTGGCGGCATGTAGTAGCTGAAGAAATTCTGTTGGGCGAGTTTGCGGAAATGCTCTGAAGCGTGACCAAAGCGATAAGGCAACATCACCGGCAACAATTGGTTCGTGCAGCCTGGCAATTGCTGAACGTATTGCGATGAGGCGCGCCAGTTTTCGTTGCGTTCTAGCCCGCGTCCTGGCAGCAGCTTTAAATAGGAGCCCACCATCAGCATGACCAGAGCAGCCACGATAGCGCTATTGCGCGTATATCCCCGTGGACCGGCAGCGTCGTAAAGGCGCCCAATCAGCAACCATGCAAACGGTGCGCACGTCATCAGATTGCGATCTGAATAGGAGGGCGCTACAGCGAGAGATACGCCAATACCGCAAACGATCACGCCAACCAGCACAAAGACTGAGAGAAGCGTGGTCCAACGCGTATCGAGATCATCAAAAACGAAAAAAGGCTCGCTAACAACCCACTTTCTCACACCGAAAAGAAGCAGTAGGGAAACAACCACTGCAACCTGTCCCGATACCAGAAAGCTCAATGCTTGATGAGTTTGCTGGTAGAAGAATCCGGTGTTGTTGCTAAACCACATGTTTTGCATGTCTTGCGCGGATGAGTGAATCATCATCCGGTAGTACGCGGCATTGATCACCAGCACTAGCAAACCTGTCGCCACCAGCGCACCGCGGATTCGCCATGAAGGCACGGTAAGGATCAGAACGAGCAGGATCATGCCCAGCGCTAGCAGCAAATACGCATGAGTCAGGCTAGCGGCAAGACCTAAAAGGCTGAGCCCGATCCAATGAGCCAGGGGGAAGTTGGGGCGACTACGTACGCGCCTGCGAAAAGCAATCGCTGCGGACAACATCGAAGCAGCGAAGACCATGCACAGTTCATAGCTACGTGCATTCTGCGATTGGTAAAACCAGAAATCCGACATCGTGGCGACGGCGCACGCGAATGCGATTGCCGTGGTGCTCAGCACTCGTCGAGTTCCGACTGCAAAGATAACAACGGACAACACCGCAAAGACTGCGCTCGGCAAGCGCAGCGCCGATTCCGAAAATCCGGCCAGTTGTGCCCAGCAATGCAAAAAGATCGGATAGAGCGGCGGATGGGTATCGGTAAGTTGGCGCCGAATGACTTCGGCGATACCACCGTCGTGCTTGATCAGATAGATGGTGAACAGTTCATCGATCCAGAAACCACTCTTTGAGAGACCGATAAACGTCGCGACGCAAGCAATCAGTGCAATCAGTCCGAATACGACGGCTTGCCAGCGAGCGGGAGCACCCGACGTTGCATTCATGCGATGGTCTCCGCATTGCTTACATTAACCTGACAAACTTTGCGGCCACTCAGATTGGAGAGCAGCCAATGCGGTCTGAACTCGCTAAATGTATGGGGTGATAGCAATCGGGACATCATCAGGTAGTTGATCCATAAAAGTAGCGGGTCATGCCGAAGCCGACCTGTAAAAAGCTAATGTGATTCCAACAAACCTTGATGGAAATCACCGCAAAGGCAAACGCGCCAGTCAACGCCGTGTTGACTCTTGCGGCGCTGCCATGCCCCGGATAATCGAAACCCCTGTTTTCTTTCGTGGTATTGCGACTACCCATGTCGCCACGAAACGCTGCAAGACCCGGCTGATCCAAGCCGGCCTACCAACTTTACGCCGGATGTGTAAGAAAAACCCTGAAGGACATCTCCATGTGGAGAGACACAGAAATCTTCACGGGGTTCCCGCCGAGAGTAGAGACTGCCCCGATTTTCTACGCGCACTAGACAGTGAGATGGATCAATATCAGAGCGAAAATCCAAGATTCACATCGCTTAAAGGGGTAGACTTTTTACATTCGTAGCCCTGCTGAATGATGTAATTATGAGTGATAACGCCAAAGTCCCAGGTGTCGATACCTACGAGGGTCCAGCCGGTGGCTGGGGAGCACTGGGCGCGGTTGCCAAAGCGCTGAGCGGACAGATGGCGTTAGCGCGTGAGACGGCCGCGCTTCGCCGGGTCAATCAGCCCCAAGGCTTCGATTGTCCGGGCTGTGCGTGGCCCGATCCCAAAGACACCAGTTCATTCGAGTTCTGCGAAAACGGCGCTAAAGCGGTTTCATGGGAAGCCACTGCCAAAAGGGCGCGTCCTGAATTCTTCGCCGCCAATACCGTTTCATCGTTATGGGGTCTGAGCGATTACGCATTGGAAGGCATGGGGCGTCTCACGCATCCGATGGTTTACGATGCCCAAACAGACAAATACATGGCGATCAGTTGGGAAGACGCCATGCGCCGCATCGGTGCGGCCCTCGGCGCATTGCCGCATCCCGATATGGCGGAGTTTTACACCTCGGGTCGTGCGTCCAACGAGGCTGCATTTCTCTACCAGATCTTTGTGCGGGAGTTTGGTTCCAACAACTTCCCTGACTGCTCGAACATGTGTCATGAGGCCACGAGCGTCGGCTTGCCTTATTCCATCGGAGTAGGAAAAGGCACCGTAACGCTGGAAGATTTCGAACACTGCGATGCGCTGTTTTGCATTGGGCACAACCCGGGCACGAACCATCCGCGCATGTTGGCAACGCTGCGCGAGGTATCCAAGCGCGGCGTTCCCATCGTTGCGATCAATCCATTGCCCGAACGCGGCCTGGAGCGATTTACATCGCCGCAGGATCCCGTCGAGATGGTCACGGGTAAGTCCACGCCGCTGGCCTCCACCTACTACAAGGTTAAGTGCGGCGGCGATACGGCGCTGCTGAAAGGCATGATGAAGTGGCTGCTTGAGGAAGACGCCAGGGTGCTAGAAGGCGGTGGCGAGGGCCTGCTTGACCGCGCGTTCATCACCGAACACACCGTGGGCATCGATGACCTGGTAGCCGACATCCACGCCACAACATGGCAAAGCATCGAATCCAAATCGGGCCTGAGTCGCGATGACATATCGTCGATGGCCGAAGTTTATGCCAGCGCAAAACGCGTAATCATCTGCTACGGCATGGGCATCACCCAGCACTCTCATGGCACGGAAAACGTGCAGCAGATTGCCAACCTGCTGCTCCTGCGCGGAAACATGGGCAAGCCTGGGGCAGGGATCTGTCCATTACGTGGGCACTCCAACGTACAGGGCAATCGTACGGTGGGCATCACCGAAAAGCCGGACGACAACCTGATCAAGGGAATCGAGCGGGCTTTCGGTTTCACCGCACCAAAAAGCCATGGACATGATTCAGTGGCTGCCGTCAGGGCCATACGCGACGGTCATTCCAAGGCTTTGATATGCCTCGGTGGCAATCTCGCTGTCGCGATGTCCGATCCACAAGCCACGTTCGCGGCGATGCGCAAGCTCGATCTGGCCGTGCATGTGGCGACCAAGCTCAACCGCTCGCACCTGATCCTGGCCAAGCAATCGTTCATTCTTCCTTGCTTGGGGCGTACGGAGCTGGATACGCAAGCCGGTGGCGTGCAATCGGTAACGGTCGAAGATTCCATGTCGATGGTTCATGCGTCGCAAGGGAATCTTGAGCCTGCATCCGAACATCTGCGATCCGAGCCGTGGATCGTTGCGGCCATCGCCAAAGCTACGCTACCCAAGACGGTCGTCGATTGGGATGGTCTTGTCGCCGATTACGATCGCATCCGTGACAAGATCGAAGTCGTCTATCCGGCCTTCGCCCGTTACAACAAGCAAATTCGTCAGCCAGGTGGATTTCGCCTCTATGTCGCCGCTTCGGAGCGCAAATGGGCGACCTTTGACGGCAAGGCCCACTTCCTCATCGCCAACGGCGTCGATGAAGACCCTTCGATGGCGGGCAAGCATCTGACATTGACCACCATTCGGTCCCATGATCAATACAACACCACGATCTATAGCCTCAACGATCGATATCGCGGCATAACAGGCCGGCGCGATGTAGTGTTCATCAGTGCCGACGATCTCGCCTCGTACGGGCTGCGCCATGGTGATCGTATCGACGTCGAAGTGACTGGGCCAACCAGCTTGGATAGCGAAGGCGTAATCAGAGCGGTGCGCGGGTTTACCGCAGTCGAATATCCCATCGCCAATGGCACCGTAGCGATGTACTACCCGGAAGGAAATTGTCTGGTCGGGCTCGATAGCCACGACGAGCGATCCGGCACACCGTCCTACAAATCCATTCCTGTCACGCTGAGGACGTCTGCGGCAAGTACCTTTAGAAGTCATGAAACGCAATCATCGTCTCGTTTGCGATCCGCATCACTAGTATGAGCGTGACTTTCTCTGGGATGGGAAATAGCCTCAAGTGCAGTCGCACTATCACGACCTGCATCACCAGCAACGCCATACACGTGTTGCGGATGCATGAGATCGGATCAAACTGCTGACTGCCGTGAAATGATCGAAGGCTTGTTTTGGAACGCCATCAAGCCGAGGCATACTGGGAAAAATAATTCGTAAGGAGTGGATAGTGTCTTCAGTCATTCCGCAGCCCGTTGTTGCCAAGCTCACGCGCGCCGCCATTTTTCTCGTGGTGACCGTGAAACCCGGGGATCAACATGAAGATGCAGTACGGGCGCTTTGTGGCGACTTGTCATCTCTCTTGCGCGCGGTAGGTTTCCGCGATCTTGAAGGCCGTTTGTCGTGCATCATGGGCTTTGGGTCGGACGCGTGGGATCGGCTTTTCGGAAAGCCGAGGCCCATCGGCCTGCATCCGTTTCGCGAAATCAAAGGGCAGCACCACGCTGTCTCCACGCCGGGCGACATACTCTTTCATATCCGCGCCATGCATATGGACCTATGCTTCGAGTTGGCGACGCATATCATGTCCCGCATCGGCGATGCCGTTACTACCGTGGACGAAGTGCACGGCTTCAAATACTTCGACGAGCGCGACCTGCTCGGTTTTGTCGACGGCACCGAAAATCCTGTCGACGAGGCGGCCATCGACGCTGCCATCATCGGCGATGAAGATCCTGACTTCGTCGGTTCAAGCTACGTCATCACTCAGAAGTATCTCCACGATCTGAAGGGATGGAACGCGGTCCCTGTCGAACAACAGGAAAACATCATCGGCAGGGCGAAACTCTCGGATATCGAACAGGCCGATGCTGCGAAGGCTACCTACGCGCACAATGTGCTGACCAACATCGAGGAGAACGGCGAACAGCTGCAAATCGTGCGCGATAACATGCCGTTCGGCGACGTTGGCAAAGGCGAGTTCGGCACCTACTTCATCGGTTACGCGCGATCCCCCGACAGGATCGAGAAGATGCTCGTCAACATGTTTGTCGGTCTTCCGCCTGGCAACTACGACCGCCTGCTGGACTTCAGCAAAGCTGTCACCGGTACGTTGTTTTTCGTGCCTACCGCGACTTTCCTGGACAATGTTTCGGCAGAAGGTGCCGCTGCGCAGCCCAGCAGTCTGTCCGCGAATGACCAAAGCGCGGCGGATGTTTCCGAATCGCAACGGCCGGCACCAGATGGTTCGCTCGGTATTGGTTCGCTCAAAGGAGAGTCAGCAAATGAATAATCTTCATCGGGAGCTCGCGCCAATTTCGGAAAAGGCATGGGCGCAGATCGAACAGGAAGCGTCCAGGACATTGAAGCGTCACCTGGCAGCGCGACGCGTCGTGGATGTGGTGGGGCCGAAGGGCTCCGAGTTTTCAGCGGTGGGTACCGGCCATCTGCAGAAGATCCAGCCACCGCTTGACGACATCCAATCCGCGCAGCATGAAGTGAAGCAGCTGGTGCAACTGCGTGTTCCGTTTGAACTCTCGCGCCAGGACATCGACTCAGTGGAACGTGGCGCCAACGATCCTAACTTGCAGCCGTTGAAGGATGCGGCGCGCAAACTCGCTTTTGCCGAAGATGGGGCTGTCTTCGAAGGATACGAATCCGCTGGCATACAAGGCATTCGCCAAGCAACCAGCAACACCGCGATGACCTTCCCATCTGATGTGGAAAGCTATCCGGCCGTGGTGGCGCAAGCGGTAAGCGAGTTGCGCGATGCTGGCGTCAATGGCCCTTACATGTTGCTGTTAGGCGAGCAGGCGTACACGGCTGTCAGTGGCGCTACAGATGACGGGTATCCCGTACTCAAAGACATCCGCAACCTGGTGGATGGCGAGATCATCTGGGCGCCTGCTATCAAAGGTGGCGTGGTGCTTAGTACGCGAGGCGGTGATTTTGAGTTGCATCTCGGCCAGGACATTTCCATCGGCTATTTGAGCCATACGGAAAGCACCGTTCGCTTGTATTTGCAGGAAACGTTCACATTCCTGCAACTGACCGCAGAAGCCGCCGTGGTGCTCGCAGCTGGTAGCAAGTGAGAGCTCAGTAGACTGCTTCCCAGTGAGGTATCGCACATGCAGGAATTCGATTTCTACATCAATCCGAAGAAACCCACGCTCGGGTTCTATGTGCGCAAGGGGGCAGGGCTTCCCGATCTCGTTGACGCGAATCAGTGGCAGCTCGAGGGTCACGTCTGGGAAAACGAGTTGCCACCCGCGATCGTGAAAGAGTTGGACGCCAACGGTCACGCCTTTCAAGAGCTGGGAGAGCAGTGACTTTCGCTTACTTTCAGGCAACAAGCTCGCGATTGCAGGGGATGAAATTTCAGCCGTGGGAAGGCGATCTATTGAGCGGCAAGCACAAAAATACGGCGCCAAGAGCGCAAGTCAAGCACTCGCTGGCGCCGGTAGTTCAAGCGACGGTTACAAAAGAGGGACGATTGATCGTTTGGTAAACCACGAGTGTGGTTGCACCACATCGCAGGATAGTCGTTAGCGGGCTTCGTCCTCTTGGCTACGTTTCATTTACACCGCACGATAACGTTCGGCAGCGTGCTCTTGCGCAAAGTTCGGCAACATAGCGAGGCGAGCTGCCTCATACGCCTGCCACTGGGCGGCGTCAGGCAACGGCGGAATCGTGATTGCCTCGCGACGATCGAAGCCGACCAGGGCGGCGTCCACCAATTCTTCGACATCCATCACGCCCTGCAGCGCGTTGACGTCGCGGCCAGAGCGTTCCCATATCTCCGTGCGTGTGGCAGCGGGAAGCACGGCCTGCACATAGATACCTTTGCCACCTACTTCCGCGGCGAGCGCTTGGGACATCGCGATGACGAAGGCTTTCGTTGCGCCGTAGATGCCAAAGGAGATTTCCGGGGCTAGCCCCACCACCGAGGCGATATTGATAATCGAGCCCTTACCGCGCGCCAACATGCCGGGGAGCACGGCCGCCGTAAGTCGCGTCACGGCGAGCGCATTTAAGGTGATCAGGCTTTCCAGCTTGTCAGTGTCCGCGTCGACAAAGCCGCCCGGGGCTGCAGCACCTGCGTTGTTTACCAGCACGCCAATCGATGCATCTTCGCGCAAGCGATTTTCGACCGCCAAACGCTCACGGCTATCGGTGAGATCCGCCGGCAGTACATCGATGTGGACCTTCGTGCTTGCTCGCAATTCGGTGGCGAGAACATTCAAGCGCGTCACATCTCGCGCGACGAGGATAAGCGGGTGGCCACGCTCGGCAAGACGCTTGGCGTAGATCGTGCCGATGCCGCTGGAGGCGCCGGTAACGAGTGCTGTGGGGGTTGATGAGTTCATAAGCGGCTCTGCTGGTTAGTGTCGGGGAGGGTTTGAGCATCTATAATGATAGGCATCACTATTGAATTTCAATGGTGATGATCGTCACTATTAAAGTCAAGCCGACCGGAGCCTATCCATGAAAATCAGCCGCGACCGCCTTGCCGACAACAAGCGCCGGATCCTGGACGCTGCGGCAGGCTTAATGCGTGAACGGGGGTGTGATGGGGTCAGCGTTTCCGATATCACCAAGGCTGCGGGGCTCACCCATGGCGCCTTCTACAACCACTTCGAATCGAAGGATGACCTGGTCGCCAAGGTGTTCGCCCACGTGCTGTCACCCGAGGACAACCCCGTCGCCAAACTTGATCTGGACACCTTCGCGCGGCGCTATCTTTCACTTGAGCACCGGGATGATCAGGCAGGAGGCTGCATTTTCTCCGCCCTTGGTAGCGAGGCTGGACGCGCGTCACCGGCAACGCGCGCCGTTATAACCAAAGCGGTAAAGGCGCAGATAGAACGGTTCAGCGTGACCGCGCCGGGCGACACGGTTGAGGAACGCAGGCGAGCGGCGATAACCCGTTGGGCTGCGATGATCGGGGCGATGGTGTTGGCGCGTGCGGTTGATGACGAGGCGTTGTCGGAAGAATTGTTGTCCGAGACGCTGGCGACCTTTGACGCGTAACTCGGATGGCGCCGCTCCTTGAGCAACAGTGCGCATTTTTCTATTTGAATAAAATTTTATATTTCATATAGTTAAAATACATTCTTAATGTAATTTGATGCGCAGCGCACTACCGCTCATAACTCAGCGCTAGCTAGACCAATGGCGAAGATCGCGACGCGCGCCTGGGCCACGCAAGTGAGTGGCGGCATCTGAAGAAAGAGGGCTTTAAGACCTCCCCCCAGCTGCCGATATCCATCCATATGAACCACCTCACCCGCACCAGTGTTCCGTCCAGCCTCCTTGGTGCATTGGTCGCCACTGTCACTCATGCACACACGCTAGAGGCATTGGCCCGACCACTCCTCGAACTTCTGCAGACGGCCACGGGGATGGAATCGACGTATATGACCCGGTTGGACGAGTCGGCGGGCGTCCTGCATGTCCTATACGCGCGCAATACCTACCGCCTAGCTGTTCCGGAGGGTCTGTCCATGCCCTGGCAAAGCACGCTTTGCAAACGCGCATTGGACGAAAGTCGGTTTTATACGGACGACGTCGCGGGCCAGTGGGGAGACTGCGAAATGGGGCGCTCGTTAGGAGTAGTCACCTACTTGAGCGCCCCGATTCGTGGAAAAGGTGGCGAGCTTTTTGGAACCCTTTGCGCAGTCAGCGATGAACGCAAAACACGCTCCGAAACATCGACGCACATCCTGTCACTGTTCGCGCATTTGATCAGTCAGCAAGTCGAACGGGAACGACTGCTTGCAGCGTTACACCAAGCCAACAGTTCTCTTGCGACGACGGCCCTGACCGACGCCATGACGCAGCTGCCCAATCGACGTGCGTTGCTGGAAGAAATGCAGCGACGTCTTGCATCTCCCCACGAAGGTCTAGCGCTCATCGTTGCCTTTGTCGACCTGGATAATTTCAAACCGATCAACGACCGGTTTGGACATGAAATCGGCGACCAACTCTTGCAGGCGGTGGCAAAGCGCATCCGACGGATGCTGCGCGATAGCGACATGGCTGCACGTGTTGGTAGCGATGAATTTGTGATACTGGCTCAGGAACAGCGGGAGAGGGCCGACGAGGCCGGTGCTGCGTTAGCGCGGCGATTGGAGAGTGCTACGAAAGGGCGCTTTAAGTTGGACTCGGCACTCATCGACTACGAAGGAGCGAGCGTCGGTGTGGTTGTGGCCGAGCCAAACTGTGCCAGTGCCCAAGCCCTTCTAAACAAAGCCGACGCCGCGATGAATGTCGTCAAACGGTTGCGCAAGCATGATGCTGCATTCCCGGCGCCATTTGTCAGAACCATCGCCCGCTATGCATGGCCGATCATCGAGTGATGCGGGAATAACTCAGAGATACGGCGACTCGCCTGAGCTATCGCTGGCGCATTCCGAAATTGTTTCGCGTGTGGCGGGTAGGCGATAGCTGAAAGGTTTAAAGGGTTTTTAGGTCCTTGTCATATATCTCGCGATCGATCGCGCCATCCGCTAGTTACATACTCACGTTGTTGCACCACGAATAAAGTCCACGATCTCCTTCGTGAACCTGGGGTCGCCCGCCTTCACGTCGCCAGATAAGCGTGCAGTGACTTCCTGTATCAGCCACCCATTCCCGTCAGGATCCTTGAATGAAGCATAGGTGGCATAGCTATGTCGGTCAGGATTCGCACCCTGCACAACACCTTTGGAGTCTGCATGGTGGAAGACGCCGCCCGTATCGTGGAACAGTTCGCTCACCGGTATCCCCCGACGGACAAGCTCATCGCGTGCGGCAACAATATCGGGGACAACTAGATACAGCCCTTGGGCCGAACCGGGCGCAGCTAACGTAACGTTCTTCCCAAAGATCACCGAGCAATCGGAACCTGGTGGTGTGAATTGAATCACGCGGTAGCCATCAGATCCCTTGAAATCCAGGTCCAGCCTCCAACCTAAATCGCCATAGAAACGCTTTGCCCGATCGACGTCGGAAACGGGGATCACGACAATCTCAATCCTCATTTCAATAGGCGCGGGGCGTGAGGTCTCGCTCATACGGTTGCTCCGTACTTGATAGTTGCCTGGGCGCGACTCTTAACAGTCAAAGAGTCAGCCGTTGACGTGCGGCATGAGATACGTTTTTCGTCTTCAATAATGTTAGGCGCCGACCGAGCGGATCACTATTGCACCAAGGTGTTGCTATGGGCCGAGAGATTCCTCCAATGCATGATGTCGATGCCGACTGCTGCGGAGCAGCCGATAAAGCCATGGGCCGCTCCCGAGAACGGAGCGATGTGTTTGGCGGGTGAGGTCACATGGTTGAACGGTGGCCTAGCGGCGTCACCAAGTTGCACTTCAATCGGCGGCCATTGATGAATTTTGTTCTTATAAATCAGATTATTAAAAGCATTTCGATGCCATCTCAGGACGAGATGCTGCACTATGAAGTTCGAGCACACGGTAACCCAGCAGTTGACCATCGCATTCACTGCCCCTTTGACGGAACGGACCAGGATCGAATCTTGTGTTCCATAGAGGCAAACACATACATTCCGAACTCGCGCGGCAAACAAGCATTTACGCTAGCCGATGACCACGTTTGGGCGGTCCTGAAAGCCGATCATAGGATGGGGCAATGACTGAGCAGTTCGATCTTTTGGTGATCGGTGGTGGGGTGAATGGTGCCGCCATTGCGCGCGATGCTGCGGGCCGAGGGCTCTCGGTCTGCCTGTGCGAGCGTGATGATTTGGCCGCACACACTTCCAGCGCCAGTACCAAGCTCATCCACGGCGGCCTACGCTACCTGGAACAGTATGAGTTCGCCTTGGTGGGCAAGGCTCTGGTCGAGCGTGAAGTGCTTCTGCACACCGCCCCACATATCATCTCGCCGTTGCGCTTTGTGCTGCCGCACCAGTCGCATCTGCGGCCGGCATGGTTGATCCGCCTTGGGTTGTTTCTATATGACAACCTCGATCGAGGTCGACGCACGCTACCTGGATCACGACGCGTATCGTTGAAGCATCATGAGGCCGGCCCACCGTTGCGCAATGAATTCCACACCGGCTTCGTCTATTCCGATGCTTTTGTGCAGGATGCACGGCTGGTGGTGCTCAATGCGATGGATGCGATGGAACGTGGCGCGACCATCTTTACGCGAACGCGTTGTGTCAGTACCAGTCGCGATGCCGACGGTTGGACCGCGCAACTGCAGACTGCGCACGGCGAGCTCTCGACTGTGAGCGCCAAGGCTATGGTCAATGCCACTGGTCCGTGGGTCGTGCAATTCCTCGATCAAGTTGCCAAGATCGGGCACGATCACGCGCTACGTCTGGTCAAGGGCAGTCATATCGTCGTGCCGCGCCTGTTTGATCACCAGCATGCGTACATCTTTCAGCAGCCCGATCACCGCATCGTGTTCGCCATCCCTTACGAACGTGATTTCACTCTCATCGGCACCACCGATGTCGACTATCACGACGATCCGTCCGCACCGCATATCAACAACGAAGAAACAAATTATCTCTGCGAAGCGGCAAATCGCTACTTCAAGCGCAGCATTGCGCCCACTGACGTGGTCTGGAGTTACAGCGGCGTACGTCCGTTAGTGGGTGATGAGTCCGGCAATGCTTCAGAAGTCACGCGCGACTACCTGCTTGAGCTAGATGAGCAAGGTGCGCCATTGCTTAACGTGTTCGGCGGCAAGATGACCACTTCGCGCAAGCTGGCGGAAGATGCGATGGATCGGCTAGCAGAGGTATTCCCGCATGCATCTGGAGCATGGACGTCCAAAGGTCATCCACTTCCCGGTGGTGAGCGGCAAGATATCGATACGTTGCAGCGCGAGCTTCAGTCGTCGCACCCGTGGTTGCCGGAGCAGTTGGCGTGGCGCCTTGTGCACAGCTACGGAAGCAGAACCACGCGCATTCTCGGACAAGCGCATTCCTTGCAGGACTTAGGGGAGCATTTCGGTGCCGATCTTTATCAGGCCGAGGTGGATTACCTGCGCGCTATGGAATGGGCAGTCGAGGCCACGGATGTGCTATGGCGTCGCAGCAAGCTCGGCTTGCGCTTCAGTGCTGAGCAAGTAGCACGGCTGACAGCTTATCTTGCGGATGCACCAGCACGGCGCGTGTCGTTTTCCTGAGTCAACATTTTCTGCGCAAATCAAAGATAGTTGCACTTCGTGGTCAGGAAGCTCGATCTTGCAGGGCTGTCACTAATGTCCAAGTCGTTTCGCCGTTGAAAGGCGTCTCTCGGATATAACGGCACGTAAGGCTGGGCAGGGGGTAGAGAGCGTTATGGGAGGAACACTATGTTGAACCAGGCAACCGATCTGTTCGCCGTCCGACGCACGGTGGAGATATGGCCATGAGCCGACAAAGCATCGGCGAATTGATTTCCGAAGCCGTCGCCACCTTTATCATCATCGGACTGGGCGACTCCGTTGCCTGCATGTACGTACTTTATGATCCGAGTCCGTATGCGAATGCTTACTGGGGTGTGTGCATTGCGTGGGGGCTGGCGGTGACGATCGCGATCTATGTGACCGGGTCCGTATCCGGCACACACGCCAATCCGGCCGTGACGCTGGCCTTGGCTACGTTTCGCGGCTTTCCATGGAAGAAAGTGATTCCCTATAGCATTGCGCAGGTCGTGGGTGCGTTCATCGGCGCAGGGATCGTGTATGTATTGTTTGCACCGGTGATCGATCATTACAACCAACTGCATCAACTCACGCGCGAAGCCGGCGGCGCCGCCGGCGTGTTCTTCACGCATCCCGGATTGGCCGTTACACCGATGCATGCGTTGCTCGACCAGGTCATTCTCACTGCGTTCCTGTTGTTTGGCATTTTCGCGATCACCGAGCAGTACAACGAAATGGCGCCAAGCGCCAATTCAGGCGCGCTAATCATCGGTTTGCTGGTGGCGACCATCGGTGCATCGATGGGTTATCTGGAGGCTTGGGCCATCAATCCGGCACGCGATTTCGGGCCGCGTCTGTTCGCGTATTTCGCTGGCTGGGGTTCCTCTGCGCTGCCGGCACCGGACAACTACTGGTGGATTCCCATTGTTGGCCCGTTAATGGGCGGCATCGTCGGCGCCGTGGCCTATCAGTGGCTGATCTATCCGTTCCTGCCAGCGCGCCAGCGCGCGCAACAACAGCAATCGGCTGACGGGCACAAACAGGTCGTGGTCGATCCCAATCGTTGAATCTATCGAGGGCCTGAGCGTTGTATTACGCGTGTGGGCTGTATCTGATTTTCACAGGAGCTGTTTCATGGAAAAGTCATACATCCTGGCCATCGATCAGGGCACGACAAGTTCACGCGCTATCCTGTTTGATCATGCAGGAGCGATCGTCGGTATCGCACAACGCGAATTTCCGCAGATCTTTCCGCAATCGGGCTGGGTTGAGCACAATCCGCGCGACATCATGACCAGCGTGCTGACGACCGTCACGGAAGTCATGCATAACGCTCAGGTGGACGCGCGCGCGATTGCCGGTATCGGCATCACCAATCAGCGCGAAACCACGGTGGTTTGGGACAAGGCAAGCGGGCAGCCAATCTACAATGCGATCGTGTGGCAGTCGCGCCAGACTCGCGAGATCTGCGATCAACTCATTGACGCCGGTTACGACAAGATGGTGCGTGCAAAGACTGGCCTGTTGATCGATGCCTATTTCTCCGGCACCAAAGTCAAATGGATCCTCGATCATGTTGAGGGCGCGCGCGATCGCGCCAAGCGTGGCGAGCTTTTGTTCGGCACGATCGATACGTGGTTGATCTGGAATCTCACTGGCGGAAAAGTGCATGTGACCGATTACACCAATGCGTCGCGAACTTTGATGTACGACATTCATGCGCTGCGTTGGGATGACGAATTATTGGCCATGCTGGATGTGCCGCGCGCCATGCTGCCGGAAGTACGTTCAAGTAGCGAAATCTACGGCACGACGTTGGGCCAGCATTTTTTTGGCCAGGAAGTGCCGATTGCCGGCGTGGCAGGCGATCAGCAGGCGGCGTTGTTCGGGCAAGCTTGTTTCGAGCCGGGCATGGCCAAGAACACCTATGGCACCGGTTGCTTCATGCTGATGAACACCGGCGACAAAGCGGTCATCTCCAACAACGGGCTGCTCACCACGATTGCCTGGGGCTTGGATGGAAAGGTGGAATACGCGCTGGAAGGCAGTATTTTCGTCGCGGGTTCGGTCATTCAATGGCTGCGTGATGGTTTGCGCATGCTTGGAAAAGCTAGTGACTCACAGGAATACGCCGAACGTGCCAGCTCCAATGAGGGCGTGTACATGGTGCCGGCCTTCGTTGGATTGGGTGCTCCGTATTGGCGTAGCGACGTGCGCGGAGCAGTATTCGGTCTTTCTCGCGGTACGACCAAAGAACATTTTGTTCGTGCGGCGGTGGAGTCGATGGCTTATCAGACGCGCGACGTCTTAGCAGCGATGGAAAGCGACGCCGATCTTAAATTGAAGGAATTGCGCGCGGATGGCGGTGCCATCGCGAACGAATTTCTTGGGCAGTTCCAGAGCGACATTCTCAACGTGCCGGTGCTTCGGCCGAAGGTTGCCGAAACCAC
>FSXU01000132.1_pt1 | contig 34609 bp, 40 predicted proteins | sample 1638421 | NCBI WGS metagenome assembly FSXU01 (sample SAMEA3914788, study PRJEB12502) | metagenome | biome: forest; material: soil | place: Canada | collected 2011-07-03 | depth 0.1 m
AACATTGGATAGGTCATTCCCAGGCACGATCAATCCTTGACTTCGCTCAGTGGAACATAAGGCTTACCATCCAGGATGGCATTCACTGCATCTGCCATCGCGTAGACATCTTCTATGTTCTTGTTTGTAATTAGGATGATGGTTCGGCCTTTGGTGTCATCACTTAAAAGAAGTGCTTCAAAATTATGATTGTTGCCGTCATGGCGATGATGCACGAGCTGATCGCCAACCATATCGCCGTGTCCAAGGCCTGTTTGCCACTTAGGATTCTGAGTGGTCACCATTTGACGGGTACTTGCAGGAGAAATCAGACAGAACGTGTTGATGCAGTTTGACCAACGGAAAAAGTCATCCACCGTCAGCTGCGTCCAGCCTGACAGATAGAGCTTCATAGGGTCCGGCTTGAAGTTAGCGTCAAAACTCCTCGCGACGCGCGGCGTGGTATCCGTTGGGTCTATGACGGCATCTCGGATGCCCGCTTTCGGAAAAACGTACTTTTCGAGGAATTGGGGAAACGGCATTCCGCTCGCCTTCTCAATGATCTTCTTACGCAATACCGTATTGTTATTGCCATAGGCGTAACGTGTGCCGGCAGGGAAATCCAGCGCTTTGAGCGCGCGAAGGTTTCTTAAGGAATCCTCATCGGTTGTTACCGTATTCCAGTCGACGTCCGGCAATCCACTTGTGTAGTGCATGAGCTGGTCGACCGTGACGGTGTCAGACCAGGACGGGAGACCGGGCACAAACTTGGACACAGGATCGCTCAGTTTTAGCTTGCCTTCTTGCGCGAGGATCATAATTCCGACGGCATCAAACTCTTTGGAAATCGATCCAATGTCGAACCGGTCGGAGAGAGTTAACGGCACCTTGCGAGAACCATCCGCATAACCGAAGGCACCTCGGAAAATAACCTTTCCATGATCGGCGACGAGAACGTTTCCATTCATTTTTCCCGCTTTATAAGCTTGCTCAAAGTATGTATTGAGCTGATCGGTTGTGCCCGACTCCGCCCTTACCGCACAGAGCCCCAGGGCCAGCCAAGCGAACGCCACCGCCACACTTTGTCGGACATACGTCATAAATCGCCCCTGATAGTCAATGACACGCCTGAATGTGCTCGTTAGATGCAGAAACGCCTAAGAACGTTTAAGCGGTACTCGCAACGATGTCGCCCAGATAAAGAGCCTGCGAAAACGTTAGATAGCAAAAGGAGCCCGCATCGCTGCAGAGCCCTTAAATTTGGCGCCCGAAGTCGGACTCGAACTAACGCCCCCTGATTAACAGTCTCCCGCTAATGATTCCGCAACCGGCTAATCCTCGTCGGATTGGTGCCATGCCCACTTGACTCCTTACTACACCGTCCCATTCGCCGCGAACCAGCGCAACCGGAGCCTGCACGAGCGCCGGGTCGTAGCCTAGTAATCCATGCCAAGCACACGATATGTCGTTGACAGGGCCATTGGGTACCTTTACCCCCGTTGGGTCGAGCGTTCTACTGCGTGCATCGCTATCGAGGTAGTGCGTGGCCCAATCGGAAAAATGCGTGCGAGACAAGACTGACCCTGCACCGTCTGGCACGTCCTCAATGAAGCGCTTCCATTGATCTTCAACTGTTACAACGCGCCATGCCGGAAGAATTGGCGACGTTTTATTCTGCAATGGTTGGCGCTGCGCGATCGGGCCGAACAAAACTAGACGCTCGACGAGTTCAGGATGATCCCCCGCAAAACGACACGTGGGTAACCATGTCGAACATCACCACCAGTGGTAGTAGCGCGCTGATCCGAAGCAGGCCGGTCAGGGTTTCCTCGGTTGGGTAGTGATGGTGGATGACCTCGATTGCGAGCCACGGGTGCCGTCCGGTGAGATTCAAATCATCTGCTCTTGCACCAAATACATCATGCCGGCAACGCGTGTCTGACGATAAAGTGCGCGTCACCTCATCCCGCCAAACGTAATCTTTGATTTCGGCAAAGGGTGCCCATTTGCCTTTGTCATCACCTCGTTCATTCCATGTGTATGTTCCAAGCTCCACGGTCGTTTTTGTGCTGAAGCCAGTCAATTTCTTGATAAGGTCTTCGATCCGTTTGTCGTGAGCGGGGTCATCTTCGCGCCGATCATCGGTCCATCTTCGACCACCGGACGCCAATGCGAAGAAGTGTGGACTCGCCCCACCACGGACGGACAGCCGGAAGTCCCAGGTGTCGTTGAAAAGGGTATTGCCACGAGCTTCTTGAAGCTTGTGGGCCAATCGGAGCTCTTCGTATGCAATACGGTGTTCGCCGCCATGCGCATCGCAGTAAACCGCAACGGGGTGCTTGGCCATGAGCCGTCGCCTGGAATGGTCTTATGGAGACCTATCGGCAGATCCACCTGGTTGCTTTAACAAGAGAATGAGAATGGGTTCGCAGTTCACTTCATTCGCTGAGATCCGACGCTTACCTTTTCGTCGTGGATGGGGAGTGAGCAAGGGATCGCTGAGAAGCAAGGGCTTTAAGCGTGTCCAGATTCCACATAAACAATTTTGTTAACTCCATCACGGAAGCGGGGGCTGTAGCGAGTAGCGTCGACAGCCTGAGGCCGCTTGTCCTCTTGATCGTCGAGGTGCCCCGTGGCACCGACTTCTGTTCACGATGTCTTACCAACTTCCCCGCGCCTCAAGGTCGCGGAATACGTGAGGATGTCGACCGATCACCAGAAATACTCTACGGCCAACCAAGCGGCCGCCATTCGGGACTACGCCGAATCCCATCACATGGACATCGTCCGGACCTATGAGGACGATGGCAAGAGTGGCTTAGAAATCGGTCAACGACACGGCCTCAAGACGTTACTTGCCGATGTGGAGGCCGGACATGCCGGCTTCGAAGCCATTTTGGTTTACGACGTCAGTAGATGGGGGCGCTTTCAGAATTCCGATGAAGCGGCCCATTACGAATACCTGTGCACGCGAGAGGGCATTCGTGTTGTTTATTGCGCGGAGCCGTTCGAGAACGATGGCTCACCGCTGGCCACCATCGTCAAAGGTGTGAAGCGATCGATGGCCGCTGAATACAGCCGGGAACTGTCGGCCAAAGTATTCGCTGGCCAGTGCCGATTGGTGCGTTTGGGGTTTCACCAAGGAGGCAGCCCTGGGTTTGGATTACGCCGTGCGCTCATCGATGAACGGCGATCCTTCAAGGATCTTCTCAGCCGTGGGCAACAAAAGAGCATTCAGACCGATCGCGTCGTATTGGTCCCTGGTCCACCTGAGGAGATATCGGTGGTTCATCGCATCTATGACTTGTTTCTTGATCGGCATATGGGGGAACAAACGATCGCAGACCAACTCAACGATGAGAACATCTTGACCGACTTTGATCGGTCCTGGACGCGAGGCACGGTTCACCAAGTGCTGACCAATGAAAAATACATTGGCAACAACGTTTACAATCGAAGATCCGGAAAGCTCAAGCAGCCGATTGTGGGTAATCCGCCAGAGCGGTGGGTGCGCTGCGATGGTGCTTTCGACGGGATCGTCTCGGCAAATGTTTTCCTGCAAGTTCGCGAGATCATCGCACAGCGCTCGGTGCGACTCGAAGACCACCAAATGCTGGAAATGCTTCGCAGGCTCGCCGAAAAAGTTGGCATGCTGTCGGGCATTATCATTGATGAGCAAGAGGATATGCCTTCGAGCACTTCCTACCGTCAGCGGTTCAATGGGCTCGTTCGTGCCTACGCCTTGATTGGATATGACAACGGCCGCGACTACGCCTACTTAGACGTCAATCGTCGTCTTAGAGCCTGGCGCCCGTCGATTGTGACGGCCGTGGTTGATGCGTTAAAAAAGCGAGCTTTCGATGTATTCAGGGATATGGAGACGGATTTGGTCTTGATCAACAGGGAATGGACTGTATCGGTCGTGATCGCTCGCTGCATCGAGCAACAAAGTGGCGCGTTACGTTGGAACGTGCGCTTCGATATGAGCCTGCGTCCTGACATTACCGTCGCTGTCCGCATGGATGCCGCGAACGAATTGGCAAAGGACTATTACCTCATTCCCCGACTGGATATGGCGGCATGGCCGCGTCATCTGGGACTTGATAACAGTCCTTTCATTGACGGCTATCGTTTTCAGGACCTCGACATCCTGAGTGCGCTGGCCGCACGAGTGCGCCTCAAGGAGGCAGCATGAACATGTCCGAGACTGTCAGCGCCGAAGTTCAGAACATCCCTATTCAAGATATTCATGTCCTGAATCCGCGTTCTCGGGGAAAGCGCTCGCGTGCTGAATTGGTCGAGAATATCCGCGCAGTGGGCCTCAAGCGGCCGATCACTGTGAGCAGGCGTGTTGATGGTGACCGGGAGCCTTATGACTTGGTATGTGGACAGGGTCGCCTTGAGGCACTCACGATACTCGGCCACACCATAGTGCCTGCAATAGTGATCAACGTGACGGAGGAAGACTGCCTGGTTATGAGCCTCGTCGAGAACGTCGCTCGGCGGTCCCACAGGGGCATCGACTTCATGCGGGAAGTGGGCCGTCTCCGAGAGCGTGGCCACCCAGATCAGGAAATTGCCGAAATTATCGGCGTGAGCTCCTCCTGGGTCTCAATGATTGGCAATTTGCTTGAACGCGGAGAAGACACACTGCTGGCAGCCGTCGAGGGAGAGATCATTCCCTTGAGCATGGCCACCGACATTGCCAAGAGCACTTCGACTGAAATTCAGGCGATGCTGACCGATGCATACGAGAAAGGATTTCGAGGTAAGAAGCTTTCACATCTTCGCAGGTTGCTTGAGGTCCGAGCCAAGCACAGTCCGAAGATGCATGACCATAGAAATACCATTCACCGCGAACGAAAGCCGATGTCAGCGGCTGATATTCGGCGCATTTTCGAAAAGGAGGCGGAGCGTCAGCGATTGGTGATCAAGAAAGCATCATTCGTTCATGATCGCCTCGTGTTTTCAACACAGGCGATCAAGGAATTGCTCGATAACGCTGATTTCTTCGGCTTACTTCAGGTCGAAAAACTAGATTCCTTGCCAAAACTCATCCATGAACGTATTCGTGGGGTGCAACCGTGAGCATGAGCACCGAATCACGTTCGACTACTCTGTCGGCGCATGGGGTTAGGGTCGCTTTCTCACCCAAATGCATTCGCCTCAGCCTGAACAGCATTCTGCCGCTGAAGGCCGTTCGTGCGAACGTTAAAGCGACCATCAAATACCAACAAATTCTCGCCTCCATCGAAGAAGTTGGCTTGGTCGAGTCGTTGGTCGTCACCGCAGCATCCAAGTCGCCTGGACAATATTTTTTGGTCGATGGACATCTTCGGATGGTTGCCATCCGAGATCTAGGTTGGTCGGAGGCGCAGTGCTTGGTGACACGTGACGATGATACCTATACCTACAACAAACGCGTCAGCCGGCTTTCGGCGGTTCAGGACCACAAGATGATCGTGAGGGCCATGGAGCGAGGTGTGTCTGCTGAGCGACTTGCCAAGTCTCTGGCGATTTCGCCTGAAACGATTCGGCACAAATTCCGGCTTCTTAACGGCATTTGTGAAGACGCTGTGGGATTGCTTGCCGATGTGCCGTGTCCCGGAAAGATTTTTGACATTTTGCGTCAGATGAAGCCATTGCGTCAGATCGAAGCAGCAGAGCTGATGGTGGGCAACAAGAACTATTCGGTGCAGTTCGCCAATGCCATGTTGGCCGCGACTCCACCTCCCATGTTGGCGTTCGAGAGTAAGGCGACTGGATCGAATGCGATAACAGTGGGTTCCATTGCCCGTATGGAACGAGAGCTGGCCGCACTTCAGATGCAGACCACGGCAGTTGAGGACTCCTACGGCCCCGATGTGTTGCACCTGACAGTCATCAAAGGCCACCTAAAAAAATGGCTTGAAAATGCGGCCGTTCTGCGCTGGCTTGCGAAGCATCGGCCGGAGTATCTCAAGGAGTTTCAGCGGATCACCGAAACCGAGGATGTAAGCGTGGGCTAGGCATTTGCTCGCCGATCATTTCAGCAAGTAGATTGTGTTACGGCCCCGAGACCACAAAATCCAGAAAGACCCATTACCTGCCATTGACAGGATGGGCGCGCGACATCCTCCGCAGGCGGCGCGGTCGCAACGAGGCGGCGGGTTATTCGGTGAACGGCGGCGATTACGTCTTGCCAACAGCGGCGATCACGCGCGGCAAAGGACGCGGTCATTCAATTGCCGACTACCGCGGCGTGACGGAAATACTCCAAGAACAAACGTGTCTCTGGATCCGAGCCCATGATTTGCGGCGCACCCTGGCGTCCAAGATCTTCGGGACCACGATAAATGTGGCGACGGTCGAGATCGCAATGGGCCACGGATCGAGGAAAGCGGTGGCAGCTGGCTACATTCAGTCTGCGGTGGAGGCGTTGCGTCCTCTGTATGAGGTCAGAGAGAGACGACCGCGGCAGATGATCGGGCTTGGTGCGGCATCCGCTGGTGTATAGGTGACAAAAGCCCAGCATAATCGGCCAAAAAAGAGTCTACGCGTCGATAAGGGGCAACCTGGCATGGCTTGTGCATGCTCCAAGCAACGATCTGGCGCTGTTGAGAGCGGCATAGCAATACGCGTTTCTTGGGCATAGACGAACGAAAAGGACCACACAATGGAAGTGTCTTCACCGCTATACATGCCGGTCTTGAAATGGAAGGCCGGGGAGCAGGCCGCGCTCAAAGCGCTTGACCAGGCCACGAGAGATCGGATGATCCCTTTAATTGAGCTGCGCTCTTACAGCACAGCTATCACGGCCTCTTTATGCGCCGGGAAATTAAAAGAGTGCTGGGACACGCGTGCATTATTCGATTGTGCCGGTCCAGACGGGATATTGACTCATTGGCGGCTGACAACATTTGATGACATGGTCGCGTTTGCCAACGCAAAGTCGGTCAAAGTAATCCCTGTCGTCAATCCCGACGATGCCGTGTTTCAACAGCCCGCGCGCTCCTCAAAAATTGCGAAGTGCCCGCTCGGAATCGCACTTCGCTTGCGGGTAAAGGACGTCACAACCATTGGTAATTTGGCGTTGGCTGCTAAGCTTGCGCAAGCAGCAGCGAAGTGGCGGATCAGCCATGTTGTCGTGGACTTAGGTGTGACACCGACGGTTACGAACCATGCTCAACTGGTGAGTGAACTTAACGCGCTTGTGTCCGATGCCTACGAGACGCATGTCGTTTCCGGCGCCTACCCAAATGGATATCAGCAGTTGGCCGTAGGCCTAAACCTCATCCCACGGCGAGATTGGTTGTTGTGGACGGATTTGCACGCCAAGCACAACTTGTCGAGCTCTGTGGGATATGGGGATTTCACCGTCGTGGCTCCGGACTGGGAAGACAAATCCGGGTCGGGCGGCGTCCCGACGGCATATCGCTACGCCGACAGCGCGCAGTGGTTGATTTACAAAGGCACGAGTAATCAGGGGTCAGAGTCTTTTTCGATCAGCCAATTATTGGTTAAACACCCCGCTTTCCGGGGGGCTTCGTGCTGTTTGACCGATCGCACCGTGATTGCGCGTGCGACAGCCGGAGCGCCAACGAAGACCGTGAGGCCAGGTGGTCCGAAGGACCACATCAGCGAAGGCGTGTTACATCACCTTACGCTGGTAACGCGAGAGCAGTATCCGTGATGCGGAAGGGAAGTGCTTCTTTTAGGTAAGCACGAAGACGCAAAACCGGAATAGACTCCGCAACGGCTTGATGCAGCGCATACAACGGGGTCTTGTTGGCTGCCTTTACGCCCACTTCTGAGAGCAGAGCCACCGCTTCTTCCCGAGACAAGATCGACGCGAGTGCGCGTCGATCGGCACCCTGATTCATCGCTGCTCGGCGGTGCCAAATCAATCCGTCTTGGTCCAACAGCAAGATTCCCCACCAATCGGGGACGATGTTTCGAGCGTCAAGTAAGTGCTTCTTGGCGATCACTAAGGTCACACGATCGAAGGTCGCTCCGTAGACTACGCCTTGCCCAACCAGGCGGTCGAGGCGGTCGCGCTCGCTCTTGATCTCAAAACAATGGAAGTCGGGGATGTTGACGAGATCGGCACGAACCGAGCCCCTCATCAGAGGGAGCTCTTCAAGCCAGGATCCGCTGTCAGAAGTTCGCCGTGGCGCATAGAATTGCCGGACGACGCGCTTGAGATCGGCTTCAAGTAAGGACATAACTAATTCTACCACGGGCATGTTTTGACCGTGCTTGGGCGAGGATACAACGTGCCGCAACCTAGACCTCTAACCCTCACGGGGGTTGCCGCCATGCTCACTGAGCTCGGCTACCCCAAGACGTTCGTTGAAAAGCTTTTGCCCAGTTGGTGGGAGGCCTCCGCCGCGGCTACTTCCGCTGGTGCGCTCGAATACGCGCTGATCTTGAAAGAGCGACTTGGGCTTCGCTTGTCGTTTTCGCAAGAGGGAAAGCTGCAAGTCAGTGGTGACGTCCCTGGCGCAAAGTTCAAGAAGAGAGTGACTACTCCGCTGACATCACTGGCGACTTCGTCAAGATTGGGAGCAGCATTGGGCCGGACCGCATTACGTGCAGCGCCAAGCGCGAGAAGCATCCCTGCTGACCCTCAAGAATTGAACCGCGCGATCGTGGACATGGCCAATGGCCAGCCAGTCACATTGGAAACCATTACGCGGTATTGCTGGCGCATGGGCATTCCGGTTGTTCATCTTCAGCTCTTGCCGAACAAAGCCGCCAAGATGGCGGGAATGGTTGTGCGTCATCAGGAACGTTACGCGATCGTGCTTGCGCATGCTTATCGAGAGAACGCGCGGCAAGCATTTGTCATTGCCCACGAGCTTGGCCACATTGCATTGGGTCACGTTACGGCGGACGGGGTGCTCGTTGATGACGCCATCAATGCAGTAGAGGGGGTTCTTCGTCAGTCGGTTCATGACAGCGAAGAGCAAGCAGCTGACGAGTTTGCGTTGAAGGTGTTGCGTGGTCGGCAAACCATACCTGGGTTGCCTGCGCTGGGATTAACCCCGGCTGGTCTTGCTGCGTCCGCCACGCGCGCGAGCGAGAAGGCGAATATCGATCCCGCGCATCTGATCCTTTCATACGCCCACGAACGCGGAGACTGGCTGGTTGCCACTCAAGCGATGCGCTTCTTACAAGGAGCGAGCGAGGCAGCCAGTGTCTTACAAGCGGCTTTTGAGGAAGAGGCAGACGTAGCCAAATTGACGGATGACGAATTGGACTATCTAAGACGGATGCAAACGCGTGGTGGGGTGGCGCCATGAGTTTGTCGCTGGATAACGACGTCGTGAAAAAGCTTGGCATTTACGAACTTCTTGAGAAACTTGCAGATGCTTTCGATTGCACTGCCGAGTCCTGTTATGTGCTGCCGACACTCAGGTTCCAGCTTCGCCTAGGCGATGTTGCAAAGGCGACGGCTCGGTTGGGCTCTGCGACCGCGGTGCAGCAGGTTCAAACGTTCATCGCTCGCGCGAAGGAAATTGGCAATATTTCACCAGAGGCTGCGAATAGCGTTCTTTCCCTAGAAGTTGAGGGATTGGACCCAGGTGAGAAAACGTTGCTGGCGTGGTTGATGACCGAGCTGTCTCACAAGCTGCTGACCGGTGACAAACGCGCCATTTGTGCACTTGGAACGCTCCCTGATGATTCTCCCATCCGATCTCAACGTGCTCGAATTCGCTGCTTTGAAGCGGTGATGATTTCCTTGCTCAATAAAGAAGGGTTCGGGTGTGTTTCGGCCGCTGTGCGCGCGAAGCCCGATGCAGATATTTCGTTAAGACTGGCCTTTGGAAACAGTCACACTGCGGACGAACCGACAGTGCGCAGCGGCCTGGCAAGTTACATCAATGATCTGGTTACTCAATCCAACAATTTTTACGTGGCCGCATAGTCGCCGTTGAGGCTGGTGTATCTTTTTTTCTCAAAGCAACTTAGCTTTTGCTGAGCCTGCGCGCCTATCTATACCTACAATAAACGCGTTATGGAGCTAAGAGCTGCGTCGCGAGGCTTTTAGTCAAGCTCCAGAACATTGCTGAGTCATGACTGTTCAGCGCAACGCCATTTGAACGTTCCTTCTCAGGATGGACATAGTTTCTATAGTCCCGCAGAACTGCAGCTACGTCTTTCCCAGAACGAGAAATCCAGCCAAGTTCATGACCGACCTCAATATAAGGGCGCAAGGTCCACTCCGTAAGGTTGAGGGGCTTCTGGGTCTTGAAATCCTTCGGAGTAGATTTTGCGGTAAATAGAGGCTTTTTGTCCGTTAGCCGGTTCGCCTTTGCCACGAAAAGGGCTTCGAGAAGGCCTCCCATCATTATAGTTGCCGCCAAATCTGCCCCAGCGGCTACGCACTTTTGACACTCGTCCCATCTTCGATTGAGGATGTTCTGCATTTCAGGGTCAGCAGCGATATTTGCGAAGCTTGGTGGTGGATCGTATGAAGACGTTGATGGCGCTACCGTGAGTGCATCACTGCGAAGTGCGGTGAGTGCGGCCTTAGCTTCCTTCAGACACACTTTGTAAATTTTTCTCGTCGTAGCTTTCGATGTGGCCTCTAGAACACGCTGTAGATGGCCATCGACTGATGCAAGTCCGGTGGCCGGAAGTGAACTTTCCAGATTGGGACGGTGATTGCGAAACCAGGAATACGCAACAGACTTCAAGAACTGAAGTGCGTCTAGTTGAGTGACCTGCGGCGACTTCCCACCGTTGACCTTCTTCCGGGCTTTTTCGATCTCTTCAAGAGCTACGTCGATAGTATCTAGTGGCGATTCCATCACGCTCGTGGTCCTTCTTAGTGCTTTCGTTTCGTAGAGGGCCTTTTTTTAACGGCGGCCTTCTTGTTTGCGGCTCGTTTCTTAACTGCGCGTTTACCCTTTATTTGCCCCTCGCCTGTGCTTGGCAGTGTCATCGCAATCAAGTTCTCTCCTACGTTATTGACGCGATATGCGCCACGACTGACGAGATCGAGATACCCTTGGTTCTTCGCGTTGTTTAACGTCATTACTGGGTGCGCAAATCTCTGTCGGCCGACTAGTCTTGCGGCGTCCTGTAGGTTATCCGCTGAGATGGATTCTTTCCGCTGGTCTGATGCAGCTTCAAAGCGGTAGTAGTAGGCAGTCGCTGTCGCAAACTGGATGTCACTCTTCGGCTGCTTGTTTTCTATGAATGTTTTGATGTCTGGAGCGTTCCTGGGCAGCTGATGGGGCTCGCTATAGGGCTGGCTGGCTCCCGGACTGCCCTGTGTTTCCGGCAATTTCGGTGCATGTGCGTGGAGAGCGATGTCCAAGCTTTCTGCCACCCAACGGAGCACCCGATGTTGGCTATCTTTGTCTTTCCCGGTCAGAAGATCCGAGATGGCCTTTGCTGTCTCAAAGTCGCTTTTTTGTGGGTCGCTCATACATTTTCCTGTGAAAAGTGGCCTTTTGTCCGTCGCTACACTTCAGTTTCGTAGTTAGTTTCCTCAGTGGCAAGCCGCATTGAGCGTAAGGTCATGCGACCACTTCGCGATGGCTATGGAACGGACCTCACAGGTCCTCAGCAGTGACCGGTTCGCTGTCGTCGTCCCAGTAAAACTTCCATCCTTGTTCCGTGTATTGCTCCACACGGGATTTCACGAAGTACATGGCCAGCGCGGTGGCTTGCCAGGCATCCGCGCCAGCAATCGGGATCGTGCGTTTTTCCAACCCAAGCAGGGACACCGGCGCGAGCCAGGGTCCGTCGGCGTCGCCCGTGGGTGCGCCGACTCTGAGAACGACCTTGTGCATGCCTCCGTCGGGTGCAATCGCGAGCCATGTTCGCTCGGCGGCAACAGATTTGGTCTTCATGAGCGTTCCACCTCTGGTCTGTTTGCCAAGCGGAAGCGTCACCACGGTTAGGCACCCACGTCCCTTACTTTTTCTTCCCCGTGGCCCCTGGTGACTTCTTCTTTCGAAGCAGGGCGCTCGCCGGCTTCGATCCTGCCCGTAGCCGCGTCTCCAATTCCGCGATAAACGCTCCCCAGTCGCCCCCGTAAATCGTTACAAGGTCGCGAACCACGAGTAGGTCCAAACCGCGATCGCTGCCTTCGAGGTCGCTGATGCCTGTTTGCGTCAGCCCAAGCTGGGCAGCGGCTTCCGCTTGCGTCATCCCCGCAGCTAACCGCAACTCTCGAAGAAGCTGGGCCAGCACGATGTTCTCGGGCCGGTGGATCGAAGTGGGTCTGGGTTTCTTCGGCATGGCGGCACCGTAGCGTCGCCACTTAGATATTCCTTGTTCAGTTACAGATCTGAAAAAGGGATATTCTTCTGCCGTGGTTGGGTGACGGATGGCCCGCGATGAACGAGCCGGTGCCAGCTTTTCCCTTCCTCAAACCCGCTGGCGAACGCCGATCCGCGTTCGACAGCCAATGGCCAACAGAGACAGGGAGCAGGGATATGAGGCTTGCATTGAAGGTTGGGTTTGCAGTGGTCGCGACGTTTGCAATTGCGGGCTGTGCGACAGAGCAAATCGGTCACGACTTCGACGAAACCAAGTTGTCGAGTTTCAAACCGCACCAAACCACCCTCGACGAAGTGTTGGTCGCGCTCGGCCAACCCATGGAGCGAGAAACCGAAAGCGACGGCGGCGTGCGCTTGCACTATCAATGGATCAAATCGGGCAGTGGAATTTCTTCGTATGTGCCAGTGGTCAGCATGTTCCATACGAGCGTGCACACGGACGCCAAAGATGCCTTCCTTTACTTCGGACCTGATGGCCGTTACATCCGGGCCGAGCAGAACGAGATGCACAGCTCATGATCGCCATGACCAGTGAGGTGACCAAGCAGTTGAGCATTCGTGTTGTCGCGGCGCTGTTGGTTGGCGTGGCAATCGCCACCCTGGTGCCCTTCTTTCGTCATTGGATCCCGTTGTGGATGTGGCGGGCGGCGATCTTTTCCGTCGCCGCATGGTGGGTGCTCCCTCGTGTCGTTCCTGGATGGCGCCAAGCAGCTGGCGGCCGAAAGCGCCAATCTATCGACATCAGTGCGAACGAGATCGTCAACGGCCGGGAGTGGTTTGTGGTTCGAACCAAGCCGGCGCCGTTGCCCAAACGCCTTGTCGTTATCGGTGTGTTCTTCGGACTTCTGGCTTCCTTCTTCGGCGTGTTGCTGACACCACCGCATTCGGCGTTTGTGGGTGATGGGGCATCTAACCTAGCCGTGTTTCTCATTGTCAGTTTGCCAGCAGGAATCTTTGTGATCCGTTGGTTGGCCAACCGCACACGGAAGTTAGTGAGCACACCGTTTGCGGTCAGCACCGATACGCTGCGTCTGCCCAACGGTGAAGTGATCCCGCGAGATCTGATCAATCACATCGCCTTGCGCAACACGCAGCAGCAAGGTGCATTGATCGTGGGCGGAGCAGGGATGCGAGGAGCGGCGCTGCTCGCACAACAGGACAGCCGGCAACGGTTGGCCGAGGTCAGCCACGTGGTGCTGGTGGAGCACGGAGGGCAGGTCAGCGCTCTGGCGTCGGGCCTGACTCTCCCCCAGGCCCAGGCGGTCTTCAACGCTGTCAACAAACACTTGGGATTCGAATGACCCGGTGAGTAACTGGCCCTCAGAGGCGGGGGCGGCCTCGCATCAACGTCCCCCGCCGCCCGAAAGGGCGGCTTTTTCATGGCAACATCAGATGCGATGAAGTCAGCAGGGTGGCGACAGATCGCATTTAGGAACCCGCGGGCTGCGTTCATTCGCCTTATCTCCGCGACAATGTGCCATCAACAAAGGGGAGGACGCGAATGGGGACGGTGATGGCCTGGGCAACTCTGGTGCTCTTAGTGATCGGACTTGGACTATGTGTGACGAGTCATCGAATGTTGGCGGCTGAGATGAAGAAAAAGGGTGAGCAAGCTTACAAAGATTGGAAAGAAAGCGATTTGAGAGAGTTGGGGGCGCGGAAAGTGCTGACCTTGACCATCTGGTTCGTCATCGCAGTGATAGGCATCACGATCGTGCTCTATTTATTGGGTGAGCCTCAACAAGAAAAAGCCGGACTTGGCGCTGCATTGGATTATTTGCCGTTTGCGGGACCTTGTTTGGGCGCTCTTGTGGTGGGACTGGGGATTTTGGAGGCAAAAAAGGATGCACAACAACCGATGATTGAGGTGGATTTTCGTTACTTTGCTTACGGCATCCCCTTTCTGTTAGCGGGATACGTTGCCTACATTTTTCACAACTACAACCATGTGGTGCACTGGGTCGTTTGGAGTATGACGGTGGCGGCTTGCTTCATCCCATTCATCGCTCGAAAAGCGTGGGGATTTCCAGAAGTTATCCCCTCGGATCGCGTCGGAACAGCGGGCCTCGTTTCTATCGCCATCGCAGGCGGATGTCTTTTGATCGCGCTTTTGATCGCGAAGTTTGCCTGACACTTTATCGTGCGCCACACAGAATCGCGTAAAAGAGAATGCCCCACACCGCAATCAACGCGGAAATGCATATCGTATTGTTGATTTTTCTCATTCGCCCAGGAGTGAGCCAGGAGGTCCAGGTAGGTGTGTTCATGCGGTTACACATAGCACTACCGCCCTAGCTGTCAACGCTTTGCGGCTTGATGAGCCAGATAGTGCTAGAAGGCGGAGCGGAGCAGTTATTTGCCGGCCAGTATCGGATCCCCACCGCAGACCCGGACGGCGTCCATCAACACCAGCACCAACCCATCCAACATGCCGAAATTGAAGTCGGGCTCATATCGCTGCCACACCTGACGAGGCTCGTGATGGAGCATGGGCCAGCAAGGGGCCAGAGGGCAGCGTTCGGCAGAAGGGCAGAGATCGCCGACGCTCAGCGATGTTGGCCGTTTCCTTATAAATGTCACTGCCCAGACTTCAAGTGGAGCCCGCGCGGCGTAGTCAATCATTTGGCGGCGTGAAGAAAACGTGATTACTCATCAGGAGCAACCTTACCGCTGTCAGGCAGTGATGTCTGATCTTCAAGGTTCCGGATTCTCCGTCGATAGAGTGCATCGAGGAGAGGCGCGTCCCGCTTCTTCCACCGGGTCAACCTGCCATTCAATCCAAGGAACGCCGTATGTCTACGTTGGACCCTCAGCAAGCGCCAACCGCGACGACTGTTCAGGTTTCAGTTTCAGTTCCGACGGCGCCGGCATCAGCGCCAACCGTGCCAGCACCAGCACCAGCACCAGCACCAGCACCAGCACCAGTAACACCAGCACCGACACCAGAAGTAGCATCGTCTTCGCCAGCAACCACAACACTTGGTCCTGACGCGAATAAGTCAGCGACGCTTTTCTTGACGAAGGTTCAAATCCTTGTTGGGCTCTTGGTGTTGATCACGCCTGTCTTCTACTTCAACGGTCGTGCGTTCCATGATGGCTGGTATAACTACCTGCACCTCGATCAGGCGATGTTTCCCTTGGACACCCCTGGGATGTTGACTGAGGGCGCGATTGCGTGGGCAGATGGCTTGGTTGCGATCGTCACAACCATGAAGCAGGTGGAGCTCTCGCGTTGGGTGCTCCCACTGTCGCTGATCGGCGGGGGTATTTTGCTGGGCACTCTTATTGGTTGGGGTCGCGATAAATGGATAGCTTCCCGCGCTAAGCACGACGATCAGCCCATCTCAGCGGTGCTGCAAAGGACCCGTGTGTTCGCCATTCGGTTCCTTGTGCCCCTTTTAATGACGGGATTTTCTGTCGGGGCTCTCTATGTGTTTCTTTTTGTCCTGATGTTTGCGCTCGCGATGATGAGCGCACCGTTCTATGCACTGGGAGCGGCGGCAGCACAGAAAGCGGCCTCGAATGATTTCTCGGACATGCCCATCGCGACCATTAAAACGCCCACTAGCATAGTGCAGCTCCGGGAGATGACCTGCGGGCCCCAGTTCTGTGCACTGTGGGGCAACAAGCACGCGAGCGTCGCGCCGGTGTCAGCGATTACATGGGGTGAAGCGTCAGCACCGGGCAAGTGAGATCGACTCTGAATGGCGACTTGAAAACGAGGTGATGGATGATAAGCAGAGAGGACTGAGCTGGCACCGTTTATAAAGCGTGTTGCTCGATGTATTTCATGCTCAGGCGGTGCATCAGTTCAGTCAGGAGCCGCATCCGTTCTTCGAGTTTTTGCTCGGATCCCGGCGAAACCAGTTCGCCGTGCATGACTTGGTTGCGCACGGTCTGCCAAGCATCGATGTGGCCGTTGTCAATCGTTCCTTCACCCTTAAGCTTCTTCAAAATCTGGACAATGCCCTTGGACTCGGCGAGCGTGACCGAACTCAGAATTCTGCTGCGCAGGTTCTTGTCGCCATTCCAAGTTTCGATGTGGCACTTCATGCTTATGATGTCGTCCGGCGCATAGTCAGATTTTCGTTCAGCCTCCGGTGTTAGCAGCTTTGCCACCCCTTCCACGATGCTTGCCAAAGTGAGGCACCACACCCAGTTCGAGCCACGGGTGGCTTGTATGGCCTCGTGGTAGTAGTGAGTAAGCGGGTGCGCTTCGAAGTTGCGTCCTCCGTTCACATCTCGCGCACGAGCAATCATGGTGAGAAGCTGGTGATAGACCTCCCAGAAGCGGTTGTGTGCTCCGAGCGGATCTTCTTGAAGGATGGATGCGGCGATGGTGTCCATCTTGATGGGCGGGGAAGGGCGCAGCCAGATGGCCGCCCTGTCGCCAAAATTGCGTGCGACCAATCGGGGGAACACCAGCTGCCCCAAAAGCAAACAGAAAGGTTCGCTAACCCAGTTCTCGGCGTGAGGATGAGGAAAGTCAGCCGAGGTTGCCGCGACCGCCCAAGTGGCATCCAGCTCTGGGTCTACGAAGAAATCTATTTGAGTCCCAGCAACTTCAATGGTTTTGCCGCCTCGCTCGGATTTTCGTAGGACTTCTTTGTCACCTCGTCGAATAGAGGTCGACATGTTTAAGGGAAGTGGCATCCTCAATTTTAAGTCGTAGATGACCTCAATGCTGCTTGAGGCGGCGACATGGGGGCCTGATACATCCGTCATCAATGAGTTAACTGGGCCGGAAAGCCTCCAAGTGTTCCCGAGCGTGTCCCCCATGCGAAGGGTTGTCCATCCGGCATTCCACTCCGTGCCATCGTATTGGGTGGCCAGTAGTCGGAATTGATCGTGGACGTTGTAAGGGTTTTTCTGAGCGCGGATAAGCCTCTTGAATGCTTCGCTGCTATCTCGCGGTGTGGCGTTCATGGCGAACTCCATCTGAGTCCGCGAGCGGATATGGATCTGTCCGGCTCCAGTGAAGATGGGTTCCTCAAGGTCGTGACCGAGGATCTTCATGGAGGGGCACTCGATGGTGTTGGGCACCTTCAATAGTCGTGTCCATCGAGCCAGCGTGCGCACGTTTCGATGAGGTAGGACATCTTCAGTCATCTGTAGCTCCAAGCTCACGAGCATCACTCCAACGCCAACATCTTGCCTGATCCGCGATGGTTGAGCGGGTCATTGTCAGCTGATTGGTCGAAGGTAGGCATTCAGCATATCCCGGTGCACGGCTCGACTGGCATATCCGGGGTTCTGGAAATGCCAGAGAAAGCCGTGCACTCCTCATCGAAGTGCACGGCAGGGGCTGCCGGGAGTTCTCTTTACCGTGCGCCACCACAACGCGTCCATGTCATGTCAGCGTCGTTGCCTCATTCAAGCGAGCATTCACCATCTGTCAACGCCGAGTTGGCGATGTGGACGGCAAATGGAGACAGCCATCACGCGCGTGCAAGAAGCTACGAAGGTAAGCGAGACGCCAATCACACGGTGCGGCCAACGTCACGCCAGACATGGGTCAGCGCATTTCTGACACGTGGCCAGTTGGACCAGAATACGCAGGATGAGTGCCGAACTGCCAGATGGACTTGATCCTGGCGCGTAACTGGTGCTTTCAGATCGATCGCCAAGTTCAGCGCATAGACCATCAGCCGGATCCGCGCATTTCGGACATGGCCCGATGGATCAGCAGAATCAACTGTGGGCAGCCTGGGACGTTGGGCGAAGACACGAACCATTGCTATTTCTGTCAGAAAGAAGCTGGTGTAGATTATTTTCGTTCAACAGACGCGAGATAGTGTCATCTCTTGTAGTTTGAAGGGTGCGATGATTCGTATGACATGGCGCGAAGACTGCCTCCATCAGCTTGCCGCGGCAGCGACATCGACAGACGCGATAGTCGTGGAACTCGCTCGGATCGTGCGAGGCCTTGAGTTCGAATATTGCTCATATGTTTTAAGAGCTGGTGCGCCAACTTCGAACCCACCCGTGATTTGGTCTAGCACTTATCCGCAAGACTGGCTGGACTGCTATTTCGGCAATCATTATCTGGCGATTGATCCTGTCCTGCAGGGTCTTTCTCGGCAAGATGCGCCAATGACGTGGGCTGATACCACCGCTGATGGCGATGGGCGGTTCTGGGAAGATGCCAGAGCGCATGGCATAAACCATGGATGGGCAGTGGCGAGCTACGGACGGCATATGACCATAGGCATGTTGTCTTTGGCGAGATCGGCGTCACCCATTACCGCGCCTGAGTTAGCAAAGACTGAAATGAAACTGGTCTGGCTATCTCAAGTGGTCCACAGTTTGATTGCCGCGGTTGAGCTTCAAAAGATAGCCGACCCTTCGGCATACACGCTGACTAAACGAGAGCGAGAGATTTTGAGATGGAGTGCGGCTGGAAAGACGGCCGATGAAATCGCCTCAATCTTGGCGATTACTGAGAGAACTGTCACCTTTCACGTCACCAGCGCTTTGACCAAACTCAATGCTGTCAACAAAACCCAAGCGGTTGCCAAAGCGCTGCTTTTAGGTCTGCTCAACTAACCGGCCTCGGCGGCGAAGGTGTAGGCATCTATACGCATCTTCTAGAAAGCTTTATGCGTGGCCGATGCGCCGGAAAATCCGCTGTTTTTTTGGCATGGCCATTCGTCGGTGACGGAGCCAACGCCTGTGCCGTGAGAAGCGCGCGCCACCGGACTTCTTTGATAACAACTGTAGCTTTCTACAGTGTGTTCTTTTTACGACTGCCCTGACAATGATGCTACCGGGCGGCAACTGGATGCCGAAAAATTCCACGGAGGGTAACCGGCGTTATCTTTGCCATTCGCGCGAAAGCTTGTGAGCGGATAGGAGCTACCGGAAGCCTCACGCGCGTGACACCACGGCGCTGTGTATGTGGATCGGGGCGATCGAGCCGTATACATGAACAGCCATGTTTTTTACTGTTTGTCGGCAACGAGAAATTCGTGATCCAGGGAGCCGTCTTGTGCGAGGCAACAAAAGGTCGTGTTAAAGCAGTGTTCGCATTGCATGAACTGCGATCAATGCGATGGTGCGACTGATGACCCCCGGGTATTCGGAGGCAGGGTTTAGGCCGGCGTGCCGAATGCGCTGGGACTTTCGATGTAAGGCAACTCAATACTTCATGAGGATGAATGCAATGGACTATACCGTGAGTTCAGCTGAAGCTTTTGAAACCAGCGCATCTAACAGTCTTGGTTATAGCGCTAACGACAACAAAAAAGAGGAAATGAGCAAGCTGGTGATTGCTCACTCAAATGAAACCGCAGGTGATCTTGCTGCTTACAGCACTTGGTTCAGTATTTTCTAAGTATTGACCACTTCGTCGAGCCTACTGAGAGCGTGGTGCACAATTTCTCAGGGGCGATGCATCTAACTCAAGGAGCCGACAACATTGTCGGCTCCAGTTTTGAGCTTGGCGTTCGTAGCCAAGCCTGGAGATAGTCATGCGCTTGATGACCACGCGAATGGAAAGCAGGAAGCTATTTGTCAGCTTCAAGATGTCGGAAGTGTGCAACCTCGACTGCCCATATTGTTATTTTTTCTTCAATGGCGACGAAAGCCACAAGAACAATCCGGCCAGCATGTCCGTAGCAACTGCAGAGCGTGCTGGCCAGTTCCTGGCTGAAGGCGCGCGCGAGCTCGAAATACCTACCGTTTCCATTGCGCTCCATGGTGGGGAGCCACTCATGGTGGGTAAAAAAAGATTCAGGGAAATTGCTGAAACGCTGATCCGAACTGTCACGCCCTGTGCGAGCCTTCAAATGGGTGTGCAAACCAATGGGGTGTTACTTGACGAAGAGTGGATCAAGCTATTTTCCGAATTGAACATCAGTGTCGGTATTAGTATCGACGGCCCCAAGCACGTCAATGACTCGGTCAGATTCGACAAAAAGAAGCGTGGTAGTTACGACCGCATCGTCAAAGCCATAACGCTTCTCAAGAAAAGTCACAAAGAAGGTCTTATTGGCGAGCCAGGTGCGTTGGCGGTCATTTTGCCTGGGACGTCAGCCAAAGAAATTTACAATCACATTGTGCATGATCTCGGTCTATGGAAGTTTGATTTCATGCTTCCCAAAGACAGCTGGGAAAACTACTCACCAGAGATGACCCATTTCATCGAGAGCTTCTCATTGGAGCTCTTAGAGTGCTGGCTAGAGGATGACAATCCGCAGATTAACGTCCGCACTATGAAAAATTTCTTTGCACCGTTTTTGACGGATTTTGGCGTTGATATGCGCATCAATTACATCGTCGACTTGATAGAAACCATAACCATTCGGAGCAACGGCGACGTATCTCCCGATGATTCACTGCCATCCATAAGCGAAGAATATCGGCACACGGGATGCAACGTTGCGACGTCTACGTTGAAGGAGTTTTATTCCAATCCGCTATGGACGGATCTGCGGCGCACGGTTTCGACACCGCCAGAGACATGTGCCAAATGCGAATGGCTTGGCTACTGCGGCGGTGGCGAACTGATAACGCGATACTCGAAGAGTCGAAAATTCAACAACCCGACCATTTACTGCAGCAGGAATAAAGCTCTCTATAGCCGTGTTCGGCAATACCTGTCGAACTACATGGATTTGAAAGAAGTGGACGAGAGAACACGTCGAAGCAACGAACTTGCCCTCAATGAACTTGTTCTTGATTCATAATTAACGCTGCATTTCGAGGTGGAAAAGCGCGACGTTTCTCTTAATCATGTAAGCGCATTCCTACAAAATGCGGAAGCTGTGATGTAGGTCATTGTGCGTTTCGTAAAAAATCATTCAATGAAACTGAATGACCTTTCCTATCCGATCGAATTAGGTAAGATCACATCAGCGCCCTTTTTTGTGGATACAGAAACGCCTATCTACGTGTGCGGAGATGGCTCATTGCTATCAGCACGAGGGAGCACTGCGGTGATCAATGAAGGTGCACTGCGCAATCCATCCTTGGTTTGCGCAGTGCGTGGTGTCGGTGGCGTCCATACCTCGTAGCACCTGCGGGGCCGTTCATCCATGCTTGGCCCGCTGGCTCATTCAAGCGAACCTTCATGAAGTGTCAACATCGGGTTGGTAGACGGTATCCCCAACTGGGATGCACGTCACGAAGAACAAAAGCGGCTGCTGTGCGCTGGCTTGGCATCATGCAGGAGCGACCGTGATCACTGCTGTTGATGACAACCGAGTGCCTAATCAACGGTAACGATCCTTCACTGGCGACGATGCGGCCAGCGGTGAAGCGGAGGGGTGGCCAGTCCTCAACAAGACTAGGTGGTCAGGTAGACCTGACTATTCACCCTGATTAATAAGGTTACCTATGACCACCCAGTCAGTCAGGCGCGGGCCACCCTTCTGGCTCGTCGCTGACCGCGCGCATCGCCTCGCTTCGCCTCAGGCTTCTTCCTGACCTTCGTTGCGGACTTCATATCGGTCGCCTTCGGCTGTGGCTTGCGCAGTTCAATCATCAGCGCGTGATCGATGACCCGCGTGGCGATGGCGTGTCCCGTGTCCGGGTTTTCAAACGCATGCACCCAGTCTTTGGGATGCCGGCTGGACACGAACACAGTGGCGCGTTGCCGGCGATGGCGCTCATCCACCAGTTCGCGGAGAAAGGAGCCGCCGCGTGCCGAGATCACGTCTTCACCGACATGATCGAGCACCAGCAGGTTGGCGTTGCAGAGGGTGCGGCGCAGGCGTTCCGCTTTGTCGGAGCGTTCGTCCTCCAATTGATCCAGGATCTGAGTGAGAAACTTGTAGCGGACCGCTCGACGGGTGAGGGCGGCTTCTCGCGCCAATGCCGCCGCCAAAAATGTTTTGCCCGACCCGTGTTCACCCGTGATCACGACGGGAATGCCTGCTTCGATCCACGTGCCTGTTTTCAGGTTCGCCAACGTGCTGACGGAGAACCCGCGCGCCGGGTCGTCCCATACGTTCGCCAGGGCAACGGTGGGCGCGAACCCTGCGCGCAGCAGGAACTGGTCCGTGCGTCGGACTTGCTTGCCCTGTGAGAAGTCGAGTGCCATGGCATGGATGCACTCGACATTGGATTTCAAGAGGTTCTTTGGATTTTTGCACCACCGTTCAAGGAACGTGGCCATCGTGCTGAGGCCGCCCTCGCGGAGCAGCTTGGTCGTTTCTTTGAGGAGCATGTTCATTCACCTGGTTGAGGCGAGCGGTTTGCGTCCTGCTTCGGCTCGATGTGGGGATCTTCCGGGTCAGTCCGTTGCTGAGGAAGCGTTGGAGGGAGGAAAGCGTGGGGCGCTGCATGTCGAGTGCTCGCTGACATGCGTTTTGCACTGCTTGAAGCCCGTGCTTGTGGACGGCGCGGCGCACCTCTTCGGCCACGGTGAGTGCACTGAATGGTTGAGAGGCCGTGGCAAAGTGGTGAGCGACGAACGCATGCACGGCGCCGCCTTGTTCTGTGGCCCAGGCTTGAATCCCTTCCGGGCTTCGTTCGGCCTGTGCGCGATGATTGGGTGGCATGTGATCCCGGTTCACCGTCTGACCGCCCCGTTCGTGGCTGCGTGGATGACAGGCGACCACCTGGCGCTCGTGCAAAATCTCGACAATGGTGTTGGATAACCGAGCGTCTAGTTTTTGACCGATCAACGTGTGGGGAACAGAGTAGTCGTGCCCGTGGATCTTGACGTGATAGTGGGGGCCCACCGCTGGCAACTCGATGAACTCGCGATAGGTATAGGAACGCGCTGGCAATGGACGAAGCGTGACGCGCTCCACCGCTTCGAACCGATCTCGACGTGAGCGGCCATCCTTTTGCATGGGGCGATCGTTCAATGTCGTGAGCGCCTCGGCGATGCCCTGGTTCAACTCGTCCAGCGAGCGGAATGTTCGATTGCGAAGCCGCGCCAAAATACGACGCTTGACCTGGCAAACACTGGACTCGACGGTGGCTTTGTCGCGCGGCTTGCGCACGCGTGTCGGGCGTGGCTCGACATCACAATGGCGGCAGAAATCTCGAAAGCCACGGCTGAAATAGGGGTGGGGGTCCCGTCGGATCACGGCCGCCTTCAAGTTGTCGGGCACGATGGCGTAGACCAGGCCTCCAAAAAACTCAAACATCCGAACGTGCGCTTCGATGAAGTCGGGAATGCTTTCAGAGGGAGTCGCGAGTGCGAAGATCAGGCTGCTGGCGGGCAGGGCGGCCACAAACAGCGACACGTTGACCCGCTTGTTGAACTCGTTGATGTAGGACGTGCCGCCCCCGCTGTAATCCACTTCCACGCACACACCGGGTTTGTGCGCCTGTTTCATGACGGCCGGCAACGTGCCCAGGTAGCTCTGGTAGAGCGCTGCACAGTGTTGGTAGGAAAGGGCATCGCTCGGGTTGAGCTCCACATACTCCTCCCAAAGCAGTTGGAGGGTGACGTTGGGCCGCTTCATTTCCGCATGGATAGACGGCCAATCGGGATGCCGCTTGCGCGGTCGGGTCAGCCTCGGTTTGTTGAACACGCGGTTCCGTTCGGTCTCACCCAAGCGTTCAATCTCTCGCCATGTCAGTTTTTTCTGAGCAGCAACTTCCCGAAGCCGACCGACGGTCGTTTTCGAGATGCAGACGATGTTGGCAATCTCTCGATTGCTGTAAGGCAGGGTGCGATCGCCCGGCAGATCGTCAAGGATCAGTTTCAGTGCGTCGTGACGCTTGTCGGCGTATCCGCGGTTCTTGTTTTGCATGTGAACTCCATGTGTGAGCACGCCATGGCGTCCTGCCAAAGCGTTTGGGCAATAGGGGATCGTCTGCGCGCGCGATCGCGCACGAAGCGGAAGAGGAAAGGGGACACACTGTCGAAGCTAGGACGCGCATCGCGCGTGGGTGTGGGATGCCTGGTGCAGGCATGACCGCCCGTGGCTGTCCGTCGCTTGGGACGGGCAGTGCTTGACAGGTCGGGGATTCCGAGTCATAACAGACCAGCTGGTGGCGTCCGCAACTGGCGTTTCGAAGGGCCGTGAGTGTCACCTCACGGCCTTTCTATTTATGCCTCACCCAAAATGTTGAGGCGAGCGGATTACATGGCGCGATCTCCGGGAAAAGATGGGGGAAGGGCGCCCACGAGCCACCTATGGCGGTGGGCGAACCGCTTCTACGGTTAGCAGAATTTAGAGTGCCGTCAAGCCGGCCGTGTTGCGCTGCACCGTCTCGCGCAAACGCTTTTCCCACTAGGCGTCAGCGCGAATTCGGAATCGTCTTGACCAACCAATTTTTTGCAACGAATGGTCAGGAATCACACGTGATTCTTGGGTGTCATCGTGGTGAGTGGCCGGTTTTTGCGATACAGCCTGCACACCGGTTTGTCACCACCCAAAGAATGGGCGACTTGACGGACGACAAGTTAGGACTAGGGTGCGCCTGCCTATGCGGGACTCACGCATCTTCGCCACCAACCATGCTCGCCGTCGCCCCACCTTGTAGGAAGCCTTAGTTATTGATCTTAGTCGCTCGATGTCTCAACGATATTGCCATCCTTGTCCCTGACTGTGATTGTCAGGTGATCGGTGATGTGCATGCTAAACGTATCTGAGAGGCCCACGCAGACGTGATTGAGAAACTTTAAGACATAGTCTGTCGTGGTCGAATTCTGATCCAGGATGACTTCGTAAATCCCAGCCTTTTGGGCAACCTTTTTAGCGCCCTCTTGCAGGCCGATCGGAGACACAAGGATGCCGCCCGAAGCGCCAGTATCTTGAATACGCCAAGCGAGGGATGCGGTCGTCGCCTGATCAATGCCGCTCCTGGTGTGACGTTTACACTCAACGATGACGAAATGCTCATGATCTCCCGTCAGACCTTTCGCATCGATCTCCCACTCGGTTCCGCTCTCGCCAGGCACTAATTGCTTGCCTTCAACCTCACCAAGTTCAAAATGAGTTGCGAATTGATTGAGCAGATATGCGGCGACTTCCTCGTATGTCTTCCACTTCTTTTCTGGCATGAGTTGCTCCTCCGTTAATACTCCAATGTTCGCACTTAGCAGGATGGTTGACCGTTGGGATCGGGTCGGCAATTGGACTGGTATGCAGTCATCCACTGCGCTGAGAAACGTATCGCGGCCACTTTTCAACGCTGTGGTCATGATTCGTCGCTGGGCACTCGTTTGATTTGACCATCGCGCGTCATGTCGTAGCCAAGTCCACAAACGAGTTGCCAGCAAGCTGCTTGGCTCCAATCCGGTATCCAATGCCAACGCCAGATGGTTCAACTGTTGCGCTATTGTATCCAACATCAAATGCGCCAGCCTTGAACTTGGCGGGGCGCATCCTTTCCGCATAGGGGCTGCCTACACCGACGAGTGGCGCTTGCATCCTCAACGACGACATTGACGGCAAGTGAAGGGGCGTGACGCTCGGCCGGCGCAGTCGGGCGCGGTCGCGTTGATCCGGGTTGGGTGGCTCTCTGGCCACCTGCGTCCGGTTCTGGCATAACGCATTGCTCGTCATCATTGGGTAACGCCATGGACATCAAGGATGGAAAGGTCATTTACTCCAGAGAGGAACTGCGCCTTAAAAAGGTGCTTCTCGTCGACAAGGAGCGCGTCAAGGTTCATCGCGGGAAGTGCCCCCAATGCGGCGCCACATTCGAGTTCAGTGAGGCTCCAACGAAGGAATTCCAACTTCCCATCGAGTTGGTCCTCCCAGCACACGATGAAGATGGCGTCGCCATCGGTCGCTGCATCCATTGCGGTGAAACGTTTTCAGTGCGGATTATCAACCCTGATCTTTGTGATATTCGCAACGGTGCTGAAAAGATCGATCATGCATTTGACCCCATCGATGAAAAATGGGCTGCGCTTCCTCGCGTGACGGCTCACGTCGATGTCGAATATCGGGTCGGCCAGCGCGATTTCGCCTACGCCTTCGCATCGCATCTCCTTTACCGGTGCGACGCCTGCAATGGTGATCTTGACGCTCTGGCGTTCAGCCAGCTTTCGGCCAAGCGCCCGTCGATTGCGAAAGCCTACGCGAACTACGTCAACTGGTCGCTTGGCAATGGGCGTGGTCCCAATCCTGAATATGCCATTGTGAGGATCACCTTTGCGTGCACGTGTGGGCACCCGCTGACGGCTTTTTTCTACACGGCCTACAGGGAGCAGGCGTTTCCTGACAATGAAAAAATCGCACTTGCCAACATTGTCGGATCGCGCCCACTGCCTCAGCGAATTCCTGTGGCGTTGTATACCAAGGACGAAGTGATCGCATGGCTCCACAAGCTCCTGGCCCGATGGACGCTTGTGTTCGATGAGCTCTATGTCATCACTCCATTCTTTGGCCATACATTCCAATCAAAGCAGCAGAAGGTGGAATCATGGCTCGACATCGTCAATCGGGTAGATCATCGAAAAACGCGCATCTTCACGCGAAGCGGCCAACTCAAAGCTTTTCGAGCGGCGTTTGAAGAAGTCATGGAGCAACCCTACGAGAAGCTGGTAGAGCACGATTTGGGTTCACCGATCATCAACGAAACCAAGCAAACGAATAACTTCCACGCCAAAGTTTATGGCGCGGTGGGAAAGGGGCACTGCGAAGTGTTTGCGGGGTCCGCCAATGTCGTGAAAGGCCCCTCCAAGGAAGTGATGCATTTCGCGCAAATGGACTCGGAAGAAACGTTCAGGGCCTCGTTTCTTGAGCCCTTGGGGATCAAGCCATTGGACAAGATAGGTGCCACGCGGTGTCATGCGCTTGTCCTGGACGAACGCAATGAGTTCGACCCACTCAAGGCGGGTGGTGAGATCAAGCAGGTGGACTATTGGGAGCTGGTCATGAACGATCGCGCCGTGTGAGCGCACTTTCTAGGGCGGGGCGCCCACGTAATGGTGCACGAGCATGACGAACCAGCCGTAGTGGTGCACGTGAGTGCAAAAGGCGGCCAGCGGCTCGCTGCTCATGATGAAGCACAAGTAGAAGTAGCCGAGCAGCGCAGGCAGCGTGCCCGTCCAGAATTTCCAGCGCTTCGTCCATGGGTGGTGATCCGGCGTGCCGCCGCGACTTTCCGAGAGAAAGTGCTTGGGGATTTGATGCTTGCCTCGGGCCCATAGCGCCATCAGAAATGCGATGCAGAGCCACGCATTGAAGGAGGGTGTCTTCGTCGTTAAGCACGCGATTCCGAGTGGGAACCCGAAAACGCCCCAGCTGTTGTTGAGGAAATCTTGCCAGCGGTGTTCCGACTGCTCGCGGCGTTGCTCCTCGGTGTGATCCACGACATTGGCGTGGCGACGGCTTCTGCTGTTCGGCATGATTTCGGTCGAGCTGAGAGAAAGTTAGCTGGCTCAAAAAACGTGTGAGCCAGTTAGCCTTGTTGTTACGGTGGCGCTGGCTACTTATCTTGAAGTTGTTCAAGCAACCAGGGGCTTTCCGTTTCGGCCTGCGCAAACGCCCACGGCATTTCAGGACGCAGTTGTCGGTAGGCTTCAATGCAACGTTCAGGCGAGGGCGGTAAGTTCCCTGAGCCACTTGCACGGTCCATGATGCTGATCCCTGGTGTCTCATAGAGCGTTCTCATCGCATCGGTCATCGTCACCAGTGCGTCTCGCGTGGGTTGGCTAGAGCAACCGCCGATACCCATCCAGACCGCGTCTTGCTCAATTTGCGAAAGGCCATTGGTGCCCATCAAATTAAAAAAGGCCGTCGAGAGCAAGTGCAGCCCCTGTTGCCGATCCCGATCAAAAAAGGGGCTCCTCTGAGCCAGATGGAACCATCCGGCGATCCCAAACACGAACACCAATGGCATCACCAGCGACGGTGCGTTGTCTTCATCGATGGCGTGCACACCGAGTGCGGCGATGACGCCGGCCATCAATGTGCCGAGGGTTTGCCACCAAAAGTGATGGCTCAGGGCTTGGCCCATCCACACGAGGGACACAATCAGGATCGCGATGCTTGCTCCGATCTTGAGTTTCCACCACACGAGGGTTCTCCCGCTGCGGCCTTGAATGACCGAAACGCTATCGGCGAATTGGGCAGGAACTTGAGGAGGGGCGGGGTCGTTTGGTGCCTGTTGTGAGCCATGAGCCGGCCGGTCTTTGGTAGCGGCACCTGTCTGGTCAATCCATCGCTGAAGCCGGATCGGATGCTGATGGATTACTTGGCGACTCGCTCCAGCGCTTGCTCGTGCTTTGCCACCAAGGTTCCCAGCAATCGCAACTCGGAGGGCGATAAGGTTTCTTTAATGATGGCGAGGGGCGCCACATTCGGGCGCAGCCGAACCGAGTCGAAGAGCTCGCCGAACTGCCGTCGGTCGACTTTGACGTAGGCGGTGATGTTCGGAAAATAAAGCCGGTAGGCATTCACGCTATTCCACCTTTCCCGAAAGGGTGAATGAGTAATGGCCCCAACCTGGCCCTCGATGACTCGCAGCACCACATCGAAGCCAGCACCGATCGTTGGCCCTTGGCCGCTGACCAACTGCCGGATCGCCTCCGCATAGGGCCCCAAGTCGACACGATTGAAGGCCTCATGTGGGGAGAGATGGGCACGGAACAACGTGGTCAAGATGCCACGGTGCAACACCGAGCTGTCGATGTGCGGATATTCCTTTGCGAGTGCCCGACCATTCTCACTCGCAACCGGAGCTCCCTCAGCCAACGTCCGCAGAAGACGGAGGAGCTCATCGTCGCCTCGCTGAAAGCTCGCCTCGCACTGCGCACAGACGATCGGGCTGTATATGCCGGTCGGGCTGCGCTTGGCATGCTTCCCATCGTCAGACGGCAAAATCAGCATCGCCTTGTCGCAGTCATTGGGGCGCCCGTGAAGCATCATGGCCTCGGGCACGATGTGCGATTTCAGCAATTTGTCTACTACCTGATGGCACAGACCGCATCGCATTTTGAAAGTCCTCGCCTGTTGGCTGATCACTGACCGCGAACCGCGCTCCATTCTAGCGAAGCGCACCGCCGGCGCCCCTTTGGCCCCTACTGTGTCGGGGCCACCTTCGATGTCGCCACGGCTGCCGCTTCAGGGGCAGGGACGATGCCGCCTGCGGCGGCACCGCGTGGACAAACCCGTGGACGATCGGATGGATAAACCCTCGGGTTCTCCACGCGTTCGCCCCTCAATGCGAGATCAAAGAAGCTGTCACCACCGCCTGGACAGTTAGAGCTGTCCAGGCTCATTCGACCCGATGCACCAGCATGGCGAAGCACTCCATGGCAGTGGCGATGCATTCCCCCAGTCCTGGCTGTGAGGGGCACCGAACCGCTGCCGGACAGGGGGCGAGGTGGCATCGCAAGAAAAAAGCCCGTCGGATGGCCCCCGTTTTTCCCGGGGAAAAGTCGCGGTTTCCAGAACTGTAAATAAGGAAAGCCCATGGTGCGGGTGCTGGTAGCGAATGGACAGCGTGCCGGTTGACCCTGACATCTGTGCTGGCTCTGGACAGGACTAATTTTTGTAAAACAGCAACCAACAGCCAATCTTCGCCACCACAGCTGACCAGTTTCGTCAGCGAAACTTTCTATGTCAGGCGGCCACGCCGCCACGCCGCTCATCATCGCCATCGCACTACTTATTCGTAACGTCGAGTCTGCCTACCGGCCCCGTTATAACTAGGCTGGCTCGCCAGCAGCGGAAATCGACCGGCCGACGTCGGCCAGGAGCCGTCACGAAAAGATACCGTCTGAGAGCCCGATGTAGGCTGCATTGCAGCCGTTCGCATAGAGCGGATTGGGAAGCGGACATTCCGACCGCTACTCTAAACCGGGCGGAAGTTCCGGCCAGCGATTGACCATGCCATCAAACATGATTAAAAGGCGTTTATCCAGCGGCGCAGGCTGCTTGAACCGGAATTCCTTAAAAGGCTCCCTTGCGACAAATGCCATGTATCCCCCGGTCGAATCCTTCTCTACCTTAATGTCGGCGGCCCGGCCTGAAGCATCAACACGAAAACTAAAAAGGACGCACTGATACGTTCCGTTGCGAGTTGGAAGCTCGCCAACGGGCGGTTGCCACATCACAGCGTGCGTGATAAGCATTTCGGACTCCATCAGCTGACGGTGGTAGCGGACAGATCCGCAATCCGTGGTGGAAGTCGCCGCCGTCAGGCCGACGAGAAACGCTGCGAGAAGCATGCAAACTCCTAATGATGGACTTCATGGGATAGGGGTTTAGGTCCGCCTCGGGTCGGAACCGGATATTTAATTTGCACCAGCGGCCTGCACAGCATCAACCGGCACAGGCGTTCAGCCGAAACGGAATCCGCACCATGGCGAGTGCCGGGGCATTCCGTTTACTAGATGAAGGAAACTTCCCATGTTCATTTGCACAGCAGTCCATGTCTATAACTGTTCATTCAAGCGCGCCAGCGGTCGGTGAAATGCCGGCATGCTTCGTGGCCTCTTCAACTCCTTTTGTGGGTTCAAAGGCCTTGGAGGGCAGACGGACGCTCGCTATCTGAGTGGTGAACCTTTGCGGCTTCGTTTTACGAGCGCACGCCAATGCCAATTGTTCTGCAATGAAGCCGAAAAGCGATTTGGCAAAGAGATTAAGATCCGCCGTTTGCGTCGCAAGCGATAGGTTTGGCTTAACCCGAAAGAAGTGGACTCGAATACTGAGTCCACTTCCCTGGATCATCCAGACAGATGCACGGCCATGCGCATGGCTCACGCGTGGTTGGCGGCAACAGGCGCTGTGTTCGAGGTGATGCCCGGGCGAGACGTGAACGCGATGGCTCACCGCCGCTTTCGCCACCTTCGCCGAACCAGATCCGCCACTGAGGGAAACACACTGGCCCAATCGGACGCGACGTCCGGTTGAGCTTCTTCCAAGGTTGAGGGTATGGCACCCAGTGGAGCAGGGCGAACGAGCGCGTTGTGTTCGATCACATCCCACAGCGCGTCCACGGCACCATCCCGGGTCGGCAGCCAAAAGATGGCGGCGATGTTCCCTCGACGAAGAGGGTGATCGAAGGATGGCCGCAGGCGCCCCGCGCCATGATGAAAGATCAAGCGCATGGGAATGGCCGGCGGCACTTGATCCAAATCGCGCCAGCCGATGAAACCACCCATTGGCAGTAACGCGCCATGGCAATGGAAGCGTGGGTGCCGCCAGCGCTCGGTGATCACCTCGGTGCCCTTCATCGGTGTCCGCATGGCAGCGGGATCACGTGACAAGTGGTTCCACGAGTCGAGTGCCAAGGTCGCTCGCATCGCTTGCAGCTTGGCGGACGCATCGGGTTTCCAAAGCAACACATCGCGGCGGCGCCGTTCCTGCTTGCACGCCTTGCAACACAACACAGCAGCATCCAGGCGTTGCGGTCCACCTGCGATCACAGGAATCACCGCATCCACGTCAGGTGCGCTTCCGGCATCTCTACCGCAGTAAGCACAGAGCCCGTCGAACTTCTTGATCGCGGAGGCCAACCACCATGCAGGGGGTCTTGGCGATGGGTAGCGCGCGTTCTTGATGAGCCGGACAAAAGCGGAAAGCGCATCCGGTGGGGGCGAGGCGGGGGATGTTTCCGATGATTCGGACGGCAACCTTTCATCGGTGCCGGAGGCCTCCATGGCATCCGACGGCACGCCGCGCCCCGCCGCGTAGCTGTCCCGCATGGTCGCCGCGCGCGCTGCCGGCTCGTCGTCATTGATCGTTTGTGCTTGCTGTTTCATCGCCGCCCCCTGTGTCGCTTCGATCCACGCTCTCGCATCCTGCGAGGCGCTCATCGGCATCTAAGCACAGGTGGCTGCGCTGGCAAGTGCGTCACCGCATCGAGTTTGCGCCATGGATCGACGACGCCATAAGCGTGGAGTTCGTCGCAAGGTGCAGGTTCAAAAGTTGGCGATACACGTCACGCACCCTGGTGTCTGCCAAAAAGGGCGGTAAGAGGATCGCACACCATGGGACGCCTCAGATTTTCGGTCATACCTATGGGTCATACCTATTTCGTCTTTTCGTTTGCAACACCTGATGAGATCAGGCTTTTGAGGGGATGATCTTGGGATAGGCATCACAGTTCTGGTCATTCTGGCCACCCCGCGTCCCTGCTTTATTGATGGCATGACACGACGCACTTACCACTTGCCACCCAGCATCGACGAAGCCCTCGCTCGACACGCGCACAAGTTGGGCACGACACGAGGGGCGATCGTTCGTGACGCGTTGGCCACCTATCTGGCCAATGAGGGTGCGCAGCAACGCATCAAGATCGAGTTGGATGTCCTTCGCCAGGAGCAGTACGCCTGCCTTCTGTTGATGAAGGAGCTGTTGGCGCGTGTCACGCCAAGTGACCGTCGCGTTGAAGTCGCCCCCATTAGGGACCGCGTGCGTGCACGGTTCGACCAGATCATCAACAAGGAGGAGCAGCATGGAAATGGAAACCGTTGACCGCATCGAGCACCTAGCGCGCGGCTTTGCTGTCGTGCTGGTGGCACTCGTGGGCCTGCAAACATTGAGCGGTGAGATCGAAGGACAGATGGGCCCCTTTGCGACCTTTGCCGCGCTCGCGTGCATCGGCCTTTCCTGGCACGCGCGCCTCATTCGCGGATGCCTGGCCCAACAGCCCAAGCTCTTTGTCATGGTGGTGGCCACGTGCGTGGCCGCGATGACCGCGGCCTTCCTGGCGGCGATGCCCGGACACGCACAGGCAACAGTTGCCCCGTTGGGCTGACGTCATCCAGCAATCAAAAGATCACCCATCACGTGCAGCGAGCACGTGCTTCATCACCCGCTTCACCCTTCAAGGAGGAAGGACATGCAGATCGTTCAAAGTTTTGGCGCCCCAGCGGTGCCTCCCTCACCCTCGCAATCGGTTCGTCGTCTGGACCACGGTGTCTTGGCTTCCTTGACGGGATTTGCCATCGGCACGGCTTCGGTGGCTTATGCCCTGTGGCGACCGCTGCCGTGGTCGCCATTGCCTGATGGCGGCCTATGGCATCACTTGGCCACGTATCCCTCGTTGCTCGCCAACACGATGTCATGGGGGCGCGTCTGTCGCGATGCATGGTTTGATGATCCCGCTGCGGGCCAAGTGAATCCTTCGGCGGTGCACCTGCGTTTGTTGCCGGCGTGCATCACCGGGGCATGGATCGCCTTTCAATGGGGCAAGCGTGCGCTTCATCCGCAACCGATGCTGAAACATCTGTCGGGGCCACAGTTATTGGAAGGACGGGAAGCCCAAGCAGCGGCCGAGCGGTATTCGGTCACGGAGCGGGGTGGCCCGAACGTCCGAGGTTTTGCTCGATTGCATCCGTCGCTGCCGCTCAGCAAGAGGACCTGGTGTCGTCATGTCCTGATCTCGGGCAGCGTCGGGTCAGGCAAGACGCAACTCCTTTATCCCATCGTCCGGTCGGTCGTTCGGCGCAAGAAGAAGTTGTTCGTGTTGGACATCAAGGGGGATTACACCGCCGCGCTTCGGCGCGCCATGATCCTCAGTCCGTTCGATGCCCGCAGCGTCTACTGGGACATCGCAGCGGACTTGCGAGATTTGGCCGCGGCTTCGACGTTCGCTTCGGCGATGATTCCCGCGGAGCAGGGCAGCAACAGTTTCTTTGCAACAGCGGCGGATCTGCTTTTGACCGGATGCATCCGCACGCTGCAACAGCGCGCGGGCGTGCGGTGGACCTGGGCGGACTTGGACTTCTTATTGAATCTATCGGTCGCTGAGCTCGCGCCCTTGCTGCAAGAGCACTATGCGAAAGCCCATCCGCTGCTGACCGCTGGTGACAGCACCGCCGCCAACATTCTGGCCACCTTATCGGCCTACACACGGACGATCTCGCAACTCGCCGAAAGCTTTGGAGCCGGCATGGACGCAGAGGGCCGTCCGCGCAAACGATTGTCTTTGGTCGCGTGGGCGCAAGACACCTATGAAGGGTGTCCCACCATCGTGGCCCAGGCCGGAACCGACCCCGGTTTGACCCAACGCTTCCTCGCGGCGGTGCTCGATACATTGGTGCCTCAAATCATGGCGCTCCCGGATGATGTCTCCGACGACGGCAGGGCCATCGTCTTTGCGTTGGATGAAATCAGCGCGGTGGGACGGCTGAAAAATTTGGTGCCCCTTGTGGACAAAGGGCGCAGCAAGTCGTGCGCAGTGATCATGGGGGTGCAGGACTTGGCCATGTTGGCGGCCAGCCAGGGCGAGGCGTTTGCGAAGGCGCTGCCCGGGATGGTGGGCACTCACATCTACACGCAAACGCAAATCGGCCCCACCCGAGATCAGTGGGCCAAGATGCTGGGCGGACGTCGCGTGACATGGACCACACTTGGTGGCGGCCCGGGACACCCGCCAGTCGTGCACGAAGAAATGCGTGCGGTCGTGGCCCCCACGGATCTCACGACCAAGCTGGGCTATCGCAAAGACAAGAAAGCGCCCAATGGTTTTTCGATTCGTGC
>FSXU01000026.1_pt1 | contig 26961 bp, 26 predicted proteins | sample 1638421 | NCBI WGS metagenome assembly FSXU01 (sample SAMEA3914788, study PRJEB12502) | metagenome | biome: forest; material: soil | place: Canada | collected 2011-07-03 | depth 0.1 m
CATGCGCGCACCCGCCGGCTCGGTCGTGGGACTCTGCTCCGCCTCCGCCACCATGTCCGCCATGGGCATGGCGTTCCTGGGTTACTGGGGTATCCATGAGCCTACGCCGTGGCGTTGGAACGATGTCCTGGTGGTGTGTCTGGCGTTTCTGAGCTTTGCTGCCTTGGGTTCCGTGGTGTGGATCATCACCACGCCCGTGTCGGAGGAGGATGGCGAGAAGATCCTCCCCGCGCGACGGGCGTTCGCGGCGGGTGTCGTTTTGATGTGGCTGGCGGTGGTAATCGCTGTCATCCCCTAGCCGTCGGCGCTAGCCAACCTAGGGCGAGAAAGCGTCCGTGCGGTCACGGCCGACATGCGCGAAATGTAATAAAACTCCGCAGCCCGCAGCCTGCCTCGTTTCACATGGCTTATCCACTGCTTATCCACAATTTATTGGGTTGACCCAACCCGCCGACCCCGATATGTTGTGTCTCGTCGGTGCCGACCTCATATATGTACGAGGACGGTTTGAGGGAATCCGGTGCGAATCCGGGACTGCCCCGCAGCGGTAAGCGGAAACCAAAGCCCAATCCACGCACTGGTCCTACCGGACCGGGAAGCGGGGCGAGTAGGCGGGTCGCAAGGCCCATGTCCGTGAGTCCGAAGACCTGCCGACACGGTATGACCGGAGTGTCATGCCGATGGTGACGGCCTCCGCGGGGAGGTGTGTCGCATGACGCGGACGTCAGCACCGTGTCTGCGACCGACCGCGGCAACCGCCACGTCAGCCCTGCGCGCGGGAGCAGGCGGTTGAATCCTGGAGCCTGTCCCGATCGAACCGGACCTGAGTCCGGCTACGGGTTGGCTCCGTTGCCCGGAGCGTCCGACATGCAGCCTATCGATACCGAATCGCGCGAGCGCACCGCCGCCCGCGCGGATACGTCCGCTTTTTCCGCCGACACCGAAACGTCGGCCTACACCACACCTGTCACGATGCCTGTCACAACCGAAGCACCTTTCGCTCTCACCCCTCCTCACAACCCTGGCCAGATGCGCGTCACCAAGCGCAATGGCGGCCAGGAGATTGTCGACGTCAACAAGATCGTGCGCGCCGTTACACGCAGCGCCGAAGGTCTACATGGCGTCGATCCGTTGCGTGTAGCGCTCAAGACCATCGGTGGTTTGTACGATGGTGCGAGCACGCAGGAACTCGATCAGCTTTCCATCCGAACCGCTGCCGCACTGACTGCAGAAGAACCCGAATACGGCCAGCTCGCCGCGCGTCTGCTCGGCGCCTTTATCGATAAGGAAGTGAGCGGCCAGGAAATCCAGAGCTTCTCGCAATCCATCGCACGCGGTGCCGAGTTGGGCATCCTCAACGCGCGCTTGCGCGATTTCGTTGCGGCAAATGCACGCAAGCTCAACGACGCGATCGATCCGCACGCCACACGCCGCTTTGAATACTTCGGCCTGCGCACCGTGTATGACCGCTATCTGTTGCGCCATCCGCAAATGCGCAAGGTGATCGAGACGCCGCAGCATTTCTTCATGCGTATTGCCTGCGCGTTGGGCGGTAACGAGATCGGCGAGACGCTGGAGTTGTATCGCCTGCTTTCGTCGTTGGAATACATCGCCAGCTCGCCGACGCTATTCAATGCGGGCACCTCGCACGAGCAGCTCAGCTCCTGCTTCCTGCTCGACTCGCCGACCGATTCGCTGGAATCGATCTATGAGAAATACGGTGATGTCGCCAAACTCAGCAAATTCGCTGGCGGCATTGGCCTGGCGTATTCGCGCGTGCGCTCGCGCGGTTCGCTGATCAAGGGCACCAACGGTCACTCCAACGGCCTCGTGCCGTGGCTGAAGACGCTGGACGCCTCGGTCGCCGCCGTGAACCAGGGTGGCAAGCGCAAGGGCGCGGCCTGCGTGTATCTGGAGCCGTGGCACGCAGACATCGAGGAGTTCCTCGAGCTGCGTGACAACACCGGCGACGAAGCGCGCCGTACGCACAATCTCAATCTGGCTAACTGGATCCCCGACGAATTCATGCGCCGCGTGGAGCACGACGGCGACTGGTCGCTGTTCGATCCCAAGGTCGTGCCGCATTTCGTAGATAGCTGGGGCGAGACGTTCGAGCAGGCATATCACAAGGCCGAAGCGGAAGGTTTGGCTGTGAAAACGGTGAAGGCGCGCGAGCTGTACGCACGCATGCTGCGCACGCTGGCGCAAACCGGCAACGGCTGGATGACCTTCAAGGATCGCAGCAACGCCACCAGCAACCAGACGGCGAAAGCCGAGAACGTCATCCATCTCTCGAACCTGTGCACCGAGATCCTGGAAGTCACCAACGCCGGTGAAACGGCGGTGTGCAATCTGGGTTCGGTCAATCTGGCTCGCCACGTGGTGGATGGTGCCTTCGATTTCGCCAAGCTTGCCTCCACGGTGCGTACCGCGGTGCGTCAGCTCGATCGCGTGATCGATCTCAACTTCTACCCGATCGACACCGCTGCCGTCGCCAATCGCAAGTGGCGTCCGGTCGGCCTGGGTGTGATGGGTTTGCAGGATGTGTTCTTCAAACTGCGCTTGCCGTTCGATTCGGCCGAGGCGCAGGAACTGTCCACGCGCATTGCCGAAGAGATCTACTTCAACGCACTGTCGCAGTCGAACGCGCTTGCTGAGCAGGCTGGTCAGCATCCGGGCTTTGACGAGAGCCGCGCAGCGAATGGCGAACTGCAGTTCGATTACTGGCCGAATGCCAAGCCGCACGACATCGCGCGTTGGGATGCACTGCGCGAAGCGATCAAAGCCAAGGGTCTGCGCAACTCGCTGCTGATCGCGATCGCACCGACCGCCACCATCGCCTCCATTGCCGGTTGCTACGAGTGCATCGAGCCGCAGGTAAGCAACCTGTTCAAGCGCGAAACGTTGTCGGGCGATTTCCTGGTCGTGAATCGTTACCTCGCAGACGAACTGAAAGCACTCGGCCTGTGGACCAGCGACGTTCGCGATGCGATCAAACTGGCGGAAGGTTCGATCCAGGGCATCGCCGCGATTCCGGAACGACTGCGCACGATCTATCGCACCGTGTGGGAGCTGCCGCAAAAAGCACTCATCGATCTCGGCGCCGCACGTGGCGCGTACATCGACCAGAGTCAGTCGCTGAACCTGTTCATGGAGAACCCGAATATCGGGCAGCTGAGCTCCATGTACATGTACGCGTGGAAGTCGGGCATCAAGACCACGTACTACCTGCGTTCGCGACCGGCGACGAAGATCGCCAAGACCACGGTCACTGCGAGCGTTGTCGCCACGCCGGTACCCGATGCGCAGGAAGCGGCTACCGCTGCCGTGTTCTGCTCATTGGAGAATCCGGAGTATTGCGAGGCCTGTCAGTAAACCGACACCCGTCGCCCCGGCGAACGCCGGGACCTAGTGACTGCAACGCCACCAAGGCGCTGGGTCCCGGCGTTCGCCGGGACGACGATTTAGAGGAGAGTGGGATAGAGATCGTTCCAGTACGGGTTGGTGCCTTCTATCAGCTCCAGCTTCCAATGCCGGCGCCAACGCTTAAGCAATTTCTCACGTTTTATTGCTGACTCCATCGTGTCGTGCAGTTCATACCAAACAAGGTCTCGCACGGCATGGCGCTCTGTAAATCCGGCAATGAAGCCACCACGATGCTGCCAAACTCGTTGTATCAAATCAGATGTAACGCCGACATATAACGTTCCATTCCGACCGCTGGCTAACATGTAAACGCAAGGCTGACGTAATCGCATATGACAAACTCATCCAACACCCGCCAGATCGTCGCCTGCATCCCAAGGGCATGTGAATGCGTGTATCTCGCGCACTTCCGTCGTCCCGGCGCACGCCGGGACCCAGCGCCTTCCTACACCATCTGATCGAGTCATCATGTCGAACTCATCTAATACGTCAAACATCCTCGATCCAGGCTTCGAACTCACGCTGCGCCCCATGCGCTACCCCGAGTTCTACGAGATGTATCGCAACGCGATCAAGAACACGTGGACGGTAGAGGAAGTGGATTTCTCGCTCGACACGGCCGACCTCAAGTCGAAAATGACGGATGCCGACCGCCACTTGATTCATCGCCTCGTCGCGTTCTTCGCCACCGGCGATGCCATCGTGTCGAACAATCTGGTGCTGAATTTGTACCAGCACATCAATTCGCCCGAAGCGCGCATGTATCTGTCGCGCCAGCTGTTCGAGGAGTCGCTGCATGTGCAGTTCTACCTCACCCTGCTGGACACCTACATTCCCGATCCGACCGAACGCAACAAAGCGTTTTCGGCAATCGAGAACATTCCTTCAATTCGTCAGAAAGGCGCGTTCTGCTTCAAGTGGATCGATTCCATCCAGGGCCTGCAGCGCCTGGAAACGCGTGAAGATCGTCGCCAATTCCTGCTCAACCTGATCTGCTTTGCGGCCTGCATCGAAGGCTTGTTCTTCTTCGCGGCGTTCGCTTACGTGTACTTCCTGCGTTCGCGTGGCTTGTTGCACGGCTTGGCGTCGGGTACCAACTGGGTGTTCCGCGACGAATCGGGCCACATGGCCTTCGCGTTCGAAGTCGTGCGCACCGTGCGCGCGCAAGAGCCGGATCTGTTCGACGCGGACATGCGCGCGCAGGTCGAAGCCATGCTGGAAGAAGCCATTGCGTGCGAAACGCAGTTCGCCGAGGACGTACTCTCCGGTGGCGTGGCCGGTCTTTCGGTGAAGGATATGCGCCAGTATCTGGAATACTGCGCCGATCAGCGTCTGGTGCAGCTGGATATGCCCAAGAAGTACGGTGCGAAGAATCCGTTCGACTTCATGGATCTGCAAGACGTGCAGGAAGTGACCAACTTCTTCGAGCGTCGCGTTTCGGCGTATCAGGTCGGCGTGGAAGGCGAAGTTGCGTTCGACATGACGTTCTGACGGATATCGAAGGCCATGGGTTCACCGCTGATTGCGCTTACCGATGCACCCGAAGCCGATGAGTTGGCGACGATTCGCCGCCAACTCGATCGGTACAACGTCGAGGCGTGCGGCATCGACGACCAACGCCCCGTAGCGATAATCGTCAAGGATCCCACCACGCAGGAAGTGATGGGTGGCCTGACCGGGCGCACATCGCGCAGCGTGCTATTCATCGACATGTTTATCCTGCCGGGATCCCTGCGCGGCACCGGCCTGGGCAGCGAACTGCTGCAGATGGCGGAAGATGAAGGTCGACGACGCGGCTGTCATACCGCGTTGCTGCATACCAATACCTTTCAAGCGCCCGGGTTTTATAAAAAGCACGGATGGCGCGAATACGGTATCTTCCCTTGCGATCCGCCCGGCTGCGATCGTATCTTTTTCACCAAGGATCTCACCGCTTCGTAACGCGGACATCTCTCTTCATGAGCGCACCTCACATCGTCGTCACCGATGCGCCGGATGCGGCAGACCTGGCCGCGATCTCTAACGGCCTTGATCAGTTCAATATCGACGTAACCGGCATAGCCGATCGGCGTCCTCTGGCCGTGCTGATCAAGGACCCGGACACGCTGGAAGTGCTTGGCGGCGTCACCGGCCGCACATCGCTTGGACTGCTATTTCTCGATGTGTTTTTCTTGCCTGAAGCGCTACGCGGATCGGGCCTCGGCAGCCAGCTTCTGCAGATGGCCGAAGCGGAAGGAAGACGTCGAGGCTGCCGCGCCGCTGTGCTTTACACGATCAGTTTCCAAGCGCCGGACTTCTACAAGAAACACGGCTGGCGCGAATTCGGCGCGATCCCTTGCAATCCCCCCGGTAGCAGCCGCATTTTTCTGACCAAGGATCTGGTTCCTTCAACTTGAGCTTTGCATGACACGATTGGGTATGCTGCAACGACCCACCGCCTGGCAGCCATGCATGACACCGCGTAGATTTCTGGCCAAGGTTTTCCGCCGCATTGCCTATGAAATCGATCACACCTTGTTCGATCAGGCAGCGCCGTCCGCAGAGCAGCCATCGCCTCCTTCGAATCACATCATGGCGCTTAAGGAGGGTTTCGATCCTCTTGCTGTCCCGCTGAGGGACAACAAGCTTTCAGGTTGGTTCAACGAAGAAAAGCATGAGCTGTATCCCGGCTTCCCTATCGGACCGGACGCCGTGCTCGCGGATATCGGCTGCGGCACAGGCATGCATGCTCGTTTCTGCGCGGACCATGGCGCGCATGCCATTCTGGTGGAAGCGAACGAAGCCAAGTTGAACGTCGCGCGTGCTCGCTGGGCACCGGACGATTCCCGCGTGGAAACCCACCTGCATAGCGCCATCCCATTTCCTATTGCAGATGGTCGATGCACGCGCGTTATCTGCAACGAAGTGCTTGAGCATGTCGAAGACACTGCGGCGTTTCTTGCTGAGCTAGTGCGCATCGGAGCACCCGGTGCACGCTATTTGATTTGCGTGCCCGCTCCGTTTAGCGAGCGGGTGCTAAAGAATATTGCGCACCCGTCTTATTTTGAGCCACCCAATCACATTCGCATCATCGAACCAGATGATTTCCAACAGATGGTCGCGAGTGCCGGTCTGATCGTCGAATCCATGTCCAGCTATGGCGCGTATTGGGCGATCTGGTGGTGGCTGTGGTGGTGCGATCCGCAGCCGAGTATCGCGCCACGCCATCCGGTGCTCGACCACTTGGCATTCGCATGGAACAGTCTGCTGGATAGCCAAAGCGGGCCCCATATCAAGAAAGCGCTTGATCGTTGCCTACCTAAAAGCCAGGTTATCGTGGCACGCAAACCCTGATGGGGGGCGGCGCCTATTTCCTTTGCCGTCTACGCTGATCTAAAACGCGAGAGCGCCCAAGCTTGAATGCGTTGGGCGCCACGATCACGGTTTCATGCGTCCACCATCATGTCCAACTACTATCGTCGTCACCGCTGCCGCCGAAGTTGGCATCATCGAAATCGTTGGACGAGAAATCCTGGCCACCACCGTTCGACAAATTGCCGTTGTCGAAGAAATTGTTCTCGGTGACGTTCTCGATGACTTCGGGTTGTCCGCCGAAGAAGCCGCCGCCGCCGTGATGACCTCCCAGCAAGCTCTCGATGCCGTCGAACAAGAACATGCCACCGGCCACGCCAGCCGCTGTTGTCGCCGCACTGGAGAGGAAGCTCGAACCGCCACCTTGCTGTGCCGCAGGCGCGCCGCCGAACAGACGCTCGCGCCAGGTTGGAGCGGGCGCAGCCTGTTGCTGCGGCGGATACGCTGGCGGTACGGGGCTCCACCCCGGCTGCTGGCCGCCGAGGAAGCTGCCGCCTCCGGCCTGCCCCGCCCCTTGCGCTTGCAGTTGCGCAATCTGGGCCTTGGCCGCATCGAGTGCGTGCTGTTGCAGCAGGCTTCGCTGCACCAGCAGGTAAAGCGCATCGGGCTGGCTGGCCAGACGCTGATGGATCAGCGCATCAGCCTGCGCGTCCTTGGCCACGCCGTTGACGGCGGCCAGACGCTGAAGAAAGTCGTCGAGAAGAAGTTGTTCCTGGGGAGTCATGGGGTCTCCATTGCACTGCATACGTATGCCAGCACCACGCGGGCAAGAGAGAAGTATGCACACCGTGTGTGACCTCAAGGGGGACGTTGGACATATAAGACATCGCGATGATGCCGGCATTCAGTTCGCCCCTTCTCAGTGCTATCGGCCTATTGACTACAAGTGTAGTCATGGCGTAGCGTGACTACACTTGTAGTCACGAGCGTTTCCGGCCATGTCCAAACCCTCCATCGGCGATCAGGAGCTTGCGCTCCTGCACTATCTGGCTGAACACGAAAGCGCCTCGGTTGGCGAAGTGGCCGCCGATTTCGGCGAGTCGCGCGGTTTGGCCCGCTCCACCGTGCTCACCATGATGGAACGCCTGCGCGCGAAGGCATACCTGCGTCGGCGACACGTCAATGGCGTCTACCGATATAGCACGGCGGCCGGTCCTGGCGAAGTCATGAGCAACGCAGTCGGCCAGTTCGTCGAAAAAACGCTGTCGGGTTCGTTATCACCGTTCGTGGCCTGGATGTCCGAAAAAGCCGAAGTCAGCGATAGCGAGCTGGCTGAACTTGAAGCGCTGGTGAGCCAGCTGCAATCGCGACGCAAGGAGTCCTGAGATGGACACGCTCACTCATATCGTCGACATCGTGTTCGTGCGTCTGGCGTGGACAGCCGCTCAGGCGACCGTATTGATTGCTGCGCTCTGGCTGGTGAGCCGCTGCTTGCCGCGACTTTCGCCGGCCATTCGCTGCATGCTCTGGTGGCTGGTCGCCTTGCAGCTTGTGTTGGGTATCGCCGTCAGCACGCCGGTGCAATTGCGCTGGTTGTCGCCTTCCACGCATGTACCTACTGCGCTCACGCAGGTGGTGGTCGAGCACACGACTGATCGCCCCGATACGGTGCCGACGGCTGCAAGTACCGCGTCATGGACACCTACTGTATCCAGGGCTACTGAGTCCGCGAAGCCAGCTTTGTCGTGGTCCGAACTCATCGTTGCAGCGTGGCTGATTGGCGTGTTGCTGCAGCTCGTCATCGCTAGCCGGCAATGGCGTGAAAGCCGCACGCTGCTGCGAGGCACGACGCCCATACAGAACGGTGCACTGCGAACATCCTGCGTCGAACAAGCCTATGCGCTGGGTCTACGTCACGTTCCACGTCTGCGCGTGTCGGATGCGATCGTATCGCCGCAAGTCAGCGGCTTACTGCGCCCGGTCGTAGTGCTGCCATCCGAACAGACATTGTCTTCGGACGAATTGGCGATGGCGATCGCGCATGAACTCGCACATCTTCATCGCGGCGATTTATGGCTGGGTTGGGTGCCGGCCATTGCGCAACGACTCTTTTTCTTCCATCCGCTGGTGCGATGGGCGATGCGCGAGTACGCGATCTATCGCGAAGCCGCTTGCGACGCGCAGGTGTTGCAGCATCACCGCGCAGCGCCGCAAACCTATGGCCATTTATTGCTGCGATTGGGTGTCGCGCGCCCCATGCATTCGAGTCTGGCTGGCGCGTCTTCCACATTTCAAAGTCTGAAAAGGCGACTGACTATGCTTCAGCAAAACATGAATGAGACGACGCCACGCACACCGGCGTGGTTGCTGGTGGCCGTTATAGCCTTCGCTGGCGTCCTGCCGTATCGCGTCACCGCGACCAATGTGGATCACATCGTGGACACGGCGCAAACCAACAGCGACGGCAGCCCAATGACGCCACCTCTCCCGCCAACACCACCTGCACCGGCTGCGCCGGCATCGGCTGCCATGATGAGGCCCGCGATAGCAGCACCCGCTGCGCCGCCTCTGCCGGCAGTACCGCCTTTACCGGCTCCGCCGACTCCACCCGATGCACCGGCTGCGCCCCCAGCTCCGCCCGCCGTGCATAACCTCGGTTTCAAAGCGCGCTATGTGGACATCGATACGACGGCACACGCAAGTCGCGGGATCGCTTTGTTCGATGGCGACACCGTCATCGTCAACGGCAGCGATGAAGACTTGGCGGATGTGCAACGCATGCAGAAGAAAGATCAACCGATGCTGTGGTTCCGACACGGCGACAAGGCTTATGTGATTCGTGATGCGCGACTGATCCAGCAAGCCAAAGCAGTTTACGCACCGCTCAGTGACGCTGCGCAGGCACAAGGCCAGCTTGCCGGGAAACAAGGTGCGCTTGCAGGCGAGCAAGCAGGCTTGGCCGCGCGCCAAGGCGCTCTGGCCAGCCGCGAGGCCTCTCTGGAAGGTCGCCGCTCGGTCATCGAGGCACACCGCGAGGCACTGCATGCCAGTTCGCAAGCGCAAGAAGACAGCGGACGTGAAGCCGCCCTGGAAGGACAGATCCAAGGCTTGAACGCCGAACAAGCTGAAATCGATCGCGAAACCAAGTCGCTCGATCAGGCGGCTGAAGCCTTGTCCAGGCAAGAATCCGCCTTGTCGCAACGCGAAGCAGCGATGTCGACGCAGCAAAAAGCCGTATCCGAGCAAGTCGATCGGGAGTTGGACCAGGTATTGAATGAGGCCATGTCGAAAGGCTTGGCCGAGCCTGCCAATCGTTAACGTCAGCGTAGCCATCCAGGCCGTTGAATCGCCGGTGGAATAACTAGCCACCGGCGATCGAAGCAACATCCGCCATCCATGCAATATCACCACGCGATCAGCTTCGGCTGATGGCTCGGCTCGTTGCAGCCATCGCTCCGGGGAAATCACCATGCTCGGTTACTACTTTGTGTTGGCGTTATATAGCCTCAAGCGCAGCAGGGTCATTACGGTGCTGATGATACTGGCCATCGGCCTGGGCATTGGCGCCAGTATGACGATGATTACCGTGCTGCATGTGATGTCGGGCGATCCCTTGCCGGGACAAAGTGCGCAACTTTACGTACCCGTGATCGATCCGCATCCCATCAGCAAAACAAAAACCGAAGAGCCCCTTCCCGACGGCAACATGAGCTGGCCAGACGCGATGTATCTGTTACACGCCGTCCGCGCAGATAAGCAAGCCGCCATGGCAGCCGGCGCTTTGCCCATTCACCCGACGCAGAACACGCTGCGACCCTTCTTCGAATTCGGACACTATGTCACCGCCGATTTCTTTCCCATGTTCGCCACACCGTTTCGCGCCGGTAGCGGCTGGACGGCGCAGGATGATCAGCAGCATGCCCGAGTCGTCGTGCTCAATGCCGATCTCAATCGCAAGTTGTTCGGCACTCAATCGAGCATCGGTCGCACGGTGCGCTTGAAGGACACCGATTTTCGTGTGATCGGCGTGCTCGACGATTGGCATCCGCAGCCGACGTTTTATGCCCAGATCGACGATCGCGCGTTCGGCCGCAACGACCAATTCTTTCTGCCGTTGCAGACCGCGCAGGAACTACAGCTCGACTTCAACGGCCAGCTGACGTGTTGGGGCAGTGGCGGCGATGCACGCACCAGTGATCATTGTGCGTGGCTGCAGTTCTGGGTGCAGTTGGATAGCACAGCGAAAACGCACGCATACCGCAACTTTCTCGCAGACTACTGGCGAGATCAACAAACGCACGGACGCTTTCCGCGGCCGGAGCACGCACGGCTTTACGGGCTGATGGACTGGCTGACCAACCAACATGTAATCCCTGCCGATCTCGACCTGCAATTGTGGTTGGCGCTGGGCTTTCTCGGCGTGTGCATGGTCAATATTGTCGGCTTGCTGCTGGCCAAGTTTCTGCGTCGCAGTGGTGAGATCAGCGTGCGCCGTGCGCTGGGTGCGCGGCGGCGCGATATTTTTCTGCAACTAGGTATCGAATCGATGGTCGTCGGGCTGGCAGGCGGCATGCTTGGCGTTGCGCTTGCCGAACTTGGCCTTTGGAGCATTCGTCAACGACCCGATGGCTACGCGCAACTGGCACAAATGGACATCTCGATGTTGCTGGGCACGTTTGTTCTGTCCGTCATAGCCAGCGTTTTCTCCGGGCTTCTGCCGGCTTGGCGCGCTTGCAATGTCACGCCTGCCCTGCAGCTCAAAACCCAATGAGGCCAGTCATGTCGTTACCACCCGTCGTTGCCAGCCTGACGCGCCACAGACTTACGGCGTTGCTATTGGTGCTGCAGGTCAGCCTGACCTGCGCCATCGTCTGCAATGTCGCGTTCATGATCGCCAATCGCACAACCCAGCTGCGCCAGCCAAGCGGCATCGCAGAAAACGAGCTTGTCATGATCGACAGCACCGATCTGGACAACAACGCGCAACCACTTGTTCGTCATGCTACTGATCTGGCCGCGTTGCGTGCGATTGCGGGCGTGACATCGGCGGCCGCTGTCGATGCACTGCCTTTCAATCTCAACGATTGGAGCAATGGCATAGCGCTTGTGCCCGATGCACCCTCGCGTGCGGTGGCGACCGCGTTCAACGGCACGCCGGGAGAACTCACAACGATAGGATTGCATTTGATCGAAGGGCGCGACTTCTTACCGAACGAATACGTGCCCTTGGATAGTGCGCATGATTGGGCTGGTATCGATCGTGTGCCCGTGGTGATCGTCACGCGTGCGCTCGCCGAACAACTCTTTCCTGGACAGAGCCCTCTCGGCAAGGCGATCTATCCCGACGAAAAGCCAGTGCGCATTGTCGGCGTGGTCGATCATCTGTTACGACCGCATATGCACGACGGTATCGATAGCGAATACGCCACGCTGTTTCCGATGCTGCCGGACACGGCCGGCGTGACATATGTCCTGCGCACATCGCCGCAAGATCGCGATCGCGTATTGAAGCAAGCAGCCGATGTACTGACCCGGCTCGACGACAACCGCATTCTTAGGCACCCGCAGACCTTCGCGCAGCTGCGCGAGGACTACTTTCACCGCAGCCGCACGATGATCGCGCTATTGATTGCCGCTGCGGCCGGGCTTCTCTTCGTCACCGCACTGGGCATCGCCGGTCTCGCCAGCTTCTGGGTGCAGCAACGTCGACGATCCATCGGTATTCGCCGCGCGGTAGGCGCCACGCGCAACGATATCCTGCGCTATTTCCAGACGGAAAATTTCCTGATCGTGACGATGGGTATCGTGCTGGGATCGGCTCTGGCTTACGCCTTGAATCTCATGCTGATGGAGCACTACGAACAGCCGAAATTACCGGTGTTGTACCTGGGTATCGGCGCATTTGCGCTTTGGCTGCTTGGTCAGCTAGCCGTGCTTGGGCCGGCCTTGCGTGCTGCGGCAGTGCCGCCGGTAGTGGCGACTCGCACGACGTGACGTTGCAAAAAGTGGCGCGAGCGGCAGCAGGCAGTAAACCATGCTGCCGCTCGCGAACGATGGATTATCTCCAGGGCCAAGCCTTCAGTTCGTATTCCTTCGGCGGCGTGTCGTCACCGAGGTAGCGAACGAAGTAATCCCAACGACGGCGTGTCGCGTAAGGCGTTCCCGAGGCATAACCGTGGTGCTGGTTCGGGATCAACAACAAGTCGAAATCCTTGTTCGCCTTGATCAGCGCATCGACCACCAACAGCGTGCTGTACGGCGGTACGTTGTCGTCGATCGTGCCGTGCACCAGCATCAGATGACCCTTGAGATTCTTCGCCAGGTTCTGATTGGCTTGATCGTCGTAGTTGCTTGTGCCGTTCTTGTTCGTGGCCAGCAAGCCCTGCCACTTCTCCGCCCAATCGTCTTCATATTCGCGGTTGTCGTGATTGCCGCTTTCGGCCCAGCCGACCTTGAAGAAATCGGGATAGCGGAACATCGCATCGGCCGTGGCGTTGCCGCCACCGGAATGACCCCAGATACCGACGCGGTCAAGATCGATCCACGAATAACGTTGGCCGAGCTGCTTGATGGCGGCGACTTGGTCGGGCAGCGTGTTATCGCCCATGTTGCCGAACCACGCGTCATGGAACGCTTTCGAACGCCACGGCGTGCCCATGCCGTCGATCGCGACGACGATAAAGCCGAGTTCGGCCACCGATTGATCGTCAGCCTGCGAAGGCGTGAAGCCGTACGTGTAGACCGAACCGGTCTGCGGACCCGGGTAGATGTAATCGATCACCGGATACTTCTTGCTCGGATCGAAATGCGTGGGCTTGAACATCAAGCCGTACAAATCCGTTTTGCCGTCGCGCGCCTTCACGATGATCTGTTCCGGCGGCTGCCAGCCGGTGGCGAGAAGGCGTGAAATGTCTGCCTTCGCGACGGTGGTTACCGTGCGGCCATCGTTCGCATCGCGCAACACCGTGACAGGCGGCGTGTTAGTGGTGGAGTAGCTGTCGACGAAGTACTTGCCATCTTCGGACATCGTGATGATGTGATCAGCGGGCTCCGGCGAGAGCAGCACGGGCTCACCGCCATCCAGACTCACTTTCCAGAACTGCTGGTAGTAAGGATTGACGCCCGCCGTGCGACCGACACCGCGGAACCACACGGTACGCGTCTTGGCATCGACCTTCAGCACTTCGGTGACGTTGCCGTCGCCCTTGGTGATGGCATGCTTGAGCTGCCCGTTGGCAGCGTCATAGAGATACAGGTTGCCCCAGTTGTTGCGCTCGCTGAACCAAATGGCTTCGTGCGTCTCCGGCAAGTAGCGCCAGTTCACCGCGCCGTTGCCACTTTCGTAGTAGGTCGGCACGTCTTCGTGGAAAACCGTGCGTACTTCGCCGGTGTTTGCATCGGCGATGCGGAAGGTTTCGTGCTTGTGATCGCGCGAGGTGGAAACGAAAGCGAGCGTCTTGCCATCCGGCGCCCACTTCACATCGTCCCAGCCGCCGTTCTCGCCGCAGCTGACGTCGTCGCACAATGACGAACGGTGCTGGTCGGCAGGCATCTTCAGACGTACGACCTTGTGGCCGGGCACATCGATGATTACGCGTTCGATCATCGTCACGTGCTCATCGCCCGGTAGCGGATATTTCCACGACTGCAACTCGGGGTGACCAACGCGCGTGGTGACCAGGTACATGTCGCCGTCCTGGCGCTGATCCTGCTGGAACGTCGCGATCTGCTTGGAGTCGGGCGACCATTCCAGGATGGCGTTGTCGGTGTGTTTCCAACCCGCGTTGTCGGTGGCGTAGCCGAAGTTTTCCACGCCGTCAGTTGTCAGCTGGGTTTCCTTGCCGGTGGCAACATCGCGCACCCACAGGTTCCAATTACGGATGAACGCTTCCTGCTTGCGGTCCGGCGAAAGCACGCCCGGCTCAGTGCCGGTTTTCACCAACGTGCTCCTGTCGACGCACTGACCCGCGCCCTTCAGATCGCACAGGTACTGCTTGCCGCCCACTTCGATCTCGTCGCGCCCATCGGCTGCCACGCGAAAATCCATGATGCCGAGCTTGTCGGCCTTGACCGGCTTGCCGCTTACCTTGCTCAGCACGGTGGCGAGCTTGGCCTGATCGACTAACGGTGAGGCTTTGCCGCTGGCTGCATCCATTTGGATGTAGTGGTCACCGGACGCGTCGTGGTCCAGGTACCAAAAATGCGTACCGTCCAGCCACCGCACCATACCCACGGCGTGATCCACCAGCGGGTGCGTGTTGTACATCATGTATCGCTCGGCCTGCGCATAATCCTGCGCGGTGAGCGTGTGGCCTTCGGCCATGACGTTGCTATACGAAGTGGCCGCCAGCAGCCCGCACACCAGGGCGCCGTAGAGGCGCGACGTGTTGATTTTCGAACGCATGTTTACTCCCCAAGGAAAACGAACCGCCGCAGCGGCGGCTGTCCCGAACCTGTCTTGACCCTTCATCCTAATGCCACTCGTCATGGTCCCACCCCTGCCAAAGGTACCTAACGTGGCGCCCCGTCATCGGGAGCCTTATTGTGTGCGTCCCCAACCCATGCCCCGCAAACTTATATGACCGACACCTTGCCCGAAGCCCGTCTGCTGGAAATGGTCTTTCCCGACCATACCAACCACCTTGGCACCCTCTTCGGCGGCCAGGCACTGGCTTGGATGGACAAGGCCGCCTTCATCGTGGCCTCGCGCCATGCGCGCCGCATTGTTGTGACGGCGCGTTCGGAGGAGGTGAACTTTCGCGTGCCGGTACGCAAGGGTCAGTTGGTGGAGTTGGTGGCGCGCATCGTTGGGACTGGGCGCAGTTCCATGAAGGTGGAAGTGGAGATGACGGCGGAGGATCCGCTTACTGGTGATCGGCGTGTGTGTACTACGGGGCGGTTTGTGATGATTGCGCTTGATTCGAATGGGTCGCCTACGGGGGTGCCGCCGTTGCCTGCTGTTTGATGACGCGTGTTTGTGTTGAATACCGCTCAGCGCTGTCTGCGTCCTCATTGAATTCATTGTGCGATCGCGCGAGGTTGCTCGCCTGCGCGGCGGCCGTTTCGACCTCCTGTCGGAGGCCGAGTCACTTTCTCTTGCGTGCCCAACGTCAATCGGTGGCTGTCGCACAAGACGCCCTCGAAATCTGCCAAACGACCTCAGAACGGTTTGGACTTGCCTGATGTGAGGTTCGCCAAGCTCTCCAAAATACCTCGGACACATTCAGCCGTTGCCGGGCTACTAGCCACGACCTTCTGAAGCAGGTCGGAAAGTTCAGCTGCGCTCGGGGCGTCAATAGGAGCGGCAATAGAGGCATATTGGCATAATTTAAGCATGGGCTCGGTGGGCCGCTTTCTTAATCCTTTTAGGGCCTTGCTGATCTGAGGCTGAGGCACCGCTGTTGCCTTTTCTACGTCCTTTTGGGTGTGATTATTTGCCTGCATGCGCTCCCGAAGCGCAGCAGGAAGGCGCGCCATTAGGGGGTCGACTTTTGCTGGCTTATTAGGCATAAAGGCATACTTTATGGCATAATGATTATGGGCGAAAGCTATAGACACCGCCTTGGTAGCGGGTCTTTATGTTTCGAATGGCCGAGCGGTCATCGCGGCGGGTTGGTGGCTAAAAGCCCCTGGCTCGTCAGTCCGCTTTGCGAGCACTGTTTTTCGGATTGAGGGAACTCATGCAGCGCGCCTACGTGATGCTGGAATCGATGTCGGTAAGTGTCGATTTACCGTCACCCGAAGAAGACGTGTTGCCCGGCGTCAACTGGGGGCTAGTTGAAGCATTTCCGTCTCCGGCCTATTGGGCCTATCAGGTGATGGCCAGGCGTATCGAGGCTCGCTCGATCAAGTATCGGCTGGGAAGAACGCTACGAGAGGAAGTAGGTGCCTGCATATTAGGGGGGCACGGCATTCCGGCTCGCATCGGTCTCCTCGCGTTTGAGCATTTGAAAGCCAGAGGCGCTTTTGACGCTCGCAGCCCGAACGAAGTGACGCTGCGTGAGTGGTTGTCAGAACCAATCAACATTGATGACCACAGCATCCACTATCGTTTCGCAACTCAAAAGGCCAGATATCTCGCGGCCGCACTCGAACGCTTGGAGGCAGAGCCGCCGCCGCAACATTCCGGGCGCGCGTTGCGTGATTGGTTAACAAGCATCCCCGGCGTTGGTTTCAAAACAGCATCCTGGGTTGCTCGAAACTGGCTTGATGCCGATGACGTCGCCATTCTAGATATTCACATCCTGCGAGCCGGTGTGCTTGCAAAATTTTTCGATGCTGAGCTGACGGTCGAGCGACATTATTTAGCGCTGGAACAACAGTTCCTGGAATTTAGCAAAGCATTAGGCGTTCGGGCGTCCGAGCTTGATGCCGTAATCTGGTGGGAAATGATGGGATCCCCTAGGACGGTAGCTAGTGCGTTAGCGGCGCTGCCAGAGAGCAAATTCAAGCAACGGCACTCGACGCTACGGACGCCCGCCAAGGATGGACATACCAACGCCCCGCAACTTGCCCTCGTCGGATAGCGCAGCAACCCAGGGGTTGCCTGTAATACCCAGCAAACAGTAGTTCAATCCAAGCGACGCTGCGACCAATCCGATGCTGCCCTGTAAAATGCCAGCGTCCCGCCAAACCACGCTTTCCGAGCATTCGTACTTCGCGGCAGTTTTGCCAAACTCGGCCACGAACAGAATTAGTAAGCCCCCAGCACGAGCCAGCACCGTTTCACTGTGCCCGACCAACGGGGAAAGATGCTTACCCGCATTCGCAAGCACATCCAGACTGTGCTCCTGCGGGTTGTAACGCGCCCAGCCATCTCCCTCTGAAAGCTGTATCACCAAATGGATGGGGTGTATGCCACCTCCTGATGGCGCCAATCGATGTTCCACATGAAGCCCCAAGGGCGACAAAGCGGATTCCTTGGTCCGTGCGGAATGCCAAAGCAAAGCCCCTAGCGAGACATTTGAAACAGGAGCGAATGTTCGCGCGCTACGTCGACGATCGAGTGCAGCAGCCATGGGAGCTAGTTCTTGCCCATCGCTCATAGGCAAAACGCGACGTTCACTAATCTCCCATTTGACAGGGGAATACAGCGCAGCTTCAGAACGCGGCGCGGGATCAGCCTGAAGCAGCCACATCAGCGCCGACTTCCTGGAGAACTTCGAAATACTTGTTGCAGCCTCGACAGTTGCAGCACGGGACGTCAGCCTTGTGGCAGCTGTGGGCCCAAGCGAGCATCGATTGCGGGATTCCCGACTCTCTTATCAGTTCGACCGTGCGCATGGTGATTGCCGGCGCCTCAACAACGACGCCTCCTTCTTGATAGCAAAGCAAGCGGCTTAAGTGTTCAAAGAACTCAGGCGTACCGTCTTTGTGAGTCCCATCCCCAGCAACAGCACCAAGCCATAATCGCTGAATACCCATGGTCACCGCCTTCATTGCCACCAACGTCACTAGCAATTGGTTGCGATAAGGCCACCAGTCGCTCGCCGGAGCGTGGCGATTGGGAGCGGCTCCAGCCATATCTCCCGAGCCCAGTGCCCGCGCATCGAATCGAAGCACGGTGTGCGGTATATCCAATGTACGACAGATCGCGGCCGACGCCTCAATCTCCGCCGTCGCAGCAAGTTGGCCGTAGTCCACCGTGAATGCGTGGTCGGGACGCTTCCACCACGCCAGTGCTATGGAATCCATACCGCCCGAGAGTAAGAGTGCAGCTCTCATAGATTCACCGCCGCCCATACCGTCTGGTAGATGGCGCTTACAAAGTCATCGCGCATAAAACAGCCCGAACCGATCATCATCTTGCAGTTTTCCGCAGTTTCATTCTCTGCATAAACCACGACGGGCATCCCCTCACGATGGGCATACCCAACCTCAAAGACAGTTCCAGCATCAGTGCCATCCATGATCGCCAACATCAGGTCGCATTCGCGAATACCCTCAATGTCTTTGGGGACTACATCATTGGCCTCTCCCGGGCCAACATCGTGATAGGGCGAAAACACCTTCAACCCCATATTGCGCAGACCATGAAGTGCCTGCTCAATGACCCACAATTGTCCCAGGGTGAAGAACGGGCCGGCGAGATAAACCTTTGGGCGATAGCCCGCAGCGAATCGCTCGGAAACGGTGACCGGGTTTGGGGCGTACTGGCTAAGCTCGTCCTGCGTGGGGAACCCCAGGTGCTCGCAATAGAAAGCTGTCGCATGTGATGCCCGATAGGCAGCATCTACCGGATCTCGCAGCTCTTCCATCCACGCATAAGCAAAATTTGCTGCAAACTGATCGCCAGACCCAATCTTCCACACACGCGATGTTTCATAAGCAGGCACCGTTGCAACTTTCCCGGCGTGCCAAACAAGCGCCCCTCGCGGGCCTCGCTTTATGATTACAACTTCAGCCTGCTCTTGTTGACCCAGCTTTTGGGCAACTTCTTCCAATGGGGCGTCGTGATGCGCACCGAGCAACGCTCGCGCTTCATATCGGTTCAGGACCAGCGCCAGGTGATTTACGGTGGACCCATTCTGACGAAACGATTCGGGACCATCGACGTTTTGAGGGTCAAATACGGCGTAATCGGCATTCACGATCGCCGTACTTTCCAACATCCCATAACGCAGGATCTTTTCACCTTTCACCTGAAGTGAAGGCAAGGTGTCTTTGGGTCGTACGATCTTCGGTTGAGCTAGTCCGTGCTCATAGTAGAAGGTAATACCGTGAGGCGTGAGCGTTGCCGCAAGTTCAAAGCCTTCATCCAACTGACGCTGGTTGATGACATTCTTTGCGTCATGGCTTAAGTAACTGTGCAACGATACCTTGCCGCCAAGTTTGCAAATAGCGCTAGCCGCGCGCCCCGCTGAACCATAGAACTCGTCCCAGTTGGGACGCATGCATCGCTCTCGATAAATCCCGCCTGTGATCGTCAACATTCCGCACCCCCTTATCCTTGGTTTGGCTGCTTCTAGACTGGTTTGATGCGGATCCGTACTTGACCGTCAGATTTCGAGATTACTGTGGCTTCGTAAGTGGTTCCTGCCTGGATGCATTCCCGCAAACGGTTCGTACTGGCATGAGTGATACCACCTGCCTTCTGTCCCCTGAAATACAGAGCGACCACGCTTGAGCCTGCGACGACTTCTAGCGTGACCTGAAGGGCATCGCCCGCCTTTAGGTCCTTCACAACCGCCTCTTTTGGAGAAGAGATTGCTGTCTCAATAATGAGACGGTCACAAGCCACCGCGGTATCGCTGACGCCGCTAAAGCCACCACCACCTGTTCCAGTCATCACGCACCTCCTTCGCTAGTCATGAAAGTCGGAATTGATTGGCGCTAGTACTCGTTTCCTACGCTTTAATGCGAGTCACTGTTAATGTCTTCGCGAAACGTTGACGACAGATCAGGCGGCCTTGTGCAGTGGTTGTTGCAGCTCAGCCACGTCAAGCGTGAAATCCAAAGGTATCTGGATAGGTTCGGTCGGAAGGCGCTTGTCGTTATAAACATCTACGTCGGTCTTCAGCTGCAGGCAGTCGCCCACGATTTGCTGGCGACGTTGTGCGAAAGAGCGGACGAAATGGCTATGGGGCGCATGCGGATCGTCCAGGTCTGCCCACAGTGAAAGGGTCTTATTGCCTTGCTTGAGGGTCGTCGCATGTTTGGCACGGTAACGCCTGCCAAGCTGGTCGGTTCGGTACTCTTCTCGGAACACCTGGGCGATATCGGCAGCGATCGCATCTATCAGGGTCTTGTGATTAGGCTTGTGCAGGCCGTTGCGCCACGCCCAGGCAGCGACTTCGTGCAGATCTAGCGGGCCTTCGGCTCCTGTTTCAGCCTTGTAGCGCTCGACATAGTCTTTCACTTGGTTGGAGTAAGCAGACATTCGGAAAGCTCCCTCAGTCGGTATGGATAACGCCCCACCCATCAGTTCGGGCGGAACCCGTCACAAATGATCGAACCTTGACCTGGTGCTTGCGGAACAAGTCATAGCGACGAAGGCGCTGCTGCAACTGACCAACGACTAAGCCCGGATGGATGCCGACGCGCTGTGCGAACAACAGAACACGTTCTTCCTTGAAGAACGGCGCGACCCGAGCCATAAAACCAAGCATCTCGGCCTGATCCACGCAGAACTCGGCGGCAGCGTGGTTGGCGATCCGCTCTTCGTCACTGATTTGGTCAGAAGGTTCCGATTCGATTTCCTGCTCTAGGATGTAATCCCGATCACGCCCATGACCTTGCAGGACATGCTCCAGCTCATGACGCAACACAAACCAGAAATTGTCGATCCGATCCAAACGAAGCGTCATCGCCACGACCGGTTGATTTCCATCAAGCCAGAAGCAGGCGCCGTCAATTTTGGTACCAGCAATCGGTTCGACCACCACAAAACGCACACCGCATTCACTGAGGATTCGCGCAACGTGTCGTGTCTCCTCGGGGGCGCTACGCAGTGCCGATAACCTCGGTAGTGCCGCGCGTAAAGCCGCTTCGCTATAGGTAGAAGTCACCAGCTCGGTGGCAACTTGCCAGGTACGATGCAGCCAAGCCAACTGAAGACCCGTCGAGGCCTCTTCGGCGTTGGTTTTCTTGGCTGCATGACGAAACTTCAACGGCTCGTCAATTTGCTTGACATCAAAAAACTCCTGGAACTGGTGCTCGAGCACATCAATGTTCTTGCTCGCAGTAATCCAGCCGCGTTTGATCATCTCCCTAACAGGAAAACGGCCGTACAACTCGGCGCGACGAGCGATAAGGTCATCGGCAACACGAACCTTGGAGAGTTGATACTGGCTCTCTAGATTCATCCAAACTTCTGCTCCGGTTCCGAGCGACTCACCCAACTGAATGGCTGTTTCCGGGGTAATCGCCTTTTTGCCAGCGATGATCTCGTTGATCAGTCGGACCGGTCGACCGATGATCTCGGCCAACTCCGTCTGGGTCCAATTCCGAGCCTCCAACTCCTCACGGAGGAACTCGCCCGGTGGAAAAACTTCGGCGAACGTGTTCATGGTGGGTCCTAGGGTTAGTGGTAATCGGCGATGGAAATAATGACGACCATCTTCCCAGTGTCATCTTCTTCAAGGCGGAGAATGAGGCGCCATTGATCATTCAGGCGCATGGAACGCTGACCGTCCCGATCACCCTTGAGCTTTTCGTAATGCAAAGACTTCATGTTGTAGAACGCGCGCTCGTCCGGCGAGGCACGAATAAACTGCAGGCGCTTGCGGAAAACTTTGACCAAAGCAGCATCGAGGCCGGCGGCATATTTGGGATCCGCCTCTAAGCGCTCCAGAGATGGATCCTCGAACCTGACTTCCATGCCTGATCTTGGCCTCGATTAGTGTCTTTTACACTTAGTGTAATAGGCACATAATTGATGTGCAAGGCCACCGTTCCCGACTAAGGCGCTGCGAGGCGGGCGGGCTTTATGGCCATTGCGGCGCGTTACTGAATTCTCACAAATTTATGAGACGCAAGGTAATGTTCCCAATTCTCAGAACGGCGGCCGGACGGGGTCATCTCCAATCGCGCCAAGGCGACAACGTATAGAACTCAATGCCCTCTGGCCCATAATCGAGCAGTACGCACTACACCCACTTGACGATATTGCTGATGCCTGCGCCCGCCTCCGCACGTTACGGGTTGCTGCAGGGCATGCACTGCTTCAGCTCTGGAAAGAGCTCACAGTCGATGTTGGCGTCGACGCGGCTTGGCTGAATAACATCGTCGACCGACTGCGTAATGTGGTTCGGGTCTACGAGATCGAGGCAATCACTGTAGGTAAGGTTCCCAGGATGATGTTGGGTTGGTGGATTTCGCCTGCGCTAGTTGACCGGTTAGAGGTGGAATCAAAGGCGACACCGCTTGCGGTTGAGGTGGATATAGAAGACGACTAACGGCATGCGAGTGCGTGACTAGCCATGCGTAATGCCCATCGTCTCAATGCGAGCGGCAGCAATCACTCGTGCGGGATCAACGGCAAGCATATCTTGCGGTCGTGCACCACCAAGCCATCTGTTTGCGGACGCGAACCAATACGCGATGCCCCAGTCGTCCTTCTTTTCTGACAGGATTTTGATGACGAGTGTTAGGCCGGGATACGGTTGAAAGCGATGTTTAAAATCAAAAGCGTAGTCCGGGTAAAGCACCTCATCGTTGACGCTAATAGCAAAAATCTTCCGTTGCACTTTCCAGTCGCCAAGTTGGCTTTTGCTGTAAGAAGTCGCTTTACCACGTTCGGTAGCAATAGCTAATTCGGTGCGCCAAACGGAACTTCGTAACACGAGAGCACGCGCGCGGTGTTGCATCGCCACCAGTCTTTCGTCGTTTCCGAAATGGTGTGAAGGCACTTCTCGCTCCTATCAAGGACGCCCAATAACATAATGTCTAAGATGATGTTCGCTGATTGGTTTTTTGCCGCAGCAATTTCGGATACGTTTTCGAATACTCGCGCACATTTCAACGCTGCTCATAGTTCCGACGTCGTTCGCTCCAATGCAACGAATGCAATTTGAAAATGATGCATCGCTTGAAATTCATTCTGCAATTTGGACTGCGTAGACCGGCCCGCCACCGCTTTAAGCCGCTGGAAGGTTGCATTGATTAATGCGCATATTTCGCCTATTTAGACGAATCGCGGCCGTACTGTGGGCGCGTAGTGAGCACCTGTAGGTGGTGCCCCCGGAAGGATTCGAACCTTCGTGGGTCGATTATCTGTCGACTGCCTCAACCGAATATAAGTCGGTCGCCTTAACCTCTCGGCCACGGGGGCAAAACGCTCAAGTCGCGCTCAACAAGGCGCGTGAGGTATTCGCTCGTGGTGGAGGATGGTAAGCATCATGGCTTGATGATAACAGCAACTCAAAGCATGTGGGGTGTACGTTTATGGGGAAATATATTGCTGTCCAGAGAGGGTGCGTAAGCACCTCCGCGGAGGGTGCCCCTGTTGACCTAGTCAACGAATTGGATCGAGAGCCTCGGTGGTATACGTCCGTTTGCGTCCGCTAGAAGTTCCTTTTCCAGCACTGGAATACGAGGGTCGTCAAGCAGATCAACCTTGTCTGACATTTGTCTGGAATGCACGACACGATCAATGGCAACGTTGACTAACCTAAAAGCGTCTCTCTCAATGGCAGGCTTGAATTGAGCCAAGTGGGGAAGCTCCACATACGCGATCATTCGATCAGCGTAGCGATGCAGTCCACTTTGGAATCCTTCTCGTAGCAATATGCAAAGGTCGAGTTCGGCGAACAGTAGCGCCTCGCGAAAAAGACTTGCGAGAAGTCCGAGACTATCAATACACGCGCGCCTCGCGAGATCCGCGACAGCAAGCATGTGAGTTTCCGCATACAGTGGTGACTGAAGATCATCGCCAAGTAGTCGCTTCGCGTGAAGTAAGTCGGGCCTTAGCAAGCCAAGCGCCTCCGAAGTTGCTTTCACAATCGCGCGGATATCTTGGACATCCATAGTCGGGTGACTAACGACGCGCCAGAAAGGTGCCCGGAAGACGGCCGCCGTTCCATGGAACGACGGCTCTTGATCGACTCTTTCGACGAGACTGTAGTCGCGCCGTGAGCGGGCTTTGCGATCAGAGTCAGGGGGCGTTGCATCTGTTGGCACCACACCATGTTTCCGAACCCTATCGAACGCCTTGGGTGCACCACCCTTGGGGCTAGCCTCGATGAAGCGATGGTTCAACGCGTAGTCACTTAGCTCGGACCGGCTACGCACGAGCCAATACCAGGTGCGAGCTCGACATTCTTCAACCGGATCCCGGCGTGGGCGTCCCCGCGGGCGATTCCGCGCGCCTGCAGGGGCATCTCTTGGGTCGCCTAGGGTCATGAAAATATGAATTTCGGTGAGTTTTTGATCTTGCCATGTTTCACCACACTTCGCCCTAACACCCGCTATTGGCAGATGAAATGAGCGAAGACGGGACCAAAACTGGGGAGCCGGCCGGGCTCGTAGCTCTCCAGAGGCAACTCACTGATCAATACGGCGTGCTTCTAGACCACGCTCAACTGCGCCAGGTGCTCGGATACCGCACTGCGAGTGCGTTTGAGGCAGCCATAAAGCAGGAGCGAATTGGGGTCAGGATATTTGCTGTGCCAGGGAGGCGTGGGAAGTTTGCGTTCTCGGCAGACGTGGCCAGGTGGCTATGGATGGCCAGCATGTCGGACAAATCTAAGCCAGGGGGTGCGCCATGACGTAGCGACCCCATAAAACATCGATTTCTAACCCGGGACACGAAAAGCCCAGCCATCTTTTGCGGAGATGCTGGGCCTAAGGTGAAGCTCTTAGTGACTTCGTCCTTATAGTGCCTCCTCCTTTTGCGTCCTGTCAACGTGCCTTTCAGGCGCGGATAGGAGGGGTTTGCCCGGCATTTTGATCTAGCCGCCGGTTGGATGGGCGCATTTAGCCCCAAGCCAACCCGGCGGCCTGCAAAGGCAGGCTCACTTATGGCTAATCAACCGACTCGCGGCGCTGCGCGCCGCTACTTTTCCAAACAGATACGTCACTACAACGAGGATCAAGCGGAAGCCACACTGGCAGAGTTCAGATGGGGCTGTACCGATCGCCAAGCATGCCCCAAGTGCGGCGTGTTAGCCCAACATTTCCGAATCAAGACACGGCGGCAGTGGCGGTGCATAAGCGCGGAATGTACCCATACATTCAGCATAACTAGCGGCACGCGCTTCGATAACTGCAAGCTCACGAGGCTTCAGCTACTCCAATTGGCTGAAGCTTTTGAAGGATCCCCTAAGGGCATCACTTTGGTGCGCCTAGCTCGAGCGCTCTGTATCAACGAAAAAGCCGCGCAGCAAAACCTGATGAAAATTCGGGAAGCCATACGCGACAACGCAGATCGACGCCCTTTGAGAGGATTGATTCACATCGATGGAGCCCATTTTTGCGGCATACTTCGCAAATCGATGAGAAGGGTTAAGGCGGACGAAAGTAGTGTGCTCAGCAAACATGGCACTCCCGCCGCACGAGCACGCGTTCGAGGTCGATCGATCAATGCTAACACCCCAGACAACATTCGCCGAGCAGAGAACAAACGTGTTGTCATCGCTCTTGTGGAGGCATTTCCCGCAAGCAATATCTTTGCGTGCGGTAGCGACGATACACGTCGAGGGGCTTCGCGCATCATCGTGGCTTCGTGTTACACCGAGAACATGGGCAACGTCACGGAGCTTGTGCACAAGTATGTGGAACCTGGCTCCATAATCTTTACAGACGAGAACGTCGCCTACGCCCGCCTCGGCCAAGAGCATGAGCACCACTTTGTCAATCACACTGAAGGATATTGCAGTCCCGACGGTGTTACGGACAACCTCGCCGAAGGCTTCTTCTCGAGGGTGCGCGGTGCGCAGCACACTCATCATGGATTTCGGCCGCCGTACTTCGAGCTCTACGCATGGGAAATGGCGTGGAGAGAGATGTGTCGTCGCGAGACACAAGAGAGCAACATCCGGCAGCTGCTTGAGTGGATGCTCTCACCGGGATACTCGCACGATTGGCGTCACTATCATGGTGGGGAAAAGCGTAAAAGTCGTCGCTGCGTGCGGCGGGAGATTGTCATGCCACGTCCGAATTAGCAGCCGGTAATTCCCAGACACGGGGCATCTTTCGATGCCCCGTTTCACGCCGAACGAGTCGTCCTTCATTGACCAGTTGGCACAAGCGCACCTGCACCCTTGCCTGAATGCGAAGGTGTTCATCCAGTGTAAGCTCGTAAGGAAGTTGACCGAGTATTGCGTCAAGAATTGCGGGCGTTGACGCTTTTCGTTCAGAAGCGCTGGCAACGGTCTTCATAATAATTTGGCTCATCCGACCTCCTTTCATCAAACGGCCCTGGTGAGGGCGAATAGGCTGCAGGTCCGATGGGTTGATCTGGATGTCATGAAGCGTCATGGCGCCCTGTACAAGACTTATTTGTCGCTTTAGCTCGGTGATGTCGGTTTTTAACGTGTCCAATTGGGCGCGCAGAACCTCGCGCTTTGATTCGGCATTGGCAAGGCGACCGGCCAGGCGTGCCTGTTTATCGATCAACCATTTAAGAGAGCTGGGCGTGGACTTTGGCATGCCAAAAGCCTACCTGTTGATCGCCAAAATTTCGTGTGTGACAGCTACCGATTGCCGTTGGGCACGCAAAGAAAAGTGACTCGGGCCCGCAAGGGACCGAAAGCTCTTCGCAGGCAAGCAACCTCGCGATAAAACAAAGCCAAAGACACTGGGTCC
>FSXU01000034.1_pt1 | contig 25766 bp, 18 predicted proteins | sample 1638421 | NCBI WGS metagenome assembly FSXU01 (sample SAMEA3914788, study PRJEB12502) | metagenome | biome: forest; material: soil | place: Canada | collected 2011-07-03 | depth 0.1 m
CACCAGAGCTACACATTCTGGTTTCGACTCGTCCAGTCGAAACGTCGCGACTGGGCCTACTTGTTCGCCTAAGCAATCAGAAGAAGAATCAACGTGAAAGTCTGCTTGCGCGGGTGCCATTTGCGGCGGTTATCCGTCACGATTCACTGATTTGCAACTGGCGATACATCTGCTTGCCATTGGAACCGGACGATCTGCAGTCGATGCTTGATGAACCAAGTTCGTATCTGCCTGTGCTCAATATGCAATTTCGTCGAATCGCGCAGACCGAAGGCTTCGATCTGACTGCTATCCCAGACCTCTCTTTGGACGACGTGACACGTCGCTTCAACCTGTTCGGACAGTTCGCATTGCGCGCCGCACGCCATGGATTCAAGCTACCGATCCAACTGTGGAGCGGTCGAGAGGCTCGCTATCATGCTTCACATAGCTGCGGCGTTTTCGTTGTCGTAAGTCATTCTGAGCTCGCGACCGCCTGGCGTATGGGAAAGTCTGGGTGTGGCTGGTGCGACGGTACTGGCAGACTAGGAAAGTGGCGGCAGTTCGTGGAGAGCATGACAGCGCGTGGCTGGCAGGTTCAGTATGAAAAGACTTACATCGCCGATTCCGATGTAGTTCGATATCACTGTACACGTCATATGGAGCGTGGGCCGCTTGCGGCGACGCGAGCCCGACTGCGCAATGAGCTCGGGCCAACGAACAGAATCTTGCCAACTTGCCCAACGTGCAAACGCGAAGTCGAGACTGCTCGGGCGCGGGCACATGCGGCACATAAGGTGCGCGATATTCTGGTTCCATTCGACGCGCGACTACGTTCTCACGGCATGGCCTTGATTGACTGGAGCTGGAAAGGCACTTCGGCAAGTGACGGAAGTGTCGCTCTGTATCGCGTCAAATGCCAGAAATGTGGCAATGAACGCGATGTTCCTTTACATCAGACTTTGCAAAAGCTCGGCCAGAGACGGAGAAAGGCCCGCGGCTGTCCTGCATGCGCGCGAAGAGGGATACGACGCTCCACGTCTACTGTCATGGAGTCTGTGGCGCGTGTATTAACGAGTATTCCAGAAGAATCCGATGCCGGGCGAGCAGATCAGACATTCCTCAACCGCGCGATATGGCATAAGGCAAAAAAATGAGACCACGCAAACAATTGCTCGCCCCCTTGCTGGTGGAAAACCCTCTCGCACATGCACAAATCAGCGCCATCTGTTATGTACGGCTGCATGCGGGCGTCCAGTACCTGAGTCACATCGGGTCATGCGGTAACGTACATGATCAGCACGACGTACAAGTTTACCCAACGGACGTTCCTATGCGGCGCGGTCGCATACGTGGACAACAGCAAGCAGGCCGCCTTCTCGCCACTCGCCAATCCGCAGGAAAACACAGGCAGCATGAGCCCGGTGCAGGGTGAATCGCAGACGGGTGCGTGAGTCGGCATCATGCATCTATTCTAAGAATCGCTAAGGAAGCCGGCGCCGGCCAGTATCCTTTCAGACCTGATTCGCTTCCCCATTCAGCCTGAGGAGCTAGCAAGCATCGTCGTGACCGAACGGAATCACCTCACCAAAAGCATGTTCAACAGGAGGATGTCGTGAGCAAGACTGTCATTCAGCACGTTCTTTCGCGCCTCAGCGATATCGGCATTCGCGACGTATTCGGCGTAGCAGGGGACTTCGCGTTTCCCATTAGCGACGCCGTTTGCTCCGATGCGGCTTTTCGATGGATTGGATGTTGCAACGAACTTAACGCCGCCTATGCCGCGGACGGTTACGCGCGTATCCAGGGCATTGCCGCATTGAGCACGACGTATGGCGTCGGAGAATTGAGTGCGATCAACGGCATCGCCGGATCCTACGCTGAACATGTCACGATATTTCATCTGGTGGGCATGCCCGCAAGCGGAGTGCAGGGGGGCCGGCGCCTCGTGCATCACACGCTTGGAAACGGCGAATTCGGTCTCTTCTGCAAGATGGCGGAGCCGGTAGTTTGCGCACACGCGATTATGACCCCAGAGAATTGCATCGCGGAAACGGAGCGCCTGATTGCGGCTGCGCGCTACCATCGTCGACCGGTCTATATAGGGATTCCCGCCGACTACGCGAATCTTCCGGTCATCGGTGTAACAGCATCGCTTGCGGAACGCAGTGCTGACGAGATTACCGTCAAAGCTGCAGTAGATGCGATCGTTGCGGCCGTTGCCAGGAGCAAGACTGCCTGCATCGTACCGGGGATACTCGTGTCACGTTGCGGTCTAAGCGAGCAGGCGACCGCCGTAGTGGATGCCTCCGGCCTGCCATTCGCGACGATGTTTATGGATAAATGCGTGCTCGATGAGATGCATCCCAACTACGTAGGCATGTACGACAGAAAATTGATGAATGAAGAGGTGCGCGCGTTTGTCGAAGGGTGCGACTGTATCATCGCCATTGGCGCCATGCTAACGGATTTCAATTCGGGTTCCTTTACGGCCGAAATCGACCGGTTTAGGAGTATCAACATCATGCACAACAGTGTCCGGGTAGGGGATACCGTCTACAACAGCATCGAAATGCAGGATGTATTGGTTGCGCTTGCCAAGGTCATTCCTAGAAAGCACGTGCCGGCACCTAAGGCAAACGGACTCGGACAGCCGATCGGCGTGCCTGAAAACAAGATCACAGTCGAATATCTCTACCCTCGCTGGCAGCAGATGCTAAAACCTGATGACATCCTCGTCGCGGAAACTGGAACAACCTCAATGGGGCTCGGTCTTGCCCAGATGCCCGCCGGATCAACGTTCCAGAATCAGACCTTATGGGCTTCAATCGGCTGGGCGACCCCAGCCGCTTTTGGGGCTGCGTTGGCAGCCCCTCACCGTCGCGCGATCCTGATAACGGGCGAAGGATCGCATCAGTTGACGGCCCAGGAAGTAGGTCAATTCCATCGCTTTGGTCTTAAGCCGATCATTTTTGTTTTGAACAACAACGGCTATCTGATTGAGCGGCTACTTTGCGAAGACCCCGAGACCTGCTACAACGATCTTGCGCAATGGCACTACGACAAGCTTCCGGAAGCGCTCGGCTGCGAGGGCTGGTTTACTGCACGAGTGAAGACTTGCGATGAACTCGATAAGGCGATCCGGAAGGCGGAGAGCTGCGGCACCGGAGCCTATATCGAAGTGGTGGTGGATAAGTACGCTGCCTCGGAAGTTGCGTGGAGATTGCACGATTCGACCGAGAGCCTGTACGCGTCCCAATCGTAGCCGGGCCGGGAAAGCACTTCTGCAGTCACGGCGTGTACCGGCGCCTCGTCGTGGATCAAAAGCGCGCGCTCACCGCGCCCTCATGGAGGAGCAGCAACGGTGGCGTGTGCCGCGTCGAGCGTGACTGCCGATTGTTTCAGGTAGATCGTGAAGGTGCTCCCTTGTTGAGGTGCACTCCTGACGTCGATTGCCCCGCGCGAGTCGGTGATAATCGCATAGACGAGCGATAGGCCGAGACCGGTTCCCTGGCCGATCTCTTTGGTCGTGAAGAACGGCTCAAACATGTGGGCCAAGGTTTCGTCGTCCATCCCACAACCGTCGTCCTCGACGATTAGAGAGACATAATGGCCGGGCGCGAGCGTTCCGTGCGAGAGCGTTTTCTGTCTGGAGCACTCAGTGGCCTCCAGGGCGACGCGTAGGCAACCTCTTGTGCCGATCGCCTGAATCGCATTGCTGCACAGGTTCATGACTATCTGGTGCAGTTGAGTGGCATCGCCGGTCACGATGAGCGGCAACTCGGGTGCGCTCGCTTTGAGACAAACAGTGGGGGGGAGCGAACCGCGGATCAGTTCGAGCGTCTCGGCCACGACGTGAGCCACGTCGACTGGTGCACGCTTGCCGCGCTGGCTGCGGCTGTAAGCGAGAATCTGCTCGACTAGCTCGCGGCCGCGGGATGCTGCTGTGAGAACGTTTTGCGCGTAGCGTTTGAGCGGTGAATTGTGGGGCGCCTCTTCAAGGATCATTTCGCCATACGCGAATACACCGGCGAGGACATTGTTGAAATCATGTGCGATACCGCCGGCTAGCCGTCCAACGGCTTCCATTTTCTCGGCCTGACGGAGCCGCTGCTCGAGTCGCGTGCGCTCGGTCTGCGCCCACTTCTGTTCTGTGACGTCCATCAAGGCTCCGACAAATTCGACGTCATCCGATGAATTCTGTATTGTGTGAGCAATGACGTGAATATGCTTGACCCTACCGTCCTCCATCAGCAGGCGGTGCTCGACGTCAAAACCGGACTTTTGCGATGATGCGCGTTCGATCGTCTCTACCACGAGCATCCGGTCGTCCGGATGAACACGTTCCAATACTCGTTCCAATGTAAGTTTTTCGGCTCGATCGTATTCAAAGATCCGGTAGGTTTCGTCCGACCAGTAAAGGTCGCGGTTTGTAGCTTTCCATCCGATACTTCCAGTAGAACTCACGCTCTGCGCTCTGGCCAGGAAGGCTTCGCTATGTTGAAGATCCGAAAAGAGGCGAGCGTTCTCCAGAGAAATCGCGGCCTGCGAGGCCAGCAACTCTAGGACTGCAATGCGGGCCGTAGTAAAGACATGCGGAGTCAGATTGTTCTCGAGATACAGTGCGCCGACCAGTCTCGCCTGCTTGACGAGCGGGAGGCAGAGTACGGACCGGGGCCGGTGATGTTGCACGTACGGATCCGTCGAGAAAAGGCTCGGCGCGATGGCGTCGTTCACAATGACGCTCTGCCGCGTGCGGATTATATAGTGGAGCACGGAACCAGGAAGCTCGGTCGGTGAAACGCATGCTTGTCGCAACGTGACTTCTATTTTGGCACGGCTGGTCTTCGCCTCCGCTTCGATCTGCGGCTTGCCGTCGTGGAACAAGATGAGCAGACCGCGCTCGGCCCCCGCATGCTCGATAGTAATCCTCAGAAGCGTCTCAATCAGCTTGCGTTGTTCGATCTCTCCCGATACCGCTTGCGAAGCCTTGACCACTGTTCCAAGGTCCAGTTGTTCTGAGGGGGCGCCCATTGTTGCGGTAGGCGCGAAGGGCGCGGAATCGTCAGAACCCCGGGGGAAACGCTCATCGAGTTGCCGAACCTTGCCAATCGCGCCCCAGCGCAGATAGCAGTAGCGCGCCTTGCTCAGATAGGCGTAGAAACTGGTGTCGAAGCCACGACTCCCGTAGAAGCGCGCGGCCACTTCATGGGCCAAACCTTCGTGCTGAACGAAACCGTGCTCACGCGACGATTGAATGGCCTCTTCGTAAAGACGCATGGCATCGAGGTCCCGTTGTTCGACGCGGGCGATCTCAGCAGACACCAGTGCGTGCTTGTCGCGGAAAGTCGGTGAGTAAGTGTCAGCCCATGTGCGCAGTTGCGCCTGGTGCACACTTAGGACATCACGCCAGTTGGCCTGTTCGTCGGCAGAAGCCTCGTCAAACAGCGCTGCCACTGTCAACGCGGCGTAGTAGAAATAATCCAGCATCTGGATCTGTGCAGCCAGGGTCCAGATCACTTCCTTTGCTTTAACGGCTGCCGCGAGAGCCTCGATATAGTTGCTGGAGAGATAGCGGGCCTTCAGTTTGAAAATCCAGTACCAGCAGGCGACCATCTGAGTGATCTCTCCATCGGCGAGTCTGGCTTCGAACGCCGCTTCGTCGAACTGCACATCGTCGAATGTCGAGAAGTCATGCGTATGGCCCTGCATATTCGCGATGAAACGTTGCTGGATTCGGACCATGTCCACGGCGTCGCCATACCGGGTCTCCTCGGCGAAAGCGAGGACGGTTTCGGACTCGGACCATACGGCATCCAGTGCATCGCCGCGCAGCAGCAGGCCTGTGATGGATTGGAGCATGCTATAGCAGGTAAAAGCCAGGTCGCCCGTCTCGGTTGCTTTGCGAACGCTCGTCCGCATGAAATCGATCGCGCCAGAAACCGGCTGGGACCAGAAGCCAACGGTTCCCATTGCATAGTAGACCCTCGCGGAGTAAGCAATGAAGCCGTGTTTCTCGACAAGATTGCAGGCAAGTTTTGCGAAACGGTAAGCGTCGTCGTAGCGATCGAAAACCGGTCCAAGCCCGGATGCGAAATACCCATAGGCATGGGCGGATGCGCCGCTCGTACCGTATTTCATGGCGATGTTCACCATGTGGCACACCTGCAGGCGATACAGATTAAGGTCGGTAAAGTAGGCGGCTGACGTCAGAACCGAGAGCACTTGCATGGCGGCCTGCTGCTCCATATCGGTCATCAGCGGAAGATCGATCAGGCTCTCGATCGGCCGCTCGCCAAGTGTCCGCCACACCATCTGATAGGCAGCCTCGACGTTATCCCAGCCTGGATGAGGCGGCATGTCGATGCCGAACAGACGTAGGCATGCAAGCGCGTCAGTCACAGCCTGCGGGTTCTTGCCCTTAACGATGTTGATGCGGATCTTCAGGCAGTAGACTGCGGACTGGTCAATCTTCGATGACGCGTGCCGCAGCAACTCATCGATCCGTTGCTCCGCATTGTCGAAGCTGCTGGTCAGGAACTCGCATTCCGCGCGTTCGAGCCACATGTCGAACATCAGGCGGTACTGGCTGCTCCAGTCCTCGTCGTCGAGTAGCGACATGCCCGATTCGAGGTACACGCACGCGGAAGCATAGGCCGCCGACGCCTTGGCCTTTCGCCCGGCTTGCAGGTCGATCGTCGCGATTTGCGTTTTCTCGTGCGGCTCCTTGATTAGCGTGGCGCCGCGAATGAACTGGTTGGCGACGTCGAATACATGCCCGGAGAGTTCGCTCGCAGTCATGTGCGAGAGCATGAGCCGTCCAATGTGCAAGTGGCTTTGGTCCCGGGATTCCGCAGAGATCGTTGAATAGGCCGCCTGCTGGATCCGATCGTGCACGAATGCGTAGTTGCTGCCTTCACGCAGGACGAGGCCCGCCTGCACGGCTTCCCAAAGCCCAGCGTGCAGGGTCTCCTCGCTCGTGTCGTGAGCCAGCATGAGCATCGCTATCTCCACGACATTGCCGAGGCAGGCAAGTTGTTGCAGGGCTGCCTGCGTGGAGGCGGACAGCCGCATCAGCTTCTTGGCCACAAGATCGACCACATTGTCCGTGCAGCGCATGGCGCGGACGCGTTCGATGTCCCATTGCCAGGCCCGTGCGCCTGGGTCGAACGCGAGGAGGCTTTCCTCCGCCAGGGTCGTGAGGAACTGGATGGCGAAAAATGGATTGCCGCCGGTCTTGTCCTGCAACAACTGCGCGAGCGGCCTCGCATGTTCGAGCCGGCAATGCAAGGCATCGGCGACGAGCCTGCCGATATCATCGACCCCAAGGGGCTTCAGCACAACCTCGTGTACCGGCGCCCCCGCGGCTCGAATCTGCGTTAACGTACTCTGCAGCGGATGCGCGGGACCGATTTCGTTGTCCCGGTACGCGGCGACTATCAGTAGGTGCCGGACCTCCGAGTGCGTCATCAGATGCTCAAGGAGGTCGAGCGTTGCGGAATCCAGCCACTGCAGATCGTCAAGAAACAGTGCGAGCGGGTGCTTCTCGCGCGCGAACACACTGAGCAAGCGCCGGAAAACCATCTGGAAGCGCGCCTTTTCCGCTTGCGGCGGCAATTCGGGGACGGGCGGCTGCCTATCTATGACAAGCTGGAGTTCGGGAACGAGGTTTATGAGCAACTGAGCGTGCGGCCCGAGTGCCTCGCGGAACGCCTCTCGCCACGGATTCAACTCAGCCTCGCTATGGCTCAGGAGCGGGCGCAGGAGGCTCTGGAAGGCCTGGGCCAGGGTGGCGTAGGGGATGTCACGCTTGTACTGGTCAAACTTGCCGGACGCAAAGAGTCCGCGCGGCGGCACGAGCACCTTGTGCAACTCGTTGACGACCGACGATTTGCCGACTCCCGAGTAACCGGACACAAGGACGAGTTCCGGTGTCCCGTGGACGACGACCCGCTCGAATGCCGTCAGCAGGCTGTCGATTTCGGGCTCACGCCCGTACAGCCGCTCCGGGATGATGAGCCGGTCCGATGCGTCATGCGCGCCTACAGCGAACGGCGTTATTCGTCCATACGACTCCCAATCCGCCCAGCACAGTCGCAAATCGGCTTCGACGCCCGCGGCGGTCTGGTACCGGTCTTCGGCGGTCTTGGCCAGCAACTTGATAACGATCGCCGATATCGTTCGAGGGACCGCGGCATGCTTGTCGGGCGGAGTCGGCTGCCGGGCGATATGGCAATGGATCCATTCCATTGGATCGGTGGCGCTGAACGGGAGCTTCCCTGTCAGCATCTCGTAGAAGGTGACGCCGAGGGCGTACAGATCGCTGCGAGAATCGACTGAGCGATTCATCCGCCCGGTCTGTTCGGGTGCCATATAGGCCAGCGTTCCGGCTATCACTTCGGGCGGTTCGGGGTTCTGGCGCTCGCGCGGCAGGCGCCCCGCGATACCGAAGCCGGTTAACCAGGCGTTGCCGGCTTCCATGTTCACGAGGACATTTCCCGGTTTGATGTCCTTATGAACAAGACCGCGCTCGTGAACTCGACGAAGCGCGCCCACCACTGCGATCGCAATACGCAAAAATTCCGGCACCTCCAAGGGACAGCCGAGCAGGCGTTCCAGCGGATCGCCGCCAGGGTCTTCCAGCACCAGCGCTACACGGTCCTTGTAGCAGGACAGGGTGCGCGGTCGCGCTGCCCACGCGGCGTCGAGGTCTTCTCGGAATGCATATTCATGTTCCAGCCGCTTGAGGCACGCCAGCGAAGCATCTTTTGCCGTGACGAGCAGAACCGGCGCCAGGCCGTTGCCGAAGCCCCGATAAAGGGCGAGGTCCCCGTCGCGTAGGGGCGAGAACACGTAGCTCTCAAGCTCGGTCATGAGCGTCTCCGGTCCTATGCTAGATGGTTGCTGCTATCGCATGTGAAGGCACCGTTTGCAAAGATGGCGTCCGGCATGGGGCTGCGATGGTGGAACGATTGTGAGCCCAATTATGCTGCCGAATGCGTGCCCTCTGCCTACTCTTCCAGCTAGGGACCCGGCGAGCCAAGCAGTTCGGTTACCGCTTGCAACAGATCGCCGCGCTTGAAGGGTTTGGCGAGTACCCGCGCCGCGCCAATGGCGATCGCGGCGTCGGCGTCCATTCCATGGCCCGAGTTAAACAAGCCCGAGATTGCGATAATTGGAATTTCCGGATGCGTGTGTTTCAATTCCGCAATGAGCACGGCGCCGCTGGCTCCGGGCATGTGGATATCGGTTACCACGAGTACGGGTAGCGCAAGTCTCACCGCGGCCAGTCCCGCGAGTCCGTCTGCGGCCGTCCGCACGGCGTAACCCGCTGCCTGCAGCCACTCAGACAGAGCCTCACGCATTATCGGGTCGTCTTCAACGATGAGGATATCCGTATGTATAGTCGCGTTCATTGCGTTGTTCGACACTGACTGGTGTCGCTGCGGGAACCCGTATCGCACAACTCGTTCAGTTGTCTAAGGCCGACAGCCCATCGGCCATTGATTTCGGATAGGTTACGAGAGACTGGGCACAGAGGTCACAAATGTGACCCAGGCCGGCTAGCTTGATTAAACTGACGCCCATCACGAGCACGCAAGCGATCATGTCTATGCAAGTTCACGTGCCACAGACTACGCCGGGGCATGTCCTCGCCGTCGACGACGATCCGATCATTCGTGAGGCCATTGCTGATTACCTTCGCCAGCACGAGTTCCGCGTCACGGCGGTCGCGGACGGGCGCGCCATGCAGGCCGTGCTCGCTCAGGATGTGGTGGATCTTGTCGTGCTGGACCTCAAGTTGTTGACCGAGGATGGTATGACGATTGCGCGCCGCTTACGGGACGCATCAGCGATCCCGATCATCATGTTGACCGGTCGTAGCGAAGAGGCTGACCGCGTAATGGGATTGGAATCCGGCGCCGATGACTATCTCACCAAACCATTCAGCCCGCGCGAGTTATTGGCTCGAATCCGCGCGGTGCTGCGGCGCCGGCCCGAGCTACAACAGGGACGGCCGGAGGGTATCCGCGCCTACCGCTTCGATGGTTGGGAACTGAACCTCAATACCCACTGCCTGAAGAACCCGGTAGGCGAGACGGTGGCGCTCAGCAACGGCGAGTTCGGCCTGTTGGTCGTGTTGCTGGGTGCCCCAAATCGCGTTTTGTCGCGAGACCAACTCCTTGACATGTCTCGCCTGCACAGTGACGAAGTCTACAACCGAACGGTTAACACCCAAATCCTGCGGCTGCGGCGCAAGCTTGAGTCCGATCCCACGAATCCCCGCTATATCCGTACCGAACGTGGCGCCGGTTACGTGTTTAGCGTACGGGTGGAGACTATCTACTGACGGTCGTTCCGAGCGACCGTCCTTGCAATCCGTAAGGTCCGGGTCGCGGGCCGCCAGTTTGCGATCGTCCCATTCGCTCAAAGTCACAGATGTGACCTGTATCGTCGTTCCGGTAACCGATGCGTGATTCGGAGGACGGAAATTGTAGCGACGCGCACCAAAGTCCTGACAGTTTGCTACCGCGACAAGCACGTTGCTGATTTGGGTCTAGGCCGCCTTCGGTATTCCGGAGACGGGCCCGCTGCCATTGTCCGTGGTGTGAAGCAGCGCGAAACGTATCGCGCTGCGCTGGTGCGCCGCATCTGGAGAATCCTCTATGGACGTGCAGGATAGCGAGTTGGCGTGGCAACAGATGCTTCGTTTGCTATGCGCAATCAGTCAACCTCTGGCCACGGATGACCTGGCGTTTCAGACGCCAGTTGGGCGAAAGATAAAGGTCAGACGCGGGAGGCCATTAGGTAGCAGGTCCAAAGACGAGGAGGATTTGACGTCTCCGACCACAGGCCAGTGGCATGCAGCATCGGTCACCGATGTCGAGCGCAGGACCGACAGGACCATAGCGGTGTGCTGGACGGACGCGACCCGCGGACACTACACCGACCAACTATGGGTTATCAGTATCGCGCGTAAAAAATCGATTTGCGCGCTCACGGGCGACTCTATCCGGCGCGGCGATGCGGTATATCGCCCCCGCGTGACCGCGTCTCATGTGCCAACCAACGCTCAGGCCATGATCCTCGTTGCGAGTCTCAATAGAACCTACCCCAAGGAGTCTGCCTCCTCCAGATAAGGGGCGCATAAGCGAGACAGTTGCCGATTCGAGTCGATGCTTCGGGCACCGGTGCGCAGGCGTGTGAAGGTCTGCTAGGCGCACCGGTTTGCTTTGGTGCATGCGCGTTAGAGCGAAGGCGTCAGCGTGACCGTACAGGTGGTCCCGGCAGATAGCAGGACATTGCCGGGTACCTTGTCGATATGGACGCGAACCGGGACACGTTGCGCAAGACGTACCCAGTTGAAGGTGGGATTGACGTCTGCCAGTAGCTCGCGGCTTTCCGGATTGTCGCGGTCATAGATCCCGCGCGAGATGCTTTCAACGTGTCCCTGGAGTTGACCGCCGCTCATCAGCACGATGCTGGCTTTGTCGCCTACTTGGACGTGAGGCAGTTTGGTTTCCTCAAAATAGCCGTAGACCCAGAAAGAATTGCTATCGACGATCGCAAGCTTGGCCGAGCCCGCTACAGCATAGTCACCACGATAGGTATTCAGATTGGTAATGTAGCCATCGACGGGTGCAATGACACGCGTCCGCTCAAGGTTGAGCTCGGCAGCCGCAAGCGCAGCTTCGGCCTGCTCGAGCTGCGCCGCAGCGCCGGCCGCGACGTGGTTGGCATTGTCACGGTTTTCCTTCGAGACCACTTCGCTGTCCATGTCCGCCCGGCGGGCTGCATCGTCCTTGCGCATCTGCAATTCGGTCTTGCGTTCATCAACAGTCGCCTGAGCCTGCTGCACAGCAATCCTGTAGTGCGATGGGTCGATTTCCATGACGAGATCGCCCTTGTGGACGAACTGGTTGTCCTTGACCGGCATGGTGACCACTGCCCCGGACACATCCGGTGCGACGTTCACGACGTCTGCGCGAACGCGCCCGTCTCGGGTCCATGGTTCGTCCATGTAGTGGACCCACAATATACGCCCAATGATGATCGCCGCAGCGAATATCGCGACTGTAGCCAACAGTCCGAAAGTTTTGCGAAGAAACATTTTTACCCCTCTGTTAAATCGTTTGACTCATCTGTATACGACCAGGCACAGCACACCGCAGATGCACACCAGCATGCTTGCGCGAAAAAGAGACGGGTGCCACACGAAGCGATACAGTCCGATCGCCGCGAGCACACGGTCGAAGACCCATGAAACGAGCGCCCCGATCGCAAAGAGCAGCAAGATCATGGGTACATAGGCATCAGGAACGGCGAGCTCACGCGGCATGATATTTCCCAGAGCGATGAGTCGAAGCGTCAAGCTGCGACGAATTGAAAGGTGCCTCGGGGTCGAGCAGGGCAGTTCGGATGAGGTGCAGATGGCTGAGAATCCGCTGTAACCCATGGTGCTCCTCGCGGGGCGGGTGGTACTGGATGAGCATATTCTTCAAACTGGCGATCGCACGGTCCGTCTCGGCAAGCGCTGTCACTGCGCGAGTGGCCAGGGGCCGGTCGAATAGGGCCGATACTGAACGCAGGGTTCCGGATATGTCCCGTCTCCACTCAGCCCCTCGCGCATAAAGTGGGCTGTGCGCAAGGTGTTCCAGTTCACTGCGCATATCAATGACGGCATGTCCGACTTCAAGTACGGCGTACAGCCACTTCATCGCTTCATGGAGTTGTGCTTCGCGGGTGCCGGCGATAATGCTGAGTTGTGAAAGCAAGTCTCGTGCGCCGCTTTCGAAGCGGTAGGTAAGGCTTGGTAGACGAGCGGAACATGCACTCACAACCTGCCGGCGCAGTTCGGCGAGCAGCAACCTGCGCATCCATGCAGAGTCAGAAGGAAATATGACTGCGAATGCGGTGGACACCGTAAACATGGAAATGGTTAATGCAATGGCGTTGTTGATATAGCCCGTGGGGTCGTACAGGATGACATTGTTTGGGCCCGCCAGGAAGCAGAAGAAGATGCAGTAGCCAACTCCGATGCCAGCTGTGGACTTGCGCGTACTGAGGTACGTCCCCAGCATGAGGAACGGGGCGAGCCCGGCAGCAAGAAGAACGAAGCCGTCGAGCTTCGGATAGAGGTGGAACGTCACGATGCCGCCCGCCAACCCGGCCAGGGTTGCACCAATCGCCATCTGCGATGCCATACGTTTGGGGTTGGGCGATGAAGATGCCAGCGCACAAACGGCCGCAGCCACCAGCACCAGCGTTCCGCCGCTCGGCCACGCGGTGCGGATCCAGAACGCGCTTAATGCTAGCGTGACGAGTGCAGCTCTGAATCCGCCAATCAATGCCGCGAGAAGGTTCGTCTTGGGTACATAGTTTTCTACCCAGCGCTCGCGCTCATGCCTGGGTAATGCAAGGGAGGCGTAAGTTTGCGTGTAGGCGTGAAGGTCATCTACAAACCGATATAGCAATTCAGCGGCGGTATCGAACTCAAGGACCGGCTCCTCAAAATCCGTCCGCAGTCGATTACGCGAGGCACGGATCCGGTCGGGAAGCGTCGCTTTGTACGCCCCAAACCTCTGCGCAGCTATGGAGGCGTCGGCGGCATTCAGAACGGACTGAGCGGAGTCGTCCACCATCTCTGCGACCTCCTCGAAGTAGGGGTTGAGGACGTCGACCGTGAGCGAGCCTGCGTTGCGCCGCAGTCGGCCCATCAGTTGATGAAGGGCATGGAAGCGGGTCGACGCACTCATGAATTCGTGATTCAGGCGTACGAGGCGACCGTTTCTCAACCGTATCTCAGGTTGCTCGAATATCGCGACACTGCGCGCGGCCTCGAATCCGACAATGTCGCGAACGAAGGCTGCATGTGTTGTCTCGGCCTGACTACGATCTACCTTTCCATGCAACACGTTGGAAACGTAGTCGACGAATGAACTGAACCTGCGGCGCGCAGTATTTCGAATCTGCTCACCGGCATAGGCCGGGAGGATCAACGCGCTAACCGCGCCTGAACAGATTATGCCGACTGTGACTTCGGCGGCGCGAGTGAGGGCTGAAAGAAACGCGCCATCAGGATGCTGTCCCGCCGGAATACCAACGAGTGCCGCTGTATAGCCCGCGAGGACGAAACCGTACGAGCGGAAGTTCCGGTTGCGTGCTGCACCCGTTGTGCAGATGCCAACCCAGACGGAAGTTGCCGTAAGAAACAGGACGGGCTGCTGGGCGAAGAGAGCGGTGATCGTCAACATGACCGCCAGACCAAGCATCGTCGCGATAAATCGATAAAAACTCTTGGCCAGCACCATGCCGCTCTGAGGCTGCATCAGCACAAAGACCGTTGTCATTGCTGTCGGGGGCGCAGGCAGGTCAAGCCGCATAGCGATGAGAAGCGCGAGGATCGCCGCAAACACGGTCTTGAAGATATGTACCCAAGCATTGCCGTCGGTAAGCACCCAATCCTGCAGAGTTGCCGAAAGCTGCGAGCGAAGCGGTTTCACGTTTCGTTTCGTGCCAGACATGATCCTCTTCCTCTACTCAGCCTTCGGTTTGCCCGGCAAAGGCAACGCATTGAGCGGGCCGATGTGCCTTGAAGGTGCAAGCGTACTTTCTTTGGGTCCATCGGTGGGATCGTCAAGACCACCGCCGAGCGCTTCCGTAAGGGATGCGTGAGCGTCAAGCCGCTCTGCTTGAATCTTCGCCAGTTCCTGCCTGGCCTGCAGTAACTGGGTTTGCGCTACCAGAACGTTCACGTAATCGGTCAAGCCACGGCGAAAGCCTTCCTTTGCGAGGTTGTAGCTCTTCGTTGCAGACGCAACCGAGCGCTGTGCGTCGACCTCCTGAGACTGGAGCGATCGCAGCATAATTATGCTATCCGAAATATTCTTCAACGCTTCTACAATTGCTTCATTGTATTGACTGACAGCGACATCGAATGAGGCGGATTGCGCACCGAGCTCTGATCTCAGACGTCCCCCATCGAAGATCGGCAACGACATCGCTGGTCCGCCAGTCCAGCTTCCGTTCGCGGATTTTAGGAACTGAAATAGCGGGCCGGCCGCGGCATATCCACCGAGTGAAGCCATCATATCGATGTCAGGATAGAAATTGGCCTTGGCAACGTCGATTCCGCGAGCCTGTGCGGCGACCGTCCAGCGCGCTGCCACTATGTCCGGCCGATGGCCGACGAGTTCAAAAGGCAGTGCGGAAGGCAAGCCGTCTGACCCATCGAGCGAAAGCGCCGGGCGCGCGATGGATTCTCCCGATCCTGGACCCTTTCCCGCCAGCGCGGCGAGCTGATTCTTTTCAAGTGCGATCGATTCCTGAATGCTTTCAGTCTGGCGTTCATACTCAGGCAAAGGCGTTTCCGCCTGGCTCACATCAAGTTGAGTTCCAATCCCGCCGGCCAGACGCCGTTGCGCAAGTGCAAGGATTTGCTGTTGCTGGATAAGAGTGGATTGGGCGATATCGAGCAAGACATAGTCACGGGAAAGTCCGATGTAGACGCGCACGAGGTTGGTGTCCAGCTCGAGTTGCGCAGCGCGAGCGTCTGCGGCGGTCGCATGTGCTATATCTAGCGCGCGTTCCAAGGAGTTTTTGTCTTTGCTCCAGAGGTCAAGATGGTAGTCGAGGGTGATCGCACCGGTGTTGTTCCAGGTGTTCTGGTTACCTAGAGGGCCGGGCCCATAGAACACGTTGTCGGGCCAATGCTCACGCTCGATCGACACGTTGCCGTTGACCTGCGGCGAAAGTTCCGAACGCGCGACGCCTGCAATCGATAGGGCCTCGCGCACTCGGGCGTGGGCGATCGCGAGACTCGGGCTGCCCTGGTTGGCTGTGTCGATCCACTTGTTTAATTGCGGGTCGTTGTACGCTTGCCACCAGTTGGTGTCAGGCCAATGTGCATCCGTGTTGGCGTCCCGGATTGCCGAGCCGACATCCAGCGACGCCGGGTCGCTCAGTTTGTCTTGCGGAGCAATCTTCCCAGTGCTCGCGCATCCCCCGATTGTCACGAGAACTGCAAGGACCGCGGGCATAACCAGCAGACGCGTCAACACGATTGACTCCACAAATGAAATGACTCGACGACATGGATTATATTTTTCGAGCGATTGTCGACTGATGTGTAATAAAACAAAGCATTTTTACAAACGTGTAGACAATATCTGTGTTGCTGCATGCAACAATTCAGTCAAGCCAACGAATTTCCAGAGACACCATATGGATACGCTGCAGAACATGCGCCTGTTTGTGCGGGTCGTAGAAGCCGGAAGTTTTACGGCTGCCGCACAACTGGCCGGCACGACCACCGCGCAAGTGTCGCGGGCTGTTTCGGATCTTGAATCGCATCTGCGCACCCGGCTGCTCAATCGCACGACGCGGCGCCTTGCGATGACCGACGCGGGTGAGCGCTACATGCATCGCTGCGAGCAGATTCTTGCTTACGTTGAGGAAGCCGAAGCGGAAGCGGGCGATGCCCATGCCAACCCATCGGGCAAGCTCAAAGTTCACGCGATGACAAGCTTGGGTCAGCATTATGTGGTTCCGCTGGTTTCGCAGTATTGCCAACGATATGGCGACGTGCACGTGGATTTGACATTGGCGCAACGGGTCCCCGATCTTCTCGACGAAGGATACGACGTTGCGTTGATTCAAGCAGCGGCACTTCCTGATTCAGGTCTTGTTTCGCAGCATCTTGGTAGCGTAAATAGCGTCGTGTGTGCGTCACCGGGTTATATCGAGCGCCACGGTCAACCGCGAGCACTTGCCGATCTAAACCGCCATGTCTGCCTAAGCCTCGTGAGTCCGCTCGGGCCTGCCGGCGCTTGGCGTTTCGACGGGCCGCATGGCACCGAAATCGTTGAACTGGGATCGGCCAGATTCACAGTGAATGTCGCTGAAGCAATGGCGGTAGCGCTGCGCGACGGGATGGGGATTGGCGTCTTGCCGAGCTCAACGGCGCTGCCTTATATGAGAGCCGGTACTCTCGTGCGACTCTTTCGTGGCTATACATTGCAGGAACTACAGATTTACGCGGTCTACGCATCGCGGCGATACCTTGATGCAAAGATCCGTACATGGGTCGATTTCCTGCGTGATGAATTGCCGACTACACTTGCGATTGATGGCGATTCTCTGGAGAGAGTTGAACCATTGGCCACGCAGGCCGCGTAGCAGCGAGCGTCCGCAATCTAGCTTTGACGATATCAGCCTGTCGTCCGATGATTCGTAATGATGCGCGCGTGATTTATATTTGCTACATTAAAAATCCCCGCGTTCGCTCTTCGTGTTCGGTGCACAGCGGGCAACGCTGATATAAATCTAACGAACGGTGAATTCATGGATACGCTCCAGAGCATGCGCGTCTTCTCACGGGTGGTTGAAGCAGGAAGCTTTACCATCGCCGCACAAAAGCTGAATACGACCACGGCCCAGACTTCGAGGTCTGTAGCGGATCTCGAGGCCCACCTGAGGACGCGTCTGCTGCACAGAACAACGAGAAAGATCGCCCTTACCGATGCAGGTCAGCGCTATCTGGAGCGGTGCCAGCAAATTCTTCACGATATCGGGCAGGCCGAAGGGGAGGCTCGCGACGCTCAGGAAAATCCGAGAGGAAAACTCCGCGTTCACTCAATGACTAGTTTCGGGATCCGCTATTTGATGCCTCTGATTGCTCGATACGGGGAACGATTTCCAGAGGTGAATATTGATCTCACACTTCTCCAACGCGTTCCGGATCTGTTGGAGGACGGGTTTGATGTCTCGCTTGTTCTGGCGAAGGAATTGGCCAATTCGAATCATGTCTCACAGCGGATCGGCAGCTCGTTTAGCGTCGCGTGTGCGTCACCGGATTATATTGCGCAACGCGGGGTGCCTGGTCGTCCGGCAGAGCTGGATGGACACGCGTGTGTCCAACTCGTTACACCGTTAGGCGCGTCTGATATGTGGGTCTTCAACGGCGACGGTGGTTCCGAAAAGTACAACCTGAATGGCAACACGTTCAGGGTCAATATTCCCGAAGCGTTGGCGGCTGGTGTTGCCGCCGGAATGGGCGTGGGTGTTCTGCCCATATCAGCAATCGGCGGCCTGCTAGCGTCTGGTCGCCTGGTTCGGGTGCTGCCTGAATACAAACTGGACGAACTCAACATCTATGCGATTTATCCGTCCAGGCAGTATCTCGATGCAAAGATCCGGACCTGGATTGGATTCCTGCGTGACGAACTACCGGCGGCGCTGGCCATGGACCTGGCAACGGCGGAGCCACGTAGTGATGGCGTCGTTTGACCTGGTTTTGCGCAGATGAACTGGTCGTATTCGCGCAGGAACCTCCCTGTGTTACTACGCGGGTAACAATGAATTGACGGTTTCATCGATGATCTCAAATTGGCCGGTCGATAGACTTTGATCACTGGCTGCTGGCAAATGGTCTGCAGCGAGGAAATCAAACCTTGGAGGTCGTCATGAAGTCGCTTTTCTTTGCAGCAGCTTGCGCGCTCGCTCTCGCACACCCGATCGCTTCGTTTGCCCAGTCGAACACCACCGGCGGCACTGCAGCAGCTGGGGGTGCCGTCGTCAATCCGGTATACGTAAAGGCAACTGACAACAACGTGAAGGACGCGGCCGGCGCATACGGCGGAACGTTCGGCGGGTCGTCTCAATCGGGCAGTTCGGTAGATACGCCACCGGCACCGGGTAAAACGCAGCGCAATCCGCTGGGTATTGACTTCGGTCACTGAGTTGACTTTGCGGCCAGGCGGCCGTCGGATCCGCCTTGGGGGCGCGTTCCCGACGTCGCCAGTGTTGCCTCTTGCATTCATTTTGCAGTGCTACGGAGATTACGTTTGGTAATCCAGCCTGGAAACAAACTTATGGACATACACGCGTGAATAGCCACATCCTTCGCGTAACGCTAACTGACTGAGCCGGCGTTGAACTCATAGGACACCTTTCGGTCTGGAGTCGCGCTATTTTCCGCGCATCAAGCAATCGATGCAGAATCGGCTTATTTCGGGGGAATTTCCAAAGGAATCATGCGTATATGGACGACTCGACGTCGCGCGGCGGGTTCATTACCCATAAAAAATGAGCGGCTCTTGAGAGTCGCTCCGACAAGCCGCGACCTAGGGGATGCCAGGTTCGCTGGAAGTTCAAGATAGTACAACCTCGTTGCGGACGAGGCATTTTTGGTGACTTTTTCACACGCCTCCGAAGGCGGGGTTCAGACGCAACGCATCGCTTCCCGCGGCTTTGAGCTCGGCAATCGTGCGAAAGCCCATCATGTTCAGTGCCGGCGTGATTTCGCCTTTGAGCAGATCGAGGCATCGTGTGACGCCCTTTTCGCCACCGGCACCCAGCCCGTAAATGTAGGCACGGCCAATCGAGACCGCGGTGGCACCCAGTGCAAGGGCCTTGATTACGTCGGCGCCGCGACGGATTCCCCCGTCCATCAGAATGTCGGTCTTACCTCCAACGGCCTTGACGACCTCTGGCAGGATGCCGATGGTGGAGGGTGCGGGATCGAGTTGGCGGCCGCCATGATTGGACACCACGATTCCGTCAGCGCCTTCATCAAGAGCGCGTCGTGCGTCATTCGGATCGAGCACTCCCTTGATGACAATCTTGCCGTGCCAGCGTTCGCGCAACCATTTGATGTCACTCCATGCCAGACTGGGATCAATCATTCGGCCGAGCTTGACCGACTGGTCCATGATCCACGAGCCGAGTTCGGGATACTGCCTGACGTTGCCGACCGAAGGCCTACCGTTGGCGATCGCGCCCATGCACCATAGCGGATGGCGCATCATCGAGAGCAGCATGCGTAGAGACAGGCTGGAGTTTGCGCGAAAGCCGTTGCGCTCGTCGCGCTCGCGGGTCGGCGCGAAAGGGGTGTCGACGGTCAGAAACAGTGTGTCGATGTTGGCCTTCCTGCATCGCTCGAGCATGTGTTCTGTCAGCTCGCGATTGCGAAAGATGTAGAGCTGAAAATAAAGAGGACCGTTGCGCGAGTGCGCGACTTCTTCGAGCGAGGCGATCGAGAAGGTGGAGAGCGCTTGGGCGATGCCTGCGCTGTCGGCCGCCCGTCCGGCGGCAAGTTCGCCGTCGCGGTGATACATGCCGGCGAAGCCTACTGGGCCAAGCATGACGGGCAGCCGGTGGGTTTGACCGAGGTAGGTGGTATCCAGATCGGTGGTGTTGTCCTTGATGCCGGCGAGAACCTTTTGCCTGAGTTCCCACTGGGCGAAATCGGCGCGGTTCGAGTGCATGGTCGTTTCGCTATTGGCGCCACCTTGAAGGTAATCGAAGAAGCTCCTAGGTATGTTGCGCTCAGCCATCCTGCGCAAGTCGTCTATGTTCCATGCTTTCGTTACGTCGGACATTGAAAATCTCCTATATGGTTATCGGTTGCCGACTGGTTGTGTCCGAGGGTGGCTCGCGTGTGTCTAGTATCTGATGATCACTGACTTGAGTTCGGTGAAATGCTCGATGAAGGCTTCGCCAAACTCGCGTCCTATTCCAGAGGACTTGACTCCGCCGAAGGGCATGGCAGGGTCGATATAGTTATGCATATTGACCCAAACGGTGCCGGCTTCGACCTGCGGGACGAGACGCAGCGCCTGCGACAGGTCATTCGTCCAGACGCTTGCGGTTAGCCCGAAGCGCGAGTCGTTCATGTACTGAAGCATCTCGTCGTTGTTGTCGTATGGGAGGAAGCTCGCTGTTGGCCCAAACGTTTCTTCCTTCATGATCGTGTCGGACTGCGAACGCGCAAGAATGGCGGTCGGCTTCACGAAAAAGCCTTCTTCGCCGGCAGCGGCGCCACCATAGATGAATTCTCCATGCTGCTGTCTGGCTGTGGAAAAAACGGACATCACTTTCTCGAAATGGGTCCGATTGGCGAGCGGGCCGAAGTTCATGCTTTCGTCGAGTGCATTGCCGATTCTCATTGCTGCAGGTCTCTTGCGCAGACCTTCCATGACATCGTCGATGCGTGAACGATGGACGTAAAAACGTTCCGCGGATGCGCAGACCTCTCCCTGATGCAGGTACGCTGCCTCGATAATTCCATCGATTGTCTTATCAACTGGAAAGTCGCGCAGGAAGCCTGCCGCGTTTTTGCCACCCAATTCGAGCGTCACATGCTTCAGCCCGGCCTGCATGGCGGCGATACCCATGCCGGTGCCGGTGGGCACAGAGCCCGTGAAGGTCACTTTCGATACCTTTGGATGGGCGATCAGCGCTGGTCCGACCGTTCGGCCGTCGCCGTTGACGATGTTCAACACGCCGGGGGGAATGCCAGCGTCAATGGCGAGCTCGGCGACGCGCAGCATGGTCAACGGCGTGAACTCGCTTGGCTTGAGTACTGCCGTGCAGCCGCAGGCGAGGGCCGAGCCGAACTTCCATACCGCGATCATGACCGAGAAGTTCCAGGGCACGATGCCTGCCACGACGCCGAGCGGTTGGCGAAGCGTAAATCCCGTGTATTGTTCGCCCTGCGCGGACGGCAGCGACAGGCTCATGGTGCGGCCCTGGATTTTCGTAGCCCAACCCGCGTAGTAGCGCAGAAAGGCGATGGAATAGTCAATCTCGAAGGCACGCGAGAGGCCGATCAGTTTGCCGGAGCAGAGGCTTTCAATTTGCGCGAGTTCTTCACGATGTTCCTGCATGAGATCGGCGAGGCGGTTCAACAGTTCACCGCGGCGTGCGGGCGAAGTGGCTTGCCACGATCCCTTGAACGCATCGTGCGCGCTCGTGACTGCGTGTTCGACGTCAGCCTCGCTCGCTTGATGAACGGCTGCGATCGTCTCTTTAGTTGATGGATTGATGACTTCAATAGTTGTCGAAGCGCTATCGGCGGTTGATATGCCGTCGATGAACTGACCGTGGCGGCGTGCCATAAAGGCCTGCACTGCTGGAAGGAGAGAAATGTTAGCCATTTTATTTGCGACTCCTGTTTAGACAGTCTCGTCGATAGCGCGATCTTTCTGGGACTGGGCCACTCGATTGGTTACAACCGCCGTGTTTCGAGGGCCGCGCTCGCCGTAGTCGAAGTCCGCAAAGATGTCGGCGAATTTCTTGAGTGACTCCGGTGCGTCCATCATCGGCAGCTTCAATTCGATGAAGACCAGCCGGTCCGCGCGAGCGGCCTTTTCCAGCGCAGCTTGGAGTTCGCCGAGATTCTCGACAACGAGCGTGAGCGCACGGTCGTGCCGGTCGAGGACGTGCGGCAACTCCGCATAGCGCCAGTTAGCGACGTCGTTGTATGCGGACCTTTCGCCAAGAATGAGCCGCTCGATCGTGTAGCCGTTGTTGTTCAGAAGGAAGATCACCGGCTTGAGATCGCGTCGGAGAATCGACGATAGCTCTTGCGCGGTCAACTGGAATGAACCGTCGCCGATGAACAGCACGTGCCGTCGCGAGGGCGCGCCGACCAGCGAGCCGAACAGTGCGGGCAGGGTATAACCAATGGCCCCCCAGATCGGCTGGGCGATATATGTGGCGCCGCTGGGTAGGCGCATTGACGATAGTGCCGCGTGTGACGTACCTGCTTCTCCGATGATGACGTCAGCGGGCTTCAGGAAGCCCTTGACGCATGACCAGAGTGCGTTCTGGGTTAGGGGGGCGTCGGCGCTGACCGCGACGGGGGCTTCGGCATTGGCAGTAGCAGGCGCGTGGGTGGCGCGAGATCGACTCGCGGATTTGATCTCATCCGCGACCTTTGCGAGGACTTCCTTTAGCATGACGCCCGGCATCTGCGTGGCTCCAAGGCTTAAATCATGACGGCGCAGGTCGATAAACGTGTCGGGGTCGATGCGCTGGGAAAAAAGCGCGCTGCTCGTATCAGTGAAGCGCAGACCTACTCCGATCAGGCAGTCGGCATTCTCGACTACGGAGCGGACCGATTCGGCGCTGGCTGCACCCGCGTAAGTGCCCACATAAAGTTTCGAGGTTTCGTCGAGCGCGCTCTTGGCGGGCGTGAGCGAGGCGCACGGGATATTGCGCTTTTCGGCGAGTCTGAGCACGAGATCGGTCACGCCGAATCGGTCGGCGTCCGCGTCAACCACGATGGCAGGAAAGCGTGCTGCTTCCAGTGCTTCGATGATGCGTTGCGACGCGAGGTGAAGCTGTTCGGGGTCGCTGACCGGGTCTGCAAGGACCAGCGGCTCTTGCGGCACTTCCACTACGATGTGGGTGACGTCCGATGGCAGTTGCAAATGAACTGGCCGGCGTTCAAGCCAACACGTTCTGAGAACGCGATCGATTTCAAAGGCCGCGTTGGCCGGCGTAATGCGGGCTTGCGCGACTGTAAATTCCGACATGCAGCGACCGATGTTGTCGTAATCCCCATCGACCAGCGTGTGGTGAACCAGAGCACGGCTATTGACTGCATGCAGCGGCGGCGTACCGGTGATATGAACGACAGGTACATTCTCCGCGTACGAGCCGGCAATCCCGCTGATCGCGCCAAGATCGCCGACGCCAAATGTCGTTACCAGTGCCGCAAGACCCGAGGTGCGGGCGTAGCCGTCCGCGGCGTAGGACGCATTCAGCTCATTGCAATTGCCGACGAATTCGATGCCGTCGGCGAGCTGGATCTGCTCCAGAAAAGACAGGTTGAAATCGCCTGGAACACCAAAAATGTGACGCACGCCCACTTCAGCGAGCCGGCGAACGAGAAAAGCTCCAATTTGCATGCGCATGATGATATGCCTCCAGATAGATGGTTCGGACGAAACGTTGAGGTCATCGCAAGGATTTCCCTTTCGCCTGCCGCATGACTAAAATGTAGTGCGCCGATGCCGCACAGTGTGTGCGTTCTTCAAGGTGTTTTGCCGGTCGCATGCACGTTTTGTGCACGCGCAGAGGAGCGAAGATTGGATAGCTACGACTGGAAGCTTTTGGCCGCCTTGCAAAGCAACGGACGGTTGACCAACCAGGAGGTTGGGGCGTTGATCGGTCTGTCCGCATCGCAGTGTTCAAGGCGCCGCTCGGCGCTTGAGGCGGCAGGGGTCATCGAAGGCTACTCGGCGCGGTTGAGCAGCAAAGCAATTGGTCTGGATGTTCTGGCTTTTGTGCACGTGAACCTGCGTGCACACGACGCCAAGTCACTACGCGGGTTTCAGCGCCTCGTGGAGGCCGATGGCGCGATCCAGGAGGCGCACGCCGTGAGCGGCGACGCGGACTATATGTTGAAGGTCGTTGCGGCGAATCTGGAGGAGCTTGCGGACTTTGTGACGAACACGCTGCTAGTCAACGACACGATTTCGCACGTGCAGTCCTATGTGGTCCTGAAGCAAATGAAGCAGACAAGCGAGCTCCCAACGAAAAGATAAGCGATCGGAGCAAGCAGGACGCCACTCAAGCGTTATTCTGCAAGCTCATTCCGCAGTGTCTCGGTAGAACCGGGAAAGGCAAGGTAGTCCCGCGACAGACCTTCAACGTTCGGGCAGCCGAGTTGCGCAAGCGTGCGGTCGATTTCGTCTTTCATGATGGCAAGCACGTCATCCACGCCGCTTTCGCCGGCCGCTGCAAGACCGTAAAGCGTGGCCCTTCCGAGCAGCACTGCGCTCGCTCCCGCGGCGAGGGCTTTCACCACGTCCGAGCCGCGCCGTATGCCGCTGTCAATGAGGACCGGGAGGTGTGTCCGATTCTCTGAGCTGCACAGCACTTCGAACGGTGCGACTGCGCCGTCGAGCTGGCGGCCACCGTGGTTGGAGAAAATGACTCCGTCGGCGCCCGCAGCGATGCAGTGTTCCGCGTCGTCCCAGCGTGAAAGCCCCTTGACGAGAAGCTTGCGCGGCCAGAGCTGGCGTAGCCACTTCAGATCGTTCCACGAAAAGGTCGCGTCCATCTGGCGGCTCATTAGCGCCGCCTGCAGCTCGGTATCACTCGCGTCTGCACTGATGAAGTTGGCGAGTTGCGGCATGCCGTGCCGCAGATAGCTCATCGACCAGCGCGCGTGAGTCACACCGTCGAGCAGGGTCCGCACGCTGTAGTGCATCGGCATCGCGAAGCCATTTCGCAGGTCGCGCTCGCGTTTTCCGTTGACCGCGACGTCGACCGTCAGCACCAGCGTGGAATACCCGGCGTCCATGGCGCGCCGGACCAATTGCTCGGCCAGCTTTCTATGGACAACGTAAAGCTGGAACCACAGATCACCGTCCGCGTGCTCCGCAACCTCCTCGATTGATGAATTGGAAGCCGTGGACAACAGGAACGGGATGCCGAAGCGGGCCGCCGAGCGGGCGAGGGCAATATCGCCCTTCGGCCAGAACGATCCGTTCAATCCGGTCGGTGCGATCAGGAGTGGTGCGGCGATCCGCTTGTCGAATAACGTGGTGCTGCTATCGCGCCTGCTCACGTCCACCAGCCGGCGAGAACGCAGACGAACTCGCTGAAATACTGCGCGATTATGCGCAAGTCCGGTTTCATCCTCGGCGCCCCCTTCAAGATAGTCGAAGACCAATTTCGGGAGGCGTTTGCGCGCAAGAGCGCGGTAGTCTTCGACATTGACTGGTTTGCTCATGATTTTCTCTCCGGCTTACGCTTGCCGCGTTTCCACTTCGATGAGTACGGGACCGGCGGTGTTCAGCGCTTCGGTAAAGGCAGCACTGAGGGCGTTGCCCGATTGAACGTGATGTGCCTTTACGCCATATCCGCTCGCGAGAGCGCAGAAGTCGATGCCCGGTACGTCAAGGCCGGGTACTTCTTCGGCGTCGAGCACGCCGGCGAACCAGCGAAGCGCGCCGTAAGTCCCGTTCTTCATGATGATGAAAATCGCCGGG
>FSXU01000040.1_pt1 | contig 25166 bp, 24 predicted proteins | sample 1638421 | NCBI WGS metagenome assembly FSXU01 (sample SAMEA3914788, study PRJEB12502) | metagenome | biome: forest; material: soil | place: Canada | collected 2011-07-03 | depth 0.1 m
CCCTATTGGAACTGGTATCGCTTCCCTGGGGCGTTCGCCTGGGCCGGTTTGATCGAACAACTGATCGGCTGGCTGTTGGCAGGTGCCCTAATGGCGTGGTGGTTGGGACGAGGGGAGCGCAAGGTTCTCTGATGCGGGAAACGTGGAGCCGGCGCGACAAATGCCGCGTTGCGACGGCAATGGCCTGGCAGCGATAATCCCTGCTTGTTGCCCTCATTTCGGATCCGATCATGCTGGACCCTGCATTACTGCGTTCGCGCCTGGCTGAAACCGCCGCGCGCCTGAAGGAAACCCGAGGCTTCACGCTCGACGTGGCCGCCGTGGAGGCGCTGGAGAGCCAACGTAAGCAGCTGTCCACCGAAACGCAGGAGCTGCAGAACCTGCGTAACACACGTTCCAAGGCCATCGGACAGGCCAAGGCCAAGGGCGAGGATGTCGCGCCGTTGATGGCGGAGGTCGCCGGCATCGGCGACAAGCTCAAGACCAACGAGCAAGCGCTGGCGGATGTGCAGGCCAAGCTGTCCGATATTGCGCTGCTGATCCCCAATATTCCGCACGAATCCGTGCCGATCGGAAAAGACGAAACCGACAATCATGAGGTAAGCCGCTGGGGCACGCCGCGCAACTTCGATTTCCAGGTCAAGGATCACGTCGATCTCGGCGAACCCCACGGCTGGTTGGACGGCGAAGCCGGTGCCAAGCTTTCCGGCGCGCGCTTCACCGTACTGCGCGGCCAGCTTGCGCAGCTGCATCGCGCGTTGGGGCAGTTCATGATCGATCTGCACACACGCGAGCACGGCTACCTCGAATGCAACGTGCCTGTACTGGTGAACAGCGATTCGATGTTCGGAACGACGCAGTTGCCGAAATTCGAAGAAGATCTGTTCGCCACACAAGTGGGCGAGTCACGGCGTTACCTGATTCCGACTGCCGAAGTCTCGCTTACCAACCTGGTGCGCGACACCATCCAGGATGCCGACGCATTGCCGCTGCGCCTCGCAGCACACTCGCTATGCTTTCGCGCCGAGGCCGGCAGCTACGGCCGCGATGTGCGCGGCATGATCCGTCAGCATCAGTTCGAAAAAGTGGAAATGGTGCAGGTTGCGCGTGCCAATGAATCGTATGCGCAGCTGGAAGAAATGGTCGGTCATGCCGAGAAAGTGCTACAGAAACTCGACCTGCCGTATCGCAAGCTGTTGCTGTGCACTGGCGATATGGGGTTCCAATCCAGCAAAACCTATGATCTGGAAGTGTGGCTGCCTAGCCAGAACACCTATCGCGAAATTTCCAGTTGTTCCAATTGCGAGGATTTCCAATCGCGCCGTTTGCAGGCCCGCGTGCGTAACGCCGAAACCAACAAGCCGGAACTCGTCCACACCCTCAACGGTTCCGGCCTCGCCGTAGGTCGTACTTTGATCGCGGTGATGGAAAACTATCAGAACGCCGATGGCTCGATCACGATACCAGCGGCGCTGCGTCCCTATATGGGTGGTGCGGAGAAGATTGCATGAATGCGCAGGCGGGCAGCTCGTGGGACAAAGTAGAGTTTTACAGCAGCTACTTTCTCATGTTCGTGCTCGCCTCCGTCATCGGCACGCGTCTTAGCTTCGCTACCGTTTGGGTGATACCTACGATTGACCTCGTGTTCAACGCCATCGCGTTGGTGTTGGTGATCGCCAGCTTCTGGATAGCGCGCACGCGTCGATCCTGGCGTCTTTGGATCATTGCATTCGCGACCGCCACGCAGTTGGTGCCGATGGTGATTCGTTATCCGGCACTCTTGTTTCCACTGTTGGGCGGCCTGATCCCGGTGATCATCATGGGCTGGGCACTTTTTTCGCTCGCACGCAAAGGCTCCAACAACCCACGGGTGCGAGGTTCCTAACGGTGAGGTGTGTTCGTGCATCGAGTGAAACAACCTTGATGCCGCATGCACGAGAAGCCAAGTTGGGAGGGGAGGGCAGTTCGGCAATTGGCCTGGGTCCGATCAGTTGGAATCCCTTCTATTTGCAGCCGATTTTTAGCCGCAGCATTCTTCAAAGGTAGACAAGTCCGGACCCTGTCTTACAATGTGCAATCCATGGAGAGATGGCCGAGCGGTTTAAGGCAGCAGTCTTGAAAACTGCCGTAGGTGTAAGCCTACCGTGGGTTCGAATCCCACTCTCTCCGCCAGTTTCAGATAACGCCCCTATGGGGCGTTTTTTTTGGCGGCGAGAGAATCCGCGGCATTTCGTTCGATCCAATTCTTGCATGCGAACAAATGCTGAGCAGTGCGGTGTCGCAACCATCCCTAAATTGCAGCAACAGTAAACCCTGAAATCTGATCCTGTCGGCAGGACAGGATCGAAATTCCATTGGGAAAACGTAGCCTTAATCGGTGAGATTTTCGACCTAGTGAAGCTTAGGTATTTTGCACTCCGTAAACATATCGCGATGCTACATTCGGTTAGGCAACTGGTGCCGCAATCGAGAGATAGGGGGTTTTATGTTCCGCAAATCACCCGGGTTCGTTTCGCGTAAAGCTGTTATATCGGGCCTGCTTGCAGCGGCCCTATCTACGTCGGCTCTTGCTTACCAACCGCCATCAACCGGTTTGGGGCAACCGTGGCCGAATGCTACGGATGTCAGCGTCAGCCCGCATTATCACGTTTATGTTTTTATTCGCGATGGTATTCGCTATATCCAAGTCAATGATTTGAGCGGTACTGTGCATGGTGCAGTCGCTATTGCCGATCGTGAAGTTCTGATATTGCCCGTGGGTGTTGATTCCCAATACGTCACCACTTCGCAAGGCAGCACTCAAGCAGCAGGTGCAACGGGCGCCAGCTCCGCGGAAACGGTCTACAGCGATAGTTCAACACAAATTACTGCAACACCTGTGCGCACTGGAGTTGTGCAGTTGAATGTAACGACACCCGACACTTGCACGGGTTTCGACTGCACAGGAGCAGTGGTGACTCGGATCGGCAATTGATCGCTTAAATACGGTTAGCTTATTTAGCCTATGTAGAGTGCAAGTGCGGGGGAAGCGTGCCGCGACTCCCGCATTTGCCGGCTTGCATCGTGGATCAATGCAGTGATCTGAAACTTATTCTTCAGCATGCGGACATGGAGTTCGCCGTCGTAGAGTCGAACGTGATCCCGCATCGCGTCAGTGCTCAGTCCGTTGGCCCCCAGTTTGATCGCCAATTGTTGGCTTTCGTACTTGCTGTAAATAGGGTCATTGATATCGGTCTGGCTAGCCAGACCCTCGACGCGCAGCACGGCCCAACGCTGGCCGTTTGTCAGGCCACCGCGCAACGATATCGCTACGGTTGACCAGGCTTGTTGCTCGCTGATGTGAACCACCGATTCGCAAGCCAGGCGATAGATCGTTGCGTGAACGCCAGGCGAAAGTTGACTCAATCCACGGCCTTTCAGTTCGAAGCGGTAAGCCAATCCCGCTTCGTCCAAGGTCCGCGCGATGGTTTCCCTTAAAGCAGCAGGCAATCCGCGCTCACGCCATGCAGTGGGATGCATGGATTCGGCGAGTCGGTAAACCTGGCTTTGTGTTGCAGCTGCCTGCGTGTAGTAATTTTGACCTTCGTCCATGGGCAGCATGTGTTTGAAGCGATTGAGCAGGCGCGTATGCGTTAGCTGCAATACGCCACCAATCTGTTCAAGTGCTTGCGCGCTTTGGCGCATGCGCATCTCACACAAATGTAGGCCCTGCTGAGCAAGCTTCACTGCAGCCTTTGCATCGCGGCGTTCTTGTTCTTCGGCGGCATTTTGCGCAGTGATGCGGGCGCCCAGCACAAAGAGGCAGGTGGCCGAGAAGGCGATAAATGCTTGCGCGCCCGCTACGTATAGGGCGCCTGGACGCGATTCCAGACTGAGAAAATTGCAGATCATCACGGCGGATATGCTGACTGCGGCTGCACGCCACCCATGCTTCATGGTCAGCCATGCTGCCGGCAGGAACATGACCATGCGAATGACCGATTGTGCATCCGGCGAAGCGCGATGATTGATCCACACAAGGATGGCGAGAGTTGGAAGTAATAACACCACCGTCTCAAGTGTCACGCGGCTCTTGGCCCACTGAATCAGATGTATCCGAAACGGGGCCGGCTTTTGCAGTTTCAGCGCTAGGCAAAGCGGCAAGATCGTAAGGATGCCGGCATACCTGCCCAGGAATACCTGCACGATTTCCAGTTTATGGAACTCAATGGAATGCGCCACCGTCGACGGATCCACAATGGTTGCCATGATGCCAACGCTGGTTGCTGTCCAGACAGAAGACACCAGGACAATGCAGATGAGCAGGGCATTTACACTGACAAGTTGTTTCCTTGGAAACAGTGAAAGCTCATGCCTGCACCACCAAACGATGGGCATGGCGTAAAGAATGGGTGGTATTGAATTGAGAACAGCCCAGGTGAGGCCAAACTGATCCAGACACAGATAATTGTTGTAGATCAGAGGCCCCACTTCGGCAAACGCCAAAGTCGGCCAATAACGATAGGGCAAAAGTAGCAGGCAACTCAGTCGGAGCCCGCAGGTCAGCGTCCAAATACCGTTCGTATAGGGTCGCAGAAGTGCATAGGCCAGCGTATAGGCGACAAACACCGCAAGTTGGCGCAGCCACTTATTTTCGGCGATTGACTTCACCATCCCCGCAACCCCTGAGCCTGAGATAAACACACCTGAGCCGTCTTGAGCGGTTGAGTACTGACGGCGTGTTACCCGCGTTGCTTATACCGTGCCATCGCGTTGGCGGCCGAGCCCTTCTGGTATGCGTTCTCAGAGTTGCAGCGTTCGGCTGCACGCATGATACGCAGCGGCGTGATTCAAAACGTGAAGGCGCAGACCCCGAACCGGCGCCGCGTCACGCTTTTGCCCTTGGATGTTGAAACTGACGGTCTTTTCACGTGCCTCTGCCGCTTGAGGCGGCGTGGGGCAGGGGCTGTTATTTGAAAATAGGGCCTTAAGCCCTTGTCTGGTGTGAGATAATCGCTGTCCCCGCAACACCCCAAGTTCCTATGACCCTCCCCAAAGACGCCTTCCGCCGCTTTCAGGAAGAACTCGCGGCGCTCGAGAAACAGATCGAACATCGGACGCCCCCTCCCAAAAAACAGACTGCAAAGCAGGCTGCCCTGTCGGCCATGGAGAGGGCCAGGGAAGAGTTCTTGACCTTGCGCGAGCGTTACAAGCTATCCGTGGCCGACGTGGTGTCATTTTTCCCTGAGGAAGAAGGCATCGCGTATTTGCAGGCATTGATTGCGCAGGCTCAAGCCAAACCACGTCGAGGGCGCAAACCCAAAGCGGGCACCTGAGTGCGGAACGTTAACGCAGCATATTGCGAATCAGCGTAACCACCTGTTCGCCCGCAAGCATGCCAAACAGTCCCACCAGGGCAACGGTGGGCGGCGCGGGTGATCTGACGCGCAACAAGCCATAGATCACGCCGACAATCACGCCGACCGCCAGCGATACGAGATAGGCCTTCATGGTTGCTCCTGATGGCTGAGGATTAGGCATGTGTCTGGGGCTGTTCAAGGCACGATGACGACGCGGCCTGGCGTTCCCTTGGCAACGGCTTCATACGCTTCGCGTCCCTCGGCGAGGGTGTAGCGATGCGCGATCACCGGTGCATCGAACTTGCCATGATCGAAACCCCGCGCAACACCCTGCATCAGGCGGGCGGATTCCACGACGCCTAGCTTCGCGCTGTCTGCACCCATGAGCTGCGTTTCGTTGTGATAGAAGTCGATCAGATCGAAGTCGACACGGCGGCGTCCTGTCGCACTGATTTCCACCACACGCCCACGTTGTTTGACGAGCCCGAGCGCCGTTTCAAAAGCGATGCCGCCTACCGTGTCGAAGACCACATCGGCGCCATCGGCGAGGCCATCCAGGGCACGCATCTGGGCGACGGTATGCTCGTCGAAATTCACGAATGCATGGATACGCTTTCCTGCTGGCGAGTTCGGATCGACAGGCGCGCGATCGATACCGACGATCCGGCAATGAAGCGATTTGGCGATTTGCGTGACAGCGCCGCCGACACCCCCGCCGACGCCGATCACTGCGATCGTCTCGCCTTCACGTAGTTGCGCGTAATCCATCGTGCCCAACCAGGCCACTACGAAGTTGACGCCGATCGCCGCCGCCTGTTCGTGATTCAGCCCCGCGGGTTTACGCACTAGTGCGGCCACCGGGATCAGAATGTATTCGGCGTGCGTCCCGTCAGCGGTGAAGCCAATATCGCCACCAGTGCCCCACACCTCCGCTCCGAGCCACTCTTCTGGGCCGCGTTCGACCACACCGCTGAAATCCCGACCGGGAATACGTGGAAGTACAGTGTTGGAGAAATGGCCAGCAACGTTCTTTACGTCACTGGGATTCACGGAGGCCGCATAAATCCGCACGAGCGCCGTATCGCCATCGATGCGAGGCGTGGCGACATCCACGTATTCCAGGACTTCAGGACTACCGTAACGGGTGAATTGCAAGGCTTTCATCGAATATCTCCTAGTGCAGGCTGGAGCTGCGTGTCGATGTATGCAGTCTAGGTGACCTGCGTGCATCTAGTCGGTCAAAGGCTTTCGAATTCCGGCCAAGTTCCCGGTTTTATGATTCGCTGGGTGGTGTCGCCAAAGGCTGATACGCCGCGGGGGTTACACCGAGTTCGCGGCGAAACATGTCGCTGAAACTGCTGGGCAAGTAACCAAGAGAACGTGCAATGGTGCTGACGGATTGGCCTTCGGCCAACCGAGAGGTGGCGATGGCCAATTGCACTTGCCGGCGCCATTCCGCGAAGCCCATTCCGAGCTCCTGCTTGAATAATCGAGCCAGGGTACGCACGCTGGCTCCAGCCTGCTCTGCGTAATACTCGATGTTCATGTTTAGTGACGGATTGTCGATCACGGCATGACATACGGTGTCCAGCCGGCGGTCGGGTCCGACGGGTAGGGCGATGCGCAACATGCTGTGTTTCGCGGCGGCGAGTTCCAGCACGACCAACCGATGTACGGCGTCAAGATATTCGCGGCTGCGTTGCACGCCTTCTTCGGCTGTCACAACAATCAATTGCCGCAGCAACGGGCTGACTTCCACCACTTCACCGCGTTTGCTGAGCGACGTGACAGCTTCCGGATGCAGATACAAATTGCGCATCCGCACGACGCCCATCATCTTGATCGAATGCATGGTGCCCGGCGGAAGCCATACGGCGCGTAGCGGTGGAACCACCAGCGCCTCGTGTTCCACTTCCACCCACATTACGCCTTCGACGGCGTAGAGCACCTGCGCCCATGCGTGCGCGTGCGGCTCGATATGCGTGCCGCGCGGATAGTCGCGCTGCAACGAATGCAGGTCGTGGTTGTCTTCACCAAGCTGCGGGGGGCTGGCGCGCGTCATCGGCACATAGCATATCGCTCGAGGAAGGCGTTGCAGGCGACGGGCGGGGACGTGGGCCGCCCCGCCACCGTTTAAGGACGTAATTTAAGGTAAGGCCGCCCTAAGCTAATCTGCGCACAATGAAGGGTTGGGACAGTGCCTCCCGGCAGGGCCGGGCCGAGGTCAACGAGGCTATGCACATCATTCTGGTCGAAGATGACCTGCAACTGGGGGCGGCTATTCAGCAGGCGCTGGAGAAGCTGTCCTATGCGGTCACCTGGTTGCGCGACGGGCGCGAGGCGCTGGTGGCCTTGCGCGATCAGACGGCCGATCTCGTCTTGCTGGACTTAGGGCTGCCCAATAAGGATGGCCTTGAGGTGCTGGCGGAGGCGCGCCGCGCAAATGTGAATACACCAGTGATCGTGATGACGGCCCGCGATGCGTTGGAAGCCCGGGTACGCGGCCTCGATGCCGGTGCGGACGACTACCTGATCAAACCCTTTCACGTCGAGGAACTGAGCGCGCGTATCCGTTCGTTGACACGCCGCGCGCAGGGCTTGGCGGCGAATCGCATCGACGTCGGCGTGCTCAGCTTGGATATCGGCACGTCGGAGGCGGAATACCGCGGCAAGCGGATCGAACTCACTCGCCGGGAGTTCTCCTTGTTGCGCATTTTGATGGAGCGAGCCGGACGCATCGTGCGCCGCGAGCACCTGGAAAATTCTCTTTACGGCCTGGACAACACCGTAGGCAGTAGCGCCCTGGAAGTACAGATTCATGCGCTGCGCCGCAAGCTCAGCTTCGATACGATCCGAACCATTCGTGGTGTGGGTTACCTAATTCCAAGGGACCCGACGTGAGGCCGCTGACTTTGCGCGGACGCCTGCGCTGGATGATCATCACGGTATTGGTAGCAGTGCTTCTGCCGCTTGGTCTATTCAGTTATCAGCGCACACTCAACGAAACTGAAGAACTGTTGGACGGGCGCCTGACGCAATCGGCGCGCACGCTGGATGTATTAATCCAGCAGCCCGGCATCGATGCTCTGCGCAGCTCAACGAACGGGGCGCTGGTCGTGCCGGTTGTCGGGCGCGATGCCGAAAAGCTCGAAGTACATGCGCACACGCACGAATTGGGTGTGGGCTACCAGATCGTCGACATGCAAGGTCGGGTGCGTCTAGCTACCGCCAACTTGGCGCAGTTGCCGCTCCCGCAAACGCCAGTATCCGGATTCGAGAATCATTATTTCGACGGTTTCGGCTGGCGCATATTCACCCTGGTCGACAATGCCGGCGGCGTGGTGATTCGCGTCGGCGAGCGTGATGAAAGTCGCCATGACATCGCACATGCCCTGTGGCTCAATCTTGGTCTGCCGCAGTTGATTGGCCTGCCGATGCTAGCGTTACTGGTGGGGTGGGCGGTGCGTCGCGGTCTGCGTCCGCTGGAACGATTGACCCAGGCATTGGCATCGCGCGCACCTGGCAGCCGCCAGCCGATCCAACTGAAACAGGCGCCGCAGGAGCTGCAACCGGTAGTGGATGCGCTCAACACCCAGCTTGAACGTCTTGAGGATGCACTGGAGCGCGAGCGCCGTTTCAGCGCTGACGTGGCGCACGAGTTACGCACACCGTTGGCCTCCACGATGATTCATCTGGATGGCGCCATGTCCACCGACATGCCCGTGAACACGAAAGCAGCATTGGTAAGCGCGCAATTGGGCTTGTCGCGATTGGCGCGACGCATCGAGCAATTATTGGCATTGGCGCGCTTGGAGGCAGGTGCCGCAGCAGGACAACGTAGCGAGATCGACCTTGTCGATGTCGCCATGAACGTCATCGACGAGCTGGCGCCACTGCTCAGCGAAAGCGGCGTGGAGTTCGCTTTTGTCGAGCGCGAAACAGTGTTGCGGATCGAAGGAAACGAGGCGGCACTCGCCGCGCTGCTGCGCAACCTGATCGAGAACGCAATGCATCACGTGCCCGCTGGCGGCCAGGTACAACTATCGCTGGCGCGCGAGGCGGATGTCGTCGTAATCGAAGTCATCGACAACGGTCCGGGGATTCCTGCCGAACGTCGCGCCAGTGTGTTTGCGCGATTCCATCGCGAAGCAGGCAGTGGCGGCGATGGATACGGCCTGGGCCTGTCGATCGTGCAGCGTGCCGCTCAGTTGCATGGTGCGACGATTGAGCTGCTGGATGCACCCTCAGGCCGTGGCCTGAGGGTGCGCGTTGCCATTCCAGCATCGAGGGCGATGCGGCCGACGCAAGGCGCCGGCGACATCGCTGAGGTGTAGGAGGGATCTGAGCGACGTATCGCGCTCAGGGCTTCCCAACAGTCAGAACGGTGAAGCTATCGGGTAGCGGCGTCGCACGCCCATGCGAGTCTTTGCTGGTACCGAGCTGTGCCGACGACAGATAGATGCGATGTTTCTGCGGATCCAATGCTTGCGTGCGTGCGCTGACTTGCGTAGGCACGGTGGCGGCAACGGTGTAGTGATCGGGATCGTCTTCGTGCACGACGGTCAGCGTGCCGCTTTCGCCGTTGGAGCTGTAGATCATCCCCTCGGCAGGATCGAAGCTCACTGCGTCGGGACCGTCGCCAATCGACACACTTGCTACGCGATGACCGTCGTGCGCATCCAGCACTGTCAGAGTGCGGTTGTCGCAGACGGAGAACGTACGCGCGTGTTGGGCGTCGATAGCTAGACCACTCGGCGACTCGCATGGCGCAAGCGACCACGTCTGCAGCACCTTATTGTTCTGGCTGTCGATTTCGCTCAGTTCGGATTTGTCTTCGATGTTGACGTAGACATGCCCCTGATTGTCGGTCGCCGAAAATTCCGGCTTGCCGGGCAGGGCGATGGTGGCGATGACCTTATTGCTAGCCGGATCGATGACGCTGGCGTTACCGCTCTTGCCGTTGAACGTAAAAACGTGATGTGACGCGCCGTCGTACAAGATGGCGTCCGGCTTCTGGCCCGTGCCGGTGATCGTGGCGACGGTCTTGAGCGTATCCAGGTCGAACACCGTGACCGAGTTGTCCTTGCCGTTGCTGGTGAATCCGCGATGCAGATCCTGCGCAATGGCGATGCCATGCACCCCGTTGGTATTAGGAATGGTGCCGATCTGTTTGTTGGCATCGACGTCGATCACCAACACGCGATCGCCACGGCTGACGAAAAGATGCCGGCGCTGCGCATCGAAGCTGAGGTAATCCCAGCCGCCGGTGCCACCCAGCTTCAGGCCGCTGATGACTTTCATGGCCGGTTGCGCGGTGCCGGCTGCCGTACAAGGTATCGCGGCCATGCAAGCTAGGGATGCAAGCACGGCAAGGGATAGGGATCGATACATGGAGCAAGCTCGTTGGGTAGGTATGCCAAGCTTGCACCGATTTACTTATTGCTGGCTTAGGGACCGGCGTGACCTCTCAGGTGGTCAGGCCAGATCCGCCACCGCGCTGTCTCCGGGCAGCGGTTTTCCGCACCCGAGGGGCACGGGAAGCCGTGAAGATCTGTCGATGGACCGCTTCACCCCTGACTTAAAAGTCCACACTCGCCGAAAGCTTGAAGGTTCGCGCAGCCCCCTCGGTCAGATAGCCACCCAGCGCCGAGGCCCAATAGCTCTTGTTGCCGACGTTGAGCACTGTGGCTCGGAAGGTTACGTTGCGGCCGTCGATCAGCGTGGCGTAGCTGGCGCCGGTATCCACACGCGTCCATGCCGGAATGCGCAAGGTGTTGGCCACGTCGGCGTATTGATCGCCGGTGCGGGTTAGACCGAGATTCAACCCGAGGCCGGCGGCACCAGGTACAGCCCACTCCAAGCCGGCGTTGTATTGCCACTTGGGCACGCCGACCGCCGTATTGCCGTTATTGGCGCCATCGGCAGTCTGAGTCAGCGTGGCGTCGATATAGCTGGTGCCGCCAATCAGTTTCAGTCCGCTGACGGGCTCGCCATAGACGCTCCACTCGACGCCGCGGTTACGTTGTTCACCGGCGATACCGAAGACGTGCGTCGTACCGTCGATCACGCCACTTGGCTGCTTGATCTGGAACAGGCTGAAGGTGCTGCCGAAACTGTCTTGGTCATACTTGATGCCGGTTTCGATTTGCCGGGAAATGTAGGGCGGAAACACCTGACCGACATTGACTGCGCCGATCGGCGCTTCCGGTCCTTGCGACAGCCCCTGGATGGAGTTGGCAAATAGCGAGATGTTGGGATTGAGTTTGACCACCAAGCCGATGACCGGCGAGGTTGCGCTCTTGCGATAGTTGGAAATCTCCGCGCCCGTTCCATAGGCATAGCCCAGGACCTGCATGCTCTGCTGACGCGCTCCCACGGTCAGCAAGACCTGATCGTTGATGAAGCCGAGCGTGTCGGACAAGGCCACGCTTTGCAGCTTGGTGCGCCCGGTTACCACAGGGTCGCCACCATCGAAGGCGGTAGCCGGGTAGGGTATCGCAACGTAGTTGTACAGATTCACCGGGAACGAATCGGAGAAGGTGTAACTGACGGTCTTTTTCTGATTGAGCAGCGAAACGCCTAGGTTGAGCTTATGACTGACCGGTCCCGTCGCAAAATGCGCGTTGATGCCGGCTTCGCCGCTCTGTGCGTCGTTCTGATAAGGCACGCCCAGACGATACGCCGTACCGTTGCCATTTCCATCGACCGACGGCGTCCAGTACTGGCCGTTCTCGTTCGAGTGATCGGCGCCGGCTGCGACATAGCCGGTGAGATTGGAAAGGAAGTCGTATTCCGCGCGGACCATGCCGTAGGTGTCTTCCAAACTGGAATAGCTCCATGGCTGTGCATAGTTGGCACTTGCCGAGGGTGGCTTGGGCACGCCGTCACCCGTCAAATACACAACGTTGCGACCTTCGTCGATGCGTTGCAATTGGTGGCTGACGTCAGCCTTGATACGGAATTTGTCACCGCGATAATCGAAGGCGATCGACTGGTAGTTGGAGCGGCGGCTTTCACGATCGATTGATGTGTCACCGTCTCGGCCGCCAAGATTGATGCGAATGCCGTAACGGTCATCTTTGCCAAAACGTCGGCTGAAATCGATCTGCGCACCGGCCTGGGCATCGCTGCCGTAATCGACAGTGGCGCGGGTCAGTGGCGCATCCAGCGCCCACTTCGGTTCCACGTTGATCGAACCGCCAATGCCGCTGCCAGCGGGCGAGACACCATAAAGAAACGCGCTGGCGCCGCGCAGCACATCAAGGCGACCGATGTCCCCCGCATCCACCAACTGGCGTGGGATGATGCCGTAGAGGCCATCGAAGGTGATGTCGTCGCCGTCGAGCGGAAAGCCGCGCAGCACAAACAATTCGGCGAAGTTGCCGTAGCCGTCGCCGACGCGCACGGCAGGATCGTTGGCGACAACATCGGCGATCGTATAGGCCTGATGGTTGGCAATGTAATCTTCGGTGTAGCTAGTCATGGCAAACGGGACATCCATCAGATCCTGTTCACCCAACACGCCGAGATTGCCGCTGCGGGCGATTTCGCCACCGCTATAAGTCGGCGAAGTTGTGCCTTGTACTTGCACCGCTTGCAACGTGTGCGGTTTGGCCTGTGAGCCATCGTTGCTCGGAGTGGTCGCTTGATTACCGGTGTCCGTGCTCTGCGCATGCGCGACGCCGCTGAGTGCCAGCGCCAGCAAAAAAGGCAGCGACGCTTGCCGCAGCCCGCGGTGTAAACGGCCTGGCGCGTCGGCACGATGGAAAAGGTTCAAGATGTTCTCCTCAAGTCTTCGATTGATGCATTTCGGCCTGTCATGGCATCAGGTAGCAAAGCGCGGCCAGCGCTAGCAACGCCGGTGCCAGCGCACGTGCCAAGCGTGGGCGATACGGCTGCAACAACACCCAGCCGATGGCCGCAAGCATCCATGTGCTCGCCCACATCACAGTGCCGATGCCCCAGCCCATCTGATGAATGCCAAGCGCCATGGCTGCAATGGCCAAGAGCCATCCTGCGTTACGTAACGTGCGCAGCTGAGTAGTGCTGGCTGGCGTTCCAAAATGCAGTGAGTAATGTCGCGGAAGGCCGATGCAGAGCAGCCCCCAGCTCAGGTAATTGAGCGCGAACTCGACCAGCGCGAGGCTCATGCATTTGCCTGGTCGGTGTGTGTTTGCATGACAGTGGCGCGCGCGCGGGATGGGCGATCATTCGGCACGCTGGCAGGCAGCCCACTCTTCCAAGCCAGCCAGCTGAAACCCAAGCCCAGCACGAAGGCACTGAGATCCACGCTTGCCAACGTCCAGTCGCGATCGATCACACTGTGCAGCAAGCTGCTGTTGGGATGGGTGATCGCATTGATCAGCGGTAGAGCCAGCAGCAACACCGCTGTCAAGGCGAACAAATCATGCCACGGCTTGCCGTGACGAAGCCGAGCCATGCTCCATAGCGCAGCCAAGAACCACACTGCGCAGAAGCCGCGCGCTTCCCAACTGGCGCGCTCAGCCAGTTGTGCTGGCAACAAACGATTGATCCAGAGCAACGCGATGCTGGCCAGTGGCATGCCGGCGACGACACCCACGTTCAACGCACGTACCAGACCATAGCCGGAGCGCCACAACGCCAATTCGATTTTTTTTGCACGCTTGGCAACCCACACTTGCATGCCGCTTGCCAGCATCACGCAGCCGGCGCCGCCAAGCAGAAAATACAGCCATCGCAACGGTGCGCCACCAAACTGCACGCGATGCAAACCGCTTAGGAATTGATATACGCGATATGCGGTATCCGGCCCTTTGGTTTCGCCCTGATAGGTGCCGTCGACACCGCTATAGACAATCGTGCGGCGTCCGCCCGCAACCTGATCGTTGCCTGCTTCCAGCACGCTGACAGTGATCGATGCATCGTGAACATGATCCAGTTCCATATACAACGCTGGACCGTGCAACCGTCGGATGGCATCGGCCAGAATCGGATCGAGCGGCGCAATGTGCGGCGGCGGTCGATGTTGTTCGAGCACATCTGAACCGCCCTGCATTTCTTTATAAAAACGTGCGCTGTCACCGCGATAACCGATCTGCACGCCAGCCCACATGTAAGTGGCGAACATAATGGCCACGCCTGTGTAGGCAATCATCAGATGGAACGGCAAGCCCAGTACGCCGGCGACATTGTGACCATCCAGCCACACGCGCTGGGCGCCACTGCGCGGGCGGAACACGAAGAAGTCTTTGAAGATGCGCCGATGGATAATGACGCCGCTGACCAGCGCCACCAGCATCAACATGCCCGCCAATCCAACCAGATAGATGCCAGTAGTACCGGCTTCCAGGTCGTAGTGCAGCGTGAAAAAGAAGGTGCCGCCGACGGTGGCGGGGATCAGTCGTCCATCGCGAGGATGAAAGGCGACATCGATGTAGGGTTTGCCAGGTTCGAATGCAAAACCATGAATCGACGGATCGCGCGCGCTGGGCGGATTAAGGTAAAGCGTGTCGGCATGTGGTGCCATGGCGCGCAACGTCGCTTCGGCAGCGTCCATCGAGGGCGTGCCAGGCGCCAGATGATGCAGCGCCGGCCGCATCCAGTAATCCAGTTCTTTGTCGAAGCAAGCCAGTGTGCCGCCCAAAAAGATCGCGAACAGCACCCAACCCACAATCAGGCCGCCCCACGTGTGCAACCAAGCCATCGACTGGCTGAAGGTATTCTTCATGGGCGCATGCCGCTATCGCGGAAGACGAGGGCTGCACCCAGCATCACCGTGCCGCTGGCCAAGAGCGGCCACCAACCACGCCAGGCGTTGCGTGCGGCAAACACCCAGATGGCCGCTGCGCACCACACCACGAAACTCAACAGGCTGGCGGTCATCACCCGGTTGATGCGGTCCATCGGCAGCACCACGGTAAGCAGCGCCGTGCAGGCATAGGCAACGTAATAGCCGCCGCACACCGCAGCGGTAATTCGTGAGGCAATCGCCAAGCAGTAGCGCAGCGCGGAACCAGGCCTGCGCTTGGAGTGGGGGAGAAGTGGTGCGGGCATGCAGACTCTGGAAAGGTGCTGGAAAATCGTTCTGTCTGCGAACCGGGCTTGGAGGTGCTGGCTGGGTGGCGAGAATTGCGGACAGCCTCACTATGAGATCACAAGTGAGAATGATTCGCAATTGTTTTTAGTAATGTGGCGAAAGTCAGACTAGTCACGAGGAAGGGTTTCATTAGAGGGTGATGTCGCCGATACCATCGTCCGATAGAACAGGCCCTGCGCTTCTGCTCTGATCACATTGCTGCTTTGTCGAAGCCCAGAGGTACGGCTTGGCGCCGTGGATGACTTTCCCTCATGGGCACTGAGCTTGGCGAACAGCAGTCACCTCGAAGGAGGATTGTCATGCCGCACACGTCAGGAACGAGTCACACGGGTGATGCGCCTCGCGCCCATCAGCCGGGTCAGGACCAATTCCGCGGGATCCGCGCCGAGGATATTCAGTGGACGACGTTCGCGGCATATCCGCCATCTGTTCATCTGGCGATACTGGTGGGAGACCCGACCAAGCCTGGGCCTTTTACTATTCGGGTAAAGGTGCCGGGCGGCACCAAATTTGCGCCGCACAAGCATCCGGAAGACCGGGTCTACACGGTGATATCGGGAGTGTTCTACATCGGGCAGGGGGAGCAATTCGACGAGGACAAGCTCACCGCATTTGCCCCTGGCAGCGTCGTAGTGCTGCCAGGCAACCAGCCGCACTTCCACTGGGCTAAATCAGGCGAATACGTGACCCAGGTTACCGCGATAGGTCCGTTGGGCTTGGATTACGTCGATCCGGACAACGATCCGCGCATTTCGAAGCGTTCTTAAGTTGGGCTTTCAGCACGTAAATGCGCGCCACGGGGCATTGTTCAGCGGGCACGGCCGGGCAGCAAATGCCCCGTAGTCCTTAGGATGTCGCCCATAAAAAAGCCCGCAAGGGGGAGCCTGCGGGCTTTAGGGGTCATCCGTCTTTCAATGCTTAACGGGGAGGGGAAGCCCGGTTAAGCGGCGGGACTGATGTCTCACGACATGGGATAACTATACCGCCCGGTATGTTAATGAAAAGTAACTTAGATCGAGGCGAGTGGCGGTCGCCGTACAGATGATGGCTTGGCGTTCTGACTTTACGGGCCCCCTCCGACTGCAAATCCACTAGACGCGCAATAGAAAGGCCCCCTTTCGGGGGCCACGAGCTTCGTCCTAGGGGGTCGATGAAGCTCAAAGGTCGCTAACGTCGGGCGCAGAGGAATGATTGCCCGACTCCGATAGAGTGCGCCTGAGCGCGTTTCCGAAGAATCAGGGACATGCCCGGCTGCATGTCGGATTAGGACTACATATTCGTTCTGGTCAGATCGCAGCTATCTGGGATAAGCGATGACGCCCATCAACGCGCCTTCAATGGGCTATGCCTCAAGTGGATCATCTTTCACATCTTCATCGTTTTCGCAGCGGTATATCTCTCGCTGGAGCCGCCGGATCCGATCGTTGCCATGGAAGCTCGGATCTTCGCGGCCTATCCGTCCGGCGCGTACAGGGGGAGCCGTGCCTTCACCCTACATGTCACCGGCGACCGGCGGCTCCGTGTCGGTCAGGGCGCATCATCATTCGCCAGTTTGCATTGATAAAGCGCTCGCTACCCTCACGCGATATACCTTCGTACTCCGCAAACGAGGAAGGGGAGAGTCGCTCCAATTCGCGTGATGCAAATGCATAAGAAATGCTTGGCCAACCGCATGCTGCGACTGGTCAAACGTCTACATAGACCGCCGAAGGCAAAGCGCAAAACGTATACCGCGGAGTTTGCCGGTATACCTTGGCAGCCCACGTGATACGCAGGACTGCTATGCAACAGCGAAGCTTTCTACCGCGCGAAAGCCAAAGCCAAGCAAATCGAGGCCAATCATTGGCCACTCACCTCTGCGCAAGCCAAATGACGATGCGGAGTTCTCCCCCTTCCGTTTGGGGCCTTACTGAGCTTGCTGGCCGCACGTTGCAGCCGTAGAGTGAGGCGGAAAGCATAGGCGATCACCTATCGCGAGGAGTTAGGGTATGGATATTTCCGATCTGCTCGCGACGATGGCCGCCGAGCATGCGTCCGATCTTTATCTGAGCCATGGCGCGCCGCCCTCCATTGTCGTCGCCGGCACGCCGCGCTTCATAGGTGACAAAGCACTTACACCTATCGATACGCACGCCATCGCCTACTCGGTGATGAATGATCGGCAGCAAAAGGAATTCGAATCCACGCTAGAGATGAATCTCGGTATTGCACCGGCTGGCATAGGTCGTTTTCGCGTCAACATTTATCGGCAACGTGGCGAGATCGCGATTGCCATCCGTTACATTTCTACCGAGATCCCTGGAATCGACAGCTTGCGGCTGCCTTCGACCTTGCGTGATTTGGTGATGTTGCCGCGTGGTTTGATCCTGGTAGTAGGCGCGACCGGTTCGGGCAAGTCGACCACGCTAGCATCGATGCTCGATCATCGGAATCGAAATCATGGTGGCCATATCCTCACCATCGAAGATCCCGTTGAGTATTTGCATCAACATCATCAATCGATCACCGATCAACGCGAGGTTGGCATTGATACATTGAGTTATGCCAATGCGCTTAAGAATGCGATGCGTGAGGCGCCAAACGTGATCATGATAGGTGAAATTCGCGATCGCGAAACGATGCAACAGGCGATCGCGTATGCCGAAACGGGCCACTTATGCTTGTCGACGTTGCACGCCAACAATGCGAATCAGACACTCGATCGCATCCTTAATTTCTTTCCCGATACCGCGCGGCATCAGTTACTGATCGATCTTTCGCTCAACCTCAAGGCCGTCATTTCGCAGCGGCTACTTCATGCTGTAGACGGTACGCGCGTTCCGGCCGTTGAACTGTTGCTTGTCACTGCCTACATTTCCGATCTCATTGAGAAGGGCGAGATCGCTACTATTCGCGAGGCAATGAAGCAAAACAGCGAAGTCGGCATGCAGACGTTCGATCAGGCGCTGTATACGCTATATGCCGCTGGCACCATCGGTTATGCGGAAGCGTTGGAGCACGCCGACTCTCGCACCGACCTGGCCCTCCAGATTCGCTTACAGGGGCCGATGCCACATGAGAGTGCGCGCGGCGTCGTTGAAAATGGGAACGCTCCGTTGTCGTTACAGCTAGGAAGATGAGCGTTCGAATCGAGAAGATTCTGCGCGGCGCTCAATCCTATACGAAGCTCATCGCCGTGCCGATCACGCCGTAGCGTAAGTTCAGCGGCGATGAAGCATCGAGAATTATCAGTCCAAGATGGCTGTTGTTTGAGCGGACCAATACCAAAGTATATGCAGGTTTGAAAATCAACGTATGTCTCGCAGGTAGTATCGTTGCCCACGGCGGCATCGAAACATTGGTGGTATCGGAGGACTCTCTCGTTTAGAGGGGATGGCCAAACTCGCTGCTTGCCCGCCAAGTATTGAACGTGGGGGCATGAATACGCGGGAGATTGAGGTTGCCTACTATCATTCGCTGAGGGCGTAGAATCGCTAGAGGCGTTCGGATCGATTCAATGGTTTCAGGTGAGTGGGGATATTTCCTCGGGCGCTACATAAGTAAAAACCGTAACGTCAGGTGTCGATGAGGTATCGCGGCTTCGAACATTAACCAGTTCGGGACGAACTTCTATCATGCGCGCACAATCGTTCACGCTCCCATTGCTACCGGTCGTCAAAGAGCTACGCGAATACTGGTTGACGGATCAAGGTCGACTTATCCACGCTTGCAAGACCGCGCTGGCGCTGGTGCTGTCGATGGGCATTTGCATGCGCTTGGAGCTCACCCAGCCGCGCTCGGCCATGGTGTCGGTTGCGATTGTGATGATGCATCAACAGGCTGGCATGGTAATCGCGCGAAGCTTTTATCGCGTGATGGGCATGATTATTGGAAGCGTGATCGCGTTGCTTCTCATTGCGTGCTTCGCGCAGCAGCCAGAGCTATTTCTGATTGCCTTGGCGTCGTGGATTGGAGTCTGCGTCTGGGGCGCCTACTATTTCCGGAATTTCCAGTCGTACGCCTTCGTACTCGCTGGTTTTGCGACCTCGATTATTGTGGTCCCTGTGTGGAGCACCCCATATGGGATCTTCGATAGCGTCATCTACAACATGAGCGAGGTTGCCATCGGCGTCTTATGCGCCGGTCTCGTCAGTGCCCTTATCCTTCCTCAACGTGTTGCGCCTGCGCTAATGATGACGGGGCAACGGCATTGCAGCACATTCCTTGCCTTTCTCAGGAAGGCATTGTCCAGCGACGTCTCCGTGGCTGCGGATATGGATGCCGAGCAAGTACGCTTTCTTGCGGACCGACCAACACTGGAGGCGTTACGTAGCGCGGCAGTGTTTGAAGATCCAGAATTGCATCTGAAGAACAACCTGATGATTCGCCTCAATCAGGACTTTCTCGATGCGAATACAGGTATGTACATCATTCGTAAGCTTCGCGTTCGTGTGATGCAGCAGGGGCACCGGGAAGAACATGAGGCCATTGACAAGTTTTTGCGTGAGCTGGCGGCCATCATCCCAACGCCAGAGCAGGGCGATGTCCTGTCGGTCGACGAAATCGGTCATTTCCAGCGGCGTTTGGACATATTCATAGCGGATCTTCCGCATCATATCGCTTATCACGAAGTGCAGATGAATGCCTCTGTGGAGGGCGATCGAAAGTCCTTCTTCGCCGTTGGATCGGCTTTCTACTTTTTCGTGGTGAATCTCAACTCTTACCTTGAAAACTTCATGAATTTGCGAAAGCCCCTGGCCGAGTTGCGCGCCAGTCATGAAGCTAAGGTGAGTGCCACGCGAATCATCTATACGGCAAACAGCGTCGCGGCGCTCTCAGCCAGCATACGCTCGATGGTCGCGGTTCTTATCGTCGGTGTGTTATGGGTGATATCAGGTTGGAATAACGGCTCCAATGGTCTTGTGACCGTATCCATTGCAACCGCGCTTTTCGCCGTGGTACCCAATCCCGCCGCGACTACGAAGCAGATGTTTCTGGGATGCCTTGCATCGATTGTGGTGGGCTTTGCGTTTTGCTTCTTCGTGCTACCAAAGCTGGATGGATTTGTTCAGTTGGCGGCGTGCGTGGCACCGGTGATCATGATGGGAAGTTATATCAATAGCTTTCCCAAGATTGCTGCTCTTGGGCTGAGTTTTAATCTTTATTTTTGCCTTATAGGCAACATCACGAATCCATACGTATTCGACCCACTGGCGTTTCTGGATGCTGGTCTTGCATCGCTGGTTGGGATATCGGTGGCGGCATTTTGCTATTCAGCCATCGCGCCGTGGGGTGGTGGATTTACCACCCAAAGCTATCTACGTCAGTTACGCAAGCTAGTGGCGAAAATGGCATGCCGAGCGTCGTTGGACGACGAGCTGGTGTTGCGTTTTGAAAGCTATGTGCGCGACTTCACGCTGCAGGTCGCGTCACAGCCTGCTGCCAACGTGGCTTCCAAAAAGGCACTCCTCGATTGGTCTTTCACTGCACTTGAAATGGGGTGGAGTATCATTCGAATCAGGCTCGATAGCCGGTTATATAAGGTGGAGCTGCCCAAGGAGTGGCCAAGCTACGCGCACGCTTGGAGTTCGGCTATTGCTCAGCTATTCATGGAGCGAACAGCACAGCGTTATGAGGAAGCTTTGCAGGAAACGCGACGCGCGATGGATGCGCTCCCCGTTCCGGCAGTATTCGACTCCTCACTTCACACAATGCTTCGATATCGGATGTGGGCCCTTCTGCATGCTGTGGAGCTATCGCTGCTGGACGAGGCGCTTCCATTTCGTCGAGCTTCAGGGGCGGCGATATGAGAGGACGCATCCGTGTTGCGCGTCTGTCAGTGACTCTGGTTGCGTTTTGTTTCAGCGCAGCGGTCGGCGGGTGTGTGAACTCGGGTGGCATAAAGCCTAAGTCACACCTCATGGAGGCGTCGTCACTTGATCCCGGTACGACTACACGCGAGGCGTTCAAGGATGTTCCTTGGCCAAATGGTCGTTGGTGGCAGCAATGGCAGGATCCACAACTCGATCTTCTTGTCGGAGAGGCCATCAGCCATCAACCAACCCTGCGCATGGCACAGGCGCGTGTCGATTTGGCACAGGCCAAGGCGCGGATTGCCGGTGCGTCGTTGATGCCCGAACTTGACGCTCAAGCCGAATTTAGCAAACAGCGCTTTGCGCGTTACGCGGCGCCATCGCCACCCGGGGGTTACACGGTTTGGAACAATGGCGTCAACCTTGCGTTGACTTACGAACTGGATTTATGGGGAAAGAATCACGCGATCCTGCATGGAGCGCTGGACGATGTGCATGCATCAGCAGCCGAAGAGCAAGGCGTGCAGCTGGCGCTGGAAACAGCCATTGTGCGGACGTACGTGAAACTCGCACTTCAATACGCGCTGCGCGATGACGATCAAGCCATCGAGGCACAAACAAAACAAACACGTGACATCGTTGCGAAACGCCTTCATGCGGGGATCGGCAGCGAGCTGGATCTAACCGAGGCGGAGACACAACTTTCTATCGCAACCAATCAGGTGGAACAGTCTAATCAGCAAATCCAACTGATGAACGACCAATTGGCGGCGCTCATAGGTGATGGACCCGGCAGCGGTGAGGCCATCATGCGACCGCAATTGAAGATGGATTTACCGGTGGTACTTCCGGCGGCACTCCCCGCGGATCTGGTCGGCCATCGGCCCGATATTGTGGCCGAGCGCTGGCGCGTAGAGCAGGCCGCTAAAGGTATTGTCGCCGCACGCGCGAATTTTTACCCGAACGTTGATCTGTTGGCTTCGGCGAGTCTGGCGGCGAATGTTCCATTTGGTGGTTTTTTCGAGTTCATCAATAAAGAAGGCGCCGGCCATACGTTGGGTGCAGCGATTGATCTTCCGCTGTTTGATGCAGGGCGGCGTAGAGGTATTTACGGTGCGTCGATCGCTCATTACGACGAGGCGGTTGAGGCGTATAACTCATCGGTCATTGCAGCCATGCAGCAAGTCGCCGATCAGGTCGTGTCGCTCCGTTCGCTGGATGTGCAGCAGCAAAATGCGGAGCGCGCGAGCAAGTCCGCTGACGAAGCGTATCGTTTGGCGTTGCGCGGATATCGCAGTGGCATCACGGAATACCTGCTGGTGTTAATCGACCAAACTACCTCGCTACATCAGCATCAACAAGTCGAAGAAATTCGCGCGAAACGGTTCGAAGCGTGGGCATTACTGATGCAGGCATTGGGCGGCGGCCTAGAATCGACAACGGAAAAGGCCTATCAACTATCGGTCACGGGAAGTCATAAAGATGCCACGTGACATAGTGCTTTTCTCCCTGTTCGTGCCGAGCCTGTTGCCGATTCTTGTGGGGTGCGTGCTGGTTTTTGTTGCATTGGATTTGTTGATTTCGCGGCTTGGTTGGTATCGCTTCGTATGGCATCCCGCGTTATTTCGGGCGGCACTGTTTACCGTGCTGTTTTGCGCTGCAGGGTTGCTGCTGAGACCCATGCAATGAGCTGGTCATCAGTCATGGGGTGGGCCGCATGAAGGCGCAATCCATCATTCGATTGGTGGTTACGCTTGGAATTCTGATCGTCGCGATAGCCCTCGCGCATGCGTTATGGCGCGACTACATGTATTCGCCATGGACACGTGATGGGCGTGTGCGAGCTGACGTCATCAATGTGGCGCCAGATGTATCTGGTCTAGTGGCCGAAGTGCGCGTACGCGACAACCAGCACATTCAAAAAGGTGACATTTTGTTCTTGATTGATCCTGTTAGGTTTCACGATGCGCTGGCTCAAGCTGATGCCGACGTCGCTCGCACGCAGGCGCAAACGGCGCTCGCCAAGGCAGAGGTCACACAGCGTCAGTCCGAGTGGAGCATGCGGCAGGAAGAGGCGAAACGCCGTGCGTCGCTGGCAGGCGAGGTCATCTCTTCCGAAACACGCACCGACTACAATGAGCAAGCTCGTCAAGCTTTGGCCGCTTATCAGGCCTCGCAAGCGGCTTCGAAAGCGGCCGATGCGGGATGGCAGGCAGCGTTGGCTGCTCAACAAACCGCGCAACTCAACCTGCAGCGAAGCGTCGTTCGCGCACCGGTGGATGGATTTATAACGAACCTCAACCTTTATCCCGGTGACTACGCGGCTGTTGGCGTCGCACGTATGGCATTGATCGATGCGCATTCATTCTGGGTGTACGGTTACTTTGAGGAGACCAAGATCCCTGCAGTAAAGGTGGGCGATCGAGCGGATGTTCGCTTGCTATCCAGCCACATCGATTTGAAAGGGCACGTCGAAAGCATCGCAAGTGGTATCGCAGACCGCGACAACCCCGATAGTCCGAATCTTCTGGCAGACGTCAATCCTGTTTTCACCTGGGTACGCCTTGCACAGCGCGTACCGGTGCGCATTGCGTTGGATGAAGTGCCCGATGATGTGCATCTCGCGTCTGGCATGACATGCACGGTGACAATTACACCGTCGTCGCAAAAAATGCGCCGTTCCGACAAATAAGAAACTGCTTTGTACGGTGAGAGGGTGTGCTTAGGATCATTCGTGCGTAAGCGTATTGCCAGCATTGTCTAGTTGGCTGGGTTACCCGCACTTCTGCCCCTGTTTCTTTGGCACGCGGAATTCGGCTGACTTGAAATCAGGCGTAAGCGTAAACGTACCGTGGGCTAGAATCCCATTACTCTCCATCAGAAAAGAAAAAGCCCTTGATCTTCAAGGGCTTTTTTGTCTTCGCCGTTGCCTCCACTAATCTGCGCTCGACGAAGAACGCATCGATGGATACGCGCGACTCGTTGTCGTTGGAGAACGACTGCCGCTGCCATCGTTCGACCTCGATCATTTTCCGGCTGGCAAGTTCGGTCGGGTTTCAATGGCCCGAATGATGTTGGTCTTTGTGGAAATGAGTAAGTAGTCATTGGTGAAGCCATGAATCCACCTATACCCCTCTTGTGGCGCTCGGAGATGGTAAAAGTGGTAGTCATGGATCGCGTGACTGTCGTCGAGATACTCCGGTGGTGTTACGTCTCCCGACTTATACAACATATGACCTTGAGCGGATGCGGAGGGAAAGGCTGCGACGTGCAAGGACGACGACAAAAGCAGTGCAAAAAGTAGAGGGCGGAAAATCTTCATGAATTCGATCTCCTTGTAGACACTGTTGGCTATATTCCTCTGCTGCTGAACGATGCGGCGCAAATGGCGCTTCGTACAAATTGGATCTGATGTATGTCAGACCTTATTCGTAAGTTCCGAAGACTGGGCCACCTTCAGCCAATCGGCGGACATACCCGCCGTGTGAATCTGCTCGCTTCAAATTAGTGTGTCAACACTTCGAATCAGCACTTATTGTAGCGCTCGCTCGGTCATATTGACCCAAGACTACGGCCTACCCACAGTCCCGATACCTTCAACGATAAAGATAGAGAGTCACATGGTCATGGGGCCCGAGATTGCGATATATCAAGACGTTGAGATTCGATACGGCTACAGCACCCGTGATGATCTGTTTTACGCACACGTTGATTTGCCCGCGAAACAGCAAGCATCCGCTGTCTAGCAATCTGCTCGAATCGATATGTCGCCGGGCATCTCACTTGGCAAGCGCAAAGTGAGCGCGAGCATCGAGCAAGACGTACTGGCTAAAGCGTGAGCGCTCATCGAGCGGTATTTCGATGAGTGAGTTGGGGAGGCAAATGCGAGGGTATTTCAAGTCACTTAAATAAATAAAGACAAGACATTTCAATGTCTTGGTTCATTCTATTGGTGCC
>FSXU01000112.1_pt1 | contig 22196 bp, 19 predicted proteins | sample 1638421 | NCBI WGS metagenome assembly FSXU01 (sample SAMEA3914788, study PRJEB12502) | metagenome | biome: forest; material: soil | place: Canada | collected 2011-07-03 | depth 0.1 m
CGGTAGCGGCGCGTGGCACGGCGGAGGGTTTGGCAAGTCCGACCGCTTACGCGGTTTTCAACTGTGGTTGGCGTTGCCGCCGTCAGCTGAACTCGGGGCACCCTACAGTCGATACATCGGACCTGATTCATTGATGAGCGAAGGGCCCGTGACGGTTCTACTGGGACAGCATGGACAGGCCAAGGCGTCCATCGAAGCGCCATCGTCTGTCAATTATTTCTCGGTCAAGCTCAAGGCGGGCGAGACTTGGCGCTATCAGCCAACGGCAAGACATGTCGTCGCGTGGACCGCTGTGAGCATCGGCGAATTGCGAGCGCCGACGGTGATCGAGGCCGGGGCAATGGCAGTCTTCGAAGAAGGTGAAAAAGCCATCGAATTCCTTGCGGTGCAGGATACCGAATTCGTCTTCGGTTCGGGCGCGAAACATCCGCACGAGTTGGTGCTGGGCTACTACTCCGTCCACACCAGTCCGCAGGCTCTGCTTCGCGGCGAGACGCGAATCCAGGAGTTAGGGAACGAGCTCCGTTCGCAGGGACGGCTCAAATAAGTACGGTCGTTGCCAGGTGTTCACAACGACTATTTGGGAGTTAGGTGATGTCCACCGATCAAAAGAATTCGCACATCGCAACGGAAACGCTAGCCGTTGGGGAGGCCCACATTCCCCGGCTTGGATTTGGAACTTATGGGATGTCGGGATCATTTCTTCAGAAGATTCTTGTATCCGCGCTTCAAAGTGGTTTTCGGCACATCGATACGGCACAAATGTATCAAAACGAGGCCGATGTCGGCGCGGCCATTCGAAAGGGTGGCGTAGCGCGCAACGATATCTTTGTGACGACCAAAGTTTGGGTAGCCAACTATCCGAGATCTCGCTTTATGGGGTCGGTCGATGAAAGCCTACGCAATCTGCAATCGGACTACATCGATCTTCTTTTGGTCCATTGGCCGCGCGGCGGCGTTGGCATCGAAGAGCAAATCGAAGGACTGAATAAAGCAGTCGATGCGGGAAAGGTTCGCCATATCGGCGTCAGCAACTTCAACGCAGAAATGCTACGGACTGCAATCAACTTCTCGAAATATCCTATCGTCACCAATCAGGTGGAATATCACCCATTCCTCGATCAAAACGTTCTCGTACGGGAAGTCAATGCGCACAACACAAGCTTGATGGCTTATTGCGGCATGGCCGTCGGGCGAGTCTTTAGCGATCCTGTCTTGAAGGAAATTGCCCAACGAAACAGTCGAACGATCGCACAGATCGTTTTACGCTGGCTTATTCAGCAGCCGAATGTTGTTGCTCTCTCCCGTACAGAGAAAGCCGAGAGAATTTCGGAAAACACGCGCATCTTTGACTTCGAACTTTCCAGCGCAGATATGGAAGCTATCGGAAAACTTCAACGCCCCCATATTCAACGCCCCCATAGCCGTATCGTAAATCCGCCCCACCTTGCTCCCGAGTGGGATTAGCGGTCATAGCAAGGTCTAACGTCCGCTTTCTCTCTTAGGCCAAAGGTGGTCGGCGCCCTAAATAGGGAATGCCTTGGGACGACGACGTTAATTGACGTACCGATGGATGGCTGACTGGCGATCGTAAGCCGACCGCCGAGCTTATCGGTTCGCTCCCGCATTCCCGCTATGCCCCAATGCCCCTCTTTCTGCCGCAACTGCAGGCGCTGTTCGTTGAGGCCTATGCCATTGTCTTGAATTGCGACCTTTAAACGATGTCTCGCGTAGCTGAGGGTGACGTGGATATCTTGCGCGTGGGAATGCTCAAACGCGTTGCGCAAGCCCTCAAGCACAATGGCTAGCACCTCGCTGCGAATGGTGGACTGCAGATTCCACGGTTTACCTTTGATATGTAGCGAGAAACCGATTTCCGATTCCATGGCCAAGCGGTCACCCATATCAAGAATGACGGCCATCCAATCCCTTTCATCGACCGGCGCACGGAGCGCGCTGATGGCATCACGTCCATCGGTAACGATGTCACGTAGCCGTTGTTCGATCTCGGCTGCACGCTTTTGCTGCTCTTCGCTAAGCGTTGATGTCCGCGAGAATAGTTCCATCTCAAGCAGCACGCCCTGAAGCCCCTGCAGTAGCGTGTCGTGGAGTTCCCGTGCAATGCGTTTGCGCTCGGCTTTCCGCTCGTCGGTGAGGAATCGGCCTCGCTGTTCTGAACTATTCGATCGCATCGTACGCAACCGCTGGCGCAAACTATCAAAGATGATCATGAAGGCCGCTTTATGTTGATGAGACGACGAAGCGGTACGCGCACGCGCTCCCTTCGTTCGCATTAGCCGGCTAATGCGCACAGGCGATGGATTGAGCGAACCGGTCCACTTGGCGAGCTGGCTAGAACGGTCTTTTTCTAGAGGAATGCCGCCTAAGACCTCATGACTCGAACATTCGACGAATGCCCTATGGAAATGATGGGGCGCATGGGCTTTCATCGCGTTTTCCTGAGGGCTGACTACAACCAAGGCGACGGGCGAAGGCGCGAACGAATAATTTCCGAACCCGACGGACATCGCGGAGCCTGAGTCGCGCTCTTCGTTGGGACATCACCCACGCCGCTGCAAGTCCCAAGCCATCAGAATGACGTTGAATTTATTGAAGTTATTTGTTTATCGTGGTGGCGATATTTCGCCAATGGCGAAATTCTGGACAATAAACCGGCTAGTTTTCGACGACTCGGCGTCGAAAGCGGTTTTTGTCGATCTTGAGTGCCCGGATTTTGGATTCGAGCGTCGAGCGCGGGATGCCGAGCCGAGATGCGGCTCCTGTGGGTCCAAAGACGCGTCCACCGCAAGCACTTAGCGCTTCTTCGATGATGGTTTTCTCATGCAGCGCCAACGTACTCAAAAGCGCAATGGGGCTTTCGGCAGGAGGGCCGGCTGACAGCCAGCTATCGTCGATCCTGAATTCGTCCGAGTCGCACACGATGACTGACCGCTCAATGACATTTTGCAACTCGCGTACGTTTCCAGGCCATGGATATGACTGCAGATGATCGAGCGTTCGTCCATCAATGCGCTGAAACGCTTTGCCCGCTTTCTGTGCATAGCGCTCGATGAAGTATTTAACCAGCTGTGGAATGTCTTCTCGCCGCTCTCTCAACGGCGGCATCTCCACTGGGAAAACATTCAAGCGATAAAAAAGATCGCGGCGGAAGCTTCCATCTGCGACGGCACGAACTAAATCTCGGTTGGTTGCTGCAATAACACGAACGTCCGTGCGAATCGCTTCACTGCTGCCGATGCGCTCGAACTCTCTTTCCTGCAACACTCTCAAAAGAGCTGCTTGCGTGTCTGGTAACAGCTCACCCACTTCATCCAGAAAGATCGTTCCGCCATCGGCAAGCTCGAAACGGCCGAGTCGGCGGTTGGTGGCACCGGTGAAAGCTCCTTTCTCATGTCCAAACAATTCAGAGGCAACCAACTCCCGCGGTATCGCAGCACAGTTCACGGCCACGAAGGCTTTAAGAGATCGTGGCGATCGCCGGTGAATGGCGCGGGCGATGAGCTCCTTGCCTGTGCCCGTCTCACCCGCAATCATGACGGTGGAGTCGGTGGCGGCAACCTTGGATACCCGCGAAAGCACGGTTGTGAGCGCAGGCGACGTGCCCACTATTTCTTCGAACATCGACGTCTTTTCGATTTCCTCGCGAAGTGCAACATTTTCTTGCTGCAATCGCTCTACTGCCCTCTTGCGTTCGTCAATATCCGTGCATGTCACGAACCATCGGAGCAATTGTCCTTGGTCATCGCATACAGCATTAAACTTGGCCAAAAACCAGCGCACGCTGCCGTCGAACCTGCGCAGCCGCAACTCTATTTCGTTGGTGGCGACCGTCGATAGCCGTTGGTGAAATGCCTTTAGTCGCTCGCGATCATCAGGATAAATGACCCTTCCAGGGGGTGCGTGAAGCCACTCTTCGAGACTGAAACCACCATAAGCAAGTGCAGCGCGATTGAGGTAAATGTGTTCTCTATTCGGGCCTAAAATACCGATGTGTTGTGGCGCAAGATCCACGAGCTGTCGAAGCTCTTGCTCCCCCTTGCGCAGCGCAACGATCAATTGTTCGTGATCGGTTACGTCAATCCCTGTCCCAACGAATCTTCGGCAGATTTCACCATCGAAGACCGGCGTGCCTACGCAACGTACATGACGAACAGATCCATCAGGCCGCACTATGCGTTTTGTAAAGTCGAAGTTGCTGTGAACGGCCAGCATCTTCTGAATTTCGCGCATTACATAGCCGCGATCGTCCGGATGCACCAGCGCTAAATAGTCCGGGATGCTTGGTGCGGTTTCGTTCGTATCGAGTCCATGGATCCGAAACATTTCGGAGGACCAGAACTCGAAGCCTTCGGCGTTGAAAGCCCAACTGCCGATATGTGCAAGCCGCTGACCTTCGGCCAAATAGAATTCAGCCTGCTTTCGTTCTTCGACGTCGAGGTTAATGCCAATCCAGCAGCAGAGCTCGCCGTTTTCGCCTCGGTACGGTTCCGCGCGACTGAGAAACCAGCGATACATGCCGTCGGCACCGCGAACTCTAAAAGTGAATTCACCACCAGAGGCTGTGTTGATACAGGTTGACCAAGCTATGCGTGACGCATCGTGGTCGGCTGGATGCAAAAAAGCGACGTGCGCATCCCAGGTTCCTCCGCTTTCCATGCCAAATCGGAGTGGATGGTCTTTCGGCAAACCCAGATAGTCCGCGCAACGTTGGTTCACAAACGTTAGAGCGCCAGAGGGATCCGCGTACCACGTGTGTGCTGGAACCAGATTGAGACTACTGAGCAGCAGCGGCTTGGAAAGATCAATCATGGGGCACTCATCGATGCGAGAACCGGTGAAAGAACGGATCCTTTGTTGGGCGCCGCACATCCTCGTCTTGGGACAAGTCGACGTAAGCTGCTGAAGTGAGCGCGCATCGGGCGCAGTCTATAGTGATTGGCGAGATCTCGCCAATCACTATAGACCTGTTGGATTGTCTTGCTTCCAGGTCGCTTTAGCTCACTAACCTTAGGCGAGCTCGAGGATGAACTGACTATCTCAGGAGGCGGCTGCCGGAGTGTTTCCTGGGCACATCGCAGAGTAGTAGTTACTCGCCCCACCCGCGCAAGCCACGAGTATTTCTTCCGTTCGACATCATCTTTGTACAAGACCAACCCAGTCTTGAATGACATAGTCATATCACCCCGGTTACGCCATCAGGGCAATTGACTCCCCGCCATTGCCGAGAAAACGACCGGTGGCTCCCCTGACTTTCATCAAGGCTGGGCTAGATGAAAACTAACTTTTTCGCTCCCCTCACCTCGCGCGGCATATCCAGCATCTCACCGCCGCCCCCTTGGCACTATGCAGGCGACGTTTTGGTCGTCGATTTCTGGGCTCGGCCGGAAGCAGTCGCAGCACTTCTACCCGAAGAACTGCAGGTAGACAGCAAAGCTGAAGGGCATGCGCAGGCCTATTTCATCGATTGGCAATTCACTGCAGGGCACGACGAGCTGCTAAATCCAGAGCGGTACCAATATCGCGAGTTCTTCATCCTAGTTGACGCCCTGTTCGACGGGAAACCCGTTGCCTACTGCACGTACATTTTCGTAGACAACGATGCGGCGATGGCGCGAGGTTGGGCTCAGGGCTTCCCTAAGCGCCTCGGCACAGTTGCCCAGACACGCACGTTTAGCGCAAAAGGTCCGGCCGCCACGAAGCTTGCGGCGGGGAGTCAATTTGGTGGAACTGCTTCAACGAGCGGACAGCGCATCGCGAAAGGCATCGTCACGCTCGAAAAGCCAGTGACGGATCTGGCCGCGTTAGGTGCACGCCCTACGGTCAATATGCGCCATTTTCCAAGATTGGCTGCCGGCCAATGGGAACGTCCCGCCGTCCATGAACTGGTGGAGTCCGTCATGGACAATCTCACTTTGACGGACGTATGGATGGGCAAAGGCGAATTGATCTTGCCCGAGTGCGATGGCGAGGAAATTTCTGACTTGGCTCCGCTGCGATGCGGGAATGGATATCGCATGTGTATGTCGTATTCGGTGACCGATCTGAAGACGCTCGTCGACCATTCGGCAAAGTGATGCCCAGACGCAACGTATGCCTCTCTACACGTTAACCACCCAGAAAGGGACGCTTGATGGTCAGGCCAAGAATCGCCTGGCCAAGGAATTGACATCCTTTCATTCCGAATACGCGGGCGTTCCCGCAAATTGGGTGCATGTCGTGTTTCAGGATTTTGCACCAGGCGACGGATTCACTGCCGGCGAAGAGGCATCTACTGCGGCGCTTACGCTTTTGATTCGCACTGGAAGATCGACCGGATATAAGAAAGGCCTATTGACCAAGCTTTGGCAAATCTTTCAAGCAGCGACCGGCGCACCCGACGATCAAATCGTCATCGGCATACAAGAAGTCTCGCCCAGTCAGGCTATGGAGATGGGACAAATCATGCCCGACATAGCGGAGAAATGATGAAAGCGATGACGGAGAGCGCATCACTACGTGAGGAATCAGCGTGATCATCGCGAACATCGAAGACTATCGCAAACAGTGCGAAGCCAGACTTCCTCGATTTTTGTACGACTACATCAGCGGCGGTTCGTACCAGGAGAATACGCTACGCGCGAATATCGCGGAGCTACAGACCACGCTATTGCGCCAACGCGTGATGGTGGACGAATCGCGCCTGAAGTTGTCGATCGACTTGTGGGGGCAGGCGATGTCACTGCCCATCGTTCTCGGCCCCGTCGGCATGGCCGGCATGTATTCCAGCCGCGGGGAAGTCAAAGCGGCGAATGCGGCTAAGGCGGCCGGAATTCCGTTTACGCTCTCGACGATGGGCGTGTGCGACGTGCACGAAGTCGCGCAAAAAACTGGCGTTCCCCCTTGGTTCCAACTCTACATGCTTAAAGACCGCGGCTTTGTCAAAAGCGTGATCGAACGATCCGTTTCCGCAGGATGCAAGGTATTGGTATTCACCGTCGATCTCGCAACGCCAGGGCGGCGTTACAGCGAAGTGCACGACGGAATGGAAAAAGACCCGACGCTTCTGGGAATGCTGGGATTTGCAGCTCAAGGTGCGATGCACCCACGATGGGCTCTCGATATCCTGACGAAAGGCTGGCCGCTGAAGTTCGGCACTGTGGCAGAGGCGATGCCCAAAGGTGTCCCCTACGGAAAATTTGTCCACGACAATTTTGATGCGTCGACGACCTGGAAAGACATCGAATGGGTCCGCTCGATCTTTCCTGGAAAGATTATTTTGAAAGGCATTCTCGATCCCGAGGATGCCAAGCGCGCTCTACAAACCCATATCGACGGGATCGTGGTGTCAAACCACGGTGGCAGGCAACTCGATAGCGTGACATCAACGATTCGTGCGCTACCTAAAGTTGTAGATGCTGTTCAAGGCAGCGTTCCGGTGTTTATGGACGGCGGCGTTCGCTCGGGCCTGGATGTGTTGAAAGCGCTCGCGCTTGGTGCCAAGGCATGCTTCGTAGGACGTGCGTGGGCATATGCATTAGGGGCCGCAGGTGAATCAGGGGTGCGAGACATGCTGGACATCCTTAAAGAGGAGTTGAGAGTCGGCATGACCCTGACCGGCTGTAGTGACGTCAATCGAGCCACCCCGGACTTGTTGCTCAAGGATTGAAACACGCAGCAGCCTACGGCGTTGCTCTGTTTCTGAGTGATGCCCTGTTCCTGCCGCTCGTCACTTGCTAGATGCTCTGATCGCAGGCCTTTAAGAGATGGTCGCCAATATGGCTCAGCTCACGTTTCCGGCGAAGCGTTCAGCGTAGCGGTGGTGTTGAAATTCTTCGACCACATGATCGATAAAGACACGCGTCTTGACCGGTAGAGACATGCGTGTGGAGTAATAGATCGAAATCGATCCGGCGTCGACATACCAATGCGGCAGCAGTCGTATCAAGGCGCCGCTTTCGAGGTGCGGCAGAACATCGGGTATGGCCAGCATGGCAACGCCCAATCCCATAACAGCTGCCTCCGTCATTACACCGGGATCATTGAGGATTACATCTGCCTTAATCGATGCGGGAACTTCGTCGCCGCGTGCGTTGCGTAGTGTCCAGGTACGGATGCGACCTGTCGTGCCCCAGCGCATAACGATACCAGCCAAATCGCCAAGCTCTTCGGGCGAGACAGGACTCTTCTTTCCCTTCAAAAGCGAGGGTGATGCCACAGCGACGATATGCGCCGGCGCCAAAGGACGAGATACCACACCCGGCGAAAGCTCGAAGCCACCACCGATGGCGGCGTCAAATCCCTCTGCAACAAGATCGATTTGTCGACTATCGAACTGCCAATCGATCTTCACGTCGGGATAGCGACGCAGAAACGCCGGCAACATCGGAAGCAGATAGCGCATGCCCAACGACATGGGAACACTGACCTTCAGCGTTCCGGCTGGGACTTCTCGGTCAGCACCCGCCTCAGTGATGGCCGATTGCAGCGCATCCAGATTGCCGCGAATGGATAAAAGGAAGCGCTCGCCCGTCTCGGTCAGGATCAGTTTGCGTGTGTTGCGCTGAAACAGACGCACGCCGAGGTTTCGTTCCAATAGCGCGACGTTGCGGCTAATGGCCGCTGGTGTCAGGCCCAGATAACGGGCCGCGGCGGAGAAGCCTCCCAGCTCGGCACTTCGAACAAAGGCTTCCAGATTGGCGAGCGTCTCCATGATCACCTTCAAATTTAAGTTGAAAATGATTCCAGTGACTTCAGACTACTGCTAGCAAATGGGGAATTCCATAGTGGCGGCTTGGCAATCGCACCTTTTGGAGACTTCTCATGAACACCAGCGTTTCCCCATCCCAGTCCCACTCCACCGCCTCCATCGAGGGCGCTCGCAGCATCGGCATTATTGGTGCCGGTCAGATCGGCTCAGCCGTTGCTCGAGCACTCGCCCGTCACGGCATCCCAGCCGTTCTCGCTAACAGCCGCGGCCCGGCGTCGTTGCAGGCGCTCATCAGCGAACTCGGTCCGTCCATTCGAGCCGTGTCACGCGACGAAGCAGCGATGGCCGACATCGTCCTCGTTGCGGTGAACTGGTCAAAATTGGGCGATGCATTGGCCGGACTGGATCTTCGGGGCCGCATCGTCATTGATGCCAACAACCCTATCGAGCCACCCACATTCCAGCCGGCGGATTTGAAGGGGCGCTCGTCGAGTGATGTGTTCTCCGACCTGGTTCCCGGCGCACGCGTCGTAAAGGCGTTCAATCATCTTCCGGCGCTGTTGCTATCGAACGATCCTCGATCGGAAGGCGGCCAGCGGGTGCTTTTCTTCTCCGGTGACGATGCACAGGCAAAGCGCGAAGTGGCGTGGCTTATTGAATCACTAGGTTTTTTGGGCATCGACTTGGGATCACTCGCCGCAGGTGGTCGCCTGGCGGAGATTCCTGGTGGATCTTTAGCGATCCACAATCTCGTCAAATTCGGCTAAGCGATTTGGCAGCCATTCGGTCTTGCAATAACTTTTCCCATCAAAGGCAAGATTTCTTGCCTTTGATACGCCTCTTTCACCCACGCCACTTTTCCGAGTTGTATCAATGCCACGCCTGAGTCAACTTGTAGCGGGGAAGGTGCATGGTTTGGACAATCGTGTTCAGCTCGATACGGCACGCCAGGCTAAAGGGCTCAATAGGTGACTTCCCCGCGCTCAGTGAGAGCTTCTGCAATTCACTCAGCGTCATATTCCTCTCGGAAAAATTGGCCGTAATTTTGCGCATGAGAGTCTCAGCTTCCTTCACGACCTCACTGGAAGATATCAGCATCATTCGACCTATCAGCGCGTGGACTTGTAAAAGGTTCTCGAAATCGTCCATGTCTCGCGTCAGCGAACTGACGTATAAATGCGATGCCTGATTAATAAAATCGGAATAGAGAGATTCTCTTGATGAGACGCTCCGGGTCAAGAATTCTCTGCGCGTCGTGCTTCTCTGCAAAATAACGTTGCTTAAAACGGGAGCGAGCGCGCCGATCGCGGAACCGGCGAGCGCAGACAATGTACCAATTAGTGCCGTTTCCATAAGCAATCTTTCGAGATGATTGTCGAAATAACGTAGGGATGTTTATCTAGCCCCCACACGCCTTATTTGTCTGGCCATCACACACTCTTCGAGCCACTCGGCAAATAACCGGCACCCAGGAAAGACTGGGTGCCGTCAGCCGTGAAGATAATGCGGTCGTTTTGCTGTACTAGCCTGCATGCGGCTTCGTTGCCGGAATAGTGCCACTTGCGCGCAGCGCCTCTATTTCGCTCGCGTCGAATCCCAACTGCTGGAGGACCTCGTCATTGTGCTCTCCAATCTTTGGAGCGCGCTTGGCGGATACCTTCTCGACACCATGCACCTGAAGTGGGCTACTGATGGTGGATGTGAGCTTTCCACCCGCGCCATCAAGCGGAACGATGATGTTGTTTGCCGCAAGCTGTGGATCGTTGATGACTTCCCGCGGGTCGCGCACTGCGCCGAACGTCACATGGATGCCCTGGAATACTTTGTACCAATACTCCATCGGTTGCGTGCCAAACACCTCGTCCAGGATGGCCGTAAGCTGCGGCATGTTCTCCATCATCTTCGCCGGAACAGAAAATCTTGGATCGGTGAGGAGGTCTGGGCGCCCAATCGCCGTTGCCACGGCCGCCAATTTGTCGGAGGTGACAACGAGAACGAACCATGTGTCGTCAGCTGCGCGATAGACATTCATCGCCGCATTTGCGGGGTTCTTGCGATCATGCAATCCAAAGAATTTGGCGTCGCACAGTGCGGCCTGGATAGAGACGCTCGCAGACCATATGCCTCCGGCAAGTAGCGAGGTGGTGACGTGAGCGCCCTCCCCCGTTCGCTCACGACGGTACAGAGCAGTAACGATCGCGGAGTAGAGGCTGACTGCGGTTGCGTTGTCACCGCTTCCTGCCACCGGCCAAGTCGGCGGCGCACCGGCATCACGCGTCATCGACAACAGCCCGCTACGAGCCCAATACGAGGTGATGTCAAAGCCGGGGAGATCCGCATCTGGCCCCTTTTCACCGAATCCCGTGAGATCTGCATAGATCAAGCGCGGATTCCAGTGAACAACGTCTTGATATTCAAGCTTGAGTCGCGCGCGAGCCGGATGCGGCGTATTGACGATAAGAACATCCGCCCATTTGACGAGCTTTTCGAGAACCTGATGTGCGCCTGGGGATTTGAGATCGAGTGCCATGCCACGCTTATTGCGATTGGCCAAATGCCAAGGGTATGCATCCCCTGCGATTGGTTGCGGAGGAACATTGTGCGCATGCCGCCACAGTTCACCGTTCGGTGGCTCTACTTTGATAACGTCTGCGCCAAAGTCAGACAGGATCACTGCAGCGCTCGGGCCCGCGATAAAGCTCGCCAAGTCGACAACTTTCAGCCCCGAAAAAATATTTTCACTCGCCATGTTTATTCTCTTTGATTCGCAGTGTACGGCCGTTACTTCACCGGCCCTGAAATTGGGGCGCGCGCTTTTCGAGGAAGGCAGAGGTACCTTCCTTCTTGTCTTCACTGGCGGCACAAATGCCGAAGTAGGACGCTTCCAGTGCCAGGCCCGCGCTTTGGCTGCTGTCCAGACCTTTATTCGCAGCATCCAGGGAAAACTTCACGGCAATGGGCGCGTTCGCGGCAACCTGTTTCAGGATGGTTTCGGCGCGGTCAATTAAGTTCTCGGCAGGAACGACCTCGTTGACGAGACCAATGCGATAGGCTTCATGCGCGGAAATCGTTTCGCCGGTGAGGATCAGTTGCATGGCGCGCCCCTTCCCTACCAGACGCGGCAAGCGCTGTGTTCCACCACCGCCAGGCAGCAGACCCAACTTCACTTCGGGCTGCCCAAATCTGGCTTGTTCAGCGGCAATCCGCATCGTGCAAGCCATGGCTGTCTCGCAGCCCCCTCCAAGCGCAAAACCATTGATGGCCGCGATCACCGGCTTACCCAGGTTTTCGATGAAGTCGAGCACGCCCTGCCCTAACCGGCTGGATTCCTCTGCACCATAAGCATCCAAGTGCGCCAGTTCGCTGATGTCAGCACCGGCAATGAACGCCTTGTCTCCCGAGCCCGTAAGGATGACGCCGCGCACCGAAGCATCCGCTTTGGCGTCCTCGAACGCTGCCTTCAAATCGTTCCACGTCGACGTATTCAGCGCATTGAGCACCTTTGGCCGATCGACCGTCACATAGGCGATCATGCCTTTCTTCTCATATTTCACGTTCGCTAGAGCCAAGGCCGCCTTCGCTGACATATCGGGCGTCGACGTTGAAGACGGTATGGATGATTCGGTTCCGGAAGCCATCGTCATCGCTCCTGGATGGAATCCGTGGGTGCCAAATCACCAACATGCCGAGACGTCATACGAAGGCCCCGTGACCGGTGATCGCCTTACCAACGATCAGGTTTTGCATTTGATAGGTACCCTCATAGGAATAAAGGGCCTCTGCATCGGCGAAGAAACGGCCGACGTTGTAGTCAGCCAGAATGCCGTTGCCTCCCAAAAGTTCGCGGCCCCACGCAACGGTTTCACGCGACTTGGCGGTACAAAATGCCTTTGCGAGTGCGGCTTGATGATCGGTGAGCTTTCCTTCGTCATCGAGCTGCGCAAGCCGGAGCATCAAGCACTGACACGCAGTCACATTGGCGAGCATCTTCGCAAGGATGTCCTGCACCAACTGGAACGAAGCGATCGGCTTCCCGAACTGTGATCGCTCTTGTGTGTATTTAACGGTCGCCTCGAACGCACCCATCTGGATGCCAGTGGACGCCCAACCCACCATGTATCGCGTCATTCTCAGCACACGTGCGGTGTCACGGAACGAGTTGCCACCTTGCAGGCGATTTGCCTCGGGCACGCGTACGTCTGTCAGAGTGATCTGCCCGTTTTGAACAACTTTAAGCGCGATCTTGTGCTCCATCTTCTCAACGCTAAACCCAGGCGTCGTCTTGTTTTCGACGATGAAGCCTTTGACTTGATTGTCATCCAGATCTCGCGCCCAGATGATCGAGATGTCGCACCACGGCGAATTCCCGATCCAGCGCTTCTGGCCATTGAGGACCCAGCTATCTCCATCGCGCTTAGCCGTCGTCGTCAGGCCACCGCTGGTTCCGGAACCTACCAGCGGTTCGGTGAGCCCGAAGCACCCGATCTTTTCAAAGCGAGCCATTTGCGGCAGCCACTTCTGACGTTGCTCTTCGGATCCGTCGAGAAAAATAGAGCCCATGGCTAAGCCACTGTGCACACCGAAGAACGTGCAGATCGACGCGTCGACGCGCGCCATCTCCATCGTGACGAAGCCGAACAGCTTCTGGCTACCGCCCGCACAACCATAACCTTCATAGCCAAGGCCACCGATGCCTAGCTCCTTGAACGAAGGCAGCAACTCAAACGGAAACGCGTCATCCGACCAATACTTGTTGATGATCGGCTGGACGTGGGTTTCCATATACGTCCTTACCTTTGTTACGGTCGCCTGCTCTTCAGGCGTGAGAAGATCGGCCAACTGATAAAAGTCGCCGTTCGGCACCGGTGCATGTTTCGGCTCGGTGGCTCTGTTGGTTGCAGTTGCGTCAGACATTTAAGAGTTCCCTTTTCCCGGCTTTAACGCCGGGAAATTTGAATACGTGTGATCGGTTTTGATGACGACGCCGCGCCTAGGGCGACGGATGCTTAGGACTTTCGCCGGCTCGACGCGTCAACTTTGTTGCGCAGCTCAATCAACCCGAGAAGCACTTCATCGCGCTCTGCGGCAAGTTCGTCAATGGAGCGCGAACCAACCTCTGCGTGAACACCATCAATCAGTTTCTTCTGAACTTCAGGCGTCAGCTCCGGGGAGCCCAGTACCTTCCACCAGGCAGTCATCGGCCCGGTGAATTGCTGGAAGAAATGTTCGATGCCACCTTGGCCGCCGCCAAGATGATTGAGCATCAACTGACCCATGATGCCCCAGCGCAGGCCGGGCCCCCAACACAAGGCGGTGTCGACATCGGCGGCGCTTACAACGCCGTCGGCGACCAGGTGATAGACCTCACGAGCCAGCGCAGCCTGCAAACGATTCGCGACGTGCCCTGGCACTTCTTTGTTTAAGCGAACGGTTCGCTTGCCAAGGCTTGTATAAAATTCCGCAACGCGCTCGATCGTATCCTTCGAAGTCTTTGCACCACCCACGATCTCGACCAACGGCACCAGGTGCGGCGGGTTGAAAGGATGACCGATGACGCAACGCTCGGGGTGGAGTTCGCACGCTGACTGGATTTCACTCATCGTCAAGCCGGACGAACTTGACGCAATGATGACGTTGGCGTCCAACAACTCGTCCAGCTGACGATAGAGCGTCCTTTTGAAATCGATTTTCTCAGGACCATTTTCCTGTACGAAATCGACGCTCTTAACGGCATCGGCAAGGGACGCCGTGAATGACAGTCGATTCTGAGAGGCGCCGTGTGCCAGACCGAGGCGCTCCAAAGCCGGCCACGCCTGTGAAATAAAGCGCTTCAGCGCTGTCTCCGCATCCGGAGCAACGTCTGTTGCCACTACGTCGAGACCTTTGGCCAGGAAAAGTGCGGCCCAACTGGCGCCTATGACACCCGTGCCAATAATGGCAACTCGGCGAATGGGCTTGCTTTGCGACATCTCACTTCTCCTTTGGAACTTCGGCGTATGCAATGCCAGTCAGGTTTCCCTGGGCATAAAGGAAATTTTTCTTATCGGATCCATCCAGCTTCGCGGAATAAATCGATCCCGCCAGATCGGTCACGAACATCCGATTGCCAGCCACATCCAACGCGATGCCAATGCCTTCCATCAGGTGGCTCACAACGATCTGTGGTTCGGCCGGTTTGTTGTCGACGGAAGCGCGATTGACGGTGTTGCCGCGCGGAGGGTCACCGCGGTCTGTCCAATACAGCACGCGATTTTCCGCATCGAGCTCGAGATCGATCGGCTCAGGTAGGCCGTCGTAGAAGATCTCGATATCTGTCCGGTTCGCAGCGTTTTGTCCCGGCGGGATTTCGATATTCGCCCGGAAGATACGACCAAGCCCGGCGTTATCGGGACCTTTTTGGCTCCAATAGATCTGTTCGCGTTTCACATCGATCGTTAGCCCAACGCACCAGCGTGTCTGATCTGAGCTATCAATTTCGCCATGACCAGCCTCGACCAGTGCTTCTAGCTGCGAACCATCGAGATTGCAGCGCATGACCCGCATTCCTTCGCGATCGCACCAATAGAGTTTGCGGTCTTGCTTATCGAGAATGATCTGCTTTGGAGTGTGGGTATCTCCCTTTGCAACGATCACTTTCCGATTAGTGCCATCAATGTCAGCACGTTCAATCGAGCCGTCGTTGAGATTTGGGACCCCCATATTGGTCCAGTAGATGTGACCGTTTTCAATGTCGACGACAATGCCATCTGGCAAGTGGCAGTCTGTCACGATGGTTTTACGCTCAGAACCATCGGTATTCATGGAATGAATGTGCCCGGCGTTCAGCTCAAGCACAAATAGGCGCGGGACAGTGGGGTTATTGCCAACGTTCCGATTGTTACCTTGGATAGCTTCAGACATGAGTTACCTGTATATCGGCCTGACACGAAATTGGTCAGAGACGGAGCGCCACAGTGCCGTGAGTGAAAGCCGCGGTATTGAATGAAATCGCCGCCACAGGAATGATTGTGCTTTTTGCCATCCCATTTCAGACGAACATTAATCTCCAGATCACGGTTCGAATATTTATTGTTTCACTTTTATTTCGTTTGCATGAGAGAACTAAAACTACTTTGTAGATCGGCGACGTCCATAGATAGAACGCTCCGCGCGAGCACGTCCTCCGTCGCCGACACACGCGCCTTCGGCAACCTGTTTATCAGCATGCATGCGTCATAGGAATTGGAAGATTTCTGGTGTTTTTTGTAAAAAACCACAATATCGATCTGCACAGCACATCGGGGCCATGCATTTGACGATAGGTGACAGAGCTGTTTTTCTAGCTGTCAGTGAGCCACCGCTGCAAAGTCAGGCGGCAACGTACAGATAGCTCATCAATAGATTTAATGCTCTGGGCAAGCGGGCGTGTGATGGTTACTTACAGCAATCACGGATGAGGCCATGTCCCCTGCGAGAGAACGGAAGGCGCGTTGTTGGGCGTCGACCAATTCATCGATACCGCCACCTGCATGCTCGGAGAAAACACGCTGACATGACCACGACTTTACCGCTTGATCTTGATCCAAAGTGACCCACCAGGTCGCCACAAGCTCAATGTGTGAACCCATTGTTGCGTCGAGCTTTTGAACTCGGACACCGATTTGCGGGATGGAAGACGACGGACTGCCGACGCCTTGAACATCCTGCAAACCATAATCCCGTCGCCAGGCTTCGTCCAAGGCCCCTCTGATTTCATCCGTCAGTGGGGCAGCCCATCGATCAGCCGATTCCCGGATCAAGGTGTTGCCGCTCTCGCGAACGACCAGTTGATCAGTGTCTACTTCTGCAGGAACTTGCACAGCGATCAAGCGTACCTTGACGTTCGAAGCCGGAGCCTCTGGATTACTGATCGCCGTTTGCAACGTGTGGTATCGCAGGCCAGTGGATGTACATCCCGCAACGAGCGCCAACGCGATCACCAATGCAGAACGCCTCATGGATGACTGCCTTGCGGCAGCTCGCCGCTCGAAGAATGGTTAGACGGAGCAGTGTTTGAACGACCACGGATCAAGGATTCAGGATGTTCAGTCATCAGATCAGACAAACCTCGCAGCGAATAACTCAGTCGGGTCAGCTCAACGAGAAGTTGGTTGAGATTCGTCTGTAGCGATGAATCGGGTTGCAGCGCACCGTTAGCCGCCTGGAAGGTCAACGTCGCCTGCCCCAAGGTTGCATGCGCCGTAGGAAGGGTCTGCGTATTGAGGAGATGGAGAGTCTTACCGAGCTCGGCAACGTCGTGATTGACCCCGTTGCCGATCGAATCAAAAGGAATTTTTTCAATTTTATTGACGATCCCGGCGAGTTGCTCCTGCAATTGGCTCAAACTGCCCGGAATGGTTGGTATAGATAGAGGCCTGCGCTGTTCGTCAAAAGATACGGCAGCAGCATGAGGAACAAAATCTAGCGATATATAGAGCTGCCCCGTGAGCAAATTTCCTGCGCGTGCTTGAGCCCTCAAGCCGTCTTTAACCATAGATCCAACAAATGCAGCTACTTGCGCCTCGTTTCCCTCACTGGATGGAAACTTGGCCAACACAGGCCCCAATCGATGGGCGTAAACAACCAGATCGACAACCACACTGAATTTTCGTGTAGGCGGATCGTAGTCGAGTGTCACCTTTCGCACGTCACCCACGTTGACTCCGAAAAACTCTACGGCAGCCCCCTTCTCTAAACCTCGAAGAGCCTCGGGAAATCGAAGCTGGAAAAAGATAGGGGTGCCTTCGCGGTCGGACATCGCCATGTCTTGATCGACCGCCAAGGGAAATACCGTGTCCTGCGCCACTTCGGTTAAATTGGCGACTTCAGGGGCATTGTCGAATGCGACACCTCCCGACACGATTGTCGCCAACGACTGGGTTCGCATCTTGAGTCCAGTCGAAGTGAGCGATACATCCAAACCGCTGGCATTCCAGAATCGTGTGGAGGCACTCACAAACTGATCGTAGGGCGCGCGAACGAAGACACGAATTGAAACGGTCTTCGCCGCACCTTCGAGCGAGTATGCAGATACCCTGCCCACCTCAATGTGGCGAAAATACAAAGGCGAGCCCACGTTGATCGAATTCAGATCATCCGTCTTCAATACAAAACTTCGCCCTTGCTCCCCGCTTGTGACCATTGGCGGGTTCTCGAGTGCGACGTAAGACTTCTTTGCCTTCGGCTGCGAACCTGGGTCCAGTGCGATATACGCCCCAGAAAGCAATGTATCGATTCCTGACACACCGCCGGGACCGATTTGGGGACGCACTATCCAAAATTGCGTATCGGAGTGGAGCAAGCGTTGCGCGCTCTTCTCAAATTGCACGGTCGCAAGAACTCGGTCGTCATTGTCGTTCAGCCCAACCGAACTGACCGTACCAACCACGACCTCTTTGTATTTAACGAGGGTCTTGCCAGCTTGCAGACCCGAGGCTGAGTCGAACGTGACGACAACAGAAGGCCCCTGCTGAAGCTTTGCGTGGACCAGCATGCCGACGCCAATCGCAATGGCGATTAGAGGGATAATCCACACGATAGGCGTGTGGTGTCTTCGAAGCTGAATGCGGGGATCGCGAAAGGGGCCTGGAGCAGAGCTTGTAGGTTCAGCCATGAGCCACCTTTCTATCCCACGTTAAACGGCCATCGAAACTCAGCGCGGACATCATGGTCAGCACCACCACCGCACCAAAGAAAACAATACCCAACCGCGGCTCGGCGACACCCAGCGCATTAAATTGAATAAGCGCGGCAACGATGGCTACGACAAGCACATCAAGCATCGACCAATAACCAATCCCTTCGACGAACTTCAAAAGCCGCGTCTTGCTGACCATTGCATGCTCCGTGGTCGATCCATTCCACAATAGAAAACCCAAGGCAATAAACTTCGTGCATGGCACGGCGACGCTTGCCAGAAAAATCAGCAAAGCGATATCCCACGAGCCGGATTCCCAAAACTCCATGATGCCGCCAATGATCGTGCTATCGGCTTCGTTACCCAGCATCTTCGTATACATCACCGGATAGATATTCGCGGGTATATACAGAGCCAACGCAGCGATGAGATAAGCGGCCGATCGCGCATGTGAATTGCGTTTACGAACACTCAAGACACTTCCGCACCGCCCGCAGTGGAGCGTCTCGATCTCACAGTGAGATCGGCCGTTGCAAACCATCCCGCAGAGGTGACAGGAAACCAAATCGAGCTCGTTCGCCCTCACGCCACTCGACATGGAAGGTGCCTCTCATACAGATGCCATAGCTCGTCGGTGTCGTGTGCGGTAATAACCACCATAAGCGGCGCGAGCAACGCGACGGATACCACCCCTGCTCCAACCACCACATGCAGGTAGCTGGATAACTTGACGATAGCCACCAACACCCCTAGCAAGAAAACCTCGGTCATACCCCAAGGTCGGCTGAAATGAAGGAAGCGCATCGTTGCAACGAAGTAAGGACACGCTTTTCCGGCAACTGCAAAGGACAGCATCCACAATAAAAGCGCAATCTGAAATGCCGGGATGCCGATGATGACCAATCCTGCTGCAATTGCGGTAGGTGTGCCGGGCCCTTGCGCCAACGCCGAAATGGATTGCCATATCGTCGCCGTGCTTTGCAGGCCGTCGAAACTGATGGTCGCCACGGGAAATGTATTGGCAAAAATGAACAAGCAGGCGGCTGTGACCGTCCAAGCCAACCAGGCGCCGATGGAAAGAAGCGATCCCTTTCCCAGTCGTGAACCGCAGCGGCTGCAGAAATGGCTGGTTCCGCGCGCCATGGCCTGCCGCTCGTATACCTCGTCGCAATGCTCGCAGAGCACGAGATCGGGATAAACGCGCACTTCCGACACATCACATCCTTCGTTTTTTTCTAACAGAACCCCATTCCCGATTTGGCGCGCGCAGCATGCCATTGCAGCTATGCGCGTTACTTTCCATGAACTTGCCTCGATAGCCAACCTCACTTTAGGTAATTGTTTTCTACCCTTTCGAGTCGCCGTCTCCGGGATACTGTCGACAAAAGTTGCCAGGCAGTAGTCCGTGAAGCTGCGATTCTTGGCCTCATTCAATCTCTTTTAACTCGCGAAACTTTTGTACATATCTAGTCAATCTCGTACAAGCGAGAAAGGCTGGGCTGCGCTAGGTTCGGTTTCAGCGTAAACATCGCAAAACTGCTTGATCCATTGGATCGTCGTAACGTCTTTGAAATAAGAAATACATCGTGGCTAGAACGAATCTATAGCGCAGAGGCGTGCATCCGCCACTGAAGGAGAAATCCATGCGCATTGTCCATTTCGAGAAGGGTGGTATCCCTGGAATTGCGGTGGATGACGGCTCGGGTTGGCATGGCCTTACGGAGCGCGAAAGTGGATTTCCAGGCACGCTTCCCGAACTGATTGCGCATAGTGCGGATCTGTTGCGTGCTGGCAAGAAACTTCTCTCTGCGCACGCCATTGACCTGAACACCGTTCGGATACTGCCACCGGTGCCCAAGCCCCCGAAAATCCTCTGTGTAGGTCTCAACTATGATGATCACCTTGAGGAAAGCGGGCTCAAAAAGCCGGTGTATCCGGAAATTTTTGCGCGATTCGCGACGAGTCTGATCGCTCACGGTGAACCGATCCGTATGCCGCGCGAATCGAACACGCTCGACTATGAGGCGGAGCTCGCCGTGGTGATCGGCAGGGGCGGACGTCGCATCAATCGCGACAAAGCTCTCGATTACGTTGCCGGTTATTCCCTTTTCAACGATGCGACGATTCGTGATTTTCAATTGCGCACGCCGCAATGGACGATGGGCAAGAATTTTGACGGCACAGGAGCGTTCGGCCCTTGGCTGGTAACGCCCGACGCCCTACCGCCGGGAGCTCACGGGTTGCACATTCAGGGGCGCCTGAACGGCCAGGTGATGCAAGATTCGTCCATCGACAAACTCATTTTCAACGTCCCCACGCTGATCGAACTGATCAGCATCGCGATCAGTCTGGAGCCGGGCGATGTGATCATCACCGGAACACCCGGCGGTGTTGGGGCCGCGCGCAAGCCACCTGTTTTCATGAAGCCAGGTGATGTCTTCGAAGTGGAGATCGAGCGAATGGGTGTCTTAAGCAACATCGTCCAGAACGAGTCACAATTGGAGACGTCGCGATGAGTAGGAAACTGTTTTCGGCGACTCCTTCGCGCATTGGGCGAGGCGATGGATCACCCAAGAGCGATGCCGTTCCCGCCTCTCTGGTCGATGGCACGCCCGCTGATCTGAAGGCGGATCTCATCGCCCTCCTGGGAAAACAGAACGTCCTCCATAGAGCGATCGATCTCGTACGATTTGCTTCCGATGCGAGCCCGTATCGGCTCGTCCCGCAAGTGGTTGTCCAGCCCCGAACCACCGATGACATCGCCAAGCTCTTCCGCTATTGCCGAGAGAGTGGAAGGCACGCCACGCTTCGCGCGGCGGGAACCAGCCTGAACGGTCAATCTCTATCGGACGATCTGCTCATCGACGTGCGCCGTCATTGGTACGGCGCCACAGTGGAAAACGATGGCTTACGAGTGCATGCACGCGCAGGAATGATCCTAGGGCACATCAACGCTATGCTCGCGCGATACGGCCGACGGCTCGGACCGGATCCGGCAAGTTTGAATGCATGCACCGTCGGTGGCGTGATCGCCAACAACTCCGGCGGCATGCGCTGTACCGTCAAAAACGACGCATATCAGATGGTCTCGGCGATGACGTTCGTGACGGCCTCCGGCGCCGTCATCGACACGTCGGCTTCGGATGCGGAAGCGGCGTTCGAACGAGCCGAACCGCAACTTGCGAAAGGACTGCTGGCACTTCGCGAAGAGCTGCTCGCCGACCAGGAACTAACCGCCCGCGTGCGGCGCAAGTATTCGATACGAAACACGCATGGCTACCGGCTCTGCGCGTTGCTCGACGGCGAGACGCCACTGGAAATCTTTCGCCGTCTGCTCGTGGGATCCGAAGGTACGCTGGCATTCGTCGCCGAGGCTGTGATCAACACCGTTCCTGCTCCGAACGTGACTAGCGTCGCATGGATACCGGTTCCAACCATCGACGACGCGGTTGGCCTTGTGCCGAGCCTCGTCGGCCTTGGAGCCACTGCCGTTGAGTTGATGATCGCTCCCGCGCTCACTGCCGCCGGCAACGCGTTCGCGCACACGCCCTGCTATTGGAAAACGCTCGATCCGAGTGCGGCGGCCTTGCTCGTGGAGTTTGGCGCCGAAGACTCGCCGGCACTTGAGGCCTTACAGGACAAAGTCATCGAGTTGACCGCCAAGGTCCAACTACTCCATCCCGTAGAGTTCACGAGTGTGGAGGAAGCCGTCGAGCTGGCGTGGCACGTGCGCGAAGGACTGCTCGGATTGGTCGGTAAACTCCGCCCGAAGGGTTCGACGCTCATCACCGAAGACGTGTGCTTTCCGCCAGAACGTCTTGCGCAGGGTGCAAG
>FSXU01000067.1_pt1 | contig 18246 bp, 14 predicted proteins | sample 1638421 | NCBI WGS metagenome assembly FSXU01 (sample SAMEA3914788, study PRJEB12502) | metagenome | biome: forest; material: soil | place: Canada | collected 2011-07-03 | depth 0.1 m
AAGCGGGCCTTGGAGGGGTGCCCCACCATCAGGCAGAGGTACTGCTTGGTCACTTCGCCAGCACGGATCGCCGCCTGCAGACCGGTCAACCCAGCGCGGGTACGGGCAAAGACCAGTACGCCGCTGGTATCCCGGTCCAGGCGATGGACCAGCTCCAGATGTTCCTTCGGACGAGCCTGTCGCAGCAATTCGATCGCCCCGTGGCTGACGCCGCTGCCGCCATGGCTGGCCATGCCGGTAGGCTTGTCGATGACCAAAAAGTGCTTGTCCTCGAAGATCACCGCCTCGGCGGCGGCCGCGATCGCACCCTGGGATGCTCCCTGGTCGGCCGGCCGCTCGGCCACCCGCACGGGAGGAATCCGGAGCATATCGCCTAGGCTGAGACGGGTATCGGGCTTGGCACGCTTGCCGTTCACGCGCACCTGACCGGTGCGCAACAAGCGGTAAATCATGCTCTTTGGCACCCCCTTGAGGATGGTCATTAGCGCATTGTCGATGCGCTGACCGTCCCGCTCCGGACCAATCTCGAGTTGACGCACCCCTTGAGGTACATCGGGGGAAGTTACCGTCTGCATTGAAAAAAACCTGGGTAGAGAGGATACTCGTACGGCGCTCAGCCGGGTCCACCGACATTTGTATTGGACCTAGCGCCCGCCTGTTACGTAGGCGACGTTTGGACCGGCCGCCTTGATGGCAACCGGTTGCAAGCACCCTTTCATCGTAACGGTTTGGGTAGCCGCTTGTCCGATCTCATTGTGTAGACAGACAGCGGCGTGCGTGCCCAAGAATCAAACCCGGTATCGGGAACGTTACCGTTTATTTGCCGCTTAACCGCAGCGGCGCGATCCCCGGATAGGCCGCCACACCAGGCGCCACCGCGGCGCGCGACGCGCGGCCAAGCCGAGGAATTACAATGAAAAGAATGTTGATCAACGCAACTCAGCGTGAAGAGTTGCGTGTGGCCATCGTGGATGGCCAAACCCTTTACGATCTTGATATCGAAATCCCATCCCGCGAACAGAAAAAGGCCAATATCTATAAAGGCCGCATCACTCGCGTCGAACAATCCCTTGAAGCCTGCTTTGTCGACTATGGCGCCGAACGCCATGGCTTCCTGCCGCTGAAGGAAATCGCCCGCGAGTACTTCACGCCGGGCCTGGATCCTTACAAGTCCAGCATCCGCGAGCTGCTGAAAGAAGGCCAGGAAGTCGTCGTTCAGGTCGAGAAGGAAGAGCGCGGCAACAAGGGCGCCGCACTTACCACCTTCATCAGCCTGGCCGGCCGCTACATGGTGCTGATGCCGAACAACCCGAAGGCTGGCGGTGTTTCCCGTCGCATCGAGGGCGAAGACAGGCAAGCGCTGAAGGAAGCCCTGGAACACCTCACCGTTCCGGACGATGTGGGCCTGATCGTGCGCACCGCCGGCATGGGCCGCGATGCCGAAGAGCTGCAGTGGGACCTCGACTACCTGCTCCAGCTGTGGAAGGCCATCTCCCAGGCCGCCAACGCCCAGAAGGCGCCGTTCCTGATCTATCAGGAATCGAAGCTGTTCATCCGCGCCCTGCGCGACTACCTGCGCACCGACATCGGCGAAATCCTGGTCGACGAAGAGTCGCTCTATAACGACGCCCGCGACTTCATGCAGCAGGTGATGCCCAACGCCCTGCGCAAGCTCAAGCTCTACAAAGACGACACACCGCTGTTCTCGCGCTACCAGATCGAAACCCAGATCGAGAGCGCGTTCGACCGCAGCGTGCGCCTGCCCTCCGGCGGCTCGATCGTGATCGATCAGACCGAAGCGCTGACCGCCATCGACATCAACTCCTCGAAGGCCACCAAGGGTGGCGACATCGAGGAGACCGCATTCAACACCAACCTGGAAGCGGCGACGGAAATCGCCCGCCAGCTGCGCATCCGCGATGCCGGCGGCCTGATCGTGATCGACTTCATCGACATGGACAGCCCCAAGCATCAGCGTGAAGTGGAAGAGCGCCTGAAGGAAGCGTCGAAACTGGATCGCGCCCGCATCCAGATCGGCCGCATCTCGCGCTTCGGCCTGATGGAAATGTCGCGCCAGCGCCTGCGTCCGTCCTTGGGCGAAGCCACGCAGATTGTTTGCCCGCGCTGCGACGGCCACGGCCATGTTCGCGGCGTGGAATCGCTGGCGCTGTCCACCCTGCGCCTGATCGAAGAACACGCCATGAAGGACAACACCGGCCAGGTGCTGGTGCAGGCGCCGCCGACCGTGGCGAACTTCATGCTCAACGAAAAACGTGCCAGCGTGGTCGAGATCGAACTGCGCAATAAAGTGCACGTGGTGATCGTGGCGGACGACAAGCTCGAAACGCCGCACATCGAGATCCAGCGTATCCGCGAAGCGGACATGGGCGAGCACAGCAAGCCGAGTTACGAACGCCTCACCGCGATCGAAGCGACCGCTGTACCGAAGATGGGCCAGATGCTGGGCAGCAACGAGCAGCCCGCTGTCAGTGGCATCATGCCGTCGAGCCCTGCGCCAGTGCGCGAGGAAGAGCCCGAAGTCGTCGCTCCTGCGGCACCGGCAGTGAAGCGTCAGGCCACCGTAGCCGCTCCGGCAGCTCCCGCGAATGGCGGCGGCTTCTTCTCGCGCCTGTTCGGCATGTTCCGTGGCAACGGTGCCGCGACGCCGGCCGCTACTCACATCCCCGCGCCTAGCACCACGTCACGCCAAGATGGGTCGCGCGGCGGTAGGCCGCAGGAAAGTCGCCGCAACGAGCGCACGCGTTCGGAAGGCCAGTCGTCGCAACGCCAGAATGCGCAACAAGGCGGTACGCGCGGCGGGGCGCAGCAACAAGGCAAGAACCCGAATCAGCGCCAGCGCAACAACGAACAGCAAGCGCAACCGCGCCAGCCGCAGGGTGGGAAGCAGGAGCAGCGCCAGGCCAAACCAGCACAAGCGAACGAAGCTGCGGCAATCGAGCGTAACAAGCCGAATGCGCCTGTAGCCAAGCCGCAGCAAGAGCGGCCGCCGCGTGCGCCGCAAGCAGAGCGGCCGCCGCAAACGAACGTGCCGCCGACAGCCAAACCTGCCGAGACACCGAAACCGGTTAACGAAACAGCAGTCCCCGTGGTTGCCGTGAACGGCAATGCCGATGCTGCCGCCGAAGCAACCGAAGGCAGCCAGTCGCGTCGTCGCCGCGGTCGCCGCGGTGGCCGTCGCCGTCGCCGCCAGGAAGGCACGGCTGTGGGCGCCGCTCCGAACGAGCAAATCAATGCGCTGGATGACGAGGATCGTGACGACCATGTCGCTGATGCCGTCGAACATGCGCCGCGGGCAAAACCCACGACGGTCGCCCATACCGCCCCTGTTGAAACATCAACGCTGACGCCTTCGCCTGAAACAGAGACGCCGGCCGTTGAAACTCCGCGCGAAAACTATCGTGCGTATGTACCCGCAGAACCACTGGTGCAGAGCCATGCGACCGCGGTTTCGGCCGAGCCTCACATCGTCTCACCGAAAACGACTGAAGAAATTACCCCCGAGCCCGTTGTAGTTGCCTCTGCTCCGGTAGCTTCATCGTTCAATCTGCCGGTGCTGCCGCCGATTCCCGTACACACGGCTGTCGACGAAGCGGAAGTGACACCGGCACCCACCATCACCGAAACGCCCGCATCCCATGCGGAAAGCGTAACGGTGACCGTGCCACATGACACCACGCCCGCGGCGAATGAGGCCAATGTGACCGCGCCGATCACTTCGATCGTTTCGGCCGAGCCCGTAGCTCCGGTCGTCGAGCAGGTACACCTTCCTATCGCGCCCGAACCCGTAGTGGTTGCTCCGACGCCATTGGTCCATCAGCCCGAGCAAGGTGATCTGCTTGCCTCGCCGTTGCGCCAACATGTTTCGTCGGTATCTGTGGATCACTCCATGGATCATTCTGAAAAAGCCAGCGAACCGTCCTCCGAGAATGAGGATGAGCACGCCGGACAGCGGGACAACAAGCTCTCCTGACGCGCAGCGCTTTTCTACAATCAAAGCAAAAGGGCCGGACATAGTCCGGCCCTTTCTTTATGCACTTGTCGAAAACAGGCTTAGTTTCCGACCTGATTGTTGTGCGTATCCAACAGCCCGTGCACCGTCATCAAATGCGCGAGGCTGATAACGTGATCGACCTGCAGTTTTTCCATCAGCCGCTGCTTGTAGGTGGATACCGTCTTGGGACTCAGGTTTAGCTGCTCGCCGATCGCGGTCAGCGCCTTACCGCGCACCAGCATCATCGCAACTTCCAATTCGCGGCTGGACAGCATGTCGAACGGCGATCCGTCACCATCCAGGGTGGCCAGGGCCAACTGCTGCGCCACTGCCGGCGCAAGGTACCTCCGGCCGCCCGCCACCTGGCGGACGGCATTGAGCAATTCTTCTGCAGCGCAGCTCTTGGTCAGGTAACCGTGTGCGCCCGCATCTAATAGGCGCTTTGGAAAACGGGCGTCATCCACCACCGTTACCACAATGACGTGTGTAGGCAGGTTCGCACGGACGACCCGCTCGGTCAGCTCGATACCGCTCATGCCGGGCATGTGCACATCGACCAGCGCGATATGCGGCTTGGTGGCCCGGATCAGGCGCAGTCCCTCCTCGGCCGTACCCGCTTCCCCACAAATGCGTATGTCCGGCTGCTGCAGAATCATCCGGAAACCGGTCCGCACCAACTCGTGATCATCAACGAGTACAACATCAATCATCTTGCGCTCTGCCTGGATTGGTAATGTGCCTAGGCAAAGTAGGCGGGTCGCCGACACATTGCAAGCCCGTAACCCCTCGTCCAGCAAGGATTTTCCATATAACTCCAATGCCCACGATATCAGTCGGAAAATGCCTACATACTCGTCCTAAAAACAATGTCATTATTAGCGGCATAACATTTAGTCGTAGTCCGTATCGCACACCCCAGCAAGGCTAGTAGTACTAACCCGAATGGAGCGTATCGATGGTGATCTACTCGCTCAGGCAATCTCCCGAGGGGGATTGGAGCATCCGCCGCGAAGCGGCAACCCTGTTCAGTCAACTAAGGCTTGGACCGGCCATCCAACTGGCACGCGAAGCCGCCCGTGACGAGCACACCCGCTCCGGCCGCAGCACCTGCGTCGAAATGCCCGGCCCCACATCCACGATCCGCCTCGCGCAATACGCGCGCCCCGGCATGCCGATTGAAAGCGCGGTAGCCTGAGATCAAACGCAAACAAACGGAGCCTTCCCCGCTCCGTTCTCGCGCAAGCGCATGTTACGATCCCGCGCCTGCAGCCCATCCTCGGCCGCTGCCCTCCAGCCCGGATGGCGAAACAGGTAGACGCAAGAGACTTAAAATCTCTCGACCGCAAGGTCATGCCGGTTCGATTCCGGCTCCGGGCACCATCAAAATCAATTAGTTGCATCGCAACCTAAATACTACGGCTCTTCCCTCCCTTCGCTGCGGCTCCGCCAAGGCTCCCTTCGATTGAAAAGTTTTGCGGTTGCCCAGCATGATGGGGGCATGCCCAAACGCATTGCTGCGGTTTCAACAGAACTCCTCTTGCGCGAGGTGGGCCACCTCGACGACAGCGTGTTGCTCTTGCCCCAGCAAGTTTTCATCTTGACGGGATTGTCCTTGGGCATGCTGAAAGAACGCATGCGCACGCGTCCACCGCAACCGCCTCACCCGATGCCCCGAGAGAAGGCGCACACCGCCATCTGGTATTCGCTCGGAGAGATCCGACGGTTTTTAAGCGAGCGCGCAGAGAACGCGGAGATCGACCGCACGATCGCGATGAAGCGCCGGTCATTCTCGACGTGGGTCAACACCGCAGCACCCGATGAGCTGTGGCCCATCACGCTGATCGGCCCGCACCGCGGGCCAGTCGATTTCTTCGCCGCACTTCGAGGGGAGGTTCCGACAACCCGCAGTGATCGCAGCAAGTGGATGACGCTGAGCGAATACTTCACTGCGATGAAGCAGGCCCTAACTGCGACCAAATCGGAAGAACCGGTGTAGGTGATCGGGCATGGACCAAGCCACCATCATCAACGGTAATGCCTTTCTTACTGCTCTCCGTGTGCGGCCAAGCACGCATTTGCTGCCATCGAACATTGCAGAGGCCCTGCTACACCTACCCTCTCAAACCTTCGATGCTTGGCGTGCGCGCCAAGAACCGGTGCCTACGCTTACGATCATCGAAAACCAGCGAGGCTACCTTGCGGGTGACTTGGTGCAATTCGTTGAGCAAGAGCCAACACGGCATGGCACCGTGACGATCCAGCACCGCTCGTTCGCCGACTTCCTCACCTATGGTGGGCCGGAAGACATATGGGTGTTCGGCATGGCGTTGCTCGACTTTCATGGAGTGCAGCGCCCCATTGATCTTCTGACATGCCTTGAACTTCCTACGGCGGTGCTCGCCGGCGCGCATTGCCAGCACATGACGTTGAAGGAATACGTCAATGTGATGGACGACTACCTATTCCGGTTCGAGGACCAGCAGATTGCGGAGACCCAGGCAATAACACGAGTCGAACAGGCACTGCGGCTTGCACCCAGCACCCGTTCGAGTTCTCGTGTGCATCACTCCTAGACAGGCATCGGACCGAACATCCTTTATAACCTTGGTCCGACCTCAAAAATTTATCCCAGGGTGCCACCCATGCCAGACCAAAGATGGAAGGACTATGAGGAAGTCGCGACGTATTTGCTCAACCAGTTTTCCGAACATTTCGACGTCGGTCGATTTGAAGGCAAGCAATTGGTCTCTGGCGAAAGCACCCAATGGGAGATCGACGCGAAAGGCTACACGGAGGGCGACAGCCACATCATCGTCGTCGAATGCAAACGCTATCTGGGCAGGGGCGTTTCACAGGAGACCACCGCCTCCCTCGCCTGGCGCATCCAAGATATCGGAGCGTCGGGAGGAATCTTGGTGTCGCCGCTTGGTCTGCAAGCAGGTGCTCGGCTCGTAGCGGAGCAGGCCCGCATTTGCGAGGTCAGGTTGTCACCGGATTCGACAACCACCGACTACGTCTTGCGGTTTCTCAACCACCTCTGTGTGGGCGTTTCCGATCGAGCAACATTCAGTGATCGCGCAACAATCACTGTCATGGACCAGGATGGTCGGGTCGTCAGCAGGGGCTAATCGAGAGAGCAACTGTCTTGTAAAAAAACGCCACCTAGACCCGGTCACCTTTCGGACGCCCGCGCCGCAGTCATTGGTTTCAAACTGATCTGTCCTGGCTTATCCAAACGCTCCAAAGCCCAACCATCACATTTGCTCATCGGCCGATACTCTTCGACCTCTTGATTGACGAGGGCGTTTCTCACCACGCATACCCGATACGACAGGCCCTTTTCTTGGAGCTTCGCGTATTCGTTTGGTGTCAGTTCGAACCAGATTTTCTCTTTGAGATGTCCTTTGATCTCCACAAAGAGCACTTCGCGTCCCCTTCGTGCTTCGATATCCCAACCACGGTTGTCCTTTTCCACGCGCTTGATTCGGTATTTACGCCTCTTGAAATAGGCGATGATCGCCTCCGTCGACAAGCTTTCAATGCGCGCGATGAGATTCCGATCCGGCCGAGTAACCCAGCCTTTCCCTCCCAATCCCTTTTTCTTAGCTGTGGTCTGCTCTTGACCGCGGCGCCCCATCAGTTGCCGTATGCTCAATACCAGTCGCCTAACCGCCGGGATGTTCTCGTCGGGATACCAAACGTTGGATTGCCCGATGAACCCTTTGACATGGGTCGGAACAGGGAGATCCCTCCGCTTTTCTGGGAGCAAAACAGCGTCCTTTGCGGCCACCTCACAGACATATTTCAAGGAACGCCGATCTCCTGGCAACGAACCCGCACGCCTTCGGTATTTGCGATGGAAGACGGTGGCATTCCGATACCAGCCGATGATCACCTGCCCCTCCCCTGGCTTGGTAGAAACGAAAACGACATCGACGTTGGTCATCAACTCGTTCTCTTTCCACCGCGTGCTGGGGTCTAACTTTCGAAGGTTGATCCCTCCAAATCTGACGGACATGACATAACCGTAGACGCGACCATTCTCCTTTCGAAAATTCCACATCTCGCCACCATCCTCGTGTTCAACGATGTGCGACCCTCCGCCCCTGATTTCCGCTGGGCCGTCGTATTTCTTCATGTAGCCCACACGAAAAACCACTATCGGATTTGCCATTGCCCTTCCCCTTCGGACGACCGACACACGCACATAGAAAATCGAAATCTAAACGGTTATGGCTTGGGCACTTGATAGATGGTGTATTGCGTTGGCTCCACCTTGCACGCCCATTCCTCTTCCACCGGCAAAAATCCTTGCGGCACTTGCACCGTCGCCTGAGGATTGTGCGCGACCACACTTTCCCAGTGGTCCTCGCCAGCGTTCCACATGCGCAAGCTGGTGCCGATAACCACGCTGACGTGGCCGTAATTCGGATCAAAGAACGTATCCGCCGGCACCTGCGCACGGTTACCATCACGACATGAACAGCGCAACCGTCATGGCGAAACGATGTAGGCCGTTCGCACCACCCGCCCCTGCCCGTTCAACTCAATCATCCAAGCCTCACCAACGAGGCTGAGCCGATTCAAATACCAAAGCCGCTGCACGCACGGTTTCGTGCAATCGGGAGCCCCATATGCGAGGACACGTCGGCCACCTGACCACTCTCGATCGGAGGGCTGGCCCATCACGGCGATGACCTGAGGCGCCATGTCGCCCTCTTTCACCTTGGCAAAATCATGACCGTGGATGTTTGAGATGGCGCTGCATGAACTGACGGAGAGCACAGGGAGCAACACCATCGCGGCGACCACCATCTTGGCGGTCTTGCTCAACCTCGACGCAAAAAAATCAACACTCTTGCTTTCTGAAACTTGGATTCGCGGCACATAGCGTTCTAACGAGCATCGGAGTCCCTTCGTAGATGCATCGGTCACGACCAATTTACCAATTTTGCTCGAAACTTTGTGCGCAACTCGAAGGAAGTAACAATATGAAAGTTCATTGAGAGACCGTCGACAAATACGTTGTTGTAGAGATGATTACTAGGATTTGTAATCCTGCGCCTACAAGAGAAGTAGTAAATCATCCCCAGGCATCGTGAGCCAACATTTGGCAAGATTTTCACATAAGAAAAACAAGTAGCGAAAGTTATAGCGTTTCGAAAAAACATGCTTGTTGACCACCTTGATACACCCATGCTTCCATGCTGACGCGTTGCGCTTTAACGACTTGTATCGTGAAGCATATTTTCGCTAAGGATTGCGATGGGGATTAGCTTTGGATTACCACAGCGGTGCTGAGAAGCACGCGCCAGGGGTGGTTTTGTATCGACGTAATGATGACCGTCCGTGTTAATTCTCGGGCGCGCTTCAAGGTTTGCAACTTACAGAACTCAAATTTCTATAAGAGCGGCAATTGGTGCAGGGGCAAAAGCGCTTAAGTTATCCCGCATGAATCTGAAAACGTGAGCGCGATAGCTCTAACGACGCGATCAATGGACTAATCGAGGAGTGGCTATGGTAACTCGCAGGTTTGCACTTAAGGCTATTGCGTCGGCCCTTCTTGCGCCGGCTTTTTCTGAACTGGCTTTGGCGGGCGTGGCTTCGTCAGAGCCCGCCAGGAGATCAACGACAGGGAAATCCCAATGCACCACTTGCCAAGATAGTCGCAAGGCAAAGCGCGCATTCTCGGACGTCCTTATGTCTGCTGGACTGCTCAACGATATAGCGATGCCGTTGGTGCTGAAACCGAGAAGGCGTTCCTCAAGCGCTGGTATACGCGTCGGTTACGTTGAGTCCGATACCGGGGACCTTTGCTTCTCAGTTCAAGATTTAGAATTTTTCGGCACGTCAGGCTTAAATTTTAAACGCTTCTACAGTAGTGCGGTTACGCAAGACCGTGGACTTGGCGAAGGCTGGACACTTAGCTACGACGATCGAGTGGAAATTGCAGGGGACCAGGCATCACTGCAGTCTGCGACCGGCGAAAACGTGTTAATGCAGCTAAATTCATCTAAGGATGCATTCGTTCCGGTTTTGTCCTCAATGACATCACGAGGGTCTCTTTCCATCGAAGACGACAACACTCTGCAAGAGTCCTTCGCAGGAACAGCGACCAAGACATTCAAGAAAATTGGTACGCAATACTTTTTAGCGTCTATTGAGGTGCCCGGCCAATCGAACATTGCAATCACACGCGACGATAAGGGCAAGATTCAGTCGATTGTGAATCAAACGAGCGGCAGATCGATCAACTTAAATTGGTCATCGGGCAATTCTCCCCGTCTAATGTCCGCAGTGGATTCGACAGGGAGAAGTCTCAGCTACTCATACACGAACAATCGATTGAGCGGCGTTGTCGATGTTATCGGCGAAAAATGGACTTATTCCACAGGCGCTGACGGTCTATTGACATCGGTAACGGATCCGGAAAACACGAACGTTCTCTCAGTAACCTACGTTTCTGGCAAAGTCTCAAGCGTTGATTCGATTTACGGACACCTTGACTACGACTATCCCCAGTCATCAAGTGGTGCGGTGTTACGGTATCGCTATTACGACAGTCCTTGGACGTCCATTCAACACAATTCGGACGGCACTGTTTCCGCCATGGGCAAAGACGACGGCACCTCCGTGGCGTCTTTGACCTACAACGATCAACGCCTGCCAGTAATGGTTCAATCGTCCGCAGGCAGAACGGCTCAGGCAACTTACGATGAAGCTGGCCGTCAGACCATCCTTGCGAATGGTAAGCACTGGAAGAAGACGGAATATGACGCACAAGGCAACGTCAAATCAGTGGAGGACCCAACTGGCTACGTCGCGTATACAAACGACTCGCAGGGCAATCGCCAGGCTGCTAGTAATTCAAAAGCGCTGAGAAGCTACTCCGCCGTGCTCGACGGGAGTCGCTTGTCCTCGATCACCACGTCCAAAGGCAGCTACCAATACAGCTACAACGAGTTAGGAAACCTTACTTCAGCAACAGTTCCACAAGGGAAAATGTCCTACGGCCGCGATGTATATGGATGGATGTCGAGTGAGGAAATGCCAGATGGCTATGCATCGCAATGCACTCGAAATGCTAAGGGCCAAGTATTGCAGTGGAACGATTCTGAAGGTCAAAAGGTTACGTTTGATCGAGACAAGCGAGGTGCTTTGACGTATGTCAAGGGTCCGCAGGGATGGGCGCGAGCGGCAAGGGATGAGACAGGTAAAATTACAAGCTTAACGAACTCGCGAGGTCAAACTCGGCGTTTCGAATACGACCAATACGGAAGATTGAGCACATTTACGGATGCCCTCGGCCGAAGCTTCACTTTCGAATATCAGGGATTTGCCACCACCGCGCGTAGAATGACGGAAATTTCAGGCTCATTGTCCTACGCCCGATCAGGTCACCGTGTGACCTCGCTTAGGAATCTAGGCTACGTCCCCAAAAATGCAGAACAACAACTTTCCGGAAGCAATCGCGATGTCGCTGAATACAACGACGGTTGGTTCGACCCTTTGTTTGCTTCTGGTTTGCTAGGCGCGTTCTCTCAGGTAACGCTCGCGACATCCAGCAAAGCGACGCTCAAATCCGCAAATGGAGAGGAAGTAATCGCTAAGCCGGACTTAGACAAGCCGCCTGGTGATGATGACGACGACGATGATGATGACGACGATGATGACGGTGGTGGTGGTGGTGGCGGCGGCGATGACGATGATGACGGTGGCGCCGACGACGAACCCGGCAATGACACCATAACCGATCCCGATACGAGTTTGAGCTATACCGGCGATCCCAACAATTTTTCGAACTTCTCGTCGGTGTGTTTCACATGCGTAAATAATCAATACATCGCTTGTGAGAATACGTATAACAGTCAGATGGATGCTGCGATTGAGCTAGGAAAAGGAAGCTTGATCGATTGTTCTATCGACCGATACATCGACGCTATAAAGGACGATGGCCAAGACGACGACTTTTCCTTTTGGACTCTTTATTGCGACCTAACGGCAAGTGGGGGGGCATCCCTGGCGGCAAATCAAGCAGCCTCCAATTACATGGAATGCATGGGAAGCATCTCAGACATTTGTTCGCTCGACTGCCCCGATGACTGAGTCCATCGAATGCACGCTATCTTCGACGGTTGCTCAAACAGATCTGGGCATGCCACGTTACGACGTCTTAAACAATGATCCAGCAGAGATTCTAATCTCTGCTGCGATGGATTCGCTTCGTTGCCAACTATTAAATACAGACGATGAAGCGATTTGGTCCAACGTTCCTAAAGCGATATTCGAGCGCATAGCGCCTGCTCGCGTAAACATCACGGTTCGCGTTGCAGGTGTTGTGAGGGCGTCCATGTCAGGAGCGGGCGACTGCCTCGGAGCCCACGTCAGAGGCGCCGTAAGGAATTGCTTGTTGGATGAGCGCTATGGTCGGTTAGTGCGCGCGGACGCGAAAGCGCTGACAATGGAGCTATGGATCCAAGTCGACTCCACGCCCATAGCCATAGAAGATCGTTGCGATCCTCTCGCGATTGACTTGGGTCACGATGGGGTTGAAATTGAATGGAACGACGCCTTTGCCTATTACAAGCCATCGGTAGCATTCACCAGCGATTTTAAGAGTGCGCCGGATATGTTCTCCGCTCTATGTAGAAAAGCGGGCTTATTCGATACAGCGTGGAAACTCGCGGGCTGTCGAGTCTCGAAGACGTCATGGAACCACCTGTCCAAAACCGGGCGTGGAATATCACACTTACGCGGATTGAGATCGGTTGCATCCCCATCAACCTCGTTGCACAGCCTAAAAGTATTGGTGGCGCGTTGCACGAATTACCTTTTAGAAAGTCAACATGCTGACGGCAGCTATTGCTACATGTGGAATCCGCTTAGTGCTAAGCAAAAGCGTCACGCCCCGAATTCAGTTCGAGCGGCGGGATGTGCATACGCGATGGCGCAGGTGGCGCACGCTGGCATAAGTGACCAACCGAGCGCTGTCTTCGAAAGTGCTCGGCGATCACTGATGCCGCTCCTGGCAAAGCGTCAATCCTGGCGCGATGGAGAGCTGGTTTGTGAAGACGTCGGCGCCAATGGCGTTTTCGGCAAACTTGGGACAACCGCATTGCTCGCGGCTACGCTCGCGCGGCCTGGTATTTTTGATGACTTGTGTGACATTCGAGACGCACTTTTTCGCACGATTGTGTCATCGCAAAGAATAGATGGATCCTTCCAATGCAATTTGGGATCGAATCGCCCGGATGGTGGAGGAATCGAGTTCTATCCGGGTGAGGCTCTGGTCGCACTTGGTATCTTGGGTGAACATGTAGATCAATTCGCTTTCGAGACAATGGAGCGCGCTTTTCCTTTCTATCGTCATCATTTTCAGACACGACCGACGACGGCCTTTGTCGGCTGGCATGCAGATGCGTGGTCTAGAGCTTTTAGGCTGTGCGGCGATTCAAAGTATGCGACTTTCGTTTTCGAGCAAATTGATTGGCTAATTGCTCAACAGGTTACGGACTCCGAAGACCCACATATTCAAGGCGGATTCGTCGTCGCTGCTGGTAAGCGGCCAAATGTTACGTCAGTGGTCTACACAGAAGCCGTCTTGCGAGGGATGTCGACGGCGATGATTGCAGGCGAGATCGATCGCTTCAATCAGTATAAATTGGCCGCGAAAGAAGGGTTGCAATTTTGCTTGCAACTTATCCTGGGACAGGAGCAGGCAGCGTTCGTAACAGACCCGGATCGGTGCCAAGGTGGGGTAACGAAGGGATTTCACGACTTCAACATTCGATCTGACCATGTTCAGCACACGCTTACACTACTGTTGACTGCTTTGGAACTTATCGGCCCTCTACATCATTAGTTGAAGCAAAGGGAAGAACGATGCGTACTCTTTCAAGAATGATTGGTGTGCTTATGGCCCTGGCGTGGGGAATCACGTTCGTGATTTGCGCGATTGGCATTATTAGAACCAATACTCTCGCGCACACATATTCCGTTCTGCTCCCATACGCCGGTCATTCCTTCGATCCAACGCAGTGGAAATCGCATTGGCTCTTTTTCAACCTTTGCATCATGGTGTTCGCAGTTGTCGGATGTTTCGGCGCATGGAAGCTCTGGCGCTTACAGAGCAAAGGCTTCCTACTGCTAAGTATTTCTGTGTTGCTTTGGTTCGTTTTGGTGACGTCTATCGCACTTCTTCACTTCGCTCCCTACGGCTACGAGCGCGTGGGAATCTACGGAAAACTTGAGCTTTTGGGTATCGCTTTCGTTTTTCTTTTGCTTTTTTTCGCTTCGCGACGAAAATTGAGTGTTGTCGCCGGGGCCCAATAGTCTGGTTGTTAAACGCGCGGCAAACTAAAAACCGTGTAGCGTTACAAGTGATATCAACTGTGATTTGGTAACCGGCGGGAGGGCACCATCATGGGCATGGATAGCATCTGGCACTGGGCAATTTTGCTACTCGTAGTTCTGTTGGTGTTCGGCACCGGCAAAATTGCAAGGATCGGCGGCGATGTTGGCGGAGCACTAAGAGACTTTAAAAAAGCTCTTCGCAATAAAGCCGATGATTCAAGCGAGCCTTTTGCCAACTCGCACGAGCGTTGTCGCGATAGCCGCAGCGACAATACTTGAAAGTCAACGACGGTCACGCTGATTCAGGCGAGGCATACCACGGATACTCGGACCGCTCCTTAGATTGTTCCGTGAGCCGGAGTTGGCGCCGGTAAATACAGCCAACACACCGGGCCGCTCGTGAAACCGTGGTGAAGCATGTGCAGCCTGGATCCCCGAGCACATGACCTTTGTGACGCCGGCCGTGAAGCCGCCTCTCAAGCCCCCTGTGCCATAACCTGTCCCGTCAGACGCCTTCCCGCCCGTGCGGACACCTCCTGTCCTGGGCCTGGTATGGCAAGCCGCCGCCGTGGCGGCTTTCTTTTTTGGACGTCCAAACCATTCGGGCTTTGCGTGCTTATACTGAGGCTGCCGGGAAGTCCCATCTGGCGTCCGCGGTGGGCCCGCCGCATCAGGGAAGCCGACGCCCCGACCGTGCCGCCGTGAGGCGGCACGTTTCTTTTCAATCACGGCGTCAGGTTGACCGGCGGCGCGGGCGGTTCCACATAACGCCCTTCTTCCAATGCGTTGACGCGCAAACGCTCCATACCCAGGCGCTCCTCGATCATCTCCAAGTCGCCCTCGGTGGCGTAAAGCTTGAAGTTTTCTCGATGCCGGGTTGCCGCAACCAAACCCAGATGCACATCCATGCGTTGCGCCGAAGCCAGAAAGAACGACGCTGTGACTGTCGCACCCTGCGCTTTGTCCACGGTGCACGCATAGGCATAGTCAAGGTCACCATACGTGGCCGTGTCGAACGTGATGAAAGAACCATCGCCCAAATCAACGTTCAAAACACAGGATCCTTTGACCGTCTTTCGGATTTTGATAATGGTTCCGATGGTTCCATTCGTCACCCCCATTTCCTCATCGAACCGTCCGAACCGAATGCGGTCGCACCGAGACAATTGCCGGTCCACACGCTTCTTCCCCTGTTTCAGACGGACCCAATGTTCTTCTTGATCGGGGCTCCTGGGAAAAATCATCCGATCACGCACGGCCAAGTTCAGCGCGGAAACATCGCGGTTCGTTGAGGCCATGATCAGCTTCTCTCCGGCATCGAGAGGGCAATCGAAATAGTCTTCCACGAGCTGGTTGATCGCTTCCGCTTTCGTGTCGAAAAGTTCAATTTGGTCGTGGGATGTCAGGCGCATCAGAATGTCGGCTCCCAAAATCTGTTGTGCCTCCGGAGAAACGATGCCCCTCTCTTTTCCGGCATGGGTATAAAAGGCTTCGGACGTTTCGACATCTTGTGTGTGCTTCTGTCGCCGGATCTCCGTGAGTTCCACGTCCCCCAATGCATCTCGAAGCAGGCGGAAAGCCTGACCGGCGGTTACGGGGGAAAGCTGTTGGGCATCCCCTTGCAACACCACCTTCGCACCCTTCTCCGCATGCGTCAGGATCCGTGACACAGTCAAGGTATCCGCCATCGCCGCTTCATCCAGGATGACCACATGGCGATTCGACAAGATCAACTTGCCATGTTCGAGTTCGGACAGCAGCTTGGCCGCCGAATACACACGATCCAGTCCCGTTTCCTCGCCCAACTTTAACGCCGCATTCCAACTTAGGGACACGCCGATAACTTCCCTTCCCTCGGCTCGAAACGCGCGCGTGTAAACATCGGCGACGGTGGTCTTACCGGTGCCGGCGCGTCCTGTCATGACGGCCACGCCCGCACCACTTGTCACGTGCTCCACCGCCTGTCGCTGCTCTGCACTCAGGGTAAAGCCTCGTTCGGTTTGGAACTGTTCGATGGCATGGGCCAGTGCCGTCTTGGACACAGCTTGGTGAGACTCGTAAGCACGCTGCTGTGCATGGGCCACCATCTTGGTCTCAACATCCACGAACCAGGCGCGGGAACAATACCGCGGTGTTTCAAACTTTCTTCCGGTGCGCCGACCAATGTGCATCGTTTCGGGTGGACGCTCCGGATTGATGCGCACCAAGTGATCCGCCATTCGATCGAGGAAAGCGTCGGCCTCCTTGACGATTTCCGATACATCCATCAAGCCGACCTGTTCGCGCGCCAGTTGTGCGATCAATTGTTGCTTCGTCCACACCGTGTCCTTCGCTTGCAGTCGATCCAACACCTCATGATCCGAGACGGGCGCAACTTGGCTGTCCAGCCCTTTCAGATCAGCCGCCAGCTTGAACATGGTGGGATCATCAGCACGGGCACGGTTCAACGCCTGTTGCCATAGCTGATCCACTTCCTCGAAAGAAGGCTCCTCTTTCTGTTTGCGGGTGGCCAATGCCGCTTGTTGCTTCGTGGTGCCATACTTTTCGACATGCGCCAGGATTTGTTTGCGTCGCGTTGAGAATTTTTCGCAGGTGGCTTCGCTGACACCGGCCAGTTCGAAAGACGTTTCACCGGTGGGTCGCCCAAACAGGTCCAGTTCCGTTTGCTTGACGATGCCGTAGCCCAACGCTTCCAAATTTTTCGCAAACGCTGCTCGGGCCAATGCGCCATACATCGCCTGGTGCTCGAAGAAGCTCAGCGCTTCATAGCCTCCCCACTGTCCGTCCTCACCCTGCCCGACCGCATACACCAGAACGTGTTCGTGCAGCTGCGGTTCCAGTTCACGGCTCGAAAAATGGGTGAAGCCCGAGGCGACCAACCCGCGCACACCAATCTTGCGGACACCGCCATGATCGCGGCCGGTTTCCACCTCTGTCTCCATCACCGAAAACGTTTGGGCGATGGCATCGCGCATCGCGTCCAAGATCGCCACACGATCCTCTGGCGTGCCCGCTGCAAAAGCCAGCGACACTGACTTAGGCGCGATGCTGAAACAGCAGTCGAAACCCACGCGGTGACCGCCACGCCACGTGCCCTTTGGCAGCCCTTGCTTGGTGAGCATGGGTTGACCCGATGCATCGAGCTTGGGCACCCACTGCGCAGCACGACCAGCTGTTTGAGAAAGTGAATCAAAGGTGTTGGGATCGAAACCATGGGCGAGCCGATCCATCGCGTCAGCGTCCACAGCACCCTTCAAACCCAAGAGAGTGGTCCCTTTCCCCAGCCATCGGGACGTCTGCCGAACCACAGCGGCGGCTTTCGGATCGGCGGCGTAGTAATCCACCACAGATGCGGCGGTCAGTTGAAACTCCGTCTCTTTAAGATAGGCGAGCACGGACGTTCCGTCGCGGGATTGCCCGCGAGCATCAATGCGAGTGGGCTTCATCATGCGGCGATCTCCATGGCAGTCAGCCCGCTTTGCACATGGCGGGTCACATCCGCGACAAAGGGGGTCATGAGGTTGAGTCGGTCGGGGGTTACGGTCGTCGGCTGGCCGCTCTCGCTTTCTTGATCCCCGTCATCGTGCGGTGGGCGTCCTTGTTCATGGGTCGCCATCGTTTGTCCATCGCGAATGTCAACGAACGCAAAGGCGTCCCGGTCGAGCGGTGTCGCAGCCGAAAGCGCCACGGTCCGCGCCACCGGCACATGCGATCGGCGCTTTCGCGGCATGACCACGCCGGGCCAGTCCAGCACCCAATAGTCTTCACCGAGGCACGCCATCGCACGAATCGAAAAACCATTGGGCGCTTTCTTGTCTTTGCGATAGCCCAGCTTGGTCGTGAGATCCGTGGGGGCCACGACCGCACGCATTTCTTCGTGC
>FSXU01000054.1_pt1 | contig 18238 bp, 17 predicted proteins | sample 1638421 | NCBI WGS metagenome assembly FSXU01 (sample SAMEA3914788, study PRJEB12502) | metagenome | biome: forest; material: soil | place: Canada | collected 2011-07-03 | depth 0.1 m
GCCGCCCAGCAATCCAGGGTTGGCGGCGTTGACGATGGCATCCAGGGCTAGCCGGGTAATGTCGGCAGTGACGAGAGTCATGGGCATAAGTTCGGCTCGTTTCGGCTTATGCTTGGCGTATGTGACACCCAGAGTGCTACACATCATGCCAAAAACGGAAGATATTTCCTTCGGTTACCTGCTCAACGACGTCACGCTGCTATTTCGCAAGCATTTCGATCGACGTGCGGTGAAATTCGGGTTGACGCGTGCTCAGTGGCGCGCCACCAAAATGTTGTATCGCCGCGAGGGCCTGCGGCAGACGGAGTTGGCGGAATTCCTCGAGATGGAGCCGATCGCGGTCGGTCGCGTGATCGATCGTCTGCAAGCGGCAGGATTTGTCGAGCGTCGCCCGGATCCCAAGGATCGCCGCGCCTGGCGTTTGTACACCACGGCCCAGGCCAGCGACGTGGTCGATGACATGGAGCGCATCGCGTACGAACTGCGCCGCGAGTGCACGGTAGGGATCACCTATGAAGAAATGTCCCAGGTGATGGACGTGATGACCCGCTTGAAAGAGAACCTGCAGGCGCTCGATACCGAAACGCCGCTCGCAGGCAGCGAAGACCATGCGCAGGATCCAACCTAGTGGGCAAAAAGAAAGGCGGCCGATAAGCCGCCTTTCTTTCAGAGCTTTGTAATCAATCGTTCCAACTCAGTCGCTGGCACCATCGCCGGCGAATGCGCCAGGTGCCGAGCCAAAATCGCCATCCGCCTGCGCAGCCATGTAAGTGAACACGGCATACACCGCCACGTTCTGTGCGAGCTGTTGCGGATCGATCTTGTCCAGCGTGTCGTTGGCGGTGTGGTGCCAATCGAAGTAGTAGGTTGCATCCTGATCCAGCGTCAATGCGGCCATGCCTTTCAGATGCATCTGCGAGAGATCAGAGCCACCGCCGCCCGGGCGCTTGGCATCGTAGGCAACGCCGATCGGTTCGAGCACCTTGGCAATCTGCTCGATGGCGCCGCGTGCTTGCGGTTTGACGCTGGCGCTCATCTTCCAGACTGGTGCCGCACCCAGGTCCGATTCCGAACCAAGCTGGAATTTGGCCACCTCGGCAGCATGCTTCTCCGCGTACGCGCGACCGCCCCACAAGCCCATTTCTTCATTGGCGAACGCAATCACGCGGACGGTGCGATCCGGACGCTGCGGCAGGTCGTGGATCACCTTGGCAGCACCCAGCGCGATCGCCACGCCAGCGCCGTCATCGATGGCGCCGGTGCCCGGATCCCAGGAATCGAGATGGCCGCCGATCGCCACCACCTGATCGGGATATTTGCGCCCGGTGATCTCACCGATCACGTTGTAACCGGTGTACTGGCCGACGATGCCGCAATCCAGATCCAGTTTCACTGTGACGGGCTTGCCATAGGCCAGCACGCGTTCGAGCTGGTCGGCGTCCGGGTTGGACAATGCGGCGGCGGGAATGGCCTTCTCTGGATGAGCGAAATCGCTGAAATCCGTCACGCCGGTGTGCGGCGTGCGGCTATTCGCATCGGTACCGGCAGAACGCAACAGAAAACCGGCGGCACCTTTGGCAGCAGCGACGGGCGGGCCTTCCTCGCGAATGCCACCGCCAACGCCGTAATCGTGGCCGTCCTTGTAGCGTTGCATGCGGTAGCCGATGTAGACGATCTTGCCCTTGATGCTGGCCGGGTCGGCAGCTTTCAGCGCTTCCAGGCTGGGGAACTGAACGACCGAGGCAGTAAGGCCGCCTTTGGGCGTGCCCGGTGAATAACCGAGCGCGATCAGCGACAGCGGTTGGGGGAAGGGGGCGACGATCGCGCCGTGCTCGCTACGACGCTCCCACAACGGATAGGTCACCGGCTCGGTGTAGACCTTGTCGAAACCCAGCGCCTTGAACTTGGCAACTGCCCACGCGCGGGCGCGCGGGTCGTTGACGCTGCCGGCCATGCGTGCGCCAACTTCGGTGGTCAGCGATTCGACGACTTTGTAGGCCGTGTCATCGTGCATCGCCTTGTCGCGCAACTGCTCCGCAGTCTGCACCGCCGCGGCGGGAATGGTGGTGGGCGCATCGGCGGCGCAGGCGAGGCCGTTGGCCAGCATCAGGCCGGCGGTGAGCAGGGTTAGAGCGGGGCGTTGCATCGGGTGACTCCTGGTAGCGAGCCCCGATTATGGGGCTCACGCCAGTCGGCGCTTAGGCCGGAAGTCATGCCGGCCCCGCGAGTCGGTGCTTTTTTTACTGCTTACTTTTCAGCAGATCGCGAATTTCGGTCAGTAGCACCACATCCGCCGGGGTTGCGGCGGCAGCCTTTGTGTAGAACTTGTTGATGAGCTTGACCAGGATGAAGATGGCGAACGCGACGATCACGAAGGCGATGATCGTATTGACGAAGCTGCCGTAGTTGATGGCGACTTCGGCAACCTTGTGCGCTGGATTGCTGTCGTCCGCAGGCTTGATCACCCACTTCATCGCCGAGAAATCGATGCCGCCGGTAAGCCACCCGATTGGCGGCATGATCACATCGCTGACCAGCGAGGTAACGATCTTGCCGAACGCAGCACCGATGACGATACCCACCGCCATGTCGACCACGTTGCCGCGCATGGCAAATTCCTTGAACTCCTGCAGCATGCCCATTGTCATCTCCCCGAGGTTGTGAGCCGGATGGCGTGGTCGACTTTAACGCAGCGGGGATCGTGCAGACAGGGTTTTCACAGCCGCAATACAGCTTGGAATCAGACTATGCGGCCATCCAATACGGCAATTCCTTCGAGCTCAGCATGGAAGCGATCGCCACGCTGAAGCGCGGCCACGCCCGCAGGAGTGCCGGTGAAGATCAGATCACCCGGCTTGAGCTCAAATAGCGTAGACAGCGTCACGATGATGTCTACAACACTGTGCACCATATCGCTCAGGCGTCCCTGTTGGCGCAACGTATCGTTCACATGCAGGCTGATCGTAGTGTCCGCGCTTGGCGATACCTCACCAGCCGCACGCAATGCCGAGACAGGTGCGGAATGGTCGAAGGCTTTGGCCACGTCCCACGGGTGACTTTTTGCCTTGGCGATGGCCTGCAAGTCGCGGCGCGTGAGGTCCAGCCCGACGCCATAGCCGAAAATCGCTGCGGCAGCCTGGTTCGCATCCAAATCGTGCCCACCGGCTTTCAATGCCACCACCATTTCCACTTCGTGATGTAGATCCGAGGTCGCCTGTGGGTAAGGGACGTCGGCGCCATCCGTGACCACGGCATCAGCGGGCTTGCAGAAGAACATGGGCATCGAGGCGTCGACGGTCGCGCCCATTTCGCGCGCATGCTCGGCGTAGTTGCGGCCGATGCAGAACACGCGGCGGACCGGGAAACGTTCATCGCGGCCGATGATCGGAAGGCTGGGGGTGGCGGGTAGATCGATAACGTAGCGCATGCGGCAAGGTTAGCAGCAACACCTGTCTCAGCATAAGAAGGTGCCATGACAGGTATCGCTGCGCCGCGTTTTTTGCCATGTTTCGGTATCAAAGTCAGCACTGTGTAAGCCAGCGTCGCACGCAACACGGTAGTGTTTTATCGCTGCACGACGATCCCATCCAACGTGTCGATCTGGCGTCTATCCATACGTCATAAGACATGACAGCTGTCATTGATAAGAGCTGATGGCCGCACGTGGTAGGCGCGATCCCTGCCTATTATCGTGAACCTCATCAGGGAACATGGGCAGACAGGTGAGCAATTCGGATCTGTTGAAGGAACTGCGTATCGAGCGGCATCAGCGCGAGGATCACGGCAGCGGCCCAGGGCGCTGGCCGTGGATCGTCGGTGTGATCGTGCTGATATTGCTTTTAATCGGCGCCGGAAGCTGGTGGTTGCTAAACCATCGCGCCATACCCGTGCACACCGTAGCGGCGGTTGCGGCAGCGAGCGATCCTGGAGCTGGCGCGGTATTGCAGGCAACGGGTTATGTCACCGCGCGCCGTCAGGCAACCGTTTCCGCGCAGCTTACCGGCACCTTGACCGAGGTCCTGATCGAGGAAGGCGACCGCGTCAAGAAAGACCAGATTCTGGCGCGGCTCGATGACAGCGAATATAAAGCCGCGCTCGATACAGCTGTTGCGCAGGCCAAGGCCGCACATGCGTTGGTGGAGCAGTTCCAGGCGCAGCTGGCGCAGAACCTGCGCGATGCAACGCGCAACGATACGCTCGCGACGCAAGGGCTGGTCTCCAAGCAGGCTGCCGAACAGGCGCGCACTTTAGCCAACAGCACGCGAGCGCAACTCGTGTCGCAGCAAAAGCAAGCGATTGCCGCCGATGCGGAAGTTGTTGAGGCGCAAGTCAACTTCGATTACTGCGTGGTACGCGCACCTTTTGATGGTGTGATCACCACCAAGGATGCGCAAGTTGGCGAAATCATCTCGCCATTTTCTACGGGTGGTTTCACGCGTACGGGTGTGGGCACGATTGTCGATATGGATTCGCTCGAAGTCGATGTAGATGTGAATGAAGCCTACATTGGGCGCGTCACGCCAAAGATGCCTGCCGAAGCTGTGCTCGATGCATATCCGGATTGGCGCATCCCAGCGCACGTTATAGCCATCGTCCCCGCTGCCGATCGCGGCAAGGCGACGGTGAAAGTGCGTGTGGCGATGGAGCAGAAGGATTCACGCGTCGTGCCCGATATGGGCGTGCGTGTCTCATTTCTGGAGGCCAAGCCTGCTGTCGCTACACAAGCGCAAAAGGGTGTGCTGGTACCGGCAAAGGCCATCGTCAAGCGCGATGGCGACGACAGCGTTTTCATCGTTGCAGATGGAAAAGCGCGTCGCCAATCGGTGCAGCCCGCAGCACAGGAGTTTGGCGATCTGCGCCTGATCCCCGCGTCAGTCAACGCGGGAGAGAGCGTCGTGGTGTCGCCGCCGGAAGATTTGCATGACGGTTCAGATGTAAGCGTACAAACCCAGTAATCACATCAGAAGAACGGCCCGCGCTGCAGACGCGTTGGCCCTTACCGGATTCACTCTGGAGGCTGTAGCCATGGGTACGTTGATTGAGATCCGCGATCTTTCCAAAGTCTACGAGCGCGGCAAGCAGAAAGTCGAAGTGCTGCATCACATCAACCTCAATATCGCCGAGGGGGATTTCCTCGCGCTGATGGGGCCATCTGGTTCGGGCAAGACGACATTGCTGAATCTCGTCGGCGGCCTCGATACGCCGACAGCGGGAAGCATTACGGTGGCAGGTCAGCGCATCGATCAATTGGGCGCAGGTGCGCTCGCGCGTTGGCGTGCATCGAACGTGGGCTTCGTGTTCCAGTTCTACAACCTGATGCCGATGCTTAGTGCGCAGAAGAATGTGGAACTGCCGTTGCTTCTGACCAAGCTGTCGGCCGCGCAGCGTCGCAAGAATGCTTCCATTGCCTTGCAGCTGGTAGGGCTGGACGATCGGGCGTCACACAAGCCAAGCGAGTTGTCCGGCGGTCAGCAACAGCGCGTGGCGATTGCACGAGCCATTGTTTCGGACCCCAGTCTGCTGGTATGCGACGAACCGACGGGCGACTTGGATCGTCAATCTGCCGAAGAAGTATTGGGCCTGCTGCGCCAACTCAATCGCGAACACGGCAAGACCATCGTGATGGTGACGCACGATCCGAAAGCCGCCGAATACGCCAACCATACACTGCATCTCGACAAGGGCACGTTGGTCGAACAGGCCATCGCCTGAGGAGACGATGATGAAATACTTTCATCTCATATGGGCTGCGCTGTTCCGGCGAAAAGCTCGCACGATTCTCACCTTGGTATCTATCGCCGCCGCGTTTTTGTTGTTCGGCATGCTCGATGCGGTGCGTACTTCGTTCGATCAAGCAGGCGCAAGTGCTAATGGAGCGCGTCGTCTGCAGGTCGGCTCCAAGCTGTCCTTCATTCAGACCTTGCCGCAGGGCCTGGGGGCACAGATCGCCCAGGTTTCCGGTGTGAAATCGGTTGCGTATGCCAACTGGTTTGGCGGTGCTTATCAGGATCCACACAACCAGATCTTCAGCTTCGCCGTCAGCGACAACTACCTCGATCAATATCCCGAGGTCGACGTGAGCGAGGATGCTCGCAAAGCATTTGCCACCACGCAAACCGGCATCATCGTCGGCCAATTGCTAGCGGACAAATATCATTGGAAGGTGGGCGATCAAATACCGCTGCAATCGACCATTTTCCCCATGCATGACGGCAGCAAGAATTGGAAGTTCGATATCGTCGGTGTCATGCATGCCAAGGATAAGAGTGCCGGCTGGTATGACCAGGTGATTCTCATGCACTGGAAATACTTTGACGAAGGTACGCCCTTTAACGGCGGCACAGTCGGTTGGTACGTGGTCAACGTGAACGATGCGAATCAGGCGGACAAGGTCGCCAAGGCGATCGATGCGATTTCCGCCAATTCCGATCACGAGACGCGGACACAAACAGAAGCCGCCGCATCCGCATCCTGGATGAAACAGCTGGCCGATATCGGTCTGATCGTGGGTTCCATCATGGGTGCGGTGTTCTTCACGCTATTGCTGCTTACCGGCAACACGATGATGCAGGCGGTGCGTGAACGTACGTCCGAGCTTGCTGTGCTCAAGACTATTGGTTTTTCCAATCAGGGCGTGCTGGCGATGGTGTTGGCCGAGTCGCTGCTTCTAGTGGTGATAGGCGGCCTTATTGGAATTGGCCTCGCTGCGCTGCTGATTCCGGGCGTCAGTGCGGGCAGTGGTGGTCTCTTGAATCTGCCGACGGTTGGCTTGGGAAGTTGGCTGTTTGGCATCGCGTTGATGGTCGCGATTGGGTTGGTGGTCGGCGCGCTGCCTGCGTGGCGCGCGATGCGGCTGAACATCGTTGATGCTTTGGCCGGCCGCTGAGGAGCGAGATCATGAACTTTCTTTTCAATCTGGGTTTGGTGATAGCGCTGATCGTGTTCTTGGCAATTTGGGTCTATCTGCCTTGGACGGTGGTACTCGCGCTGGTTGCCGTCTTCGCGTTGTGGATGGTGTTAACGCGTCGCGGTCGTCAGGCGGCTTCGGTAACGGCAGTGGGTGTTAGCACGCTGCGGCAGCGATTGGGATCGTCATCCGTGGTCATCATTGGTATTGCCGGCGTGGTGGGCGTGCTGGTGGCATTGCTCGCGATGGGTGAAGGGTACGCCGAGACTTTGCGTAAAACCGGTAGCGCCGACACCGCTATCGTGATGCGAGGCGGGTCGGCCAGCGAGGTAATGTCGGTCATGGATCACGACAGCGTCGTGGTCGTGCCTCAGGCACCGGGCATTGCACGCGACAGCCAGGGCAAGCCCATCGCTTCACCCGAAATCGTGGTGGCTGCGAATCTTCCGATCAAGGGCAGCACACCAGACGATGAAGGTAGCGTGCAGCTGCGCGGTGTGAGCGATCAGGCATGGGCGGTGCGTCCAAACCTGAAGATCATCGCCGGACGCAAGTTCACGCCAGGCATGCGCGAGTTGATCGTGGGGCAGGATGCGCAGCGCCAGTTCGCAGGACTGGAACCAGGACATGAAGTGAAGTTGGGCAACCAGACGTGGACGGTGGTCGGCGTGTTCGCTTCCAACGATGCATTGGATTCCGAAATCTGGGGTGACGCAGACACCGTGGCCTCCACTTATCGTCGCGGCAGCAGCCGCGCTTCCGTCACGGTGAAGTTGGCGGATGCGAAGGCGTATGACGCATTCAAAGCGGCGTTGGCGGCCGACCCACGATTGAAGGTGGATGTCGATACCACGCTCAACTACTTCAGCAAGCAGTCCGAAGGCATGAGCAAGGTCATGCGCGTGATGGGTATCACTGTTGGTCTGATCATGGCGATCGGCGCGGTGTTCGGGGCACTCAATACAATGTTTGCTGCGGTCGCTTCGCGTGCACGCGAAATTGCTACCTTGCGAGCGATCGGCTTTCGCGGCGTGCCGGTGGTGGTCGCGATCATGCTGGAAACGATGTTGCTGGCTTTGATCGGTGGGTTGATCGGTGGATTGGTCGCGTGGCTAATCTTCAACGGATATACCGCATCCACCATGGCAGCAGGGACGGTTGGGCAGCTGACTTTCGCTTTCAAAGTATCGCCGGAGCTGCTGTGGCAAGGCCTGAAATGGGCGCTCGCCATTGGCTTCGTCGGTGGACTATTTCCAGCCGTGCGGGCGGCACGCTTGCCGGTCACGGCGGCATTGCGCGAGCTTTGATGTTGGTGTCTATAGACCTGCGGATACTCCGTGCATTGCCGTCCCACTTCTCACGTTCGTTGGGAAGAGAACTAAGGACGCGTTGAACAAATCGTGATGCGTCTTCCGGCGTGAGCCGGAGGGCGCTCTATAGCCGCGAAGCCAATCATCCGGGAGCTATTCAATCGCTTGGTCCTAAGTCTTTGCCGGGATAGTGGTCCTGCTCGCCCTAATTCTTGTTCGTGTTTCATTCTGCGTTTTTCTGACCTGTCCTAGATCCAGGATTTTTCAGCTCAGTCCTATATTTCGTCGACTACGTCACCTTTTACGATGTCGTTACTTGCTCAAGCAAAACCGAGCAATGGCACCAAGCACATTTGGCTGACGGTTCTGTCGCGCGCTTTGGGCGTCGAAACAGCGGCGCTAAAAAAAGCACAAATGCCCAAGGAAAGGCACCCCTGACTGGATCTTGGTTATCCGGGTCGGAGGAGTGTTGCCCATAGGAAATGCATGGGTATCCGGGCCGAAAACCAGTGATCGATTGGTGCCAAAAAATCTTGGCTGCTGGCCACCCCGCTAGCGACAAGTGCAGTCCGCCATGGCGGCGGATTTTTAATTTGAAAACCTCCATCAAGGACTTAGATACATGAAGCACATCAAACTTGCCTCTGCCCTCGTTGTGGCCATGGGCATCGCAGCAGCTGGCGTTGCCAGCGCAGCGGCTTCCACCGGCGGCACCATCACCTTCACCGGTGCTGTCACTGACGAAACCTGCACCGTCACCGGCGGCGCCGGCACCAACGGCGGCACGGGCAACTTCACCGTGGCTCTCGATCCGGTTCCGGCTTCCGCGCTGGCTGCTGCGACCGATACTGCTGGCAACAAGACGTTCCAGGTCATCATCGGTGGCCCGGGCCAGAGCACCTGCGTGGACGGCAAGGTCGCCACGATGTCGTTCGTGCCCTCCAGCCCCCAGATCGATGCGACCACCGGCGCGCTGGTTAACGCGCTCAGCGGTCAGGCCACCAACACGGAAGTGCAGGTGCTCGACGGCACCGGTACGGCGATCGCTCTGAACGATCCGGCCAATGGCGTGACGTTCCCGGCCATCGCCAACAACACCGCCACGGTCGACTTCCAGGCGCAGTACCTGGCCGTCAACGGCGGCGCGACCGCTGGTCTGGTGAGCACGGACGTGCTGTACCAGGTTGTCTACAACTAATCCGTTGTAGAGCAATCGCTCCCTATCTCGGTGGCCGCATGGCGCGGTCACCGAGACATTCTTGAGGTGATATATGAACAACGTAATGCGCTATGCCATGGCAGGCTGTCTTTTATTTGCGGGCGTGTTTGCAGGTCGCAGCGAAGCCAGTGTGGTGATCGGCGGTACGCGTGTCGTGTATCCGGCCCAAGACAAGGAAGTTACCGTCAAGCTCACCAACGAGGGCAACCAACCCGCGCTCGTGCAGGTATGGCTGGATGACGGCGATGACAAATCCACGCCGGACACGGCGAAAGTGCCTTTCACAGTGATGCCCCCGGTTTTTCGCATCGATCCGTCCAAGGGACAGGCGGTGCGTCTGGTTTACACCAAAGAACCGTTGCCGACCGATAAGGAAAGCCTGTTCTGGGTGAACGTGCTCGAAGTGCCGCCGAAAGCGGCCGAAGATGGCAAGAACCATCTGCAGTTTGCGTTTCGCACGCGTATCAAATTGTTTTTCCGCCCGACTGGTTTATCGGGAGATGTGGCGACGGCTCGCGACAAGCTCACATGGAAAGTGGTGCCCAATACCAAGGGCAAAGGTTTTGCCATGCAGGCAACCAACCCCACACCTTATTACGTGTCGTTTGCACACGTTGGCGTGAAAGAGGGTGACCGCGAGATCAACGGCGATGGCGGCATGGTTGCGCCGGGTTCGTCCACGGCTTTCCCCATCGAAAGTCTCAGCAGCGCTCCGAGTACAGGTGCGCAGGTGGTGTTCACCACCATCAATGACTTTGGTGCGCTCGACAAGGTTGTAAAGCCGCTCGGTCAGTAATTCGGTCGTTCCTTTAGTCCCTCCGAGGCCGTGTTCGGCACGGTCTTAGGAGTCTTGCGTCTCACCGGGAGATCGTTGTGTCCACCAAGCAGTCCAGCAAATCGGAACGTATCCGTGCTGTGACGCCTATGCGTCAGAGACTGCTGTCCGTTTGGATCATCGGAATACTGATTTCGCCTTCCTTGTTGCATGCGGCGGCGGCTGATCCAGCCGTCGACCCATCATCAGCTGATCCCGCAGCGGCGACGGCTGTGACGTTCGATGCGGATTTCTTTCCTGCCGGTATGGCGCCGAAGGTGGATCTCTCGCGCTTTGAGAAAAGTGGCGCCGTTGCACCGGGTACCTATCGTGGTGACGTGATTCTGAACCGTGTGTGGCGAGCAAATGCCGATATCGTTTTGGATGTTGCCCCAGGTGGCAAAGATGTGTTGCCTTGTTTCGAGAAGGCTTCGCTCGCGAGTTATGGCGTCGACCTGAAAAAAGTCGCCGCTGACACCACCCATCCCGACAAAAAGCCGATTCCGGATGGCCGTTTCTGCAGTCCGCTGAGCGATTACATTCCCGGTGCGACCACCAGTTTCGATGGTGGCGAACAGACGCTCACCATTGAAGTGCCGCAAATCTATTCGTCGCATAACGCGCGCGGGTGGGTGGATCCATCGGAATGGAATAGCGGCATCAACGCGGCCGTCATCGGTTACAACGCCAACTTCTACCGCAGCGACGATGGCAATCGTGCACTCGGCAGTGGGTACCTGGGTCTGAACGTATCCCAGCACCTGGGTGCTTGGAGCTTCAACCACACCGGCTCGCTCACCTGGACCGAGGGCCAGGGCAACAAATATCAGGCCAGCTCCACCTTCTTGCAGCACGATATCCCTTCGCTGCGTGCGCAGATGCTGGTAGGCGATTCGTTCACGCCCGGCGATCTGTTCGATAGCGTGCGTCTGCGCGGTGTTCGTCTGTTTAGCGACGATCGCATGCTGCCCAATTCACTGCGCGGCTATGCACCTGTTGTGCGTGGCGTGGCAGATACCAACGCGCATCTGATTATTCGCCAACATGGTTACGTGGTTTACGACACCAACGTGGCACCCGGCCCGTATGTCATCGACGATTTGTCTCCCACAGGCTACGGCGGCGATCTGAGCGTGGAGCAGATCGAAGCCGATGGCCGCGTGAGGCGTTTCACGGTGCCCTTTGCTGCCGTGCCTATGTCGTTGCGCCCAGGCATGGCGCGCTGGAGTCTGGCTGCTGGCAAGATCAATCAGCTCAACTTGGTTGATGAGCCGACCATTTTGCAAGGCACGTATCAACGCGGTCTCACCAATCTCGTCACGGCTTACAGCGGTACTACGTTGGCTACCGACTACGCATCGGTGATCGGTGGTGCGGCGTTCAATACCAAAGTGGGCGCTTTCGCGGCAGACGTTACCGAAGCACGCAATCGCGTGCCCGGGCAGTCGGCCACGACAGGCACCAGCGTAAGGCTGAGCTACAACAAGAATCTGGTCGACACTGGTACCAACTTTGCGGTGGCGGCTTACCGATATTCCACCAGCGGCTATGTCGGTCTGCAGGACGCCACATACATGCGTGACGCGGCGGCGCGTGGTGAGAAAGCCGACACCATCCAACGCCAGCGCAACCGCGTGGATGTGAACATCAGTCAGAATCTTGGCAATGACTACGGCCAGTTTTTCCTGACTGGTTCCGTACTCGATTATTGGAACGCGCGCGGTCGCCAGGTGAATTTCAGCGCGGGCTACAGCAACCGTTGGAAGCTGCTCAACTACAGCATCAGTGCGCAGCGTACGCGTGATACGACGATTGCCAATTCGGCGTACACCGGTCCGATCACGGACGTCATCCCCGGTGATATCGCCGGAGCGGTGGGTGCGCCGACTGCGCCGGGCCGCGTCGACACCAGCATTTTCTTCACGGTTTCCATGCCGCTGGGGCGCAGCGCACATGCGCCGGTCTTCAATGCGCTCGCCAGCCATTCGCAGCAAGGCGGCAGCAACGAGCAAGCCAGCGTCAGCGGCACGCTGGGCGACGAGCAACGTCTGGCTTACGGCGCAACCGTAAGTCATGACGCAAGCACCACCAATGCAAGCGTGAACGCTCAGTACAACGGCAGTCATGGCAATTACGCCGGCAGCTACAGCTACGGCACCAACTATTCGCAGGCAAGCGTTGGCACCTCCGGCTCGCTGATACTGCACGCAGGCGGCTACACCTTCTCGCCGCCCACGGGCGACACCATCGCACTCGTTCACGCGCCCAACGCCAAAGGTGCGCGCGTGCTGAGCGGGCAGGGTTCGGTGGTAGATGGAAATGGCTATGCGGTCGTGCCGTATCTGCAGCCTTATCAGCTCAACACCGTCGAGCTCGATCCGAAGAACTCCAGCACCAGTGTGGAACTGAAGTCCACCAAGGAAAGTGTGGCCCCGCGCGCGGGCACCGTGACGCTGCTCAACTACGAAACCACCAGTGGCCGCGCGTTGCTGGTTGAAACCAGGTTGTCTGATGGCCGTCCCGTTCCATTCGGTGCCAACGTACTGGACGCGAAGGGCGACAACATCGGTGTCGCTGGACAGGCGAGCCGCCTCTACGTCCGCGACATGCAATCGTCCGGCGTGATCACCGTGCAATGGGGTGAAGGCGAAGCGGATTCGTGCCAGATCAACGTGCAGCTCAAGCCGCAGGCCAAGGGCGTACGCACGGATATGGAAAAGGTCCAGGCACCATGTGTGTTCAAGGCATCAGCTACCACCCAACAACCTAATTCGTCGATCACCAAGCCGGTTGCTGTGCTCAATCACGTTGGCAACAGCATGTGGCTCGATGGCGTAACGGAATATGCGCCTCTACAACATAACCCTATTTCTCACGGTTTAACCGCGAGGGACGCAGCATGACAACGCACACAACAATTCCATCTCAAAACCCTGGGGTTGCTAATAGCGCTTCACGCTTGATATGTACTGCGTTGGCAATGGTACTGCTGTTTCTTTCGGGTGCGGTAAAGACTGCATTTGCAGCGGGTACCTGCCAGTACTCTCCTGCGAATCCAACATGGGTGACTGAACAAGCAACATTGTCTGGTAGTGCTACGGTTGGGCGAGATGCCCCAATCGGGACAGTCATCTATGAGGTTGGTTACGCCAGTAGCGTTTCGCCTATATTGCTTTGTACCGCGGGAAGTTATCAGGTGCAGACATCACTGGTGAGCCAGCCCTATCCACTGTCGAGTTATGTTGATCCTTCGGGCTCTCCGGTTTACCAAACGGCTATTCCGGGCATAGGAGTGCGACTTAATGGCGCTACAACTCCGGTGCCGGGCAACGGCTATGTCACTAACTACCCTTTTGCTTTAAATAGTGTTGGCTTTTTAAATGGATCCAATTTTAGATTGGATCTCATCAAGATCAGTAACACGGTGGGTGCAGGGACAATAACTGCTGCGGGCTTGCCTACTTTCCAAACGTCCGAAGTTAGTGTGGACGGTGGCAATTCCACGCGCTTCCTCTTGGCCACTGTCATTGGGCAAGTCAACATCATTTCTAGCACGTGTACGACACCTAATGTATCGGTCAACCTTGGCACACATTTCACCACTGAGCTGAAAGGTATAGGCACCACCACAGCGACTTGGGTGCCCGTAGATATTCAGTTGAACAACTGCCCGGCATTCTTCGGGTATACGTACACAAGTGTTAATGCCGACACTGCGCAAACGATAACGGGACAGCTTGCCTCGAATTCGATTCAGTACAGCATCAATCCGAGCAACGGTGTCGCGAACGCCACGAACGGTGTGATGAATCTCTCCTCTGGCGGCGCAACCGGCATCGGTATCCAGTTGACTGATACCGGCAGCAACCCGATTCAGTTCAATACGGCGACACCTTCAGGACTAACCCTTAACCAGACGAGTTCGGCCAACTACACCATTAATCTCCAGGCGCGTTACTACCAGACAGGCACGTCTGTGACCGCGGGAGCCGCCAACGCCACCGCAACCGTTACGTTGACCTATCTGTGATGACAGTGATGGCCATGAAACATAGATGCTTGAAGTGGGCTTTTCTCGCAGCGCTTGCGTTGCTGTCAGCGCCTGTTTTTCCGGCGGACTTGACTATCAATTTCAATGGCCAGTTCGTCGTACCTACCTGCAATTTTACGGTCAATGGTGGAAACGGCGTAAACCTAGGTACCTATCCGAATACGTATTTCAATACGAATACGGTAACACCCATTGTTGGAATTACGATCGCTGCAACGGGTTGCACAACGGGTATCAGTACGATCCATCTTGCTTTTTCAGGTACGGCGGATTCATCAAATAACCAGCTATTCGCCACGAACAATGGCTCGGGTGTAAACGGGGTGGCCGTTGAGCTGCTTGCCCCATCCACACAAACACGAATCACGCCGGGTAGCAGTGTCGACTGGACTGGTGTCAATCCGAGTCTGTCGACCAATACCTACAGCCCCATGACGCGTTTTTATAAAACGATGGGGGCCGTTACAGCGGGAACTATCAATGTTCCTATCACCATCAACTTCACTTACAACTGATTTCACCAGCAACAGGACAATGTCATGCGTACATTCGCTTTAAAACTTGCAATCGCCACGGGTTTGTTGTGCACGGCTTCGTTTGTGCAAGCCCAGACGACCTTCAATATCACGGGTACAATCACGACTGGTACCTGCACCATCGCCGTGAACAGCGGTACTCCGGTCAATGTGGGTACCTTTAACTCGAATTCATTTACGGGCAGCTTCCAGTCGGGTTTTATTCCCAACTTCAATCTGGCCTACAGCGCTTGCGCGCAGGGCATTCAAACCTTGACGCTCAAGCTCACGGGCACGGCCGATAAAACCACCGGTGGTAACGCCAATTATTACGATAGCGGTCTTCCAGGCGCTCCGTTCGAGTTGAAGGATGCCAAGGCAAACGTGGATCTGCCGCCGAGTGGCGCGACGCTCATAACCATTTCCAATCCTGGCACCAGCGGCACGTATCCGTTGACGGCACAGTTCCATCAGACGGGTACCTTGACGAAAACCGGCGTAGGTACTGCCACGGTTACCGTAAACGCCACCTACAACTAAGGCGGGAATACACATGTTGCGCAAACTCCTAACGATCATGGGGATAGTCGTGGCGGCAGCGCATGCCGGCACGACTGTTGCGCAAACCCAATTCGACATGACTGGCGAGATCGATCCGGGTACCTGTCAGTGGGCAGTGGGCGACGATGATCGAACCATTGTGTTCGATCCCATCGATGCCAGTGTGCTTAACGCAAGTGGCTCGGGTAACTTTCAAACATTCAATCTCACTCTCCAGAACTGTGCGCCGGGAATGATCAGTGCGACGTTCGTGTTTGGTGGAACGCCAGACACCAATGATCCGCTGCGTTTTCTCAATACCGGTAGCGCACAAGGTACTGCGGTAGAGCTGGAATCTGCAGACGGTTTGAACATTGGTGCAGACGGCACCAATAACTCGCGCACGGTTTCGGTTGTAAATAACGGAGCAGTGATCGCGTTGCGTGCGGGTTACTGGCGCGTAGGGTCGGTTGCGGCTGGCAGTGTCGACTCTGTCGCTACGGTCTCGGTGACTTATCAGTAAGTGACAATGCGTGATGCCGCTTGGCATCACAGAGCTCATGTAAGAGCATAGTTTGCTCTTTTAGTGTGCTATCGACGGTGTGTAATTCAACGTAAACCCGGGCAGCTATGGCAAACCCAACACCAGTGGCCTGCGTGCGGCGAGATAAGTAAAAGCGACGCCGACCGTGTTGCGTGCCAATGCTCCCGCACGATCAGTGCGTTTTCCGTTGCCGTGCCGCAGTGATCGTGACGACGCCGACAAGAATGATAGTCATGCCGACAAGATCGAATGGGCCGACCTTCTCGCCCAGCAACAGCACGCCAAACAATACGGCTACGGGCGGATTAACGTAGGCATAGCTTGTCGCCAAAGCAGGACGGGCGTGCTTGAGCACATATAGATAGGCGCTGAATGCGATGAGCGATCCGAATACCACCAGGTAGGCCGCTCCCATCGTAGCGTGGAGGCTTGGATGGTGTGGTAGCTTCTCTCCACCGGCGAATCCCACGATGAGCAATGCAACGCTGCCGCTTAGCATTTGTGCGGCCGTATTCATGGGGCCGGCCGGCATGTCTTGACGACGGCTCCATACCGAGCCAAACGCCCATGCAGCGGCAGCCACTAGCAACGCAACAGCGCCTAGACGTGAGGCAGAAAGGCTGCTGCCCAGATTCAATACAGTAACGCCGACGAAACCGATGAGCAGGCCAAGCACTTCGCGTCGTGACGGCCATTCGCCGTAAAGACCCGCGAAGAGGGCGGCAAACAAAGGCATGCTGGCTACGACGACTGCGGAGATGCCGGAGCTTACGCTTTGTTCGGCGTAACACACCAAACCGTTGCCGAAGCCCAGCAACAAAATGCCCGTGAACGCAGCGTTGCGCCATTGTCGAGCGGTGGGCATGGCGACGCCGCGTAGTCGCAGGGCACTCAGCAACAACAAGCCGGCACATGCAAAGCGACATCCCGCGAGTAGAAAGGGCGGATAGCTTTGCAGCGCGACGCGAATGGCTAGATAGGTCGAACCCCAGATGATGTACAGCGCGAACATGCATAGCGGCAGCCATAGGCTGTCGCGCGGGGTTTCGGCTGTCGCGATGGAAGGAGTAGCGGAGTCGGTCATGTGAGTGTCACGAGGGTAACGTGCACGATAGCTGCGGCGCGCATTCTGGGGAAGAGATAGCTATGCAAGCCAGCATTGAAACGCGATCAAGGCAAAACATCGCCCGCAGCTGGAATGACGTTGAGGTGATGCGCGAGTTATCGAGAATGATGCGGCGAAAGCTTTAGAGGCGCGAACACCCCCTCGGGGTAGTCACCGTTGACGCGACGCGGTCTTCCCCAGTTCCCGTTCCAGCAACACACGTTTACGCTCCACACCCCAGCGCCAACCGCCGAGTGAACCATCCTCACGCACAATGCGGTGACAAGGCACGATCAACGCCAGCCGGTTGCTTCCGCATGCGCGACCGATAGCACGCGCTGCACCAGGTTGCCCCAGTTCGGCAGCAAGTTCGCCATAGCTTTTGGTTGTTCCGGCGGGAATCCGTGTCAGCGCTTCCCATACGCGCCATTGAAAAGCCGTCGCCGCGATATCCAATGGCGGAAGTTCCGGCGCGGCTTTATCGCTCCAACCCAATTCGCTAGCGATACGCGCAATGACAGCATTGAGCCATTCTTCGCGCCCGTTATCCACGCGCTCGTACTCGGCGTGCGGAAATTCTGTTGCAAGCCGCCGTTCCAGATCTTCGTCGTCAACGCCCAGCGTCACACTGCAAATACCTTTTGCTGTGGCGGCGACCAGCAACTGTCCCAGGGGCGTACTTGTAGTGGTGTAGCGAATGCTTGCTCCCGCACCGCCCGCGCGATAGCTGGCCGGCGTCATGCCGAGCAAGCGATTCGTATGCTCATAGACGCGACTGCCGGAACCAAACCCGGCGTCGTACACCGCGTCAGCAACGGCAGCACCTTTGCGCAGAGCCGATTTGAACTGACCGAATCGACGCGCGCGGTGATACTCCGCGGGACTCATACCATAGCGACGCCGGAAAGCGCGTTGCAGATGACTAGGGCTGAGCTGGGCAGCATTTGCGAGGGTGCTTAGCGAGGGCACTTCGTCGGCACGCTCAATGAGCGCGCGGACGTGTTCCAGCGGGGCTTCAAGGGTGGCGAGCGAGTTGCGCATGGGAATGTCCTGGAGAGGATGCCGTCAGCTTAGAAGCGGCATCCAACGGCAGCTATCCGAATCTTGCGCTTGTTTAATGGGCTACCGGGCGGGAGTCGCGGATAACCACGTATTCGCCTTCCAGCACTTCGGGCTGACGTTCGGTGCGGGGGGAGCCCGACACGCGATGCAGCTTCCACTGGCGCCAAACCA
>FSXU01000134.1_pt1 | contig 16373 bp, 11 predicted proteins | sample 1638421 | NCBI WGS metagenome assembly FSXU01 (sample SAMEA3914788, study PRJEB12502) | metagenome | biome: forest; material: soil | place: Canada | collected 2011-07-03 | depth 0.1 m
AAGGTTTGTACGCTGTCGTACCGCATTCCTGTCTGTCATGGCGTAGCGTTTAAGACACCCTCGAACATTCATGAGCCGATGGTGGGCGTGAAGGTATCGACGGCTTGAAACAAAGCACTCTATCGGGCCGGTCCGGCGTTGTGGGGAGTGTGTTCACCCCCGGGGATTGCGTCACTTCATTTGCGAGGTCTGATATGGAAGTGTTCGAGAAAGTGGGTACGCGCGAGTTCTCCGCGATACTCAAGCTAGACGCCAGCGTCATTTTGAAGGAGGGAAACCGGGAGCTCACCAGCGTTACCCTGAACTCTGCACTACCGGCGCTTGCAGAACAGAACGATGGCCCCGCCATTCTGGATTCGACGATCGCAGATTTACTGCGTGCGCTGATACGGGAATACTCCCGCGTAATTTGAAGGTCCCCTGAGCTCATGGGTCCCCCTGCATTGCAGCGATCATCTGGCGAGCCCTTGCAGGGGTCTGTCGACCTTCAAGGGGCCGATTGCGACGTAGAACCGGTGCGGTGAAGCCGTGAAACACATGGGGAGTAGCGAACATGTTGCGAAGCATAGAGAGTCTTCACGGGTGCGCTGTTGTGGCACGTGGACCTCACGCGGCGACAGGTCAGGGACAGCCCGGATGTTGATATCAACCAGACCAACTGGTTCGACTCCACCGTTTCGACAGAACTCAGCCGCGAAGCAATCAGGAATAGCCCTGAGTACGATGACACCGTGCCGCTTAGCCGAAGCTACGAACAAACGCTTCACGGGTTCTATGGAAAGGAAGCGTACTGGTCTACATACGATACGGCGTCGTTGCTGGCACACATCGGCGAAACTGCCCCTTAGTTCAAGGTAATCCAGATAGGTGCGCCTTAAATGAGTGTCACACGGGGCGGGCGTCGCGGACCCGGTACGGCAGCGTACCGACGTCTATCGCCGTTGTGCGTACCGTATTCGTTGATACTCTGAGTTTTCGCTTTCAGGGTTCGCACGACGGCCGCGCGCGAAATGGTCAAACCTGATTGTTCGCATCACCGTCCTCCTGCTTCATGAGGCAAAATCGCCATGAATCCGATCACACTACTTCTATCCACCATCTTCATGTTGGCGGCCATCGCGGCTGCCGGGTTGATAAACATCTATGTAGCAATCCCTCTCTTCGTCGTCGCGGTCCTGATCTCACTGTCCGTGAAGGTTGCTAACGTCTGGCAGAAATTCGTCATCCTCCGGGTCGGCAAGTTGCAGAGCGTTAAGGGAGCAGGATTTTTCATGATCATTCCTGTTTTAGACACGGTAGTTGCTGTCATTGATGAACGCATTCAGACGACAGCTTTCAACGCAGAGCAGGCACTGACCAAAGACACAGTGCCGGTCAATGTCGATGCGATCATCTTCTGGCATGTGTGCGACGCGCAAAAGGCCGCACTGGCCATTACAGATTACCGTCAGGCGATCGATCGCGTGGCACAGACTACGTTACGCGAACTGATCGGGTCCTCGATGCTGTCCACGCTCCTTTCGGATCGAACCGCGGCCGATGCACACCTGCGCGACGAGATCGGCGGCAAGACGGCGGAGTGGGGGATTGCAGTCGGATCTGTGGAAATTCGCGATGTTGCGATTCCGGAAGCGCTGCAGGATGCGATGTCGCGTCAGGCGCAGGCCGAGCGCGAAAAGCAGGCTCGCGTAATACTGGGTTCGGCGGAAGCCGCGATCGCTGCGAATTTTGTTGAAGCGGCGCGGGTCTACGAAAGTCAGCCGGGCGCGCTACAACTGCGCGCGATGAACATCATTTACGAAACAACCAAGGAACGTGGGGCGACGATCCTCATGCCAACTGCGATGGTGGACAGTCTGAATCCCGCGTTGGCGGTGGCGATTGCAGGACACGAACTGCCCGGCACGCCAGTGGTGAAGCCGCTCAAGACAGCCGCGTAGACCGGCTGCGGCACAGAGTAACGTTGCGATGCGCGGGATCGCGGTCACATCGCGCGACAGGGCGATTTTTTATTAACCACCTGTAACAGGAGGCTTGTATGAAACATATCAATTTCATGGCGGCGCAGCGCGCATGCGTCAAGCTTGTTGTGTCGTTACTCCATAGCAAGGTCCGGACTATCTCGCTGCCGATCGGGCGCGTTGGGCCGCCTCCGACAATGGCGTTTGCTTTCGTACCGGCCTGCAGTCGGGGGCGCCGGAGCGTCACCGGACGGTAGCCGGGGCCGCACATGCCCCAATCTGGCCGCAGCGGGTGCCTTCGCGGACAACGGGTTGTATTGCACCGGCAAAATTCACCGGACTCCAAAGGGCGTTCGACTTCAGGCTGCGACGCTGAACGAGCAGGTGCGTAAGTGATGCCGTCTTGACCGGCAACCAACGTCCGACATAATCTCTGCGCGCCTGTGGGGACTTGAATTCCCCGTCCTGGAAGGGCTGGGAGTCCTATGCCAGAGTGGATTCATGGAAGGCGAATCCATCCGCGTGCAACTCACCCGGCGGCGCTACGCCGTAAAGCCGGGCGCATTGCCCCCTGAAGCAGGGTTGCATAAACGTTGACGTAGTTCTGCGCCATCCCCTTCGCGCTGAATCGGCGTTCAAACCGAGCGCGGATTTCAGCGCGCGACAGTTCATCGAGGTGTTGCAGCGCGCAAACCGCACCGTGTACATCTTCGCAGATGTAGCCGGTCACGCCGTGATCAATGACTTCAGGCACAGAGCCACGATTGAACGCAATCACGGGTGTACCGCAGGCCATCGCTTCGATCATCACCAGGCCAAACGGCTCCGACCAGTCGATCGGGAAAAGCAGTGCTTTGGCACCTGACAGGAACGCTGGCTTTTGGGCCTCTGTGATCTCGCCGATGAACTCGACGTTGGGCAGGGACAGAAGCGGTTCAATCGTAGTCCTGAAGTACGCGTGGTCGGCCTTGTCAACCTTGGCCGCGATTTTTAACGGCAAACGGCTTTCTGCCGAGATGATGATGGCTGCGTCGATGCCCTTTTCCGGGCAGATACGTCCCAGGAAAGCGAGGTACTCCGGCCCGTCCCGGTGGATCGGCATCAGCAGATTTTCCGGCAGACCGTGATAAATCGTGTTGAGCCAGTTCGCCTGGGGCAACGGCAAGCGTTGCGAATTGGAGATTGAAATTACCGGCACTTTTGGAAACGCGTTGAAAACCGGTTGCAGTTCCGGCAGGTCGAGGCGGCTATGTAGCGTCGTCACGAACGGAACGTCGAGCTGTGAGAAGAGTGAGAACGGCAAATAGTCAAGGTGAGCGTGGAGTACGTCGAATTTATGAGCAACCTCACACACCTTTTCAAGTAACACCATATGCGGTGCGATCGAGTCACGGATGGACGGGTCGAGCCGCAGGGCGTTCGGCCACGCTGATTCGAGCGTGGCCTTCGTGCTTGAGTCCCCACTCGCAAATAGGGTCACGTCGTGCCCCAGGTCGACGAGCGCATCGGTGAGATAGGACACCACGCGCTCGGTGCCGCCATAAAGGTGGGGAGGAACGGCCTCGTGCAAGGGCGCGATCTGTGCAATTCTCATATCTCATTCTCCCTGGCAAGCGCTTTGTTCAAGGCTGCAGCCAGTACGCGCGGTCCAACAACGGCAACGCACTGTAAAACCTAAACGTCCTATGGCTCATCGCTCGACGGTCCCACATTTCAATTAAGACGTCTGTACGGTAACGGTCAACGGCTTCATAGCGTGCTGCAGCGTCAAGTACACCGTGTCAAACGACGCCTATTGCTTTAGTGCGAGATTTTGATCTGAGTAGTTTCCGAGCCTACCGCTTTGGTCTTCGGATTAGTAATCTGGCACATATGCGCAAGCAACTGAAAGGGCAACGATCGCACTGTCAATCCTGATGGCTATCGCGACCCGGAACCCGCTTCATCGAGGCGTGCACCTTGGTTTGTGAGTCTGCTTCTTTAGACGAGTGGGCTCTCTTCGACCTGCGTCTACAAACGTTCCTGACCATGAACATACGCGAATCTCTTATGTCTGGATCAGAGGTAGCCCAGACCGTCTCGGCGGCGATCTTCGACGTTGACGGCGTGCTCCTCGCCTCACCTCACGAGCGAGCATGGCGTGAAGCGCTCGATGGCTTTGCCGATAAAGCACGCTTTACCACGGCAATGTATCAGTCGCAGGTAGCGGGTAAGCCGCGCCTGAGCGGCGCATTGGCCGCTCTACGTGCTTTGGGCGTGCCGAATGCTGAACAACGGGCTCCAGCCTATGCTGAGCACAAGCAGAAACGTCTGGAGGATCTGATTGACGCAGGTGCGGTAGCCGCGTTCCCTGACGCAATACGCTTCGTCAAGGCCGTGCGAACGCTCGGGTGGCCTCTTGCCGTGGCTTCGTCGTCAAAGAACGCCAACGGAATGATGAAGCGCATTCGCATGGACGCTGGACACTCCCTGTTTGATGTGTTCAGGGCCAATGTCTGTGGCCGCGATTTGCGGGAGGGCAAGCCTAACCCGGAAATCTTCCTGCTTGCTGCAGCGGAGCTGCCGGAAGCACCGGCAAACTGCTTCGTGGTTGAGGATGCACCGGCCGGTATCGAGGCCGCCTGTGCTGGCGGAATGGCGGCGCTCGGCGTGGCACGGCTTGCCGATGCTGACCTGCTTTGGGCGGCGGGGGCAACGCTCGTCGTGGCCAGTCTCGACGAGGTCGCTATCGATCAGCTGTCAAAGGGCCGGCTCTGCCGGCAACTGCCATGACCGGCCCGTGGAGCTTGGACCATGCGCTGACGCCGACCAACGACCGCGATTGGATCATCGAGGAGGCCGGCTACGATCCGCTACGTGAAGCAAGCCGGGGGGCACGCTTCGCCATCAGCAACGGCTTTCTCGGCGTGCGAGGTGCGCGGGCGATCCACCGAGGTGGGCGATGGGTTGACACTTCGCGCACCCTGGTTGCGGGGCTGTTCGATACACCCGACGACGAACAAGCCATACCGGGACTGGTCGCTACGCCCGACTGGCTTCAAGTGCAGATATCGCTACAAGGTGAACCGCTCGTGCACCGGTCCGGCGACGGAGAGTCCCAGCGGCGAATCCTGGACATGAGGCGGGGTACGCTCATCACCGAGGATCGTCTCTCGAATGCATCCGACGTGGGCGTCAGGCTACGGAGTCTGCACATCGTCTCGCTCGACCAACGCGCGATCGGCTTGCAACTACTCCAATTGGAGATCGAGCAGGGAGAGGTCGAGGTCACGCTCAACGCGTCCTTCGAAGGCCTCGACATCGGCCTTGTATCCGAGCGGGTCGAGCCCGGCCTGGGTGTATGGCACGTGATTTCGACTGGCAAGCGGCTGGCTATCGCTGTCGGGTTGACTCTACAGATCGACGGACAGGAGGTTCCCGCTAACCGGACTGGCCCCTTCCACTGGTCATGGTGCTGGAAATCGCAACGCGGACAGATCGGTTCACTGGAGCGCATCGTCGCGATGACCCGAAGCGAAACTGAAAACGCAGACGCGGGGCAGCAAGCACGGGCTGCGCTTTGCGTCGCGCGCGAGCTGGGCTGGTCGGACGTGATGGCAGCCCATGAGAGAGCGTGGGTAGCCCGTTGGGAGGGCAGTGACGCCACGATCGAGGGCGATCCGGCCGCCCAGCAGGCGTTGCGGTTCGCGCTCTACCATCTGAACGGCGCCGCGAACCCCGCCGACGAGCGCGTCTCGATCGCAGCGCGAGCGTTGACTGGTGACGACTATCGCGGACATGTGTTCTGGGATACCGAAATTTACCTGCTTCCGTTCTACATCCTGACCTGGCCAGAAGCGGCGAGGGCACTGCTCATGTATCGATTTCGCACGCTTGACGGCGCTCGGGCGAAGGCGGCCGGAATGGGCTGGAGAGGGGCGCTTTACGCGTGGGAATCGGCCAACACAGGCGCCGAGACGTCACCCTTGAAGGTAATCGGTCCAGACCGCAAGGTTGTCAACGTGAGGTGCGGAGAACAGGAGCAGCACATCAGTGCGGATGTCGCCTACGCGGTGTGGCAGTACTGGCAGGCTACCGGCGACGAGATTTTTCTTCGCGACGCTGGCGCGGAGATCTTGCTGGAGACCGCTCGTTTCTGGTCGAGCCGCGCCCAGGTAGACCAGGATGGTCATTGCCACATCCGTGGTGTCATTGGCCCCGATGAATATCACGAGTCGATCGACGACAATGCATTTACCAACGTCATGGCACGGTGGAACATCCGGCGCGCGCTCGAGGTAGCCGCGCTGTTGCGCGAGCGCTGGCCGCAAACCTGGGAAAGCCTTTCAGGTAGCCTCGGCCTGGAGGATGGTGAACTCAAGCAATGGCGCAGCGTTGCCGACACGATCGTGTCGGGCCTTGATTCCTCGACGGGACTTTTCGAACAATTTGCAGGTTTTTTTAAGCTGGAATATATCGATCTCGACGACTACTCTGGCCGTTCGGTACCAATGGACGTCGTGCTAGGCCGGGAACGAACGCAAAAGTCCCAGGTCGTCAAGCAGGCGGACGTCGTGGCGCTGCTAGCGCTTCTACCGGAAGAGTTTCCGGGCGACTCCGGAGCAAAGAACTTTGACTATTACGCTGGGCGTTGCGGTCACGGCAGTTCGTTGAGCCGCGCCATGCACGGGATCGTTGCCGGCAGGCTCGGCCGAAGTGAAGTCGCTCTGGATTTCTTCAAGGGGACCTCGGCTATTGATCTTGAAGATAGCCAGGCTTCCATTGATGGTGGCGTGCACATTGCGGGCTTGGGCGGGATATGGCTTATGGCGGTATTCGGCTTCGGGGGCCTATCGCTACACAGCGACCGCCTCGCGTTGGACCCTAAGTTGCCATCGGGCCGGAAGACACTTGCGTTCAGTGTGCAGTGGCGTGGCCGAAAACTCAAGATCAGGATCGCGCAAGCTACAGGAAGCGTTGAGGCTACGCTGGAAGCCGGAGAACCGATGAAACTTGTCGTCGGTGGCAAGGCATTCAATCTGGACCGTTCGGAATCGCTCCAGGTCTCGTTAGACCCGGAGCGCAACGATTCGCCTGACAAGAATCCGAACGCCAGGAGACTAGAGATGGACGCATGATGACGTCAACACTCCAGAAACCGCCGATACGACTCGGCGGGTTTTGTTGCACAATCTCCAGACTCTCCAGACATTATTTCGACAAGTTTGCCTGCCAGTAGTTATCGACCTTTTGACTCTGTTGCTGGAAATCACCACGCGCAGAGAACTGGCGTTCCTTGACCTCCGGTGCCGCGTCCATTTTGCCTTTGGTCGTGTCGAGCACCAGCAGGGTGACGCCCGCAGTCGCCTTGAAGTCTGCCCATGGCACCGGGACATACTTTTCGTCGATTCCGAACATACCGCCGCTACCGACCACCAAATACACAATCTTGCCTGTCTTCGGACTCAGAACGATGTCATTGACGCTGCCGAGATCCTCGCGCTGCGGACTGACGACGCTGGTACCAATCAACTCAGCGGAACGGAAAGACGTGCTAACACCGGTGACCGGCTGGGCGTTGGCGATCTGATGGGTTCGCCAATCCGACACGTCACCTGTCGAGCTATGCCCGTAGCCCAGATCCGCCGCGTAGCTTTTGTATATTGCCCGGCTCGCCTTGAGCAGCGACTCACAATTCTGTTGCTCGCCACGTCGCGCGAGAATGTTCGCCGATGTCATCAGCGTCCGAACCTCGTACGCGGGTCGCACAGAACGGTAGCCGTTCTGTGCCGGTACGCCGCTGGTGGTGCTGCCGGTGTCGGTGTCGGGCGGCAACGTATACGGCTCGCCAGAGCTGTAGCCGTACATCGGCGAGCCATCTCCGTAGCCAAAACCATAGCCGGATTCGCGTAGCCAGTAGCCGTTCTTACGCATCTCGCTGTTGAAGGCACTCAGATCGCTTAGACATTTTTGCGCAGGTTTCATATCCGGCGTTGCGCTCGTATCGCGAGTTGGGTGCTGTACCGTCCTGGTGTCAGGCGACTGCGCTGCGGGCAGCGGAACGGAAAAACCCATGCACACGCAGGCTGTTAGCGATGCGGCGAAGGCCAGGCGACACGTAATTGTCGATTCCTTGGTGTGTTTCATGATGCTGCCTCCTTGCTACGTCTCGATGGAATACAACACTCTCACTTACGGCGTTGACGATCTGTACGGTAGTGGTCAGTGGTCTCCAGCAGACGAAGGACTGGGCCGTCATCTGATTGACGGGGTACGCCCCCTCGCGCGCGGGACGTCGCATCCGAGCACGACGGAGTGTCCGGTACTGGACAGAGCACACCGCCGGAAGAGCAGACCATCGAGTCTGAAGTGTGATAGCAGCCTCGACCGCGCTATCGGTCGTTGCGGCAGGAGCTTGTGACTCGCGGTCGGGTTCGATTGTCCGATCGGCAATTGGAGAAGCGATCTTCAAGGTGACTGTGTCGTCGCAGTGCGCGGCCTCGCCCCGCAATGTGCCACATGCATTGATGATCGCGACGAGATCGCTCTCGTCAAGGTGCGCGTCATGCGCGCTAATGAAGACCGCGCGAGTGCCGCATTGTCTGTGCATAGACTGCATCTCGATCCAAACCGGAAGCCTGAATCATGAAAGCCCGTACGCTGACGCCGGAACTGCTCGACAGGATGAATGCCTATTGGCGCGCCGCCAATTATCTGTCGGTCGGCCAGATCTACCTTTACGACAATCCGTTGCTTCGGGAACCGCTTAAGTTATCGCACGTCAAGCCACTCGTGGTCGGTCACTGGGGCACGGTGCCGGGGCAGAACTTTATCTATGTGCATCTGAATCGGGTCATCAGGAAGTACGACCTGAACATGTTCTACATCGCGGGCCCCGGACACGGTGGCGCTGCGCTGGTGGGCAATGTGTACCTCGAAGGCACGTGGAGCGAGGTTTATCCTGAGATCACCCAGGACGAAGCCGGAATGAAAAAGCTGTTCACGCAATTTTCATGGCCTGGCGGGATTTCGAGCCATGTCGCGCCGACCACGCCCGGATCGATTCATGAGGGGGGCGAACTGGGCTATTCGCTGAGCCACGCGTTTGGCGCCGTATTCGACAATCCGGGCCTGATCGTCACTTGCGTCGTCGGTGACGGTGAGGCAGAGACGGGTCCATTGGCGACGGCGTGGCAGTCCAACAAAATGCTCGATCCGATTACCGACGGAGCGGTGCTGCCGATTCTGCATCTTAACGGCTACAAGATCAGCAACCCGACCTTGCTGGCCCGCATCGAGCGCGAGGAACTGGATCAGTTCTTTCGTGGCTGCGGCTGGACACCTCACTTTGTTGAGGGCGATGAGCCGGAAAAGATGCATGAACTCATGGCCGCCACTCTGGAGAAAGTTATCGAGGACATCGGCGCGATCCAAAGGCATGCACGGGACACGAATGATCCTACCCGACCGAGCTGGCCGATGATTGTGCTGCGGTCGCCCAAGGGCTGGACCGGTCCGAAAGTCGTCGACGGATTGCAGATCGAAGGCACGTTCCGCTCACACCAGGTTCCGCTGCTGGTCGATTCCTCGCATCCTGATCATGTTGGACTGCTTGAAAGCTGGATGAAGAGCTACAAGGCCGAGGAACTGTTCGACGAAAGCGGTCGGCTGATGCCGGAGCTGGCTGAACTGGCGCCGAACGGTGACCGGCGAATGGGCGCAAATCCGCACGCGAATGGCGGCCTGCTCCTGCGCGATTTGCGGATGCCGGACTTCCGTGTTCACGCGCTGGATGTGCCATTCCCAGGCGCAGTCAACGGTCAGGATACGATGGTGCTGGGCAAATTCCTGGGTGACGTGGCCAACCTCAATCAGGATCAGCGCAATTTCCGCGTTGTCGGTCCAGATGAAACACTCTCGAATCTTCTCGGCTCGTTGTTTGAGGCCACCAGTCGCCAGTGGGACGCGCGCAAGCAGAGCAACGACGAATCCCTCGCGCCGTCTGGGGGCGTACTGGATTCGATGCTCAGCGAGCATCAGTGCGAGGGATGGCTGGAAGGCTATCTGCTGACCGGACGGCACGGGCTGTTCAACAGCTACGAGGCCTTCATCCGTATTGTCGATTCGATGTTCAGCCAGCACGCAAAGTGGCTGAAGGTCACCCGGGAACTGCCGTGGCGCCGCCCGATCGCTTCGCTTAACTATCTGCTTGCCTCGCACGTCTGGCAGCAGGACCACAACGGCTTCACGCACCAGGATCCCGGCTTTCTCGATCACGTGATCAACAAAAAGGCCGATATCGTGCGCGTGTACCTGCCGCCTGACGCGAACTGCCTGCTGTCTGTCTTCGATCACTGCCTGCGCAGCCGCAACTATGTCAACGTAGTGGTGGCCGGCAAGCATGCACTCCCGCAATGGTTGAGCATGGAGGCAGCCGTTGTGCATTGCACTGAAGGCATCGGAATATGGCAATGGGCCAGCAACGATCAGAATGCCGAGCCGGACGTGGTGATGGCCTGTTGCGGCGATACACCAACCCTGGAGGTCCTGGCTGCCGTTTCCATACTTCGCGAGCATCTGCCCGATCTGAAGACACGGGTTGTCAACGGCGTCGATCTGATGAAGCTGCAGTCCTGCACTGAGCACCCGCACGGGTTAAGCGAAGAGGACTACGACTCGCTATTTACCAAAGACCGGCACATCATCTTTGGCTTTCACGGCTACCCGTGGCTAGTGCACCGGCTCACGTATCGCCGCACCAACCGCAATCTGCATGTGCGTGGGTACAAGGAGGAGGGCACCATCACAACGGCCTTCGACATGCGCGTGCAGAACGAGCTGGACCGCTTTCATCTCGTGCAGGACGTGATCGATCGTCTGCCCCACCTCGGTTCGAAAGGTGCTTACCTGAAACAACAGATGCAGGACAAGCTCATCGAACACAAGCATTACATCGACAGGCACGGACAGGACATGCCGGAAATATGCAACTGGAAATGGAAAGAATAGTGCGGCGACGTGACTGCGCAGTATCCGGATGATGTCGTCGCGAAGAGACGGGGGCGAGCGTCTGGCGGAAACACGATAGGTGGCACCAGGTCTGGAGTGGAGCGATGAACGATATCCCGACGGTCGTCAAGGAACGGCCACAGTTTGCACACGAAAAGGTGAGTGCAATCAGAATACATCGCCCTTCCCGGCATCTGCTCAGAAACCTGATTGTTGCCGCGGTCCTGCTCATTGCTTTCGCGGCAGGTATTGCCGGCTATATGGAACAGTGGCTCTGGATGAGGCAGGTCGACTATGCGCGCATCTTCTGGACGCTCCTGTCGGCCCAGTTCGGGATGTTCGCCTCCGCCTTCGTCTTTGCCTTCCTGTATGTATGGCTCAACCTTCGCCGGACTAGCAAAAATGGCACCGACTTCCCCGGTGGCTGGCAAGCAGCCATGCCCGCCGGTTCATTCACTGACCATGGACGCGCGCAGCCAAAAATCGAGTTTCCTCCCGGGGTATTGAGAATGGCAATTGCGGCTGTCAGCGCAGGCGTCGCCGTGATTTTTGCAGTTCGTTTCTACGCCGATTGGGATACTTGGCTCCGGTTTCGCTATGGCGGATCCTTCGGTTTAGCCGATCCGCTCTTTGGAGTCGATGTGGGGTTTTATGTCTTTCATCTGCCCTTTTACGTGCTACTACAGAGCAGCCTCACGTTGCTGACGGTTCTGACGCTTGTGATGGTCCTTCCGGCCTACGCGTTCCTTGGATTGTTGCGCGTAGACAGGAGCGTCAGGATCGCCGCAGATGATCGTGTCACGTCACATCTCTCGGTACTGCTCTCTATACTGGCTGGCAATTTTGCATGGGGCTTTTACCTCGACCACTACGCGCTCGTCTACTCCACGCTGGGCGTAGTCTATGGCGCGGGCTATGCGGCGGATCACGTCACACGGTTCACGCTCTGGATCATGCTGGGCGTCTCCGCCCTGGCATGTGCGCTCCTCGCCGCCAATGTCTTCCGCCCGCGCTTCAGGATACTGGTGTTGGCCGGGGGAGCCGGGGTGTACGTGATTCTATGGGCCGTTGCGGTGTGGCTGGTTCCTATCGTTTTTCAGCAACTCTTTGTACAGCCTAGCGAGCTGAAGCTGGAGACGCCTTACCTTAAAAGTTACATCGAGTTCACCCGAAAGGCTTATCAACTGGACTCAATCCAGGAAACGATCTATCCCGCTCTGGCGGATCTGACGCCTGAGGTACTCGCGAGGAATCAGGACACGATCCAGAACATCCGTCTATGGGACTCGCGCCCGCTACTGGAGACCTATCAACAGACCCAGGCGATACGGCTCTATTACCAGTTCTATAAGATCGACACCGACCGCTATCATCTGGCGGACGGCTATCATCAGGTCATGCTCTCTACGCGCGAGCTCTCTGCGAAACTTCCTGAGAAAGCGCAAACCTGGGTCAACGAGTACCTGCAGTTCACGCACGGCTATGGTGTAGTCATGAACTTCGTCTCGAGGACCACAGGGGGCGGGTTTCCGCAATACCTTCTTGAGAACGTCCCCGCAGAGTCCGATTTCGGTCTATCCATTACGCAGCCTTCCATTTACTACGGCCAATCGATGTCGGGGTACCGGATCGTCTCGACCGATATCAAGGAGTTCGACTACCCCAAGGGCAATAACAATGTTTACACCAGCTACAGTGGAAAGGGCGGAATCCCGTTGGACAGCTTCTGGAAGAGGATCCTGTTCGCCTTTACCAAAGCCGACGTCAACATTCTATTGACCTCCTATCTCAAGCCTGAGAGCCGGATTCAAATCTACCGGGACGTGCGCGAACGCGTTGCACAGATCGCTCCCTTCCTGAAGCTGGACCGCGATCCCTACGCCGTATTGAGCGCAGGCAAGCTGTACTGGATTCAAGATGCCTATACGATCTCGAATCGCTTTCCCTATGCCAATCCGCAGCGGGCGACACGGTACGGAACGGCGGTCGACCAACGTCTGGGTACCGCCTCGGCGGGCGACGCGGAGACGCCCGATGCCGCAGGGGCCGAGCCCGATACGATGGCGGCCTTCGACGGACTAAACTACATCCGAAACTCCGTGAAGGTCTTAGTGGACATGTACGATGGAAGCGTCCGCTTCTACGTGATGGACCCCAAGGATCCTGTCCTGGCCGCTTATCGAAAGGCGTTTCCCGATGTTTTCAGGGATCTGGGCGAGCTATCCCCGGATCTCAGGAGCCACCTGCGCTATCCGGAGGATCTCTTCGCCGTCCAGGCCGACCAGTACAGTACCTTCCACATGACGGACCCGCAGGTGTTTTACAACCGGGAGGATCTCTGGGCAGCGCCGAAGGAAAAGTACGCAGGCCAGGTGCTGCCTATGGAACCCTATTACATCCTCATGAAGCTTCCCGGAAGCAGCAAGCTTGAGTATCTGCTCATGACACCCTTCACGCCGCAAAACCGGGACAACATGATTGCCTGGCTGGCAGCCAGATCGGATTTGCCCGGATACGGAAAAATGCTCTTTTACGAGCTCCCGAAAGAGAAGCTCATCTACGGACCCAACCAGATCGAGGCGATGATCGATCAGAACACTACGATTTCCCAGCAACTCACCCTCTGGAACCAGCAAGGGTCGCGCGTCATTCGCGGCACGCTGATCGTGACGCCGATTGAGAACTCGTTCCTCTACGTGGTGCCGTTGTACATGACCGCGGAAGGGACGAATTTTCCGCAACTGAAGCGTGTCATTGCGGTTGCCGGCGACAAGGTTGTGATGGAGCCCACGCTCGACGAGGCGCTTGATGGGCTCTTCGGTACGCGGCAACCCCAAGGTGGCACAACACAGGCCGGCGGAGCGCAAACGGCAGCCGCCGCCGTGCAGACGGCCCCCGGTCAACCTGATTCGGGCGCGGCACGCAGACTGTTCGAGGACGCCCAGAAGGCGATGCAGCAGGGGGATTGGACCCAATTCGGGAAAGCGATGGCAGCGCTCAAACAGGTGCTGGCCAGCCCGCAAAAATAGCGTCCTCTCTCCGTTGACCGAGCGCCCAGCTATTTGAAAGAAACGAAGGAGTGCAGAAAATGTTGCGAAACATCGAAAATCTTTACGGATGCCCGGTCGCCGCGCTCGACGGTGAGATCGGAACAGTCGACCAGGCGTATTTTGATGACGAGGCGTGGGGCGTGCGCTATCTCGTGGTCAACACGGGAAGTTGGGTCGGCAAACGACAGGTATTGATCTCGCCGCATTCGATCGAACATCCGGATTCAGGTTCAGGCACCCTGCAGGTGAACCTTACGCGACAACAGGTCAGGGATAGCCCGGATGTCGACACGGATAGGCCTGTGTCGCGCCAGCACGAAATCCGATATCTCGATTACTACGGCTATCCAAGGTACTGGAATGGCGCATATCTTTGGGGGATGGGTGACGATCCGACTTTCGGGTCCAGGGCGTCGGCCGCCCCCATCGCGTTAGAAGCGCGTGCGCGACGCGATCGGGAAGAGGACAGTCCACCGACGGATTTCCATCTGCGTAGTACCAAAGCGGTAACGGGCTATCACATCGTGGCGGCTGACGGAAGCATCGGTCACGTCTCGGGCTTCATGCTCGACGACGTGGCGTGGGTTATACGTTATCTGACTGTCGATACGCGGAACTGGTGGCCGGGTGGCCGGGAGGTGCTCGTGGCGACACAATGGATCAACGCTGTAGATTGGATTGGATCCACCGTTTCTACCCGACTGACCCGCGAAGCAATCAAAAATAGTCCTCTTTACGATGCATCCGTTCCGCTCGGTCGCAGTCACGAGGCAGCGCTTCACGAACACTATGGCAAGGACGGCTACTGGTCGAGCGACGATTCTGACATGCAAGTCGCCCAGAGAGTGGGCTCGCGTGAGTTCACCGCGACACTCAAGTTGGACGCTACCGTCGTTTTGAAGGAGGGAAGTAAAGAGGTAACCCGCTTCACCCTGAATTCTGCGATCCCGGCGCTTGCAGAGAATCACGATGGGCCTGCCATTCTGGAGTCGACGATTGCGCGTTTGATGTGCGCTCTCATTTTGGGATATGCCAGGGTAACCTGATGACTTTCCGACATTGGGGGGACGGGTTCACCTCAAATTTTTCTCTGATCGGTTTCGGATTCTTTCCACATAACTGGAGACATTGATGGTCGATAAGCGCAGCTACGAATACATGGGCTTCGAGATGACTTCCGATTTGGGTGAAACAGCTGGAAGCGGGTTTTACGTCGCCATACAGTGGATTAAGGAGACCACGCAGGGAAGCCCGATCGAGGTGCCGATTGACGGTATCGCTGCAGGGTGCTTCCGCAGCATGGAAAATGCATTCGATGCGTCATTTGATCGCATGAGGACAGCGATCGACCGCGAGGTCGATGCCGGTTGAACACCCTGACCGGCGGCGTTGCCGCAGCTTTGGCCGGTGCCTACGGGGTGGGCCACCGCGATGCCGATGCATCGCACGTTATCAAGACTTCCACATAGGTCGGTACGCTAGCCTTTAGCCAACTATATAGACGTCGGTGGTTACATACCTGAATCGGAACTCAGCGACTGAACTTGCATGAGTGAAGAAGCCGAATCGTTGTTGGCAACGGCCAGCTGCGTTCAGGTCTGGTCGTGGCCCCGGTACGGCGGCGTACAGACACCCATGCCGTCTGCGTACACCTTGTTGCTGTGTGACGTGGTCGATGGTGAAGCGGCGTGAGGCACATAGTAGCAGTACGCAAGGATAAACATGTCGGTCGAGATCAGGGTAGGTCCAGCACAACTCGCGATTCACCAGGGGCACTCAGTCCTGCTCTGCGACCCGGATGGGCAGATCCAATGGCCGAGCGATAAAGGTCTGTATTTCTACGACACCCGGATGATCAGCAGTTGGTCGGTCTACGCCAACGGCGAGCCGTGGGATCTGCTCAACGGTGGCGCAACCACCTCCTTTGCCGAACGCATTTTTCTGGCCAACCGCGCACTCGTCACGGAGGCCGGCCCGATCGCGTCGCATACGATTGGGCTGATGCTCAGTCGTCATATCGGCGGGGGCGTGCATGAAGACGTCGACCTCACCAACTACGGCGCATCAAAAGTGCGCTTCAACTTCGAAATCGCGGTACGCTGCGATTTCGCCGATATTTTCGAGGTCAAGTCCGGGCGCTTCGTTCGACGCGGAAACATTGCGACAGAATGGAACCGGGACCACCAGCGTCTCACCACCGCGTACGAGAATGGCGATTTTTCCCGTGAGCTGACGGTGACGGCCCGTAACGGCGAGGCGCCGGCAGGGTACGCTAATGGACGTATCACGTTCGATGTCGAACTGGCTCCCGCTGGCACCTGGCACACCTGCCTCATGTACGATCTGCTGGATGGCAAAGAGTGCTATCCAGCGC
>FSXU01000155.1_pt1 | contig 16292 bp, 15 predicted proteins | sample 1638421 | NCBI WGS metagenome assembly FSXU01 (sample SAMEA3914788, study PRJEB12502) | metagenome | biome: forest; material: soil | place: Canada | collected 2011-07-03 | depth 0.1 m
GCCGGACGTTTCCCTGTTCGCCGCGAACGGCCTGTGGGGCCATTTCTACGTGTTCTGCGGGTCCGATCCGGCGACCGGCGGTTCGCCCTGCCGCGTGCATAACGGCACCGACGTTCTCGGCAATGCCGCCGGCGGCACGTCATTCGCGTCGCCTGCGTTCGCCGGCATCATGGTGCTGGAAACACAGTTGCGCGGCGAGCTTCAGAATGCCCCCGGCCCGGTCCGGATCGGCAACGTGGCGCCCCGCCTCTACCAGATCGCGGCCGCGCAATTCAGCACCGGCACCAGCCTGGCGCTGTGCAACTCCACGCTGGGCAACAAGATTTCCTCGGCCTGCGTGTTCAACAACGTGACTGCCAACACCAACGACGTGCCTTGCCAGAAGGGCACGCCGAATTGCTATACCAACAAACTGTCGACGGATGGGCTTGGCGTTCTGTCGGAAAACCCGGGACGCGACGAGGTCGATGCGTTCCCGGCTACGCCTGGCTACAGCCTGGCGACCGGCCTGGGCACGGTGAACGCAACCAACCTGCTGTCCACATACTAACGGAAAAACCGGTCCATCAAGAATGCGGGTCTGGGGCCTCCGTAAGCCGTACAGTGGGATGCTCTTTGCATCCCACCCCCTTGGGACACGGTGGCCGGCGGCTTCTACCGTGCATAGCCGATGCGATCCGGGCATCGGTAATCCGCAACGCGGTATCGCTGTTAAGGTGGCGGCGAATGCTGGCGGGTCCACGGTGACGTGGTCGGGCGAATTCGTCGCTAAAGGCGCCGAGGATGCCAAGGCTGTTGCGGCGACCCTGGGGATTTATGATTCTGTGTTGGCGGCCCTGGTAGATAAGGTGAAGTAAGCGTTCTTTTTTGAAAAAAAGAACCAAAAAACTTTTGCTTATTTAGGCGAGGCTGTGCTGCAACACGCGCGCCAATGGATAAAAGTTTTTGCTTCTTTTTCCAAAAAGAAGCGCTTTGTTGTCTTCTGTTCTGGAGAATTAAGTATGAAGCTCATGGGCCTAACAATCGGTGCGGCGCTGCTGGCGGCGGGGCCGGCATTGGCCGTGTTGCAGCCAGGCGCGGCTGCGCCGGATTTCAGCACCACGGCCACGCAAGGCGGCAACGCGTTTCCGTATCATTTGGCGGATGCGCTAAAGAAGGGGCCGGTAGTGCTGTATTTCTATCCGGCGGCCTTTACCAGTGGTTGCACCGAAGAGGCGCATGAGTTCGCCGATGCGGTGCCGGAATATGCGGCGCTGGGGGCCACCGTTATTGGCGTTTCGCAGGACGGCATCGAGAAGCTGAAAAAATTCTCCACCAGCGAATGCCGGGCCAAGTTTCCCGTGGCGTCCGACAAGGATGGCAGTATTTCGCGGGCCTATGAGGCGACGATGGGGCCGGGGTTCTTGGGCTATTCCAGCAGGACCAGTTACGTGATCCTGCCGGATGGGCATGTTAGCTACGTGTATTCCGCGATGGATCCCACGGCGCATGTGAGCAACACGCTGGCGGCCGTGAAGAAGTGGAAGAGCGGCAGCAAGTAGGCGTTACTTTTTGGGCGGTGCCGGCGCCCGCTGTACGAACAGGGCGCCGGTATTGAACGAACTCCAGACGCGGTCGCCGCGGATCGGGCCGAATCCGAGCAGGCCGTCTGTTTCCACATAGTTCTTGAACCCGACTGCGTCATAGGTGGTTGGGTCAGCCGCCACTTGCCGCCCCTTGAACACTTCACGGCCGACCAAAACGTATCGGAGCGATGGCGCACGTGGGCGAACTTGCCGCCGATGTCCAGCCCTTGATTATGGGCGTCTTGCGCCAATTGCCCATCCGTGGCGCCCGCGCGCAGGGCGCGCGGTTGCCGCGGAGGCGGGTGCGGTTGGCAAAAGAGTGGTGTTGGAACTCGGTGGATCCGACCCTTTCATCGTGCTAGAGGATGCTGATCTTGCGAAGACCGTGCAAATGAGTGTCGCATCGCGTTACCTCATCAACAACGGCCAGGGCTGCATCTGCGCCAAACGCTTCCTGGTTGCTGCACCACTGCTGGAAGCCTTTACCAAGGCGTTCGTCGAACAGTCCAAGGCGCTGCCGAGGGGCGATTTCATGCAAGAGGGTATCAAGCTGGGCCCTCTGGCCCGGGCCGATCTCCGTCGCAACGTGCATCGGCAGGTGCAAGACGCGGTGAAGGCCGGCGCGCGGGTGCTGACGGGCGGCGAGATCCCCGATGGCCCGAGCAACTTCTATCCGCCAACGATGCCGACCGATCTACCGCCCGAAGCAGCGATCGCCAAGGAAGAGTTCTTCTGGCCGGTCGCGGTGATCTACGCGTTCGAAACCGAAGACAAGGCGGTTGAAGTCAGAAGGCCAACGACCGCGCGCGCAAAGCGGCGCTCAGCAACAAAAAGTCCCGAACTCGTCAAAGACAACCAAAGTGATCCCCCTTACAGAATTGTCCAGACGCGACATAAGAGGGCGGCCGACGCGTATGAATCATCACCGCAACTCGCAGTTCAACGACGCGTTTTCTTTTGGCCCGTTCAGCCTGTTTGCGACTGAGAGGCTGCTCAAGAAGGCTGACGAGCCGATACCGCTCGGCGGCCGCGCGCTCGACGTCTTGATCGCGCTCGTGGAGCGGGCCGGGGGAGTTGTCACTCACAAGGAGCTAATCTCAAGCGTGTGGCCGGATGTAACCGTGGAGGACGCCAATCTCCGCGCTCACATTGCGGCCCTTCGGAAGGCGCTTGGCGACGGACGAGACGGCGCTCGTTACGTAACCAATATTTCTGGTAGGGGTTATTGCTTTGTCGCCCCAGTCACACGCTTGAGCGCCAGGCAAACGGTTCCGGTCACCGGGATTACCACCACCGAACGCGTTCAAAACCTGCCGCCGCGACTAACGCGAATGGTCGGCCGCGATGACACGGTTCGAGCGCTGGCGCAGCAACTCCGGGTGTGTCGCTTCGTCAGCATTGTCGGTCCCGGCGGTGTCGGAAAAACGACCGTAGCAATCTCCGTCGCTCATACGCTGGTTGATGGATTCCATGACGCGGTGTTCTTCATCGATCTGGCTGCGCTGACCGATCCTCAACTCGTGCCGACAGCGGTCGCATCGGCACTCGGGTTGATGGTGCAAAGCCAGGACCCACTCGCTGGTCTGCTGGCCTTTATCGGCGACAGGAGCATCCTCCTCGTGCTCGACAATTGCGAGCACGTGATCGGCGTTGCGGCAGCGTTGGCCGAACGCGTCGTCAGCGAGGCATCGCAGGCGCACATCCTGGCGACCAGCCGCGAAGCGCTTCGGGTGGAAAGTGAACACGTCCACTTGTTATTTTCACTTGATTGTCCCCCCGAGGATGCTGGCCTGACTGCCATGGAAGTGCAGCGCTATCCCGCTGCCCAGCTTTTCATGGAGCGGGCCGCGGCGAGCGGCCATGGCGCCGCGTTAAGCGATATCGATGCGCCGATCGTCGCCCGAATCTGCCGCCGGCTTGACGGAGTGGCGCTTGCCATTGAGTTCGCGGCCGGTCGCGTCGGCTCCCTTGGGATTCGTGGAACCGCGGAACTGCTCGACAGTCGCTTCAGCTTGCTCTGGCACGGCCGTCGCACCGCGCTGCCGCGGCACCAGACGCTGAACGCGATGCTCGATTGGAGTTACAACCTGCTTTCGGAGCGCGAGCAGGTGGTGCTGTGCCGGCTTTCAGTTTTTGTCGGCGACTTCACGCTTCGGGCCGCCGGCTCCGTTGCGTCGGATACGAAGGTGGACGAGGCGGACGTTATCGACGCGGTCGCGGGCTTGGTTGCAAAATCCTTGATTTGCACGAACGTCCTCGACGAATCGACATATCGGCTGCTCGACACCACGCGCGCGTACGCCGCTGCCAAACTCGCAGAGTGTGACGAAGCGGATCGCATCGCTCGCCGCCATGCGATCTTCTATTCCAAGTTTCTCGAACACGACGAGATCATCCAGTCGTTGTTCGATGAACATGATATTTCGGGGTATGCTCGGCATATCGGCAACGTGCGGGCGGCGCTCGGATGGGCGCTGTCTGGCCGTGGCGATGTCGCTGTCGGCATCGAGCTCGCCGCCTGGGCGGCGGCACTGTTCGTCAAATTGTCGCTGCTCGGGGAATGCAGGAGTTGGTGTGAACGCACACTGGCCGCTCTCGACGATGCCAGCCGCGGCACCAGGCTGGAGATGATTCTTCAGGAGGCCCTGGCGATGTCGTCGATGTTCAGCAGAGGTCACAGCGACCAGGTTCGCGCCCAATACGAGCTCGGACTCGCGCTCTCGGAAGCATGTCAGGATGAGGTGCGCCAATTGCGCCTGCTCGCCGGTCTGAACCTCTTTTTAACGCGGCGTGGCGACATCCGCGGCGCCCTGGCGGTTGCGGAACGGGCAGGCGTCATCGCGGTGGCTGCTAAACACCCGGCCGGCGCCGTCTGGACGGAGTGTTGGATGGGCGGTGCTCACCACTATCTGGGCGACCAGGCCGCGGCACAACTTCATTGTGAGCGCGGCTTGGCGCTCACGGCCGAGCTTGGCGCTTTCAACGCCATCTTCGGTTTTGATCATCGCATCAGCGCGCTCGTCTTCCTTGCCCGTACCTTGTGGCTGCGTGGCTTCTCAGATCAGGGGCTTAGAATCGCGCAAAAGGCCATCGGTGAGGCGGCGAGCCGGAGTCACCCTTTTTCGATCTGCTTTTCGCTGGGTTATGGCTCAATGTTGTTACTATGGGCCGGTCATTTTCCGGGAGCCAGCGACCTCATCGAGCAGTTGATTGTACACGCCCGACGATACTCGATTGCACCGTATCACGCTTTCGGCATCGCGCTGAAAGGCGAGCTTGCCATCGCCCGCGACGAGCCTGAAGCCGGTCTCGATTTGCTACGGAGCGCGCTGGAAACCCTGCGCGCTCTAGAGTTCGATCTCCTGATCCCGGGCTTCATCGGGGCGTTGGCGGAGGGCCTGCGCAAGACCGGGCAATTGGAGGAGGCGCTTTTCACGATCAATGGAGCCATTGCGCGCGCGACAAATAGTGGGGTGGAAATGGACTTGCCTGAACTGCTTCGAATTAAATCGCAAGTTCTCGCGGCGCGACACGACCGAGAATCAGCCGTGAGCTGCCTGACCGAAGCGCTCACTATCGCCCGCGCACAATCTGCGCTCGCCTGGGAGTTGAGGTCGACGATGGCCTTGGCACGCATGCTTTCCGAAGACGGCCAGCGCGATCAGGCCCGGCATACGCTCGTTCTCGTGTACGACCGCTTTACGGAAGGATTCGAAACCGCCGATCTCAGGCTGGCACGCGCGCTGCTTGAGGATTTGCGATAACCCTTTTAGCCGTTTTACACCAAGCCGATAGCCACAATACCGCTCTTTGCAGGCTGGAGACCTGGCGGAACCGGATCGCTCCGCCAGTCCGCACCTGATTTTGCATTTTTTCACAGAATACAACGCGCCAAGGCGTTTACCGCCGGGCATGTTGGCTGCCTGCACGAACTGCGGAGTGAATGCCCCTGTCGCCAACGCTGTCTTCAACAATGCGGGCGAGCGCTTCGAGCCGCCTCAAGATGCCGCTGCAGCACCGGCTGCCGCGCACGGAGGGATTGGAAATGCGCTTCGCAACCTTCACCATGTCTGACGATCCGCGCGAACGCGTGGGCGTCCGCATGCCGGACGACACATCCCTCATCGACATCGCTCAAGTCTCAGAGGACGCCGACCGACCCAGATGGGGCGATATAGTCAGCTTGATCGCCGCCGCGGCGGACGGGCTTCCGACCTGGCTCCGCAGCCTCGCATCGGACAGCTCGGCGCGCGCCCTGCCCCTGGCCGAAGTTCGGCTTCTCGGGCCGATCCTCCGCCCCCGGAAGAACATCTTTTGCGTCGGGCTCAACTACCGTGAACACATCGCAGAGGGTGAATTCGCCGGAGAGGCGGGCGCCTCTCATCCGGGGTTTCCCGAGTTCTTCGCCAAGCCGCCAAGCGGTGGTTCGTCAGCAACGCAGGTACTATTACGATATCGCAACTATGAATGGCCTGGCGCCGTCCAAAGTGTAACCTGGGATGCAGAACGATCTCGCAAGCGCCCGGAGCACCGTCCAATTCAGAGCAGGGAGTGGAGCGGATGTTATGAACAGAAGTGGCAGTTTCCTACCTCGCGCTTCCCGCTGGAGTACAATTGATCTCCGTGCGCTATTGCTCGCTTTCGGGATATTTGCGATCGGCACGGACGCTTTCATCATCGGCGGCATTCTACCGGCGATCGCGCGGAATCTGTCAGCCAGCATCGGAAAGACCGGTTTGGTCGTTTCGGTATTCTCCCTATCTTATGCATTCGGCTCGCCCATCGTCTCGGCGCTAAGCGCGCGCTGGCGGCGCTCGACAGTGATAATCGGCGGCCTGGCCGTATTCTCGGCCGCAAATCTGTTGTCGGCCTTGTCACCGACTTTGGCTTGCCTTCTGGCGACACGCGTTATTGCTGCACTCGCGGCGGGGCTTGTCGCCCCGGCCTCTTATGCGCTCGCCGCAACACTCGGTTCCTCCCACAATCGTGGTAAGACTTTAGCGATCATCGCGGCCGGGTTTACTAGCGCCATCGTCTTAGGCGTTCCCCTTGGAGTCTTCATCGGCAAGTACGCCGGCTGGCGGGGCTCGCTGATCTTCGTTGCGATACTCGGAGCCATCGCCGCGCTTTCCATGTTCGGCGCGGGAGTGCCAGAGCCTGAGTCGACCGAGATGGCGCCCGGCCTCTCCGAACAGCTGCGGATTGCGAGCCGCCCCGAAACCATCATCGTCCTTACGCCGTTTCTTATCTGGTCCAGCGCCAACTTTGGGCTTTATACATTCATCGCCGCCGTTCTAGGACGCCAACTGCCAGCAACGGCCATTCCTATGCTGCTGCTACTCTTCGGTTTGGGTTGCGTGGCTGGAAACTTCATCGGTGGCGCCCTGTCCGACCGATATGGCGCCCGATGGCCCACGATAATTTGTCTGGTGATGTTAATCTGTGCGCTCGCGACTATTGAGCCAGCCAGTTCGTCGATAACCGCAGCGAGCGTCACTCTGATCTGGTGGGCTATCTGTATGGCCGCACTCTTTACACTTCAGCAGCAGCGCGCCATTGCCGCAAATCCTAAACAGTCGAATTTGGCGCTCGCCCTCAACAATTCCGCGCTGTATCTCGGCGCATCGGTTGGCGCGGCAGCAGGCGGGGTAGTCATATCGAGGGTATCCCTTACTGTCCTTGCTCCCACGAGCGCCGCTGCCGCCGCCTTGGGTCTGCTGGCGATCCTAATTCTGCCGCCGTGCCGAGCGCGGGCCACCGCCGGGCTTCCCAATGACAAGATTGAGCCCCGATCTAGCGTTGAATCGACCGTGCCGAACCTGGGCGCCATGAGATTGAGGGACCGGTGATACGCCCCTTACACAGCCTACCCGAACGAGGCGCGATGTGTCAGAGCCCGGCATTCGGACATCGGAATATGTGCCATGGTTGAGTTGATAGTTAACGGCGAGACGCATCGCATAGACACCGGACTAGATACGCCTCTGCTTTGGTATTTACGCGACGAGCTTGGATTGACTGGCACGCGTTTTGGCTGTGGGGCGGGACTCTGCGGCTGCTGTACTGTGCATGTAAACAACGAAGCAACGCGTTCTTGCAGTATCACACTGGGCGACCTAAACGGATCATCCGTGACAACGATCGAGCAACTGAGCGCCAACGGGCTTCATCCTCTTCAACAGGCCTGGATCGATCTCGAGGTCCCGCAATGCGGCTATTGCCAGTCGGGCCAGATCATGCAGGCCGCGGCGCTGCTTTCTGAAAATCCAAAACCTTCAGAAGCAGACATTGATGCAGCGATGTCCGGCAACATCTGCAGATGCGGCACCTATCTCCGCATCCTCGCAGCAATAAAGCGTGCAGCGTATGGCCGGACCAGTGAGAGCGCCCCTGTAGAAACGGTAATTACGCCATGAACGTCAGCTGCATGGGTCCGACCCGGCGGGCTTTTACTTTCGGGATCAGCGCCGCGGCAGGAGGGATCGTACTCGCCCTGCATCCGATACCATCCTTCGCGGCCCCGTCGGCTGAATTAAAGGTCGAGCCGCAAGGGAGTGATTCGGAAATAACGGCCTGGATCGTGATCGAACCGAACGACACGACAATCATTCGGGTTGCCAGATCGGAGATGGGGCAAGGCAACTTCACAACGCTTCCCATGCTCGTAGCCGAGGAGCTCGAATGCGACTGGCGCTTCGTGCGCCCGGAATACATTGACCCCGGCGAGAACATTGCCCGCGGTCACGCATGGGGAGATATGGTCACCGCCGCGAGCATCTCCATCCGTGGGTCGCAGAGCTATCTGCGGAAGGCGGGGGCCCAGGCCCGCCATATGCTGATCGAAGAAGCAGCAGAGCGTTGGCACGTTCCGCCGAGCGAATGTTCTGCACGGGACAGCGTCGTAACCCACAGTGCGACCGGGCGAACAATTCGTTATGGCCAGATCGCCGAGGCAGCCGCCCGGCGCTCAATCCCGGCTGACGTCCCGTTGAAGCGCGCAGAAGACTGGCGATTGATCGGACGTTCCGTTCGTCGCGTCGATGTCGACGACAAGGCCCTCGGGAGGCCGATCTATGCGAGCGATGTCCGTTTGCCGGATATGCTCTACGCGACGGTATCCGCTTGTCCTACGCTCGGCGGGCGGCTGAAAAGCTTCGATGCCTCGAAAGTCCTGAATATGCCCGGGGTGCGGTATGTTGTTCCCGTCGAAGGCACAGCCGTGGCGGTCGTCGCGGACTCATGGTGGCAAGCAAAGAAGGCGTGCGACGCGCTCCCGGTCATCTGGGATCCCGCGGCCGGCAAAGGCCTCTCGACGGAGACGATCCGAGAGACGTTCTCCCGTGGTCTCGAGGCTAGCGACGTCGCCATCGGCCGCAGAATCGGAGATGTCGACAAGGCCCTGTCGGGCGGGGTCACAATCGTGCGGGCCGATTACGAGGTCCCCTATCTCGCGCATACGACCATGGAACCGATGACCTGCACGGCGCATGTAACGGGCGGACGCGCGGAGGTTTGGGCGCCGACCCAGAACGGGGAAGCCACACTTCGCAACGTCGCCGCAGCGCTCGGTATCGATCCATCGAAAGTAATCGTCCACAAGCACCATCTCGGCGGCGGTTTTGGCCGGCGCGGCTTGGCCCAGGATTGGGCGCGGATCGCGGTTCTCATTGCCAAGCAAGTTGACAGGCCCGTGAAGATGATTTGGACCCGCGAGGAGGACGTCCAGCACGACTACTATCGTCCGATGGTTCTCGCACGGCAGGCCGCTGGTTTCGATGCCGCAGGCAATTTGATCGGCTGGAGAGTGCGCGTTTGCGGCTCATCCATTCTCGTTGGCCTGTCGCCGGATCGTCTGAAGAACGGCCAGGACATCGAAATGACGAACGCATTCCTTGATGAGGACATGGCCTACGAGGTGCCGAATTTCGAAGTCGGTTACGTCATGCGTAACACGCCCGTGCCGGTCGGCTTCTGGCGTGGAGTCAACCACTCGCAAAACGGCTACTTTCGAGAGTCATTCGTTGACGAACTGGCCCATTCGCGTGGCCAGGAACCCTATCTCTTCCGCCGTGGGCTGCTCTCAAAGGCGCCGCGTTCTCTGGCCGTGCTGGATGAAGCAGCACGCCGCGCCCGTTGGGGCCATGCTCCCAAGGGGATTTCCCAAGGCATCGCACTCGTTGAATGCTATAACTCCGTCACCGCGCAGGTCGTGGATATCTCCGTGAGCGAAACGGGTGAACTTGCAGTGCACCGCGTGATCTGCGTGATCGACGCCGGCTATATCGTCAATCCTAGTATTGTCGAAGCGCAAATGGAGGGCGCCGTCGTCTATGGACTGGGCGCGGTGCTTTACGGACAGATCACGTTGCGGGAGGGGCAGGTTCAACAGTCCAACTTCCACGACTATCGCGCTTTGCGTATGAACGAGATGCCCCAGGTCGAGACGTATTTCCTCTCTTCGGGAAACAGATACTCCCAGGAGTGGGGTGGGGTCGGCGAGCCAGGAACGCCCCCGCTCGCACCAGCGATTGCCAACGCCGTGTTCGCGGCGACGGGCCAGCGCATACGCTCTCTCCCGCTCGCCAATCACAAGCTCAAGCACAATCACAGTCAATAGGGAGCGCGAAGGTGCCGACGGCCACTTTCGTCATCAACGGCCGGAAAGTTCAAGTCGATGCGGAGGTTGACACGCCTCTGCTCTGGATCATCCGCGAGCAATTGAAGCTGACGGGAATAAAATTCGGCTGTGGTATCGCGCAATGCGGGGCGTGCACTGTGCATGTCGAGGGCAACGCTGTTCGTTCCTGTCAGATCTCTCTGGCAGATGTTGCAGAGAAAAGCGTCACGACAATTGAAGGCCTGTCGGCGAATGCGGATCATCCGCTTCAGATCGCGTGGATTGCGGAGCAGGTACCGCAATGTGGGTACTGCCAGTCAGGGCAGATCATGCAGGCGGCGGCTCTTCTCAAGTCGAATCCTCGGCCAACGCGCCAGCAGATCATCGATGGCATGGATGGCAATATCTGCCGTTGCGGGACGTATCCGCGGATTGTCCGGGCCATAGAGCGCGCGATGAAAGGCGTATAACGATGCCTGCCGACTTCGATCCTGCCGGTCTCCCTCGAGTCTATCGCTTGTCGCGCCGTAGCTTGTTACTTCAAGCGGGGGGAGTTTCCATAGCGCTCGGTCTTGGCGCCCATTCTGGTGAGGCTTTTGCGGGAGAGCTAGCCGATCTCCCGCAACAGTGGAAACTCTGCCATCCGAACGCCTGGGTCACGATCGGAATTGACGATCTGATAACTCTTATATCGCCAGTTTCAGAGATGGGCCAAGGCGTTATGACGTCCATTCCTCTTCTGATCGCTGAGGAGATGGACGCTGACTGGCAGAAGGTCCGAATCCAACAGGCGCCGATGGACGCCAAGGCGTATGGAAACCCGAAGTTCGGCGGCATACAAACCACGGGTGGGAGTCAATCGACCCGTGCATTTTTCGATATGTTGCGCCTTGTGGGTGCGCAGACTCGTAAGGTGCTCATGGCGAGTGCCGCCGTTGAACTGCACGTTCCGATAGCAGAGCTCATGACACAGCCGAACGTCGTGGTCCACCAGCCATCCGGCCGAACACTATCCTATGGAAGACTTGCCGAGTTAGGGTTTCTTCCCAACTCTATTCCCGAGGTCAAGCTTGCGGACCTCAAGCCGGCGACTGAGTGGCGCTACATCGGAAGGGCGTTGCCGCGCATCGATATTCCTTCCAAGGTTACAGGCACAGCAGAATTTGGAATTGATGTCCAGCTACCCGGCATGCTGTACGGCGTTGTCCGCCGCCCGGCCGTGCAGGGCGAAGCCCTCGCGTCGGTGAACGATACTGCAGCGAGGAACATCAAAGGGCTTACAAAGATCGTTCCATTGCCGTACGGCGTGGGCGTAGTCGCCGACAACTTTTGGGCTGCGAGAAAGGCGCTCGACGCTCTGGGCATTACCTGGTCAGAAAAATCTCTGACCCGTCGATACTCAAGCAATCAGGTGATGGCCGACTACCAGGCTATCGCGGGCAAAAACGGTGTCGCGTCCGTCGTCGTCGCGAGGCGCGGGGACGCTGCTTCGACCCTCCGCTCTACGTTCAAGGTCCTCACGGCGACCTACGCATCGGATCACGTCCACCACGCCACCATGGAACCTCTGAACGCAACCGCTCTGGTATCAGCCGAGCGGGTGGACGTATGGGGACCATTCCAAGCCCAGACGGAAGTCCAGTCGATGGCTGCGAGCGTGACCGGAATCGACATGTCTCGTGTTGAGGTTCACACCACGATGCTTGGTGGTGGCTTCGGTCGTAAATACGAGGCGGACTTTGCACTTGACGCAGTTTTATTGGCAAAGTCCATACCGGGACAGCCAGTGAAAGTCATTTGGACGCGTGAGGACGATATCCAACACGGAAAGTACCGCCCGCTAGAAGCACAGTATATTCAGGTTGGCTTCAGCAAGGATGGCGAGATCACGGCTTGGCGCCACCACATCGTCGCGGCATCTATTTTGGCGCGCTACACTCCAGATTCCTTCAAACAGTCAGGTGGACTCGATCGCACGATCACGGAGGGGATCGACTTCAATTACGACATTCCGAACCTCCTGGGTGAGTACACGCGCGCCGAGCGAGGCGTCGACGTCGGTTTTTTGCGGGCCATCGGTAATGGTTACACAAAGTTCGGTGTCGAATGCATGCTCGATGAGGTCGCTAGCGCGACCGGCGCCGATCCGCTTGAGATGCGGCTGCGGCTTCTCCGCCACGAACCAAGGGCACAAAGGGTTCTCCAAGCTGTCGCGGAAATGTCGGGGTGGAAGCGCCGGCCAAAAGGAGCACCGCTCGGAATCGCGTACTCGGATGCGTTCGGCACGCATTGTGCCCAGGTCGCTGAGATTGATGTAACCCACGAGACCGGAGAAATCCGTGTTTTGAACGTCTGGTGCGCCGTAGACGCCGGACCTGCGATTCAGCCGGTAAACGTCGATGCTCAGATCATGAGCGGCATCGTCTACGGAATCAGCCTATGTTTGCACGAACAGATCAATATTGTGGACGGCGCGGTCCAAGAAGCTAATTTCAACGACTATCGCGTGCTGCGGCTCTCGGAAGTCCCGGAGATTCATATCCGAGTCATCAGCTCTGCCTCGGATGCTCCTGGTGGCATTGGCGAGGCTGGCGTGCCACCGGTTGGAGCCGCGATCGCGAACGCCTTCGCGGCGTGCAACCGCGGCCTCCGGCTCAGACATTACCCGTTTGTACCGGATCGGGTGAAAATGGCCCTGAGAGCGTGAGAAACACGATGTCAAGCGGTACGGCTGTCGGCGTTCTCCTCTCGGCTTCTCGACGCGTTCCGCGGGCCCTGGCGAAGAACATCGGGCGCGAAAGCCCCGCGACGCGGGCTTGGAGCGTAAATGCGGCCTGATTGCCCAAGCGGACAACAAAAGTAACGAACAGCAGTGCGCTTTACAGGAGATTCGTTGAGATGATCAGAACAGGCCAAGGTGTGAAAATCGAAGGCGCCGTAGCATTGGTGACCGGCGGCAACCGAGGCCTGGGTAAGGCGTTCGTTCGCGCTCTGCTAGAGGCCGGAGCTGCCAAAGTCTATGCGGCCGCGCGCGATGCGAGTAGCGTGACCGAGAGCGGCGCGACGCCCGTCGGGCTCGACATCCGCAACGATCACGACATCACAGCCGCGGTTAACGCCTGCCGCGACGTCACGCTGCTGGTCAACAATGCTGGGGTCGCTAGATTTACGCCGCTCATCGGCGCGCCCTCCATGGACGCGGCTCGTGACGAAATCGCCGTGAACTATCTTGGCACGCTTGCCATGTGTCGCGCGTTTGCCCCCCTCCTCGCCGCGAACGGGGGTGGCGCCCTCGTCAATGTCTTGTCCGTCGTCAGCTGGATCACCGTACCCATCAGCGGCTCCTACTGCGTCTCCAAGGCCGCGGAACTCGCGATGACGAATGGCATCCGCGTCGAACTTCGAGCGCAAGGTACACTCGTTGTCGGAGTTCACGCCGGGTACATTGACACCGACATGACGGCGAACCTGGCCATTAAGAAAATCACGCCTGAGGACGTTGTTTCCGCGACGCTTGCGGCGCTCGAACGCGGCGAGACGGAGGTCTTGGCAGACGATCGGAGTCGAGACGTGAAGATTCGCCTGCGGGACGACCCAGCGTCTCTGGATAGAGAAATGCAGTCGCTTTGGGATAACTACGTCGCCCGCCAGGCGATCCTGTCCAGCTCAGATTAGAGTTCTTACTCCACTCAACGATAGGGCTCATCATGAAAATGATTGGATCCAGATGGCTCAGACTCATCGGCATGGCCGCATTAACGGTCGTTGTTATTATCGGTTCAACCGTTTCATGGCGCCTACTCGATCGCGATCCTGAGATCTCGGCGCCCGACCTAGTCCCATCGCCCGAGTTGGTAGCACGTGGAGAGTATCTCGCTCGCGCCGCGGATTGCGCAGCCTGCCACAATGCGCCGGGTGGAGAACGTTTTGCCGGCGGACTGCCGTTCAAGCTGCCGTTCGGAACCATCTATTCGACGAACATCACGTCCGATCGGGAGACCGGCATTGGCACTTGGAGCGATGATGATTTCGTACGAGCTTTGCACCGGGGCATAGCTAAAGATGGGACCCATCTCTATCCCGCGTTTCCCTACACCTCCTATAGCGGGATGAGCCGCGACGACGTGGTCGCAATCAAAGCTTATATCTTCAGCCTGCCGGCCGTGCGCAAGGCGCCGCCGCCCGACAGGCTCGCTTTCCCCTTCAATCAACGCTGGACTATGGCCTTCTGGAATCTGGCCTTCCTCAATGCGCATCGTTTTCGAGACACGCCAGGCCTTTCCGCTGAGGAAAATCGCGGCGCCTATCTCGCGACAGTGCTCGGCCATTGCGGCGAGTGCCACACGCCGCGCAACATCGCCTTCGCCATGGACAGAAGCCGGCAGTTCGCCGGTGCCATGCTCCAAGGGTGGCACGCCTATAACATTACCCCAGACGACGCATCCGGCATCGGCGGCTGGTCGAACCAGCAGCTCTCAGACTATCTCAAGACTGGCCATAGCGATGGGCGAGGTTCGGCAGCAGGGCCGATGGGTGAAGCGGTGGCTAACAGCCTCCAATACTTGACGCCGACAGACGTCGCGGCGCTGGTGAGTTACCTGCGAAAAATTAAAACCTTGTCTAGTGAACCCACCAACCCGGCAGCTGTATCGGTGATCAAGGGCGCTTTCGCAGACGAACCAGGCCCACAGGCCCATAACAATACGCTCGGCGAACGAATATTTGCGGGAAATTGCGCGGGATGCCATCTTTGGAATGGCCAAGGACGGCAAACCCACTACGCAGCACTGGCGGGCGGTCGGACAGTCAGCGATCCCGACGGAAGCAACCTTGTTCAGGTGCTACTAGGCGGCGCCGATTTACGGACAGTGCATCCGGGAGTCGTCATGCCGTCATTTGGCAAAGGCTTCTCGGACGCTGAGCTGGCAGCGGTCTCCAACTACGTGATCGGTCGCTTTGGCGGGCAGGTGGGACGCGTCCCTCCGGAGAAGCTGCATCAGGACCGCTCAAACCAACCTTGATGTTTAGCAGGCTAAAAACGGGGTGCCCGGAGAAGGAGCTTAGGCATGGATACATATCTGCAAGACCGACAGTCCATCGCGGATCTAATGACCGGCTGGATGCACCGAGACCTGGCGGAATGGGACCAACTGCGCGCCCTGTTTCACGCCGACGGCGTGATCGAAATCACGTGGTTCGAGGGCAAGGCTAGCGATTTCGTCGACGGCTCGATGCGGATGGGCGCGTCAGACCTCCGCACCAAGCATCTTGTCGCCGCGCCAGTGGTCACCTTTCACGGCAGCAAGGCTATCGCCGAGACAAACGCCATGGTCATCGCCGAGAACGCCAAGCTGCAGGTCGGATGCAGCGTGCATTGCCGTTTCTATGACGAGGTCGAGAAGCGCGCCGGCGTGTGGAGGATCGTCAAGCGGCAGGCGGTCTACGACGTGGGTTCATTCACCTTTCCGTTGGGGATTGTCGATCTCGATGCGGAGACCATCCAGAAGTATCCCTCCGAGTACGCCGCCTTGGCCTATCTGCTGGACAAGAGCGGCTTTCCGGTGCGTCGGGTCTTCGCAACGAAGGGCAGCGCACTGGAGAAGACGATGAAGGACGCGGGACAGGCCTGGCTGAGAAGCTAGTTGAAGCTGCCCCGCTTTGGTGGAGTGTTTGTGGGCTTGGGTGATTACGGTTCTATCGTGGCAACCTCCATCGCTGCTTCGTAGGCCATGGGCGATTGGTAGCCGAGGGCGGAGTGCAAGCGAACGGGGTTGTACCAGCCCTCGATAAAGCTGAAGCAGGCCGTGCGCGCTTCAGCCTGCGACGCAAACCGCCGGCGATCCAGCAACTCGCATTCCAGCGTAGCGAAGAAGCTCTCGCACATCGCGTTGTCGTAGGCATCGCCCACCGAACCCATCGACGGGCGCACGCCGGCTTCGGCGCATCGCTTGCAAAACGCCAGCGACGCATACTGGCTGCCCTGGTCGCTATGGTGAATCATACCAAGTCTTTGTGACTAGGACCCATGCGCCCAATCTCGTAATCCGAGGCTCATGATCCGCCAGGGCTGGCCCTCGAGTTTGTTCCAGGCATCACAGCAGTGATCGACC
>FSXU01000121.1_pt1 | contig 15585 bp, 15 predicted proteins | sample 1638421 | NCBI WGS metagenome assembly FSXU01 (sample SAMEA3914788, study PRJEB12502) | metagenome | biome: forest; material: soil | place: Canada | collected 2011-07-03 | depth 0.1 m
GAGCAGTTTGGCGATGCGCTGGGACTGCGGTCCCGAATACGCATAATCCAGACGCTTCGCGATGCCGAGTTCGAACAGATCCAGATGCTCGGGAAGTACGACTCCCGATTGCACCATATGCAAATCGTGGACCTTGTCTTTATTTACCGCAGCGAGCGCTGCCGCCAGAAGATCGGCCTGCTTTTGGTTATCGCCCTCCAGGCAGACGCGATCGCCCGGCCGAATCACGGCCTCCAGCAGCGCCGTAGCATCCTTCTTCGCAACGCGCTTGCCCTGCGCGTAGGGTGCTCCTGCACGTTTTCTCGATTCCCGCAGGCTTTGCGCGTTGTTCCAGGTGGTCATCGGAAATTCTCCGCTTATTCGCGTCGGTTCGCTTCCGTGGGGAAGTGAGAACGTTTTAAATCTTCAGGTGGATAGCGGCGTATGTTTCGTTGCTATTCCTACGCCGCCACCATCAGACAACATCGTTACTCAGGGCGAAGCATGTGTGGCGGCTTCTTCGATCAGTGCCGCTACTTCTTTCGGGTGGGATTCGTACACGGAATGGCTGGCACCAGGCACCTCGATCGTGGTGCTGTGAGCACGCTTGGCGTACATGCGCTCCAGGTCAGGATTGATGATGCGATCGTCCATCGCCACCGCGTACCAGCTTGGCTTGTCCTTCCACGCCGGATGGCCTGCGGGCGAATTAAAGACGGACGCTGCCGTCAATTCCTGTGCGTTGGCTTCGAATTGCGCTTGCGGCAACGGAAGATCGGCCGCGAAGTCTTGTGGGTACTTCGACGGAGTCAAATACAAAAAGCCATCGGCTGTCTTCTGGACATCTTTGGTCTTGCTGGTCGCGTTGGGATAACGCTTGCCGTTGGCGACTTCGGTTTCGCCCTGATCGAGCGCATGCGCGGCGATGTAGACCAGTCCTACCACTTTCGGATCGTTGCCGACGTCCGTGATGATCGCGCCGCCATAACTGTGGCCGACGAGAATGGTCGGGCCATCCTGCATGTCGACGATTCGCTTCACGGCTGTCACGTCGTCGCTAAACGATGTCAGCGGATGTTCGGCAATGGAAACGTGGTAGCCGTCTTTGACAAGAATGTCATAAACCGGCTTCCACCCGCTGCCGTTAACCCATGCACCATGCACCAGCACGATGTTACGAACAGATGTGGCAGCCATCGCTGAAGCTGGCGCAGCTACGACTCCCGCAAGCAGGGCAATGGAAAGCAGGATGCGCTTGTTAATTTTGATCTTCATGGGGGTGGGTCCTCGGGGATTAGGGAGGGCGATACGCTATGCTCAGCGCTCGGTAGGAAGATCCTAATCCACTGTTATCCATCGATTTATGAAGTTATTAGCGACGATTTAGAGGGATTTGCGATGCGACCCCTACCCACCGAGCTCCTTCGCAGTTTCGTCATCGTGGCTGAGACGGCGAACTTCACTGTCGCGTCCGAGCGCATCAGCCTTTCGCAATCCACGGTCAGCCAGCACATTCGCCGACTCGAAGATTTAGTGGGCGTAGCGCTGTTTGAACGCGATACGCGCAACGTGCGGTTGTCCCGTCATGGCGAGGCGTTGCATCGCTATGCCGTGCAGATCCTCAAGTTGATGGATGAGGCTATGACGACCGTGTGCGGACCACCGCTCAATGGCAAAGTGCGCCTGGGGCTTTCGGAAGATTTTGCCTTCTCTAAATTGGCCCAAGGTCTTGCCAGCTTTGTCCAACGTAATCCCGAAGTGGAACTGGTCATAAACACGGGTATGAGTGGCGACTTATTCCGCGAACTCGACGAAGGCAAACACGACCTCGTGCTTGCGAAGCGCTTAAGCGGCAGTCAGCGCGGCTACGTAGTAAGTCGTGAGCCGCTCCATTGGTGTGGCAGCCCTACGTCATCGTTGACGGGGGGTGAAAGTGTTCTTCCACTCGCCTTACATCCTGAGCCAAGTGTCACACGCACGCGCATTTTTGAGACGCTAAAAGCTGCGGGCCGCTCATACCGAGTGACGATTGTTAGCAGTAGCATTGCGGTCATCCAGGCTGCTGTTACCGCAGGACTGGGTATTAGCGCCTTTCGAGGCGATGTCATCCCCGATGGTCTTATTCGTCTTACTGGCGACTTGCCCGATCTCGGTGTTCTGGAATACGTCATTGACCGACAGCCGTCCGTTTCTCAAGCTGCTGCCGCGCTCGAACTTATCATCGCGGATACTGCAAAGCAGTCTTGAGCTGGCCATTCAAATGTCTAGGGCTCTTCAGACACGAAGCAGACGTTAAACCCTAAGCGACCGCTACCGCCACCCGACCGATATGGATCTCGGTAACGCGCGCCGTGACTATCTGGCTGATCGGAGTTCCACCCAGACGTTAGCGCTTCAGTGGCAGATAACCTTCGGTGTAAATCCACTCCGTCGCTTGCGCCGGTGCAAGGCAACCCTTGCAGTTAGCGCTGTAGTCGAGCGTCGGGCGCGGAATGCCATCCTTCATGGGGAGATTGCGTGAGGCTACCGACGGGTTGGCGGCGTCAAACCACGACCAGCCCCAGCCATCACCCCACACTTCATTCGTACCATGGCGACCATTGCGGTCTCTCACCATCACAAACCAGCCCCTCAGGCTGTCGATGTGACTGACCATGCCGGTTGTCATGGCGCCGGTAGCTGCGCGATAGACCTCTTTCACGAGTATGGTGCCATCCGGAAAATTGCCGTTCTTGCGATAGGTGTCGACGGTGCCGGGCGATGCGTAGACGACGTGCAGCTCTGCCGATCCAGGGCCTTGATCCTTGGCAATTGCCCAGGTTCCCAAGAGCTGGTACGTCGTTCGATAGTTGTCGGGCACGTGCAGTTTTCCAAACCGATCGACCGCCGTATCGACCTTCACCCGAGCATCAGCAGAATCGGAGCCTGAGCCCGTTGGCCCAGAGGCGGCGAACGCAAGAACGGCCACCGATCCGGTCATGCAGATAATGGCAGCGCTGAACAGCTTCATGACGCGCCTCTCCGCCCGACGTACTGCCTGCCGTGTCCCCGTCGTTTCCGAGATTGCTAGCGCTGGAAAGCCTTGGCGCGGGCCCGCTTTTACTTCCGGAACTCTAGAGATTCCACCTTGATACGCTGCAGTATTAAGGCCGATGGCATCGCCGAATCTACTATACGAAGGTATCGGAAAGGCCAGCCGCACCCGGACGCGCAGTCTCGCGGCGTATTCGAGTACTTCCAGAACAATGGTCATTCGACCACTGCAAACGCTTTTTTTTGTCGTAGCTGCTGCCCACGTTTTGGTTCGGCCATGAGACTTGGAACTTTCCGCCCCCGCGAACCAGAGTTCTGGCCGCTTTCTGAATCACCATGGCTATCGCCGATTGAGTCAATCGATACTCAATGCGAACACAGCCAAAATTTGTCTCGACAACTTGTCGAATTTCGGACTCATCGTCCGTCGCTATAGTGAAGGTGGAACAACTAGCGCAGCTGAAGGCCACATAGGAGACGGCAATGCCGCGATACCCAGTCACTATTTACATCCACGACAACGATGTCCAGGTCGTCGAAACCGTAGCGACTAAAGTGTCGGCTGGTAAGCGCCCGTTCGAGCCGCTGCGCTCTAGGAATTCGAGCGGCTAAAGGTAGGCCTCGGGTTATAGGTCGCACCGACAATGCGGCGCGCAGATCCTGTACAGCCTCAGTTCTGCGGAGCGTCGGCTTAGGCAATTCTAACGAAACTGATGCGGAGGTTTTGTGGCATGGCAAAGCTCATCTTCGGATTGAACCAGTCTCTGGACGGCTACGTCGATCATCTTGAATTGGGGCCGCCAGACCCTGTGGCCTCTCGTCATTTCATGGAGCAAGCGCGCGGCCTGACCGGCATGCTGTACGGTCGCGGCATGTATGAGGTCATGCGTTATTGGGACCATGACCTTCCGGATTGGGACGCAGAGGACCACGACTACGCGGCGGTCTGGCGGAGCAAGCCGAAGTGGGTCGTGTCGCGCTCGTTGAAGTCGGTCGGGCCAAACGCCACGCTTGTCGAGGATGACATCGAGGCGGCGATACGTAGGCTGAAAGCTCAGCTCGTTGGGGAGATTGAAGTCGCGGGACCAGAGTTGGCAGCAAGCGTGGCCGAGCTTGGTCTTATTGATGAGTATCGACTCTACATCCGTCCCATCGTGCTTGGTCGCGGCAAGCCTTTCTTCGCCGGATCACGGCCGCGGCTCCGTTTTGTGAGCAGCGATCTGATCAGCGAGGACGTGATTAGGTTGACATACGTTCCCGCTTAATCGTGTGACTCGCCCGACGATCTGCGCCGAGACGCTGGCGCGTGCATCGTCGTCAGCGACGCGATTTCTGTCATGTTGCTTACGCACGCGAGGTTCCGAGACTTCATGCCCAAAGCCGTTTGCGACACGAGCAAGGCCGTCGAGGTTTTGCTTGGTCTCAGTTGCGAGAGCCGTGAGGAGGTAGATGGTCTCGTCGCCAAAGCGATCGCCGCGGGCGGCTCGACCTACGACAAGCCGGAGGATTACGGCTTCATGTATACCCACAGCTTTGTCGACCTAGACGGCCATGGATGGGGACTCCTCCACATGAGCGCCATGCCGGCACAGGAGTGACCTGCGGGATTCAAACACGGAGGCCATGCGGCACTCTGTTGTCTTATCGCAACAGCCACAGAGCACCATCGCCGAGCATCGGTCTCGGCGTCCGTGCCATTGCGACTCTTCAATCGGGCATTGCAAGAAACGCTCGCACCTCGACCGGTGCACGGCAGGCAACTACGGCCTTGCGTCCCCACGCCAGCGCTTCATCCATATCGGCAGCTTGCAATATCCAGAAACCGCCAACGTACTCCTTGGCCTCAAGGTACGGGCCATCGGTAACGACGAGCTGGCCACCGGACTGCTTACGCAGCGATTTCGCCTTGTCGGCCGACTCCAAACCGCCGGCGAAGAACCTGGCGCCTGCGGCCGCCATCTCTTCGTTGAGTACGTCGATATCTCGGCCCATCGCCTCGTCCTCGAGGGACGGGTCGTAGTTTTCGGGGTGATGAATTGCAACCAGATATTGAGGCATGTCTTCTCCCGTCGATCACTTTCAGGCGGCCTGATTGCCGGCCTTCATTATGACGACGAGCGGCCAGGCGCGAATTCGACAAATCACCAAGAAAGTTTACGTATTGGCGCGCATCGAACAATTCCTGGGGAGCGCCTGGGAAGCAGGTATATGGATCTGATGGCAGCTTCAGAAGCCTAGCGTCCGCTGCCAACTCGAAGCGAACATTCGCGTTGCGACTTGCGTAAAAAAGAAGGCCCCGGACGGGGCCTTCAGTACCACCCTAAACACTTAGTTCGACGTAATCTCTACATGCTTCGCGGCCTCTTCAATCAACGACGCGACAACTTTCGGGTTCGATACATAGATCGCGTGGCTGCCCTTGGTGTTCATGACCGTCGCGTTGGCACGCTTCGCCATGGAGCGTTGTGCTTCCACCGGAATCATGTGATCGCCGTCGACAACCAGATAGAAGGTCGGTTTGGATTTCCACGCTGGCGTCGAGATCACGCCGCCGAGTGCCGCGACATTCCACGGAACCTGAGAATCCGCCATGAACTGCGCTTTCTTCGGCGGCAGATCACCGGCGAATGAAGCGGCGAACTTGGCGTTATCCAGCATCAGCCAACCATCCTGCGGGGGGAGAATCGGCGGAACCGGCGCGCCTGGAACCGGGTGTGAGATCAACGCTTGTACCGACTCACCGGCGTCGGGGGCAAAGGCGGTGATGTAGACCAACGCCTTCACGTTATCGGCGTTACCGGCTTCCGTGATCACGGCGCCGCCATAGGAGTGACCCACGAGTACCACTGGACCGGATTGAGCCGCGAGCACGCGCTTGGTAAACGCGACGTCGTCGGTCAACGAGCTGGTCGGGTTCTGCACGATGCTGACCTTGTAGCCGTCGTGAGTGAGGATGTCATAGACGCTTTGCCAGCCCGAGCCGTCGACGAAACCACCGTGGACCAATACCACCGAAGGACGGGCATTGGCAGCGTGAGCCCCGCCACCTGCCATCACCGAGCCAACCACCATAGTGGCCGCCAGAAATTTACTCAGATTCATACGTGAAGCTCCTGCAGCGCGAGAGGTGCATACGGACAGCGGCGCTGCTTCGCTGCCCGCACGTGACCCATGAGAGGTGCCTGTTGCTCCTTGAAAACGTCCTTCGTCCTGGGCAATGCCTGATCTCGAGGCGATCAGTCGAGCTGTTGCGACGCAAAGTTTTCTCTCTACATCCGCGGAGTTCTTGCTTATTCGAGACAGCCGATTTGTTGAATTCGGACAAGCACGGTGGGGCTCGTTGGGCTACCGTGGCCTGACATGGGTCTTGCGGAGCGTTGGGCTGCTGCAAAGGCCGAGGTACACGGGGCGCGTGGACTGCGTCACGTATCCAGCCGCTTTGCGAGGACTAGCTTGCAGGGGTAGAGCGTTCGTCTGGCATCGGTCAAATGTCCGATGCCAGGACCCGGGGTGACCCTCATAGACTTTTCAGTTCCGTCCGTTGGGCCTATAAATGGCTGAAAATGAGCGAAATTTCCGAAGTGCCACTGCTGGATGCGATTCGCGCGATTGCCTTTGTAGGCGACCTCGCCATGGGTCAACCGACCGACCATTCATGGCGCACAGCATGGATCGCCAGCCGACTCTCGCGCGAGACGGATGACGATGAGGATTTGTGCACGGAGACGTTCATCGTCGCGTTGTTGCGCTGGTCCGGATGCACGGCGAATGCGCATGAGTTTGCGCAAACATTTGGCGATGACGTCGCCCAGCGTGAGTCGCTGTTGGCCGTGCAATCGGCCGAGACGGGCTTCAAATCCGGAACGGTTACCCAGGGCGCGGCGTTCTTCTCGTTATCGAAAATTCACTGCGAAATCGCTGGGGATATCGCGAGTCTTCTTGGGCTCAGCAAAGGAGTGCAATTTGCACTGAGACATCTCTTTGAATGTTTCGATGGTAGCGGTGCGCCGGAGAGGCTCTCCGGCGATGCGGTTCCGCCATCCGTCTACTTCGCATGCATCGCAGGCGACCTTGAAATCTTCAACCGCATTTACGGCTTGGAGCGTGCGTGTGAGTTGGTGCGTCAACGCGCCGACATGCAATATCCAAGGCCTATGGTCGAATCAGCCATTGCGCATGCGCGATCGTGGTTTCGCGAACTCGAAAACGCAAAAATGACGGACGATATCGAGGGCGTCTGCAAGAAGGGATTTGAGCACACGGCTGCGCTAGAAATTCTCGCCGACGTCATCGATCTGAAAATGCCGTGGATGACCGGGCATTCCAGATTGGCAGCGACATTTGCCAGAAGCGCCGCCCAACAGCTTGGCATGCCCAAGTTGACCCAAGATCGGTTGTATCGCGCCGGCCTTGTTCACGGTATTGGCAGGGCGGCCGTACCGAACATGATTTGGGATCTACCGGGGACGCTTCCTGAGTCCGCATGGGAGCGCGTGCGATTAGTGCCTTATTGGACGGGCAGAACAGGCAGGCTACTGCGCTCCCTTGAGAGTGAAGTAAACCTTGCGTCGTTAGCGTATGAGCGATCGGATGGCTCGGGTTACTACCGCGGATTGACCGCAGAAGAAATTCCGCTTGAAGCACGCGTGCTAGCTGCGGCTATCGCCAAGGCAGCGCTTTCCCGGCCTCGACCCTGGCGCGGCGCTTTGACATCGGATGAGGTGCATCGGCATCTGTTGGAAGAGTCGCGAAAAGGCCGCTTGGACAGCGTCGCTGTCCAGGCACTCGTTCCGTTGGGAGTAGGGCGTCCTTCCCTTCAGCCGAAAGGTGTGGGCACCCATTCCAATCCACTTACGGATCGCGAAAGAGATGTGTTGCGTTGCATAAGCTTGGGTGCAAGCAATAAAGCCGTTGCGCTCAAACTATGCATCAGCCCCAGCACGGTTCGAACACATGTGGAAAGCGTGTTTCGAAAGCTTGGCTGCACCACCCGTGCGGCCGCCACATTGAAAGCCGTCCAGCTCGGACTTCTGGACTCGGAAGAATTTCAATAGAGGCTCGGGGACATGGCTATTTCTTTCCAGGATCACTTACGCGCACTTCGTCATCCTGCAGCGCCGAGCATTTCAACGCGCAAAGTCCTCAATTCGGTTTTAGTCTTTAGCGAAATCATTGGCAGTGCGGGGCACGGTCTGGCGGAGCCGCTGCCCTACGACGATGCCTACTTGGTGTCCGTCCGTCTTGTCGAAGGAAAACACGCGCGTGTTTTTTATGAAGGTAAGGAACAAAAGCGATACGACCTTCGACGCGGCGTCATGCACATACACGATCTTCGTCGCCAGCCCCAAGTGGAAGTGTGGGATCCGTTTCACATGCTCAACGCCTATATGCCTCGATCGTTCCTGGTAGCGTTTTCGGAGCAACATGGTCGAACATTTCGTGACTTCCCCACCGGCTCTCATGCATCTGCAATCGATACCGCCGTGGAATGGTTGCTACGATCCATTCAACCGGCGCTGGTTCGGCCTCACGAAGCCAATTCTCTCTTCCTCGATCACGTCGCCATGGCGCTGGCGTCGCATCTGTTAGCAACGTATGGATGCTTCGTAAGCTTCGGCGATCCCGTCGGACCTGGCGGTTTCTCTCGACAACAATTGCAAAAGTGCCTCGACATGATCGAGGACTATCTCGACACCGACTTGACCCTTGCATCGCTTGCGCAAGAGTTCAACCTATCAAGCCGACACTTCACGCGCTTATTTGTGCGATCCATGGGGCAGCCGCCTTATCGATATTTGCTCAGCCGACGCATTGCGCGGGCGAAAGCGCTGCTGAAAGAGCAGACGCTGAGCTTGTCCGATGTGGCGCACATGTGTGGATTCGCCGATCAGAGCCATTTCACCCGTGTTTTCTCTTGCGCTACGGGTATGTCGCCGGGTGCGTTCCAAAAGCAAAAAAGAAGTCAGGCGGCTATTTCCAAATAGGAAATTCATACCGCACCTTCCAGTTTGAACGCATCGGATGCGCATCCGATTAAAGTTTGCGCGCTAGCCGGCACTAAGCCGTTTGCCCGAGAGGCACGGCGCGATCAACATCTCGCCGTGCCTACGGAAGTATCAATACACCCATCGGCCATACACCCAGCGAGCGTGAACGGGTGTATCGCGGCAATGGCCGTGCGGGCCGATCCAGTAGCCTATTGGGCATACGCGACCTGGCACGGCGGCAACGACGGGGTAGGCAACGGGATAGCCGATGGGGCGTACCACGACGACAGCTGGCCCGTGGCAAAACCCCCAACCGTCACGCCACCGACCCGGGCCACACCCTTGGGCGGCGTAAGCAGACACTGTGACCAAAAGGCCAACTGCCACGGCGGCAGCCTTCGATGCAAAACGTAGCTTGGACATGTCACTTTCTCCTGTGCGGAACGCTGTTTTGTGCGTTGCAGCAGAGTGTGGGCGTGTCCGGAGGCGAAAGAAAATACTGTTTTGGTATACGGCCATAACCGGCGGTTATGCCCTCAGGATTGTCGCCTTCGCGTTGCGCCTGGAAGGCTGGAATTTTGTCCGTCAGCTCGACGTCGTCATCGTGCGCGTGACGTAAGCCTCAATAGAAATGCGCTGCACATGCGTCGTTCGTTTTCGACAAATCCGTGCGAACAGAAAAACGATGCCGCAGGTGCGGTTAGCAAAAGCACATCAGCTTTACCGTCAACACCAATCCGCGTCCGCCGACAGATGGCGACCGCAGGCGCATTGATCCGTGCCCGCAACTCTGCCCTTACCAAGAATTTCAGTTCGCTATCGCGCCGATCATCGCCCGCGGGTCAGGGCGTAATCGATCGCTGCGCACACCGCCGCTACCTGGGCATCGTTGCACTGCTGCGGTGTGGCGCGCGGGCTGTTGGGGTAGACCTCGGTGGTTGTCGCGTAGCGTGCATTTGTAATGCCCGCGCACAAGCTCCACTGCTTCACCGGAAACTGGATCACTCCTGGCATCAGCAAGGGTGCTCCGATGATCTCACCGCGAGCATCGGCGATGGCGATATGGGTCACCTTGGCAACGGCATCGATCACTGCTTGCTGAAACTCTGGCTGCGGGTTTTCGATATCGTCGACCAGATAAAAGCCATCCGGAACTTCGCCGGGTTCAAAGTCTTTGCCGTCACGGGCGGCAAGGGCTGGGCGGAACTCCGATTCGTCCGTATCGGTGGTTTCGTGCAGGTCGATGTGCATCAGCACTGAATCGCGCAAAGGCTCTAACAGGTTTACCAGCGCAGCCGATTCGCCAGCCGGACTGTTCGTGCGGAAATTGCGATTGGGGTCGAGCGCGTCAGGGTTCCAGCGGTGGATTCGCTCGTAAGCCCATGGACTGACGCAAGGCACTACCAGCAGATTCGCGCGACCGACATAGTCGCGGCCGTGCTGTCGCACGAACTGCAGCGCGCCGTGTACGCCACTGGTTTCGTAGCCGTGCACACCTCCCGTCACTAGCAAGGTCGGGAGTTCCTGCTGCCAATCGAGGCTACGAATGACTATTAGCGGATAGTGCTCGGCACCGTAATCCAGCGCGCCGTATTCGACCACGTCAAACTGATCGCGTAGCTGTTCTACGGCACTCAATACGTCGTCTGCATAGCTACGCTGTTTAACCTGCCGAGCGCGCCATGTGGCGAGCTCAGCGGCGCCCCAAGGTTGTCCGGGCACGCCAATCGGATAAAAAGCCTGACTGCTCATGATGAAGTTACCGTGGTGCGAAAGGCGTACTTTATCATTCGCGCACCGCGCAAATGGCAGCCAACGACGAGGTATCGCGTCAAGGCAAGTCGCTTATCACGCATGACTTGTCGAGTGCCCGTATCGCACGGGTGATTTGAAGATGCATATGCCGTTTGATGGCCTCGAGCCTATCAGCGCGGTGGCGTCCGCAGTCGAAAGCGGGCATATCAGCGGCGGCGTGATCGACATGATGCCTTTGCTTGCGTTCTGGCAATAAAAGTCTGCTTTTATCGGGTCAAGCGATGTTGTATGTAGTATAGATCTGATGATTTTAGGGGCGAGCCGATGCATCCTGTCGAGATATTTGAACTCTTGCTGGTTCTGCTCGCCGTTGTTGTCGCGCTGCATTGGGCGGCACGACGCGTAGGCTTGCCGCCGGCCACCGCGTTGCTCGTCGGTGGCGGCGTTCTTGCGTTTGTGCCCAGACTGCCACCGTTCGCGATCGATCCTTCACTGATCCTGGTGCTCTTCCTTCCGCCCTTGCTGATGGATGGGGCGTATTTCACCGCTTTCGGCCGCTTCCGGCGACACCTGCCGGGGATATTGTCGCTCGCCGTCGGCGCGGTGGTGTTCACCACGCTGGCGGTGGGAATCGTGACCCATTGGCTCGTCCCCAGCCTTCCATGGGCTGCCTGTTTTGCCCTCGGCGCCATCGTCTCGCCACCGGATGCGGTGTCGGCGCGTGCGGTGCTTCAGCGAGTGAAGCTTCCTCGCCGGCTATCGGCTCTGTTGGAAGGGGAAAGTCTGCTCAATGATGCAACCGGTCTGGTGCTTTTTCGCTTCGCCGTCGTGGCTACGCTAAGTGGCACCTTTAATGCCGGTGCAGCGGTCTCGAACTTCATCTTTCTCGCCCTTGGTGGAATCGTCGCCGGTCTCGCCGTGTCAGCGATCTGGATCTTCGTCGTTCGGCGTCTGGGCGATCAGACGCTGATCGTCATGGCCAGCGCGCTTATGTGTTGGGTCGCCTATATCGTTGGCGAGGCAGCCCATGTCTCTGGCGTGATAGCGACGGTCGTAGCGGGTCTTGTGCTCGGCTGGTATCAGCATGTCATCTTCCCGGCGCAGGTTCGGCTTCGCGGGAGTGCCTTCTGGGAGACAATGGTCTTTGTTCTGGAAGCCCTCGTATTCATTCTTATCGGCTTCTCGCTGCGCGGCGTGCTCGATCGAGTCGGTGGAATCGAGGCTGTCTCCACCAAGATGGCCATTCCCGTCCTTGGTGTCGTGCTGACCGTTACGGCGACACGCTTTGTTTGGATCTTTGGCGTCGACGGCCTGCTCGCCGCGCTCCGAGGCATGGGATTGAAACGCGCGCGGCCGCTGGGAGTGCGACAAGCGACAGTGCTGAGTTGGGCGGGCATGCGAGGAGTCGTGACGCTGGCGGTGGCGCTCACATTGCCCGCATCCATGCCGGGCAGGGATCTGATGCTTGTCACCGCTTTCGCGGTGATCTTCGCCACCGTTGTGATGCAAGGCACAAGCTTGGGTTGGCTCATCAACTTGGTTCGGCCAAAGGATCAGGATCCCTTGGCGAAAATGCACTTGGCCGCGTCGGAGGCGGCCATTGCCCGTGCCATGGCCGAGGCGGTCGAATTGCATGCCTACGCGCCAGATGGAACGTTGATCCATCCTCGCCTGTTAGAGGAGTATCGCAAGCGCTCGGAAGTCACGACGCGTTACGCCGCAGACGCAGACGTGTTTATGGAGGGTGTTCGGGCGCATTTCGACGTCGTCCTGATCGCACTTGCCGCTGGACGTACCGAGCTGATTCGCATTCACCGCGCGGGGCTCATTGAAGACGAAGTTCTTCATGAACTTGAGCGCGATCTGGACGTAGAGGAATTGCGCATCATTCTGCAGCGTGGCAATTAGTCGCCAACTATCCGATCCCGAGCTGGCTGCCAACGCCGGAGCACCCATCTCGACCTTTGAGCGCGAACTTACGTACGCGATGACCTCTGGCTTAGAAGGTTTTAGTAAGGGCAAAGCCGACGCTCCACATTTGGGCGTGCGAATCGGTGGACCTCTCCCAAGCCGTACCCGCTCAAGGCATCCACGTTCGGACTGATACGTCGCAACGAGTGACGTTAGACCGGGACATTAAACCTTAGTGCGTCAGAGCAGCACTAACGTTTTGGATTGCTAAGCAGTCCGGACAGTCTATTACCTCGTAGAGAGATTCAATGTCGCTTGAGAAGACTCCAACCCGCGCTCAGTTGTATCGGCCTTACGGTAGAGCAGGGTGAAGAGTTCAGTGTCTGCCGAAACGACTCACCGCACGGGCTCTGTGTCGTGCGGCTCGTCAATCGTTGCTCGTGACGCGCTGAGGTACACGCGTGTCGCGATACTTATCCATTGGACGATTGCACTGCTGATCCTGGCCAATGCGGTTCTTGGTTTGAGCGCAGCATGGCTACCACCTTCTGTGCTATCCGATGTTCAGGCACGTGTGGTTATCGATACACATAAGTCCATCGGCATTACGGTGCTTGGGCTTGCAATCGTGCGCGTGGTCTGGCGATTGACGCATCGGCCGCCGCCGCTACCGACGGAATTGCGTGGATGGGAGAAGGCTGCTGCGCATTTCGCGCATACCGCTCTCTATGTACTGATTTTCGCACTGCCCTTAAGCGGCTGGATGCATGACTCGGCATGGAGCGCAGGCGCATCGCATCCGATGTATCTATTCGTGCTCGTGCCGTGGCCGCGCGTCGGTTTCCTGATGCATCTGGATCCCGCTCTTAAAGATCAGCTTCATACCCAATTGGGCTCGCTGCACACCGCGTGCAGCTATGCGCTTTATGCAGTATTGACGCTTCACATCTTAGGTGCGCTCAAGCATCAATGGATCGACCGCCATCCAGTCATTGGGCGCATGTTGCCGTAGCACGTTACGGCGGACGACCGATGATTCATGACGCACTCAAAATAGTAAATGCTGGCGCTCCTGATGTGCGTCGACGCTTGCAGTGACATGTTGAAGGATCCTGATGGATACGCCCGTCGACTTGCTTAATCGCGCGCTAGCGCTGACTTCACCCCGTATCTCACCTGTGCGTACGCCGGTCGTCAGTGTACTCATCCATGCGGGAGTCATGGTGCTATGGGTGGTGTTGTTTGCGCGTGCGTTTTTTCTCCATGGCGTTGTTGCATGGTCTACCGGCATTGCCTATGTCATTTACGACACGTTGCTGCTGGTCTTCGTCGCATGGAAAACGCTGCCGCTCATGAAGCCGTTGGCCCAGGTTTCGGCGAGTGCGCCCGCGCCGAAGCTAGGGGTCATCGTTGCCGCCCATAACGAAGCGGCAGTGCTGCCGATTACGCTCCGTGCGCTTATTGCTCAGACCAGCGTACCTGCGCAAATCATTATCGCCGACGACGGTTCGACCGATGGCACGGCGGCGCTTCTCACCAACCACTTCGGTCTGGTCGATCCGGGCGTGGGCAATCTGAGCGAGCCAAGTACCACGCATGCTGCACTGCACTGGCTGCGCCTGCGGCATGGTGGCAAGGCACGTGCGCTCAATGCGGCGATGCTCGTCATGGATGCCGATATCGTGATGACGGTCGATGGCGACACGCTACTTGAGCCCGAAGCATGCGCGGCCATGTCGCAGGCATTCGCGGCGTTGCCAAACATGGTGGCCGCTGCAGGTTTGTTGTCACCCGTGTGCAGTCGTACGGTGAGCGGTCGCTTTTTTCAATGGTTTCAGACGTACGAGTACATTCGAAATTTTGTTTCTCGCTACGCCTGGATGCGTGCGCATGGTCTTCTTCTTATATCGGGTGCCTTTGCATGCTTTCGGCGAGAAGCGGTGCTGGTGGTCGGCGGTTTCGATCCGGATTGTCTTGTCGAAGACTATGAACTTATTCACCGGCTACGTCGCTACTCCTTCGATCAGGGCCTAGATTGGGATGTACGCGTGATAGGCGGCGCGAAAGCACGTACTGACGCACCGAGCACGTTGCCCAGCTTTCTGCGACAGCGGCGACGCTGGTTCGCGGGGTTTCTGCAGACGCAGTATTGGTATCGCAGCATGATCGGCAATCGGCGTTACGGCGCACTTGGCACTTTGATGCTGCCCGTCAAGGCGTTCGATACCGTGCAGCCGCTCTACGGGCTGGCTGCATTTGGCTTGCTGCTCGCTTTCTTGTTTGGCGGACGATTTACCATCGTGCTTCCGGTATTGGCGATCATTCTCGCCAAGATTGCCATCGACCTGGCGTTCCAGTCATGGTCGCTCTATCTGTATCGACGCTGGAGCGGCGACCGTAGCAGTTCGAGCTTCGGCATGGCGCTATGCGCATCGATCCTGGAGCCATTCTCGTTTCAGCTGATGCGTCACGGCGGCGCGGCGCTCGGCTGGCTGTACTTCCTGCTTCGGCGCAGCGAGTGGGGCACGCAACGTCGGGAAGGTATTAACTCGATAGGTAGGCCCTGAGCCAATAAATCAGCTGTGGCGTTTGTGCCACGCTGGTCGAGGGTCATGTCACGAATCGATGATGGCGATGGGAGGGAATGCTCGTGATTGGGTCAGCTATTGGCATGTTCTGATACGCGATCCAACATAGTTTGTCCGCCTTCTAGGACGAAGAAGTCGCCTTATGTCTCATAGGTCGTAGAGAGTCGATCAAATATCTGCTTCCAACACGATGGTTTGCTTATGGAAGCAATGAACGAGCAGCGCATACACAGATATTCCATGTATGCGCTGACGCGTGTTTTACGCTTCGATTGTCGCGATCATTGCAGCTGAGTGGTGTAGTTCACCGGAATCCACTGCCACGCTTTGCC
>FSXU01000079.1_pt1 | contig 15370 bp, 16 predicted proteins | sample 1638421 | NCBI WGS metagenome assembly FSXU01 (sample SAMEA3914788, study PRJEB12502) | metagenome | biome: forest; material: soil | place: Canada | collected 2011-07-03 | depth 0.1 m
CGAGCCGACCGGTTTTTCCAGATAGGCGATTGCACCGTTGGCAAGTGCCGTCGCTTCGTCTTGTGGATTGGGGTAGGCGGTAATGAAAATCGTTGGGAGAGAATAGCCTTGCACGATCAGTTTCGCGTGCATTTCGATGCCGGACATGCCCTTCATGGTCACATCCGAGATGAGAAAGCGTGTTTGGTCAATCGTGCCTGAATCAAGAAACGCGTCGGCGGAATCAAAAGAAAGCACAGCCCATCCCTTGGCCCGAACGAGATCCTCGAGCGCTTCCCGGACGGCATCGTCGTCCTCGACTATGGAAACAATTGCGGCTTGTGTCACAGGATCGCTCGCATGAGTTCCACAGGTGAACACGCACCAACCCTGTGAGATTACTTTCTCAGCGTAGTCGGCCCACGATATTTCGGGAACCATACGATAGTATAGGAAGGCACTCCATTGCTCATGAGCGGCAACCCTTTGTAGGGCTGGTGTCACTCGTCACGCGCAGCTATCTTGGGACTACGGCGTGGGAATTTCGAGCTTTGCATGGAGGCGCAGATGCTGCAAGACGCAAACCTCTTTGATGCGTGGACCCAGATCATCAATCTCCTCTCTTCGCCCGCGGCTTCGCTTCGGGTGATGGAAGAGTCAATCGATCATGTTCCGATACGCAGAGTCTTCGCCGAGAGTAACGGCGCGAAATGCGAGCCGTCTGTGCGTGTAGTCGACCGTCCCACGGCATTGACCTTGATGATCGATTGGCGTGATGCGACGAAATGCTGCTATCGCGAACAGCGATGGGTGGCAGCACACGCCCGTGTCGCGGGCCGCTGCGCACTTAGCAGTGCGCCAATCTCGCCAGGCGATGAAATTTTTCGCCCGCGCCGTGCCGGCTCCACGCCGCGTAACGTGGGGGCGATGATTCTCGCATCTGCCGTCGAGACGTATGCACCCAGCGCGCCACATCCGGCCGCATCGACGTTTAGCTGCACGTTGGGTCCCCGCGATTGGGGAGCCATCGTTGGAAATCAAATCCAGTTTGCCAAATAGGAAAAGCATCATGGCCAAGGCATCCGCGAGTATCGACATTCCGCTTCCGGCGGATGACGTGTGGCAGCTCATTGGCGGTTTCGGGTCGTTGCCCGATTGGTTGCCATACATTCCAAAGAGCGAACTGACGGATGGCGGGCGAATCCGCCATCTGGCGAATCCTGACGGAGACGCGATAGTCGAGCGGCTTATCGCTTTTGACGATGCGGCTCGAAGTTATAGCTACGCGATTCTCAAGGCACCGTTTCCAGTCACGGACTATCAGTCGACGCTACGAGTGGCCGAGAACAACAGCAATACGAGCCGTGTCGAGTGGTTCGGCAGTTTTACGCCGAGCGGCGTGAGCGAGGCCGAAGCGTCGAAGCTGTTTCAGGGAATCTACGACACGGGGTTAGCGGCACTCAAAGCGGTCTTGCTGGATAAGAACGGATGACCGACCTGGGCGGACAATTCGTTCGCATTTGTCGTACCTATAAGTGCATGGCATCGTTTTCAAAGAGGCACCCTGCCTCGCGATTTGCCCACTATTTGCCACGCTTAACATTTAAGGAAATCCAGGTGGAAATCCTGGGCGCGCGCGATTATATTGGAAAGGTTCCTTTCACCGGAAAAGACAGTGGACGGCAATCTGGTTGCGCCAGGAAAGGCTGACGTACCGACGGTTTTCATCGTGGACGACGACGAGGACGTGCGCGACTCGCTGGGACAGTTGCTGAGATCAGTGGGCATGAATACCAGTTTGTTCTCGCGCGGCGAGGCCCTGATGGAGGCTTTGAAGGACGGCCCTGTTAGCGAGGGTCCCGCGTGCATCGTGCTCGACGTTCGGTTGAAGGGTTTGAGCGGCCTCATGGTGCAGCAGGAGTTGTCGCGACGTGGCATTTCCCACCCCATCATTTTCCTTACGGGGCATGGTGACATTGTTATGTCGGTGAAGGCGATGAAAGCCGGCGCGGTGGACTTTCTTACCAAACCGTTGCGCGACCAGGATCTGCTGGAGGCGATCGCGGAAGCGGTCCAACAGGATCGCTCGCGGCTCGTAGACGCATCGGCCGTTCATCATCTTCAGGAACGGTGGGTCGAACTGACTCCAAGGCAAAAGCAGGTGATGTGCCGGATTGCATCCGGCATGCCGAACGACCATATTGCAGATGAACTGGGAGTCAGCGAACTCACCATCAAGATTTATCGGGGAGAGGGTCTCAAACGGCTCGGAGTCAAAACCGTTACTGAGTTCCGTCAAAAAGCAAAGCTCCTCGGGCTCAATGTAGCTGATCCAGCTATTCCTCCCCGCCTCTGACTGTGAGCCGGTGCGGTATGCACCTGGCTATCCCTGTTTTTTTCCTGTCATTTGTTCATCCATCGCGTGCAGCAATCACTGCTCGCCAGATGCCTGCGTTCTATAGCCGTGGTCAGTTTCATAAAAGCGGGCGATCAGGAAAGACAAAAAAATCCGGTGTCGAGACAATGCGGCCATGATCTGCGTCTGAACAAGGATCCGGTCTTCTCTGGCCGGAAAATCCCGCCGGAGGACTCACGATGCCCATGCTCAACATCAACGGTCAAGTTCATTCTGTTGATGCTCCGCCCGACATGCCCGTCCTCTGGGTTCTGCGCGACATCGTGGGCCTGACGGGCACGAAGTTTGGTTGCGGCATCGCGCAGTGCGGTGCATGCACGGTACACATCGACGGTGTCGCCGTGCGCTCGTGTGTCCTGCCTGTTGCTGCTGTCGGCGACAAAGCGATCACCACAATCGAAGGTGTCGGCGACACCCCGGTGGGCAAGAAGGTTCAGGCGGTCTGGCGTCAGCTCGACGTGGTCCAGTGCGGCTATTGCCAGTCGGGCCAGGTCATGCAGGCGGCGTCTCTGCTTGCGCAAAATCCCGTGCCGAGCGACGCCGATATCGATGCGGCGATGGCCGGCAACATTTGCCGTTGCGGAACGTACAACCGCATTCGCGCTGCGATCAAACAGGCCGCGAAGGGGGCGTGATATGTCGCAAGGATTGCTCGATGCGCAAAATGGCGAGCCACGCGACGGCGATGCCACGTGCTTCAACCGCCGAGCTTTTCTGAAATTCAGCGCAAGCGTTATCGCGGTGTCGGGCGGTGGCCTGCTGGTTGGCTTCAGCATGTCGGCTCGCAGCCAGGGCGCAGACAGCGACGTACGCAAAACGGTGATTGGCGGCGACGGTGTGGAGACACCACAAGACGGCGTGTTTGCCCCGAATGCGTTCGTACAGATCGATAAGGACTGCAAGGTAACATTGGTAATCCCAAAGGTCGAAATGGGCCAGGGCGTGTACACGTCGATTCCGATGTTGATTGCCGAAGAACTTGAGGTGCCGCTGGACAGCATCACGCTCGATCATGCGCCGCCCAACGAAAAGCTCTTTAGCGACCCATTGCTTGGAGGTCAGCTAACGGGCGGTTCGACCTCGATCCGCTACGCCTGGGAGCCAATGCGCCGTGCCGGGGCAACCGCGCGCATCTTGCTCGTCAACGCGGCCGCACAACAGTGGCAGGTTGACCCGGCAACGTGTCATGCGGAGAACGGTCATGTCATTCATGACGCTACGAGGCGCAGCCTCGCCTATGGCGAGCTCGTCGAAGCCGCGGCGAAGCTGCCCGTACCGCAGAACGTATCGCTGAAAGACCCCAGAAACTTCAGGCTGATCGGCACGCCTGCAAAGCGCCTCGATTCACCGGAGAAAGTGGATGGTAGCGCGATGTTTGGACTCGACGTGCGTTTGCCCGACATGGTGTACGCGGCGATCGTCAATTGCTCCGTGTTCGGCGGGACGCTTGCGGGCGTCGACGATACAGCGGCGAAGAAGATTGCCGGCGTGCGTCAGGTCGTGAAGATAGACAACGGCGTCGCCGTGATCGGTGATCACACGTGGGCTGCGAAACGCGGCGCGGCATCGTTAAAGATCGTCTGGAACGAAGGCGCGGGTGCTGCGGTATCGACGAAGACAATCGTCGACGATCTGGCGAATGCATCGCAGCGCAACGGTGCTGTTGCCCGCAAGGACGGCGACGTGAATCACGCGTTTTCGCAAGCGAAGACGCGGGTAGATGCCATCTATCAGCAGCCGTTTCTTGCGCACGCCACGATGGAGCCGATCAACTGCACGGTTCACGTCAAGCCGGATGGCTGCGATATATGGGTCGGCACACAGGTGCCGACGCGCGCTGTCGACACAGCCGTTACAGTGACCGGCTTGCCCGCTGAGCGGATTGTCGTGCATAACCATCTGCTCGGCGGTGGCTTTGGAAGGCGGCTAGAGGTTGATGCCATTACGCAGGCCCTCAAAGTCGGCAAGCAGCTCAACGTACCGGTCAAGGTAACGTGGACGCGCGAGGAAGACATTCAACACGACATGTACCGGCCATACTATTACGACAGGATCTCGGCGGGGCTCGACGCGAATGGCAAGCCTGTGGCCTGGCAACATCGTATCGTGGGTTCGTCGATCATTGCGCGCTTCGCGCCAGGGTTCGTGAAGGACGGGGTGGATCCAGACGCGGTTGAAGTGTCCGCCGATCTTCCTTATGACGTGCCGAACCAGTTGGTCGACTACGTGCGCGAGGAGCCGCATGCGATTCCAACCGCATTCTGGCGCGGCGTGGGGCCGACGCGCGGTACATTCGTCGTGGAGAGCTTCATTGATGAACTTGCCGCGCAGGCCAATGTGGACCCGGTGCAATACCGGCGAGATCTGCTTGGCAAGTCGCCGCGTGCGCTGAACGTGCTGAACGTTGCGGCTCAGGCAGCCGGCTGGGGAAGCGTTATGCCGAAAGGGCAGGGGCGTGGCGTATCGGTGATGCATGCGTTCAACAGTTTCTTTTCCATGGTCGCAGATGTGACTGTCGAACAGGGTGAAGTCAGGGTCAATCGCGTAGTGTGCGCCGTCGATTGTGGTGTGGTTGTCAATCCAAACACGGTGGAAGCGCAAATTCAGGGCGGCGTGATCTTCGCGATCACTGCCGCGCTCTATAGCGAAATCACTATCGAACGAGGGCGGGTGCAGCAGAACAATTTCACCGATTACCGCATCCTGCGCATCAACGAAACGCCGACTATCGACGTGCACATCGTGAAGAGTGGAGAAGCGCCCGGCGGTATCGGCGAACCGGGTACGGCCGCGGCGATGCCCGCGCTCGCCAATGCAATTTACGCGGCGACCGGCAAACGGCTACGGCAATTGCCGGTGGGCCGCCAGTTGCAGACTGCGTAGCGGAAGGCCGGCTATGGAAAACGCACTGAAGACCCTGATTGCGGCATGCGTGCTGGCATCTTTGATAGTTGCGCCGCTGACTCATGCCGCGGACGATGCGCTCATCAAACGAGGCGAATACCTGGCGAAAATGGGTGACTGCACCGCATGTCACACTGTGCAGCCCGGGAAGCCATTTGCAGGCGGGCTGAAGATGATGACGCCGATGGGCGCGATCTACTCGACCAACATCACGCCGGATCGGAACGCGGGAATTGGCCGCTATAGCGAAGAAGATTTCGCGCGTGCGGTGCGCGAGGGCGTCGCGAAAGATGGGCACAACCTGTACCCTGCGATGCCGTATCCGTCATACGCAAAGGTCAACGACGACGACATGCGTGCGCTTTATGCGTACTTCATGAATGGCGTCCTGCCTGTGAATCAACCGAACCGCAAACCTGATATCAAGTGGCCGATGAATATGCGTTGGCCGCTCAAATTCTGGAACATGGTGTTCCTCGAGAAAGGCGTCTACGAGGATAAAGCAGGCAAGGACGCGGCCTGGAATCGCGGTGCGTACCTGATTCAGGGTTTGGGGCATTGCGGTTCATGTCACACGCCGCGCGGCGTGGCGTTTCAGGAAAAGGCGCTAGACGAAGGAGGGAGTGCCTATCTCTCAGGTGGCGCAGTGGATAACTGGTTTGCGTCCAATCTGACTGGCAACTATAACGCGGGCCTGGGACGCTGGTCGGAGGCCGATCTCGCGCAATTTCTGAAGACGGGAGCGAACCGGCATGCGTCGGCGTTCGGTTCGATGACGAGCGTAATCAACAACAGCACGCAGGCAATGACGGACGCCGACGCTGCAGCGATGTCGCGTTATCTGAAGTCGCTGCCGGCCGCAGGCGCCGACGGACAGGCCCCGTACGCGTATGATCCGAAGCCGACGAAAGTGTCGCTCATGCGTCCCGCCAATGACGCGGGCGCACGAGTTTATACGACGTACTGCATGCATTGCCATGGTGTCGACGGACGTGGCTTTGCGCCGATGCTCGCGCCGCTTGCGGGCAATCCAAACGTGCTGCAGAAAAGCGCGCTGTCGCTGATCAACGTGACGCTGAATGGCACCGAGGACATCGTCATCGGAGGCATACCTGCGCCGTATCCTATGCCCAGGTACGCGCCTGTGCTCGATGATCAGCAGATCGCTGATGTGCTGACCTTTATCCGTCAAGGCTGGAATAACGGCGCGCCCGCAATCAGCGCGGGCGAGGTGGCGAAGCTGCGGAAGGAAACGCACACAGCGCAATAAGGTAGGACGCTAAAGGTCAGGACGGGGATCGCCGGCAAGACTTCCGCAACGACGGGTGTGGCGTTACGTGTGGATGGCTGCATCGTGGATACCATCGCGTGGCGAATTCTGCAAGTCACGTTCATCGTGACGGGAAACGAAATTCATTCCAGAGAGATTCTTTCTTCATACGTTTCTCCCAGGTCCGGCTAGCGCGCGTCCGCCTGACTCAATGCAGGAATGGGCATTTGGTCAGAGTGCATTGCAGGATATTTCTTCTGCGACTATAAATAGTTGCAGAGGAGCGAAACATGCGACGCATCCTGATGATCGTTTCCAGCGCGCGTGAACTTCCACTGAAAGGCGGCGGCTCGCTCCCCACTGGTTATTGGGCCGATGAGGTCTACACGCCATTACGGCTATTTCGTGCCGCAGGCGTAGATGTTCGCATCTACACATCTGACGGACGCCCCGGCGTTGCAGATCCGTTTAGCCTCGAGCCGCGTTTTCACTACCCCCGATACGGATCGGGACTTTCTCGCAGGAATCGTGCGGAGTTTCGCTGACGATCCAGAAGGGATCCGTTTTACGCTGCATCACCTTACGGAACTCGATCTCATCGCATCGCGCCGTGTTTACGAAGCGCTGACATATGCGAATGTCGAGCACGGGTTGGCGCGTGCCAATGTCGAATCGGCCGCGAAGGAAAGCTGGAAACACGACATTGGCTTCCTGGAGGCACTCGCTTCGCGGCCCAAGGTCAGCGCTCTCGTGCCGCCTGCCCAGGCGCAGGTGTTGGCGGACGCGGTAAAGCGCGATAGCGAAATTCTCGCGCAAACCTGCCAGCGTTCACTGGCCAACGATCGCGCACTTAACCAGCCGCTCGACCTTGGCAGCCTCTCGGTCGAGGAGATCCTTTCGTTCGATGCGGTATTTATTCCCGGCGGCCACGCCACAATGGTCGATCTGGCTGATAACCGGGATGTCGAACGCGTGCTGCGGCTCGCCCATTCGCGCCGCCGCCTGATTGCTTTGCTTTGCCACGGGCCGGCCGCTCTGCTTTCGGTCGGCAATGGCCCGGACGGCGGCTGGTTGTTCGACGGATACCGAGCAGCAGCATTCAGCAACGAGGAGGAGGAGCAGGCGATTGCCGGGCTGCTGCGGCCCGCGTGGTTTCTCGAGAGCGAACTGAAAAATCGCGGCGTTGTTTACGACGAGGCACCGCCCTGGGTGTCCCATGTCGTGGTTGACCGTCATCTCTTGACTGCGCAGAATCAGATGTCGGATGAAGCGTGCGCTCAAGCGGTATTGCGGAAGCTCGGCGTCCTGCAAGGGAGCGCCGCATGAGCTCCGCCCTTGAAGTTGCGCGTGCATTTATCACCTGCCTTGCTCGACACGATGTCGACGGCGCTCTCACGGCCTGCTCGCCGCATTGCAGTATTCATATCGTTCCACTCGCGCTTGAAGGTGCCATCCACGCTGAGGGTCGCACATTCTTCGAGAGCTGGATAAATGCATTTCCTGATCTGAGCCTTGCCACGCGGCGCATGTTTGCAACTGGCGACGACATCGTGGCCGTGGAAACCACCTTCGACGGCACGCAGGCGAGCGGATTTCTCGGCGCGATCAACCAGGAAAAACATGTTGACCTCGACGAAGCATGGCTGCTGCGCACGCGCGCTGACTGCGTCGAGGAAGTGAAGCTCTTCTGGTGTCAGAACCAGTTGTACCGGCGGCTTGCCGTGCGCCGTCTGGATCAGGTCACGATCACGATCGCGAGATGATTTCTCTCCAGATCATATTGCCGGCCGAGGCAAGGAGACATTGATGCATGCAATCTCGCAAGGCCGCACGGCCGCAACCGGGGAGCGCGCGATTCGCGCGGTGCACTATTTCTTCGACGCTTATCGCCGTCATGACGTGGAAGCCATGGTCGATGTGTGCGCGGAGAATGCAAACTTTCGCTACGTGCCGGCCGAGGTAATGCGCAAGCAGCAAGTTGTGCGCGGTGATGGCAAGGTTCGCGGAGTCGGGAAAACCTGGTGGTCGTCGTTGATCGACGCCTTCCCCAACTTGACCAACGCTGTCAACTGGATTGGCAACGACGAAGAGGGAAATGTTGCTGCCGAGGTGATGATCTCCGGAACCCAGGCGAAGGCCTTCGGAACGATTGCAAATAGCGGCAAACACTACGATCTGGTTCACCTGTTTCTCTTTCACGTCAACCGCGAGGGCCTGATCGACGACATTGTCGCGTATTGGGATACCGCGGATTGGTATCGGCAGCTCGGACGGCTCGAATGTGACTGACACATGCGCCGGCAAGTGTCGCGCGGGAAAATGCATGGGAGGCGAAGATGGCTTCACTAAAGCGTGAAGACTGGTATGACCTTTACCGCGACGTCGAGTGGACGCTGTCTTATGTCGACCAGGATGCGGTGTTCCCTGAATGGTTGTCGGGTACCGGAAAAGTGCCGATTGGTGCGTGGAAGCAGTGGGACGAGCCGTACAAGGTCACCTATCCCGAGTACGTCGCGACACAGCGTGAAAAGGAAGCCTCGGCATACGCCGTCAAATCGGCTTTGCGGCGCTCGTCGATTTTTGGCGATCTCGACGAGGGTTGGAAGTCGGTCTCCAAGCTTCATTATGGCGTGGTATCGCTGATCGAATATCTTGCCGTGCTGGCTGAGTTGCGCATGGCCCGCTTCGGTCTGTCTCCGGCATGGAGACAGATGGCACTGTTTGGCTCGCTCGACGAAATTCGTCATGCTCAACTGGATCTGTTGTTCGCTCACGAGTTCATCGACCGCGATCAACAATACGATTGGGCGCTCAAGGCCTATCACACTGACGAATGGGTCGCGGTGGCCGGACGCGCCGCGTTCGACGGCATGATGGTGAATCCAAGCGCGGTGGATATTGCCATTCAACTACCCTTTACGTTTGAAACTGCATTTACGAACGTTCAATTCATCGGACTTGCGGCCGATGCACTCAGCTCCACCGACATCAACTTCGCAAACATGATTTCGTCGGTCCAGACGGACGAGGCGCGCCACGCCCAGCAGGGGCATCCAACGATGGAAATCCTGATGCGGCACGATCCAAAACGGGCTCAATGGCTGATCGACAAGACGTTCTGGATCAGTGCGCGGCTGTTCGCGGTAATCAGCGGAATTTGCATGGACTATTACACGCCCCTCGAGCATCGCAAGCTGTCATACAAAGAATTTATGGAAGAGTGGGTGGTCGATCAGTATCAGCGTACGTTGAAGGAATTCGGCCTGAAACAACCCTGGTATTGGCAAGAGTTCATTGATGGGCTCGACATATGGCACCACTCATTACAGATGGGAATCTGGTTTTGGCGGCCGACCGTCTGGTGGAAACCGCAGGGCGGTGTGAGCGAGGACGAGCGCGATTGGCTGCGCGAAAAGTACCCGAATTGGGAAAAGCAGTTCGGCGCGGGCTGGGACACCATCATCGCGAACATCAACAGTGGGCAGGAAGAAAAGACGTTGCCAAAAACGCTCCCGTGGCTGTGCAACTGCTGTCATCTGCCAATCGGCACCGCTGCAGCGCCGAATAACGCAAAGTACCCGGTGCGTAGCTATCCACTCGAACACAATGGCTACACATACCACTTTTGTTCGAGGCCGTGCCGCCAGATCTGGTGGGAAGACAAGGACAACATCCATCAGAAGACGATAGTAGAACGGTTTCTATCTGGCGAAGTGCAGCCTCAGACGTTGGAAGGGGTGTTGGACTATATGGGTCTTACACCTGAGGTGATGGGGAGGGATGCAAAGAATTACGAGTGGGCTCGCTCATACCGTAACGAAAAAAGCACTGCGGCGGGCGCGGTATGAGTGCAGCCCGGAGTACACGAGCGACGCCATTACCTATCAATGCAGTATTCGTGGGTGATATTGTCACCCAGCTCGTTTTCGTGCTGGACACAGACACCATTGCCGACGTCGCCGCAAAGGTCGCCGAACTTTCAGTGGGTGTCAGAGTCGCGCGGCGAGATGCGCCACTAGTCGTCTATTTCAACGGCGCACCGTTGCCCATGAGCGAGACAGTCGCCAACGTGGGCATTCAGGCGCTGCAATGCCTGACTGTGCAGTACGCCGATTGAACGGGGGGAACAATGACAGCCACTGCTAACCTGGTGGGACCCGTGCTGCGCATGGTCGATGAGGTGGATGCGGTAGTGCGCGCCATTATGGAGGACAACCCGGACCGCGAAATCGAACTGATCGATCGTGGGGCCTATATACGGGTGCAGGCGGAAGGGTGCCTGCGCGTGAGTAGGGCGTCCATCGAGCGTCAGATCGGGCGGCCTTACCAGATGCGAGAACTCGAGCAAATCCTCGCGTCGTTTGCTGGACGCATCGTGATGAGTTCGGAAGAGGTGATCTGGCGGTACAAGAGTTGATGCCGATGGCGTCATGCACGGACGACAGACAAAAGGAGGCTGGTCATATGGACAATGGTGCCTCGCGCGCGAAAGTACGACCGCTGCGCACCTGGAGCGCGTTTGGCGATATTCACCGGGTACCGAGCGAATATGAGATCGTCACTCATGAGTTGAACTACACGGTGCGCAAGCGGCGTGCGGCAGCGTTCGAGTTGAATCCCACTACGCCTGGCAACATGTGGTATTTGACGTATCGCGACAAGTCGCCAGTGCAGGTGCCGGAGTGGAACGACTTTCGTGATCCGGATGAGATGACATACCGGAAGTACGTCACTACGCAAGATGAACAGGAAAGCGTAGTAAAAGGCGTGCTCGATCAATACGATAGCACGGCTCATGATCGTGACATTACGGCCCATTGGCTGGATACGCTCGCGCATCTTCTGATACCGGCCCGCTATCCGGTTCACGGTTTGCAGATGACTCAGGCTTATCTGGGCACAATTGCGCCTTCGTCGTACATCACAAATTGCGCCGCATTTTCGGCTGGCGACCTTTTGCGGCGTGGCTCGTTAATTGCATACCGAACCCGCCAGTTGCAACTTGCGCGACCCGAGGCGCACGTGCTCAGCGAAGCACGCCGTGTCTGGGAGGCAGATCTCGGGTGGCAGCCTGCGAGAAAGGCACTGGAAACTGCGCTGATTGCTTACGACTGGGCAGAGTGCCTCACCGCAGTGAATCTGGTGCTGCGCCCGGCGCTCGATGAAGTGCTCCTGGGCCAGCTTGCGAATGTTGCCCGCAAGAACAATGACGACTTGACCTGGCTGCTCCTGATGAATCTCGTCAAGGACTCTGCGCGTGCCACACGGTGGAGTTGCGCACTTGCGCGTTTTGCGATCGAGAAGAACCCCGACAATGCCGCCAGCTTCGTGCGCTGGGTCAAAAAGTGGCGCCCACGGGCCGAGGATGCGGCCGGGGGACTCGCGACATTGCTCACTAGCGTATCGTCACCGGGCCAAGAGGAGCTCACGACGCTCGAGGCGGCCAGCAATGCGATTTCAGAGTCTCTCAAGGCGGCCGGCATTTCAGAAAGTATGAATGGAACTGTCGCTGCGGCCAAAGGCACGGCGGAAGCCTCATCAACTTCGAATACACCTCCCTCGCCGCTTGGCGATCCGCTGGTCGCATTGTTCGACAGGTACGCAGCGGAGCCAGGCGCCAACTCATGCCGATGGACCGGACTCACTTTCTACCGTTTTGAGGGCCCCGTTGCGCCGCACTGGGACCAGACGGGTTCGCTGGCATTCTGTGTCGTCGTGCAGGGACGCAAACGTGTCTCCATCAACAATCGCAAATACTTCTTCGATCCGGCGAACTACTTTGTACTGAACCGCGCGACACGGTTGCAGGCTGAGATTGTCGAAGCGTCTCCGGCGCGTCCGTTTCTTTCCATGATCCTGCAGATTCCAGCGGCGGCGGTCGCGGAAGTTTTGATGGAAAGTCTGCCTACTCTCGAGGCACAGCAATCCGCTGTGGACGACGAGAACGAAGCATACGTGTCGAAATTCGACGGTGATCTGCGCGACGCGGTCCTGCGCTTTCTGAAGACGCTGGATGACGACGGCGAGCGCCGGTTGCTCGGCCCGCTGTTTCTGCGGGAGATCGTTTTCCGCTTGCTGCGCCACGAGCAGGCGCCACGGCTGGTATCCGCCGCGCTGTACGGGAAATCGTCACGCAAGGTGTTTGCGGCGATTCGCTACATGCAGGCCGAATACAGCCGGTCGATCACAATTGACGAAATCGCCCGTTCGGTCGGCGCGAGCACGTCGACGCTCGCGCATTCGTTCAAGGAAATTATCGGCGTCTCGCCTTACCATTTCCTTAAGCAATTGAGACTCGAACGTGCGCGAGTATTGATGATTCGAGAGGGTTGGGGCGTGAGCGAAGCGGCTGCGCGCACGGGGTATGCGAGTGCGTCGCATTTTGTGAAGGCATTTACGAGCTATTTTGGCGAGGCACCGAGCCACTACGCCAATCAATTCCGCGGCAGGGCGACGCTCAATGTAATGGACACGACAGAGCCGGGGACGTAATGGCGCCTGGTATTGAGGCCAATTGTGGGTAGCCACTCATCGCATCAGCAAGACGAGTCGTCGAGCGCGCCGGAGGACGTGTTGTGGATCGACCTTATGGATTTCGACGACCTGTGGATCGGCGACATGATCGAGGCGGAGACAGACCTCGGGCCCATTCTGTTAATCAATGTCGACGGCTCGGTTTACGCGTACGAAAATCGGTGTCCGCATAAAGGCAGTCGGCTCGGCGACGGCGAATTCGCAAATGGCCTGATTGTGTGTCCGAACCACCGGTGGGAGTTTTGCGCGCATGGCGGGCGTGGGGTCAATCCAACAGGAACGCAGCTAAACCAGTATGCGGTCCGAATCGTCGGCGGCCGCATTCAGATTGCCCGGCTTCAAACATAACGTCGTTGTCTCATTCCGGGCGCGCAAGGCGCCCCGCCAGATTGGTCGCGTTCGGGATGTGTACTGGCGAATTCTGCTCTGCTATTCCGCCGCTGCTCCCTGCAGTGGGTGCTCGAACTCCGTAACATCTCGATTCTGCAAGATTTGCGTGCATTTCTGCAAATCGAACCTGACGGACTTTGGGTCGGCTCCCACGGTTACCACAATGAAGACGTGACAGGGAGATACATGCAAAGGCCCGCTCCAATGGGAACAGGGCGAAGACCATGTAGTTTGAGTTCATGTGGCGGTTTCACGCTCCCTTGATGCCGGCCAGATTCGTAAGCACATGGTAAGGGAGGAACTTGTGGCGCGAGCCCCGGAAAAGCGAGCGACCCTCGACGGTTTTCGCGTTGAAATCACGGAGAAGACCTTCCGCGCGGACATTATTCTCGACCGGCCGCCGTTCAATCTCATTTCATTGACCCAGCGTGAGCAATTGCGCGCCACGTTTGAGGCACTCGACGACGACCCGTCGGTCCGGGTAATCGTTCTGCGCTCCTTGGGCGAACATTTTTCAAGCGGGAGCGACATCGAGGGGGTGGTTGATGCTCAGTCGGCCCATATGTCCAAGGCTGCATGGAACATGAGTGCACCGGCACGCTGCAGCAAGCCGGTGATTGCGTCGAATCGCGGATACTGTTTTGGCGCGGGCTTTGAACTGTCATTAGCGTGTGATTTTAGAATTGTGACGGAGACGACGCTCTATGCGTTGCAAAGAGTGGGACAGGTTCCCGATGCAGTCGGGTCGGCGCGTTTGCAGAGAATGGTGGGTATTGGCCGCGCAAGAGAGATTGTTATGCGCTGCCGACGCGTCGATGGAGCACAGGCATACGAATGGGGCATCGCAACGGAGTTCGTCGTCAACACTGAACTGGAAAATTTTACGAACGAACTGGTGCGCGAACTCCTGACGGTCTCGCCCCTCGCGCAACGCGCCGCCAAGAAGCTATTGAACGCGATTCTGGATACACCGCCGTCGCTAGATTGAGTTCGCTATGCTCAGCGTTCGCCATTTCGCGGGCCGCGAAGTTTGCTTCACCTTCGTCGGGCCCACGAGCGAAAATGGCGGCGAACGAAAAAAGCTGGGATAAAATCGGCGAAGCGATACGAGCTTTGTGCCGCGCGCTTCAACCGCCGACAAGAGTCTCCACTATGGTTAAGATAGCTAACGCTGGCCCGCAGGAACAGCGTTTATTCCTGTCGGACCTGTCGCCCGGTCCGGCCCAAAAACGGCTTGCCCTGGTTGTTGTGCTCGCGTTACTGATCGTCCTGCTGGCCGCGGCTGGGCCGCTCTCGACCACCCATGTAGGGAAGATTGAGGCGTTCGTTCCGGCTTACACCACGGCCATGTTCTTTACCGGTTCGATCACCGCCATCGTACTGTTTGCGCAATTCTCCATCCTGCGCTCGCACGCCCTTTTCGTGATCGCGAGTGGATATCTTTTTACGTCGTTTATGCTCATCCCGTGGATGCTGACATATCCGAGTGTGTTTGCGCCAATGGGTCTGCTTGGCCCCGCCTTGCAAAGTCCGGCCTGGATCTACACACTGTCGCACCTCAGCTTTCCCATGTTTGTCATCGCCTATGCTCTGCTAAAGGATGCCGATCCGGGCAGGTGGCTGTGGCGCGGCTCCGCGAGCGCCGCCATTCTCGCGAGCCTTGTCTCGAGCGTCGCTGTTGTGTGCGTCGCAACGTATATCGTCATAGCGGAAGATGCACGACTGCCGCGCCTCGTCCTCAATACGGCTCGTCTTTCCCCTCTCTGGACTCCGGTTGCCGGGGTTTTGATGGTTTTCGACATCGCTGCGCTCGTTGTGCTTTGGTCCCGGAGCCGCTCAGTGCTCGATCTATGGCTGAGGGTGGTGTTATGCGCGTA
>FSXU01000122.1_pt1 | contig 15108 bp, 18 predicted proteins | sample 1638421 | NCBI WGS metagenome assembly FSXU01 (sample SAMEA3914788, study PRJEB12502) | metagenome | biome: forest; material: soil | place: Canada | collected 2011-07-03 | depth 0.1 m
GGTGCCGCGCCCACGTTCTACCACACCTGGTATCTCACGCCCGCGGGCGACGCTTGCGACGTTGTCATGGATGAAGTTGGGAAAGGCGCTGATGCCGCCCACCTGCGTGAGACCGATGAGAGCATGATGCACCGTGGCCATGATCTTTGGCTGGCCACGCTGAAGTGGGTCTCTGAAGGGCCCTGAGTCTCACCCGCGCCTGGCCGAACAGGCAGCTTGATGTAGCAGGAATGACCATCGCCGAGTTTGGTGCAAACGCGATGGCCGGATAGGCCATCCCGCAAGGTCTCTCCCTCGTGCAGTGCCGTCGTGCGCATCTGCACCACACGCAACAATGAGTAGGAGTGAATCTATGCATGTCATTACAGGAATCACTGGTCGAGTCGGCGGTCAAGCCGCTCGTGTGCTGCGCGGCGCCGGTCTGCCGGTTCGTGGCGTCATGCGCGATCAGAGCAAAGCTGCTGCTTGGCCGCACACGGTTGCGGGATCGCATTGGCGGAAACGACCGATGCAGCGGCGCTGATCAAAGCATTCGAGGGTGCCGAAGGCGTATTCGTGATGCTGCCACCGATATTCGATCCAAAGCCCGGCTTTGTCGAAGCACTCCCGATGGTGGCAGCGCTGGCTACGGCGCTCGATGCGACACGCCCAGCGAAAATCGTTTGCTTATCGACGATCGGTGCTCAGGCGAAACAGCCCAATCTCCTCAACGTGCTTGGTATTCTGGAACAATCACTCAGCTCGTTGCCGATTCCGATCGCCTTCCTTCGTGCTGCATGGTTCATGGATAACGCGGCAGCGGACATCGCGTCGGCACGGGATCGTGGTGTGATCGACAGCTATCTGCTGCCGCTCGACAAACCCGTTCCCATGGTGGCAACGTCCGACATCGGCCGTGTCGCAGCTGAACTGCTGCAAGAGCGATGGAGCGGTCGACGCATCGTTGACCTAGAAGGGCCGCGTCGCGTCACCCCGCATGATCTCGCTGCAACCTTCGCAAAATTGCTCGGTCGTCCGGTCCACGCGGAGGACGTGCCTCGCGCGGAGTGGGAGAGCCGCTTTATTGCACAAGGGATGAAGAATCCCACGCCGCGAATGCAAATGCTCGACGGTTTCAACGAGGGTTGGATCGAGTTCGAGAAGGGCGAGGCCGGCTCGCGCAAAGGTGCGGTATCTCTGGAGACTGCACTCGAATCGCTGATCGAGAATGCATGAAGCGATGCGCATGAACATTGTTCTTTCCGGTGCAATGACGGCTTTCGGCTCAACGGACAATAGGCGATTCATTTCACAGAGGTACTCATGACAACGAAGCTATCGATTGCTCCCTTGTCAGGCGTGGCTGGCGTGGGTTTTGGCTCTAGCAGAGCGTCGGTGATAACGACTCTCGGCGTGCCACAGCGCAGCTTTAAAAGATCGTCATTTGCGACTTACGCGATCGATATCTGGTTCGATGGATCCATGCAGGTTTCGTATGCTGGAGAAGTGCCAGCGGTCGAATTCATCGAGCTCTCGCACGGGCCAAACGTTGACGTGTTGTTGTTTGGAGTCCCGGTCTTCGATACACCGTCGGGCGAGCTTCTCAAGACCGTGAAAGCCCAGATTGATTGGGAGGAGTCAGAGGATGGTTGCTCGTTTACGTGCCCGTCGATGGAGCTAGCACTGTGGCGATCCCGTGCGGACGATGCACTTCCGTTTGAGAGCTTGGGCGTCGGAGAAAAAGGGTATTACTCCGAGTGCTGCCAGTAGTGCGATGTATCCGCATCCGACCAGAGGCGAACATATCCCGCTCATAGCTACTGGCAGCGCAAAACGCCATCACCAATACCCAGGCACCGTCGTAACGAAGTGATGACACGCTTCGCCATGGTGATGGTCGCTTCCTTAGTATCCGGTTCGGACTGAGGCTTTGAGGGACGTGGCGATGCAAGCCAATGCAACTTCTCTGGATCGTTTATGTGACCATGCAAGCGCAGCAGATCAATCCATAGCGACGGCACAAGGTTCTCCGAGAATAGTGGGCGTAGGTTGCGGCTGATCGATCGTGTCGCCGCAGAACGGTGTGACCAACATCGAGGCGCGCGAACAGAATCGGCTGTACCAATGCGACAGACGAGGACGTGCAGTCTGGAAATCACAGATGTTTCGGAACTCAATCCAGCTGAGCGCAGTGGCCAGCGCGATGTCGCCGACGTTTACGGTGTCTTCGTCGGCAATAGTTGCTTCCAGATAGTCGCAGGAGGCGATGACCTTCTGCAGATAGCCATCTCGCAGCGGCGGCCATCGCACGGCTTCAGGACGCCGTTCCATCTCCCATCTGACTGCGATGCCCGCATCTGCCAAGCCCATGGCAACGGCCTGGTTGCGTAAAGCTCGAAAGCGGACGGACGGATCGGACGGAATGAGCTTTCGACCGTCGTGCAGGCCGTCCAAGTACTCGCAGATCACGCTCGAATCAAACAATGCCGTTTGGTCGTCGCAGATCAGCACCGGCACCTTCCCCAGGGGATTGAGTGAAAACACCTCTTCGTTACGCTGCACCGGACTTGTTTCGCGATGAATGACCTCGATTCGATCCGTGAGTCCGGCTTCGTATGCAAACACGAGCACCTTTCGCGCGTATGGCGAATGTGATTGATACAGAAGCTTCATGAGGCGCAGGCTCTGAGTCGTTGCGGGTGCAGGCTATGCTAGAGTCTGCTGGCGCGGCCAGTCCGCGACATTGGGCAACATGTCGCGGTTATTTCCTGCTAAACAACATAGTTGCGCACAAATACCTATGGACCTGGACAAGCTCGATCGACGCATTCTCGCCATCCTCCAGAAGGATGCGCGTCGGCCAGCCGAGCTGATTGGCGTCGATGTCGGGCTATCCGCCTCGGCGGTGCAGCGCCGCATCGTCCGAATGCGCGAAGAGGCCGTCATCACAGCCGAGGTGGCGCTGGTCGATCCCAAGCAGGCTGGACGACCATTGACGATGATCGTCGACGTCGAGGTGGAACGAGAGCGGCCGGAGTTACTGGCGAGCCTCAAGCAATGGATTGCCGCTGAGCCGTGCGTTCAAGAGGCGTGGTATGTCACTGGGGCTGGCGATTATGTGTTGATCGTCGTGGCGCACGATGTCGATGACTTCGAAGCGTTGATGCAGAGGTTGGTTGCGGATAACGCCAATGTCCGTCGTTTTCAGACCAGGGTAGCGTTGAGCACACTTAAGCGAGGCATGTTTGTGCCTATGGACGTTCCGTCATGAGGGGGCCATCTAGGTTTGCGTGATGGACGTGATACGCCCCACTGCGAGTGGCTAAATTTGAAATGGCGAAGTCTTCTTTCGACGGTGGCCTCATCTTCTCGCCGCGATGTATTCGCCGAAATCGCTGGGCTGTGCGCGGGTAGGCGGTCCAAAATTTAGCCAGCTCCATTTCAACCGACGGCGCGCGAGCAGTTGCTCAATTATTATTAGAGGCTATCGCGGCGTGCCGCGCAGGAGTAATGACGATGACCAACAACACCCTGCAAGCTGATGTGCTGCGCTTGTTTGAGCGCCACGACGTAGAGCTGGAACTGGATGAGGACTGGCTGGTAACCGATGGCGATTTTCCCGCCGTGCGCGCCAGTTGGCATGATGGCGACGAAGGTGCACCGGGTCGGCTGGATGTTGACGTGGTGATCAGCGAAGAGCGTCACATCGAGGAAAGCTTTGCTGGCAACGGGCGTGGTGACATCGGCGCACGCGATGCGCTAGCCGCGTTCGAGCGCAATGTCTTGTACGTGTTGTTGGCCGCATGCTGGTACGTCACCGATGATCGGCGCATTCAACTGCAAAGCTGGGATCTTGGCGTACGGAGCTGGGATGTATTCGTTGGCCCGCTGACGTTCAGTCGTGACGATGTCGCTGCGCCCGAAGGCTTGCTGTCTGGCTTGCACGATGCTTTGCGCAACGAATCATTGAGTGGCGAATTGCACTGGATCCGGTTGTTCTATCGTCGCGCCGATGACGGCTCGGTGATTGCCGAGGCGTTGCTGGATAACCAGCCATGGCCCGGTGGCGATCGTCTGTTGGGCCAGTTGGCTTGGCCGTCAACGGAGAAGGGATATAGCGCGCGCTGCTTTATCGCGCTGGACATTCGTGATTACTGATCTCGCACACCGGTAAAAATCATAAAGACCTCTCCCTAGAAATCACCCCCCGAATTTGTTCGAATCGAGCATCGTGCCTTTTGCAGGGGAATCTGATGAACGCGAAGACTCGCGCGTGGAGAGGCGGCTTGGCTGCCTTGCTAGTGCTGATATCAAGTGCCGGTTACGCGGATACCGCGACAGACGCGCAGGTTACTGTGCATGCAGACCGGCCTGGAGCAGTTATCCATCGTGAGATCTACGGTCAATTCGCCGAACAACTTGGGCGCGGGATTTACGGTGGCGTATGGGTCGGTGAGGATTCACCCATTCCCAACATCAAGGGCTATCGCAAGGACGTCGTCGAAGCACTGAAAGCGATCAAGGTGCCGGTCATTCGCTGGCCCGGCGGTTGTTTCGCCGATCAATACGACTGGCGCGACGGAATCGGCCCGCGCGATAAACGCCCAGTACGCATGAATGCCTCCTGGGGCGGCGAAGACAGCAATCAATTTGGTACACACGAATTCATGGATTTCGCCGAGCTGATTGGCGCAAAGACCTATCTCAGCATCAACGTAGGCACCGGCTCGCCGCGCGAGATGAGCCAATGGATCGAATACATCACCGCGGACGGCCATTCGAGCCTGGCGTCGGAGCGGCGTGCGAACGGACGCGATAAGCCCTGGAAGCTGGATTATGTCGGCATCGGCAACGAGATGTGGGGCTGCGGCGGTTCCATGCGCGCGCAGTTCTATGCCGATGTCTATCGCTTGTACGCAACCTTCGTGCATGCATCGGTCAGTGCGCCGATCGTCAGAATCGCCAGTGGCGCGAACGCCGACGACGTTGGCTGGACCGATGCCGTGATGTCGATCGCGGGCAGCCAGATCGATGCGATCAGCTTGCACAACTACACCATTCCGACCGGCAACTGGACACACAAAGGTTCGGCCACGCAGTTCGGCGAGGGTGAATGGATGTCCACCCTGCAAGGCGCTTTGCACATGGATGATCTCATCACCAAACACAGCGCAGTGATGGATAAATACGATCCCAAGAAACGCGTGGGACTGGCCGTCGACGAATGGGGCAACTGGATGGATCAGGACCCCGGCGCGGATCAGCCTGCGCTTTATCAGGAAAACAGCCTGCGCGACGCGCTGTCGGCGGCCATTACCTTGGACATTTTCCAGGCCCATGCGGACCGCGTGCGCATGGCCAACATCGCGCAGATGGTGAATGTGCTGCAGGCGATGATCCTTACCGACAAGTCCAGGATGGTGCTGACGCCGACGTACTATGTGTTCGACATGTACAAGGTATTTCAGGGCGCCACCTATCTGCCGGTGGACGTGCAGGCATCAGCGTATCGCTACGGCAATGCCTCGGTACCGAGCGTCCACGCGACCGCGGGACGCGACGCTGACGGCGTGGTGCATGTGGCGCTGGTGAATCTTGATCCGCATCACGCGGAAACGGTTCACATGACGTTGTCTGGCGTCAACGAATCCAACGTACACGGACGCGTGCTCACCGCGCCGGATATCAGCACGATCAACACGTTCGATCAACCGGACCGGGTTAAACCAACAGCCTTCGGCGGCGCCACGTTGAAGCGGGGAATGGTCACCGCCGTGCTGCCCCCGAAGTCCGTAGTCGTGCTGGACCTTCATTGATGAGGGCTCGACAGTCAAAAGGCTCGACTGTCGATGCGCGAATTTCCTCAGCGAGCGAGAGGCGCCAGCAATGGAACAACGTCCACGACGCGGCGCTAATCTTTAACCGCCGCCAAAGATCGCGAGCGCCTGTTCGTTAAAGCCATTGACCAGGCCATGCTCTTGCGGACCAACATTGGAACGGAATTGCTTGGCGGCATCGACGACGATCTCGTTCGCGTCCGTACCCAGGATCGCCATCGCTTCGGCAATAAATTGATCCAACGGCATGGCTTGTTCGGCTTCCTGGCTGTTCATGAGTTCGGTGCGCACCCACGGCGGCGCGATCTCGATGACGCGAACCCCGGTATTGCGCAGCATGAAGCGTTGCGACAGCACGTATGAATGAAGCGCGGCCTTGGTCGACGAATAGATACCGGTAACCGCCAGCGGCACGAAGGCAAGTACGGAACTTGTGTACGCCACAACGGCGCTGCGCTTGCTCTTCAGATGCTCGACCAGTGCCGACGTCATACGGATCGGCCCCAACAGATTTGTTGAGATGGTCGAAGTCAGCAGCGCATCATCGATCTTTCCGGCAACGGTATCGAGTTGCATGATGCCGGCGTTGTTGATGAGAACATTGAGCTCGGGATGATCGGCGATCAACGTTGCCGCCACGCGATCGATGCTGGCCGGATCGGTAATGTCGAGTTCGATCGCTTCCATACCGGGATTGGCTGCGACAACGGCATTGAGCTGGCTGCGCCGGCGCCCGGAGATGATGACTTTGTTGCCAAGCTTGTGCAGCGCTTCGGCAAGTCCGCGACCGATGCCCGAGCCACCGCCGGTAATAAAGATAGTGTTGCCAGTAAGTTTCATGGGGATTTTCCTTGGATGGAATTAAGCAGGAAAGCGATTGCCAAACATCGGCAATCCGCTCTTGGATTCGGCTTGCGTTGCTTCGTCTTGCAACACGTCCCAGTGCTCGGCGAGCTTGCCGTCTTCGATGCGCACGACATCCGCAGCGATCCAAGCGGCTGGGCGGCCATTGCCGGAGAAGCGTCCGTGCACGATGACGTAGTCGCCTTCGGCCATGATCAGGCCGTGCTCATAGCGCAAGGTGCTGGGAACATTGCGAATCAGATTGAACAAACCTTCGCGGCCCGGCTCGATATGCGCGCTGTGCTGGATGTACTTGTCGGACCAGAAACGCTCGGCGGCTTCGTAGTCGCGCTGGTTGAACAAGGTGTCGAAGGCTTCGATGACAAGAGCCTTGTTCTGTTCGGGCGAAGACTTGGACATGATCGTTTCCTCTTCGATGACGAATAGCTCAAGTGACGCTGCGCTCGATGCGCGTTCGTCGACGTAGTTCTCGGCGCTGGCGTTTCACAGCTCGGCGCTAGGAATGGAGTCACAATGGTGATCACCATCGACATGTGCTATCATGGAGCTGCCTTGATTGATTGTCAATGGTGATCATCATTGTGTTTGGGCGGACCACCAGGGGACCGCCGAACGGGAGTAGGTATATGGGCGTTTCAAAGCAGCAAGTTATTGAAAATAAAAGGGCTATCGTCGCCGCAGCGGAAAAGCTCTTCCGCGAGCGCGGTGTGGCTGCGGTGGGGCTGGCGGAGCTGACCAAGGCCGCAGGCTTCACCCAGGGCGGCTTCTACAACCACTTCAAATCGAAGGACGCCCTGGTCGCTGCCGTCATGGAGAAGGCGATGGAAGATGGCGCGACCCAGCTCATCGCCAGCGTCGAAGCGTCCAAGGCGCAAGCGAAAGACCCCATGAAGCAGCACATCGAGGGGTACCTGTCCCACGACCACCTCGCCAACATCGAGGCGGGTTGTCCGTTGAGTGCGTTCGCGGGCGATGTGCGGCGGCTCGGCAAGGAAGCGCGGCAATCCTATGCGCGCGGACTGGTATGGAATTTCGATCAACTAGCCAGTGTGATCGAGAGCGAGAATCCGCAAGAGAAGAAGAAAAAATCCATCGCACTTTTCAGTCAGATGGTCGGATCGCTGCTGCTATCCCGCGCGGTCGCCGAGGTCGATCCCGTTCTCGCAGATGAAATATTGGAGGATGGGCGTCAGCAATTGCTTCAGGCCATCTCGCCAGATTAAAGCTGGTCTAAAGCAACATTGAGTAGACGGCGCAATCGCGTTTTACGTAGACATTGAAGTCACATCGTCGGCGTGGGCAGTTCGCAGATCGCCAGTCTTCGCTATTGAGCTTAAGGCGAATGGCCGCCTCGAACGAAAGCGGGCACGCGTGAATCGACTTTCCGAAACCGCTTTAACCTTGCATCAAGATGAGCGCGAAGCAGCTTTGACGACGTTCGTCGTCGTTGCTACACCGTAACGTTGAAGGCCCCTATGCCCGCAAAATTTCGCGATCTGCGAGCGTTCGTTCCGCGATCAACCTGCAACGGCTATTTCACGCTGCCTGCTGCGTAGCAGAAGCCGGCGCACTGGCCGTTGCTGTGTTCTTGTGCGACTTCTTGTGGCCGGATGACGTCGTTGCCTTCGCTGCCTTTGCCGCTTTTGCCTTTTGCTTGTTGGCCTTCGCGACCTGCTTGGTCGCCTTGCTAGCCTGCTTCGCGGACTGCCTTTTGGCCTTTGCGGCTTGCTTGGCGGCCTTGCTCGCAGCTTTAGCAGCGGCTTTGGAGCTCGTGGCATTCGATGCGGTTGCAGGTGCGGCAGCTTGCGCCCCCTGCGTTAGCGCTGTAGCGGAAGTTGGTGCGGGCTGAGCTTGCTGGGCCGGCACCGAGCCGGAAAAAGCCACGCCAGCAACGATCAGGGAAGTGATCGCAAGTTTACGAATCATAATTGATGAGCCTCAAGTTTCCTGGGTTGCCACGGACCCGGCATACCTATCAACAATGCGCGGGTACCGGCATACCGAAACTGAATAATAATAAGAAAGCATGTGCAGTGGCTGAAAAGTGCTTCGGCTCGTTGGATGTTTAGGCTTGCGATTCCCTGTCGTAATTTTTCGCTCTGCTGGTCTTGCATCGGCAGTCCCGATTGAGAGCGACGTTGTCGACTCTCAACCAGGTTTCGATCCGCAGACGATGTTTGTAGCGTGCGTTTAGGCGTTCGTTCCACCATCGACAGTCAAATTTGCGCCGGTGATGTACGAGGCCTCCGGACTGGCGACAAATGCCACCAGCGCAGCGACTTCATCCACCTGGCCATAGCGGTTAAGTGCGGTGGCGGCCTTCTGCGGTACGGCCCACTCGCCTGCGGCGGGATTCAGATCCGTATCGATCGGACCGGGCTGCACGTTGTTGACGGTGATGCCTCGGCTTCCCACTTCCCTGGATAGACCTTGGGTAAACATCTTCACCGCGCCTTTCGTCGCCGAGTACGGTACGAGGCCTGGCGTAAGCACGCGTTCGCCCACGCATGAGCCGATCATGATGATGCGGCCGTTGTCATTCATGTGCTTCAACGCCGCCTGCGTGGTTACGAATACGCCGCGGACATTGATGTCGATGACACGATTCAACTCGTCGAGCGTGGTTTCTTCAAACGGCTTGGGAATGGCAGTACCAGCATTGTTCACCAGCACATCGAGCCGGCCGAAGGCGGCCACCGCTTTTTCGACGGCGCTCTTCACCGCGTCGACGTCGGCAGCGTTTGCTTGAATCGCCATTGCTTTTCCGCCATCGGCTTCAATGGCTTTAACGACGGCCGATGCCATGGCGGCGTCCTTCGCGTATGTGATGGCTACGCTCGCACCGTCGGCAGCCAGACGCTTGGCGATCGCTGCCCCAATGCCGCGCGAACCACCGGTAACTAGGGCTACTTTTTTGGCTAACTTGGACATGGGATTTCCTTGGGTTTCTAAAGGGGATTGAAATGGGTGTTGTCGAGCTAAGAACGTTCAAACTTCAGCAATAACGGTTTGTCTCGTCTATCGACTTGAATGCAACATGCTGCAACAGCGTGTACGGGCGGAGTGCGTCATCCTTGGCACCACCTAAGACAGTGATGTGTACGCCACAGAGGGGGCGGTGAGAGTTAAAGCTTCGAGCCACCATCAACGCGCATGGTTTCGCCGGTAATCCAGCGCGCATCGTCGGAAGCGAGAAACACCATGGCTCCGGCAATATCCTCAGGCGTTGCAAGTCGCTTGAGTGCCTGCATGGACAGTGCACGGTCGCGGCCTTCCTCGGTCTTGGTGAAGTTGGACATGTCGGTATCGACCACGCCCGGAGCCACCGCGTTGACGCGAATGCCGCGCTCACCCAGTGATGCGGCGAAGTGCTTCACCAGCGTGTCGATGGCGCCCTTGGTGGCCGCATAGGCGGACAGTGTGCCGGCAACGGCGCGTGCCACCAGCGATGAAGTGAAAATGATCGTGCTGCCCTTGCACATGGTCGGCAGCAACTGCTGTACCAGAAAGTAGGGTGCGCGAACGTTCACTGCAAACAACTGATCGAAGTTTTCGACGGTGAGCTCTTCGATCGATGCCGCTTTGGAGATGCCAGCGTTTGCCACAAGAATGTCCAACCGATCGCCGACAATGCTGCGAACCTGCTTGGCCAATTCGTGCGCGCCATTGGGCCTGCTCAAGTCAGTCGTCACCTTTTGCGCGCGGCCACCCGCAGCGATGATTTCCTTCACCACGGCATCGGCTTCCTTCTGCGCATTGCCATAGTGGACGATGACCTGTGCACCCGCCTTTGCGAGCGCGAGAGCCGTAGCACGACCGATGCCGCGAGATGCCCCGGTCACCAGGGCTGTCTTACCAGTGAGCGTAGTCATGGCGAAAAATCCTGTAGTGAATAGGCAGTTTTACGCGACCTCTTCGACTGCATCGACGCGGTCTGGATAGAACGCGACGTGGTTCTCGATGACTGCAACAGCGGCGTAGGGACTTTCATAGGTCCACACGGAATTGATCGAACGCTCGCCGCCGGACGGGATGCTGTAGTAGTTGCATTCGCCCTTGTACGGGCAGTACGTGGTGTGATCCGAGCGCTCGAGCAAGGACATGTCGACATCATTACGCGGGATGTATTGGACAGCTGGATAGTTGGCCTCTTTGAGCGTGAAGGCACGTCGCGTATCCGCAACCACTCGTCCTGCGACGGTGACAACGACCCGGCGAGGGTTTCGCGCGATCTCGATCGGGTGATCCGGCCCCGGTTGCTTGATGGTGCGCGTGGGGGCGGTCTGCTGCGTATGAGTAGTCATGACGATGATCTCTTGGAGCGGGCCAATGAGGCCTTGTTTGCAACGTGAAGAAAGGCCTTCGAGGCATAGCCTGCGGGGCCTTCACTTTTCGACAGTGCGAAATCTAAGCCTGCGTGGCGCTTTTGAATAAGACTTTGTAAGCTTCGCCCCATGCCTGATAGGCATGGCTCAATGGAGGCCCCGTGGAGCTTCGCCACCTTCGGTATTTCGTTGCCATCGCCGAGACCGGCAGCCTCACGGTGGCCGCCGAGAAAAAGCTCTACACCTCACAGCCGTCGTTGAGTCGCCAAATCAAGGACCTGGAAGACCAGGTCGGCACACCATTGCTTAGCCGAAGTTCACGCGGTGTCGTACTGACGGATGCAGGCAAGGCATTTCTGGATCATGCGCGGCTTGCTCTCAATCAAGTAGACGCCGCGGTAGAAGCAGCGCGACGTGCCGCGCAACCTGCGAAGCAACGTTTCAGCATGGGATTTCTTACAGGCCAGGAAATGACATGGTTGCCAGAGGCCATGCGTGTGCTTCGCGCAGACTTGCCGAATATCGACGTGACAGTATCCAGCGACTACTCGCCCGACCTTGGCGAAGCGGTAGCGCGCGGCCGACTGGATGTTGCCTTCATGCGCGCAGAGCCCGATTTCGATCTGGCTTATAGGCGTGTTTCAAAAGAGCGACTGGTGGCTCTGATGCCGAGCGATCATCCATTGACCGCGCGCACCTTCGTGCGTGCGAAGGATCTCATCGGCCAGCCTTTCATCGCGATGGCGAACAAGGCGAGGGTGCTGCGTTCGGTGATCGACCAATACCTGGAACATGAGGGAGTGGCGATCACACCCGCACAGCTAGTGGATAACCCCGCGATGGTGATGTCCCTCGTAGCGTCCACGCGTGGTATCGCGCTGATACCGTCCTACGTGGAACCTCTCATGCCTTGGTCGGTTGTCAGTCGACCCTTGGCGGACAACGCACCCACGATCGACCTAGTGGTGGGCTACAGCGAATCGAATCAGTCGCCGATTCTCCAGTTGTTCCTCGCTCACCTTGATGAGTTGATGACGCGCGTCGGCAAGGCAGATCCTTAGGCACGGGACGTCCGCGCTCGACATAGCAGGTTTATTTTTAAAGTAGCTTGTGTGGAAGCATGCGGAGGTGACAACTTGATTAAGTTGGTTCGTATCGAAGCGCAGTCGGCCCAAACATATAAGGCAGTCCGCCTAGCCGCCTTGAAGCAAGACCCTCACTCATTTGGAAGTACCTATGAGCGCGAAGTATCGCTTTCCGATAAAGAGTGGCTGACTCGCGCAAGCTCCCTTGATGGAGAATCTCGCGTCGGCTTCTTCGCACTTGAAGACGAACAAACCTTAGGCCTTGTTGCATCTTTTCGCGATCGCGAAGACTCCACAGTGGGCGAGGTGATTTCAATGTGGGTGGCGCCGATCGCCCGTCGACGTGGGGTAGGTTCGAGTCTGTTGAAGGCAACTTGCAACTGGGCCCAAGAACAAGGCATCCAGACGCTTCGCCTACTCGTGACGAACCGCAATACTGCCGGCATCTCTTTTTATGAGCGTAATGGATTCGTTCGGACCGGAAAGACAGCGCCGTATCCGAATACGCCCGATACCTTTGAGATCGAAATGACCACGTCTACTTGCGGCTAGTGGCTGCTTCAAGTTAACTAAAATTTCCTTCGGGGGAGGGTTTTTATGTCGATAAGTGAACGCGCGTTGGCAAAATTGAGAGCCAACTACGAGGCCATGGATGATGAAAGCTTGGCGTTTATTGCTGTAAACAGAGTAGAGGATTTGACTGAGGAAGCTAGGCTAGCTTTGGACGAAGTCACTCGACACCGTGACTCTGAAAAGTTCAGAGCGCTGCTCGATGACATTGAAAAAGAGCCTCGTGAATTGCCTCGAAAAAAAGACTTGGATGTTTCACCATCACTTGATCGAGCTCATATCGAAGAGCGCAGGCCTGAAATAATCAGCGACTACAAGAAAGCGGTGATTGTCGTTAGATGGTTGGCCTTTTTGCCGGTGGCGTGGCAAGCCAATGTTCTCCACAACCTTATATTGAAGATCATGCGGTACGGAGCGCTGAATTCTCTGAAGGAAAGCAGTCAGGGGCTTTTCATTGCTCATGGCGTTGCTGGAGCTGGCGGGGCACTTTTCTGCATACTGATCGGCGCCTTGGTTTCACCAGCGAAGGGAAAAACCTGGCCTGCAATTATTGTCGCGGCGACTTTGTTGGTCGTACAGGCATATGCACTTCTTCGTTGGGTGAAATTTTTTACCGACTCTGCATTGAGAAATGCAGTGGCAATAGATGCAATTTCAGGCATTTCCACATGCATATCGGTGAGTGCGGTTCTTCTCATGAGGTTGTGGGCCGCCAATTCATCAAAGTCGATGGAAAGGGCGGTCTGAGCAAGTCCGTAACCCAAAGGACATACACTCGTCCTCGCGATAGAGGCGAAGGACACGGCGCTCTGGGCGCCTTGACGCCCGTCGCTGCGAGGACTGGCATCTTGCAGATACAACAAAGGCCGCGCAAGCGGCCTTTGTTGTTTGTGGCGATGACTAGCCTTTACACGATGCGTACCTGGTTGACGTTGTTCTTGGGATCCATCCAGAACGCTTCGTTCGCGAAGCGTCCGAAGACCTCGCGTGGCAGGATGGGTTGGCGTTCGATCGCCTCAACCTTTGGCCGCACGGAATGCAGGCCGGGCATGCCGACGCGGGCATCGAATTCGTCGGCGTTGTATTCGATGTGGTCGAAGTCGTGCTCGAACCAAGGCTCGTCGAGAAATTGGTAGACCGCGCGCACGGCTGCGGCCGGATTGGTCACTAGGCTCTCGTAGGTCAGCATCAGCAGGTGGTCTTGTGCATGTGGGCCGTAAAATGCCTCCTTGGTAGCCTGGTAGGCGAAACCCACCATGCCCCGCGGATCCGTCAACGCCTCAACGCGCGAATACACCGTGGTGTTGGTGTCAAAGCGGAACACCTTGCTGACGCTGACCGGTTGCCTGCGCACCAATCGCTCCATGCTGTCCAGCACCCATGCCAACTGGCGCACGCACGCGATGACCTTCACGCCAGGGAATAGCACGTTGAGCAATTGCATCCTGCTGCACCACAGCCGACTGGTGTCGAACATCACGTCGGCGCCAGCTTGCGCCGAGTAAAAGTTCTCGACCAATCCGCGCAACAGTGCAACGCGCTGCTCGTCGGAAACATCGAACGAAAAATCGTTCTTACTGCTCGCTTCCGCCATCACCACACCCATGATGTCTGCAAGCGGACTGGTCATGCCTGCGCGGAAGCGTGGATTCTGATTGAGGATGGCGGCCAGTAGCGTGGTGCCGGCGCGCGGCAGCCCGGAAATGAAATGGAACTTCCGTGGCGGGTTGCTGGCGTCTGGCAGGGTAGGCATGTGAGTCATCTCCTCTCAATCAGTAGCGTGAGCGACAAGATAGCGCGTGGTTCAAGGCGCGGGTGCAGTCGATGCGCGCATACGCATTTCGTAGCCGATCTCAACCATGCTGGCTTCTCCCTTGCCCAGCACGCGAAGCAGCAACTCTTCGGTGGCGCGCTTGCCCATTTCACGCACGGGCTGGTGCACGGTGGTCAGCAATGGCCACACCTGCGTCGCGATGGTGGTGTCATCGAAGCCGCAAATGGACATGTCGCCGGGAACCGATACGCCAGCCTCCGCGGCTGCCCATATTGCACCGACGGCCATGTCGTCATCGGCCGCGAAAATGGCGGTTGGCCGGTGCTTTAGCGCGAGCAACCGGCGCGCTGCCTCCACGCCAGACTCGAAAGAAAAACGACCCTGCACCATGTACGCAGGGTCTTCCTTCAACCCCACGCGCTTCAAACCGTCTCGGTAACCGGCGAGGCGCCATATGCCCGCGCCATGCTTGGGGTCGCCAATGATGTGGGCGATGCGACGGTGGCCCAGCGATGCAAGGTGCTCGACCATCGCTGCGGCGGCTTCGCGCTCGCGCAGGATCACGCCGATGCAATCCTTGGGTTGGCGTGGGGCGATCGAGGCAAACGGAAGATCGCTCTTGCGCAGGTGCTTGAGCAGCTCCGGGTGGTCGGTGATGGGGGGCGTGAGGATCA